>Ga0265293_10010027_pt1 | contig 13379 bp, 12 predicted proteins | sample Munlanlewell138R_FD_192505 | JGI IMG/M metagenome (GOLD analysis project Ga0265293, IMG submission 192505) | Leachate microbial communities from a municipal landfill in Southern Ontario, Canada - Leachate well 138R | ecosystem: Engineered > Solid waste > Landfill > Unclassified | place: Canada...
TTTAAATACCTTATCACCCACCACCGCATGATAATAGGGAACAGTGCCGGAAGTGAGCGTAGCTATATCAGTAGCGTTCCCGGAAGCTACATAATTGCATGCCAATCTGTTGAGCGCAGTGCCTTGGGTAGTCAGTTTTTTCAAACCTCCCTGTCCTAAACGCTCATGAAGTTGCTCCAAATGTTTGGCCTGCATGCCGTCCACCATAATACCGACCACTAAGCGTGGCTCTTGCGTGTAGAGTGCTTGTCCAAAGAAGAAACTGAACAAGAGTATGATAAAGCAATGTTTTTTTAAATGCAACATAGATTACTTTGATAGAGCAAAATTAGTAAGTTGTGTTTATAAAAGGCCTTTGGTACTCGGCAATTCATAATTATAAATATCTCTTTTCACAGCCATTTTGATGGCTTTAGCCAAAGCTTTGAAAATGCCTTCAATTTTATGATGTTCATTATCGCCTTCAGCTTTGATGTTCAGATTCATCAATGCCGCATCACTTAAGGATTTAAAGAAGTGCATTATCATTTCTGTAGGCATATCACCGACATATTCCCGCTTAAATTCAGCATCATATACCAACCATGGTCGACCCCCGAAATCAAGCACCACACTACATAGGTTATCGTCCATAGGCAAAGAAAAACCATAGCGTTCGATGCCTCTTTTATCGCCTATGGCCTTGCGTAAAGCCTCGCCTAAAGCAATACCGGTATCTTCGATGGTATGGTGTTCGTCAATATGCAAATCGCCTTTTACCTGTATGGTCAAATCGCATCCCGAATGCCTGCCTATCTGCTCCAACATATGATCAAAAAAATGTAAACCTGTGGAGATATTGGTTTTACCACTGCCATCTATATTCAATTCAATAAAAATATCTGTCTCTTTAGTAGTACGTTTCACAGTTGCTATGCGCCCTCCTGCAAACAGAAAATCCGTGACAGCATCCCAAGAATTGGTTTGTAAAGCGCAATATGTTTTTAAATCAGTATCATCCAAAAGGCTGTTATCCGCATTGATTAAAATAGCTTTACAACCTAAGTTTTTAGCTAATTCCACATCCGTAATCCTATCTCCAATCACGAAGGCATTACTTAAATCATAAGCTTCCGAAAAATAGGCTTGTAGCATTCCGACACCGGGTTTTCTGGTAGGTAAATTATCTTCCGGAAAGGATTTATCAATTAAAATTTCATCAAAATCGACCCCTTCATTATGCAAAATTTCAAGCATTTTCCCTTGTACGGCATCAAAATTAGCTTGCGGATACACTTCAGTGCCTAAGCCATCTTGGTTAGTTACCATCACCCATTCATAATCCAATTTATGTTTGATAAAGTGCATATTGCGGATAGCGCCGGGCAGGAACTCCAATTGTTCCAAAGTATCGACTTGAAAAGTAATGGGAGGTTCTATGATGATGGTGCCATCCCTATCGATGAATAATATGCGCTTTGGGCTGCTTTGAGTAGTTGACATATTGAAAGAGTTTGAATAAACTATGTTGATTTTATCTATATGATAATTTACGAATTACAAAAGTAGTTTTTTTTGATGTACTTTGAAAATGGGGAGGGGAAATAAATGTGGCTGTTTGTTTTACAATAATCTGTTTAAATTTTTAACCTTTTGAATGTACATCTATGAAAAATGAAATTATTATCTCCCAACAACAAATTGAAAATCGTATTTTTACTATACGTGATAAGCAAGTAATGATTGACAGAGACTTGGCTGAAATGTATCAAGTGGAAACTAAGGTGTTAAATCAGGCCGTGAAAAGGAATATTGAACGGTTTCCTGATCGTTTTATGTTTCGTCTAACTAAACTCGAAAAAAATGAACTGGTCACACATTGTGACCGGTTGAAGAATTTGAAACATTCTACGACGACCCCCTATGTATTCACAGAACAAGGGGCAGTAATGCTTTCATCAATATTGAAAAGTGACATGGCAGTACATGTGAGCATTCAAATAATGGATGCTTTCGTACAAATTCGTCAACTAATAGGACGGGAGACTATACAGCACATTCGCCTATCAAATGTCGAGAATAAATTGATTCAACACGATCAAAAAATCCATCAATTATTTCATGCTTTAGAGAAAAATGAGCTGCCACAAAAGGGTATTTTCATCAATGGACAAGTTTTCGATGCTTTTAGATTTGTGGCGGATATTATTCGTAAAGCTGACAAGTCCTTAATCCTGATTGATAATTATATCGATGACACCGTCTTGACTTTATTGGATAAACGCAAAGAAGGAGTTAAATGCCGTTGCTATACCAAACAGATTAGCAAGTCATTGAAATTAGATTTACAAAAACATAATGAACAATATGAAAAGATTGAAATTTATGAGTTTAAAGTTTCTCACGATAGGTTCATGGTCATTGACGAGGAAGAAATTTATCATCTTGGTGCCTCTTTAAAAGATTTAGGCAAGCGATGGTTTGCATTTTCCAAAATGGAATGGGATAGTATGGAAAAATTGATGAGTGAATTAAGAGTTTCACAGTTTAAGGACATAGAGTAACATAGTATAGTTTCAGCAGTTCTCCATTCTTTTTGCCAAAAAAGAATTAAGATAGTATCTTTGTACTCGCTATGATAAAAGGCGAAGTATAGGTTTGTTTTACATCATAAAATCTTTATAAAAATAATTTCAATGAATTTTGATTGGTTGATAAGTTTGTTTGTAGAAAAGGGTATTGCTTACACTATTTTGCTATATGCTTTCGTGATAGCAATGGGTGTGCTCATAGGCAAAGTTAAAATTTTTGGGGTGTCTCTTGGCGTGACTTTCGTGTTGTTCGTAGGGATTTTAGTAGGGCATTTTGGTTTTGATGCCAACCCTGAATTGATGCTTTTTATACGAGAATTTGGGTTGATTCTCTTTATTTATTCTATTGGATTACAAGTGGGACCCAGTTTTTTCGCTTCTTTCAAAAAAGGCGGCATGCACCAAAACCTTATGGCAACGAGTGTAGTGCTTTTGGGCGTTGGTGTCACTATCGCTCTTTACTACCTATTTGCCGGCAGAATTCCCATGCCTATGTTTGTGGGTATTCTTTCGGGTGCTGTGACTAATACCCCCGGTTTAGGTGCTGCGCAAGAGGCATTGCGACAGCTCCACGAAGCCGGACAAATAGCTGAAATTCCTGAGATTGCATTGGGGTATGCGGTTGCCTATCCCTTAGGCGTTACCGGAATTATCCTTTCATTGATACTCATTAGAGCAATTTTTAAAATCAATTTAAATAAGGAAAATCAACAAATTAAATTAGCTGCTGCGAATGAAGATGGTACAAAACTACTTACCTTAAAAATTAATTCCAATGCCATTCATGGAAAAAATCTAATTGAAATAAGACAACTCATAGTTAGAAAGTTTGTTGTTTCCCGCTTGTATCAAAATGGTGCTTTCACCATCCCTAAAGGAGATACCATACTGAAAAATGGTGATATAGTAATGGTCGTGGCTACTGAAGAGGATGCACATGCAGTTACCGAACTACTTGGTGAATTGACTGCTTTTGATTGGGAAGCTTCTGAAGAGCAAATGATTTCTCGTCGCATAGTAATCACTCGGGAATCTATTAATGGGAAGACTTTAGGTTCCTTAAAATTGAGGGCATTGAATGTGAATTGTACACGCATTATTCGTTCGGGTTTTGACTTGTTTGCCAGTGAAGATTTGGTGTTGCAAGTAGGCGACCGTGTGGTGGTTGTTGGCTCACCGGATTCCATCAAACGCATTGAAGAGGTATTAGGAAACACCCTGAAAAGATTGGACGAACCGCATTTAATCACCCTATTCGTGGGTATATTTCTTGGAATTATTTTCGGAAGCATTCCTTTTTACATACCGGGTATGCCTATGCCGGTCAAGTTAGGTTTAGCAGGTGGTCCTTTGGTTGTAGCCATTTTATTAGGGCGCTTTGGCTTTAAATTAAAACTGATAACCTATACTACTCAAAGTGCCAATTTACTCCTGCGTGAAATAGGTATTACGCTTTTTTTGGCAAGTGTGGGTATAGCTGCCGGTGATCAATTTGTGGAGACTGTCATACACGGAGATGGCCTAATCTGGGTAGGTTGTGGCGTGTTAATTACTATGATTCCGGTGTTGATAGTAGGTGTTTTTGGTAGAAAGGTAATGCAAATGAACTACTTTTCTTTGATGGGATTATTGTCGGGAAGCATGACCGATCCACCTGCTTTAGCCTATGCCAATAGCATGGCAGAAAATAGTGCACCTGCTGTATCCTATGCTACTGTATATCCACTAACAATGTTTCTACGGGTAATTATGGCACAGATTTTAATTTTAGCTTTTGCCTGATAGGATTTCCTTATATCTTATCAATCTCAAACTATGTCAGATGACTTTCATATATCTTACGAGCGAGCTTTGCATAAAGCGGCAGCATATTGCTCAAGGACTGAGCACTGTATAGCTGAATTGCAAGATAAATTAATAGCTTGGAAAGTACAGGAAGAAGATCAATCCAAGATTATCAAATACATACTTGAGGAGGGTTATATAGATGAAAAACGCTATGCTTTAGCCTATGCAAAAGATAAATTCAGGTATAATAAATGGGGCAAAATTAAAATTGCTTTGCAGTTGAAATCTAAGCAAATTAGTAGCGATTTAATTGCTGAATCCTTGGATGCTATCGACGAAGACGACTATCGCGAGATGGTGCGCAAATTAACAATGCAAAAGGTAAAAGGTATAAATTACACCCATGCATATGATAGAAAAGCTAAATTAATGAGGTTTTTATCGAGTAAGGGCTTTGAACAAGCTATCGTATTTGCGGTCTTGGAAGAATTGGGTTATTAATTAGGTTGCCAAGTAAGTTTTTAAGAATTAGATGCTTCATCTACTCCAAAGTATAACCGAAATCCCTCAACTTATTCTCTTTTTTACGCCAGTCTTTTTCCACTTTTACGAATAACTCCAAATAGATTTTCTTTTCAAAAAAGGCCTCTAAGTCCTTGCGGGCTTCTGTACCAACTTTTTTAATAGACTTACCCCCATGACCAATGATAATGGCCTTCTGGGAATCCCTTTCCACATGGATAAGGGCATGAATACGAATGATTTTTTCCTCCTCTTTAAAACTTTCAACCACCACTTCCACAGCATAAGGAATTTCTTTATCGTAGTATTTCAAGATTTTTTCCCTAATAATTTCTGTTACAAAAAACCGTGCTGGTTTGTCAGTCAATTGGTCTTTTTCAAAAAAAGGGGGAGAAACGGGCAATAGCTCTTTGATACGTTTAAACAGCTCATCCACATTGAAATTGTTTAAAGCAGAAACAGGAAAAATCTCAGCTTTTGGGAGTAGTTGCGCCCATTTGTCCACCATTTTTTCTAATTGCTCTTGGTCAATCAAATCGATTTTATTGACAACTAAAATTACATGAGCAGGATTGAGATTAACCTTTTCTATAAAGTCGGCATTCTTCTCGGCAGAGTCGTGTACATCAGTAACATACAGTAAAACATCTGCATCTGTCAAGGCAGAATTAGCAAATTTCCGCATAGATTCCTGCAGCCGATAGTTCGGTTTGAGCACACCTGGTGTATCAGAATATACTATTTGAAAATCATCTCCATTCACAATACCCAATATCCTATGGCGGGTGGTTTGAGCTTTTGAGGTGATAATTGAAAGTCGCTCGCCAACCAAAATATTCATCAGCGTTGACTTACCAACATTGGGGTTCCCAACAATATTTACAAAACCGGATCTATGCATAGCCTTGATATTAAAATACAAAAGTACATGAAATTATTGAGAATTTAGGGTTGAATAATTTAGAAATGTATTAATCCTATCTTATTTTTGTTTATATTTGCGCCCGAAAACCAAGCTTATATGCGCTCATTATTTCCAACAGAGAAAATACAGAAAATCGCTCAACCTTTAAAAATGGCGTTTATCATCATCGGTATTGCTATTGTTTTAGCTTCAACTTATTTCACGAATAGATTAGGAAACAAGCTTGCCAAAGAGGAGGAGAAGAAGGTGAAACTGTGGGCAGAAGCTACACGACAATTAATCTTATTGGATGATGATACGGATCCGGGTTTTTTCCTATCCATTATTGAAGATAATACAACTATTCCGGTGATTTTAGTGGATGAAAACGACAACTATTTAAACGCTAAAAACGTCAAGGAACCCTCTAAAGATTTAGTTAGTTTTTATCGTAAGGAAATAAACCGGCTGAAACAAAAGAAAGAGCCGATAGAAGTTAAATTAGGTGATACCTCCCAGTTTATTTATTATGATGACTCTTCGCTACTTAAGCAATTATATTACTTCCCTTATATCCAATTAGGTATAATTTTCTTCTTTATTTTAGTAGCTTTTGTGGCATTTTCAAGCACTAAAAAAGCTGAGCAAAACAAGGTTTGGGTAGGTTTGTCTAAGGAGACAGCCCATCAATTGGGTACGCCAATTTCCTCATTGTTAGCTTGGATAGATCTGCTGAAAGTGAAGTTCCAAAAGGAAAAGATGATTACCGAAATGTCGAAAGATGTCAATCGACTGCGAATCATTGCCGAAAGGTTTTCCAAGATAGGTTCGGTACCTGATTTACAGTTGGTAAGTTTGAATGAGAATATCCTAAATGCTGTTCAATATATATCCAATCGCACTTCAACGAAGGTCAATATCCAATGCCATTTTCCTGACAAAAACCATATTTTCACTAAGTTAAACCCACCTCTTTTCGAATGGGTAATAGAAAATTTATGTAAAAACGCCATTGATGCGATGGATGGTAGTGGTGATATTCATATCACAATAAGCACTACTGATAAGGAATGTATTATAGATATAAAAGATACGGGTAAAGGTATCGAAAGGAAAAATTATAGGACAATATTTAATCCCGGTTATACCACAAAAAGCAGGGGTTGGGGGCTGGGGTTGTCTTTAGCAAAAAGGATAATTGAAGAATATCACAGTGGTAAAATCTTTGTGAAAAGTTCTGAAATAAACAAAGGAACAACTATACGTATCATACTTAAGTCATAATTACAGACTTATATTTCATTCATTAAGCTTGACAATAAGTATAAAAATTCCAATTATATCCCATAATAATTTTATAATTCCCGTTTTTTGTGTATTTTTGCACGATTTTTAAATAGGACATAAGTTATGTCGAAATTTGGTCAATACAACATAAATCTACTTGAAATAACTGATAAAGTTCAGCTATTTCAATACACATTGGATGAGGCATATTTTGCTAAAATTGATAGTGAGGAAGTCGCTAAAGGCGAAGTCCAAGCAAGTGTGCAAGTAGTTAAGAGAGCAGGCTCTTATGAGTTAGCTTTCCGTTTGGAAGGTGCTGTTAAAGTACCCTGCGACAGATGTTTGGATGATATGGATCAGCCTATAGTTTATGAAGAAACAGTTTTCGTAAAATTAGGTGAAAACTATTCAGAGGAAAATGATGTTGTAATAGTACCTGCATTGGAGGGAAGTATTAATATTGCTTGGTTTTTATATGAATTTATCATATTGAATATTCCTATTAAGCATGTACATCCTTACGGTGAATGTAATAAGACTATGGTTAGCAAGTTGAAACGTCACATCACTCATCAGAAAGGGGATTTAGAAGATGAAGGTGTATTTGATGATGGCGAACATGAACATGATAATGATGTTGAAGACCTGCATGTAGAAGATGAACAAATCGATCCAAGATGGAAAGCTTTGCAAGATATTAAATTTGAAAACAATTAAAAACAAATAAAATGGCACATCCAAAAAGAAGACAATCGAAAACTCGCACAGCGAAAAGAAGAACGCATTACAAAGCTGTAGCGCCAACGCTTGCTACTTGCCCTAACTGCGGTGCTGCACATATCTACCATACCGTTTGTGGTGAGTGTGGCTACTACAGAGGCAAATTGGCAATCGAGAAAACAGTAACTATATAATATGTTAAAAACTCATGCAGTTATCACAGGTGTAGGAGGCTATGTTCCTGAATATATTTTAGATAATCAGGAATTAAGTAGCATGATGGACACCAGTGATGAATGGATAACAACACGTGTTGGTATCAAAGAACGCCGTATCTTGAAAAAAGATAATGCCGGCACCTCTTATATGGCTATTAAAGCCGCAGAAGATTTGTTTGCCAAAACAGGAACTAAGCCTGAGGAGATAGATTTAATCTTAGTTGCAACCACTACACCTGATTATATTTTTCCGTCTACAGCATCTGTTATTGCAGAAGGTTTAGGAATTAAAAATGCTTTAGCTTTTGACTTGCAAGCCGCTTGTTCCGGTTTTATTGTTGGCTTAACAACTGCTGCCGGCTTTGTGGAAACAGGCAGGTATAAAAAAGTATTGGTATTTGGTGCTGAGAAAATGTCGTCTATCACCAATTACGAAGATCGTACTACAGCACCTTTATTTGGTGATGGAGCAGCTGTAGTCCTAGTGGAACCTACCACAGAAGAACTTGGAGTGATGGATTCCATGATTTATACGGATGGTGCCGGTGGTAATCACTTGATGTTGAAGGCTGGTGGTTCGGTTAGCCCTGCATCTCACGACACTATTGAAAAACGTGAACATTCCATTTATCAAGAAGGACAGGCCGTATTTAAGCATGCTGTGATAGGTATGGCTGATGTTTCCAAGGATATTATGGATAAGAATAATCTTGTTGCAGAAGATATTGACTGGTTGATTCCGCACCAAGCGAATCTTCGTATCATCGATGCAGTGGCTAATCGTACCGGTGTGGCATACGAACGTGTTATCATCAATATTGAAAGATACGGCAATACCTCAGCAGCAACCATCCCTATTTGTATGTGGGAGTCAGAAAAGCAATTCAAGAAAGGTGATAATATAATCTTAACAGCTTTCGGTGCCGGATTTACTTGGGGTTCCGTATGGCTGAAATGGGGGTATTAGCGCTATGCCTGACAATACAACATACAATAAAGCACAGGTAGAATTGTTGCATCAATTGTATCAGGCAATCATTGCAAAACATAATACGGCAGCATTTATCAAAGGGAGTAATAAGGATATTGACCTTATCACTCCCTTTGCTGTTATGTATTTTGTGCACGAGCTGATACAGGCCGGCGGCGATATGGAGGAAATGAAAACCGGTATTAATAAGTTGCTGAATGTGGCTTATAATGCACTCTCCAATTATCCTTATGAGCAGCCCGCCAAAGACAGTTATTTTGGTATTTGCATAGCCAACAACCGTTTAATGATGGAACGCTTGGATAAAATTCGTCCTGTGCTAACGGCACTCAACCAACAGGCCGATAACAAGCAATTACGCAAGGAACTGTCTGCTTTATGGAAGGATTTATTGCCATTTCCTACCTATTATATCATTAAGGAAAACATTCTATTTCCATTGATAGAAGCAGAGATAGCAGCTTCTAAATGCGTTGCCATGATGTGGTCTTTTCATGATGATATTCGCAGGAATTTAGATGCTATCATAGCTTTGTTGGATAGTGAACTTCCGTTAGATATAAGAGAGTTAAGCCGTTTGTCCGGTATGCTGTTCTTCAATATGTTTGCAATAAAATTTAGAGAAGAGAGGATATTATTTCCCTTTATGGAGAAGCATATCAAGGCTGAGGCTATTGAAAATCTTTGGAATGAAAGTGTGGCATTAGGTTTTCCTTATTATAATCCTGAAAAGAAAGTTTCTATGCAAGAACAAACCACAGCTCAATCATCCCTTCCTGAAAGTGATTTATTGGATTTACAAACGGGATTACTGACTTTAGAGCAATTGATATTGATATTCAATCATTTGCCAGTTGATATTACTTATGTGGATGAGCATGATAAAGTGCGATTTTTCTCAACACCTCCGAAGCGATTATTTACACGCACACCGGCAGTAATTGGCAGGGATGTGCATAATTGTCACCCGCACGAAAGTGTACATATAGTCGAAAAAATAGTAGCATCCTTTAGAAATGGCAGTAAAGACCATGCAGATTTTTGGATTAATATGCGTGGTAGGAAGGTGCTTATTCAATACTTCGCTGTCCGCGACAAGCAAGGAACTTATCGCGGAGTCATAGAAGTATCCCAAGAAATATCTGAAATTCAGGCTTTAGAAGGCGAGAGACGGATATTGGATTGGGAGTGAGTAATTTTAATTTTAGTTATTTATAATACTATCAAAACTACTTATCATGTCCACAACCCTCCAAGAACAAATAGCCCGCTGGTTTGCTGAAGATATTGGTGATGGCGACCATACCACTTTATCGTCTATTCCCGCAACTGCTATGGGTACATCGCAATTGATTATTAAAGAAGATGGTGTTTTAGCCGGTGTTGCCATTGCTCGTGAAGTCTTTCATGCTTTTGACCCTACCTTAGCAATGAAGGTCTTTATGGAAGATGGTGCAAAAGTAAAAGTAGGTGATATAGCTTTTGAGGTGATGGGAAAAGTGCATGCGCTTTTGCAAACTGAAAGATTGATGTTGAACATTATGCAACGTATGAGCGGTATTGCAACGCGTACCAATCAGTATGTAAAGGAGTTGGAAGGAACTAAAACCAGAGTTTTGGATACCAGAAAAACTACACCCGGATTGCGAATGTTAGAAAAGGAAGCAGTGAAGATAGGGGGTGGCGTGAATCATAGAATCGGTCTGTTTGACATGATTTTATTGAAAGATAATCATGTGGATTTTGCCGGAGGAATACAAAAAGCCATACAAGGAGCCAAGGAATATTTGAGTGCAAAAGGTAAAAATTTACTTATTGAGATAGAGGTGAGGAGTTTTGATGAATTGTCGCAAGTGTTAGAAATAGGGGGTGTCGATCGTATTATGTTGGATAATTTCACCCCTGAAGATACTCGTAAAGCTGTTGAGATAATTGATGGTAAATATGAGACCGAATCTTCCGGAGGCATCACTTTAGAAAACTTAAGAGCCTATGCCGAATGTGGCGTGGATTATATTTCAGTGGGAGCTTTAACCCATTCCGTCAAGAGTTTGGATATGAGTTTTAAAGCTGTTTAAACTTTTTGCGGAAGTGCAGTAAGGTAAGTATTGCAACAAAAGCGGCTAATCCATCAGCCACAGGGAAAGACGCCCAAGCTCCATCTAATCCCATCAATGGAGGGAGTATGATCAGACTTGGAATTAAGAATATCAATTGTCGGGTCAGACTTAAGAAAATTGAAATCTTTGCTCTTCCGATTGATTGAAAAAAATTGCTGATAACTATCTGAAAACCAACTATAGGGAACATCAGTATCACTATTTTTAAAGCACGGGATGCAATGGCTGTTAATTCTTGATCAGTCGTAAATAAATGTACGGAAAATTTTGAAAAGAAAATCCCCATAATAAACCCGAAACTGGTGCAGATAGTAGCAATCACTATCGCATGTTTTAAGGTCTTAAACATCCTATCATAAAGTTTAGCACCATAATTATACCCTATAATAGGCTGTGTTCCTTGATTTAAACCTATGACCACATGAATAATCAATACAGTCAGACTATTAATAATCCCGTAAGCACCAATAGCCAAATCTCCTCCGTAAGATAATAGGGTGGTGTTGATAATGATTACCACCAAGGTAAAGGCTAATTGCATGCTGAATGGCGACATGCCTATGCTGATGATAGCACCTACAATCTCTTTATCCAAACGTAAATGTTTTCTTTTTAGATGTACATGAGAAATGGGCAGGAAGAAATGATTCAACACCCAAGCACTACCTATGGCGTACGAAATAACGGTTGCCCAAGCAGCACCTTGAATGCCCCAACCAAAACCAAAAATAAATACGGCATCTAAAATAACATTGATAATGGCACTGATAAACATGGTGAGCATTGCTTTGCGTGGGAAACCGGTTGCTCGCATGATATTGTTAAAGCCAAAGTTTATAGCTGAAAGGATGGAAAAGGGTACAATGATACGCATATATTCTTCTGCATAACCCACTGTTTCAGGTGTTCCGCCAAACATCAATAACAAGTCGCCCATAAAGATATAGGTCAGCAAAGAAACGACACCGGTAATCAAGAAAGTCAGGGTTAAAGCATTCCCCAAAATCTTTTCAGCCTTTTCATGATCACCTTCTCCTAAGGTAATGGATATGCGTGAAGCCGAACCGGCACCTATCAACAGCCCAAAGGCCATCAACAATATCATAAAAGGGAAAGTGAGTGCCAAGCCTGAAATGGCTAATGCACCAACTCCTTGCCCGATAAATATTCTATCAACAATATTATAGGTCGACATCACTACCGTCCCCACTATAGAAGGAATGGAATAATGCCAGATTAATTTGCCGATTTTCTCAGTGCTGAGTTGGTTTGTAGGGGATATGCGGGACATTCAATATTTATAAATCTCTTTGATAACGGTCTGCAAAAATACAAAAAACAAATGAGCTATTATTTTTTGAAGCTTTAAAAAATATGAATTTATACAAGTGTGGGACGCTACAACTTGAGCTTCAGTAATAATTAATTATCTTTGTAGCCATTAAATTTATAGCTAATCTATTGGTATATTAATAAATAATAACTCATGCAATCAGCCACTAATCAATTTCTAATTATTCTTTTTACTGCACTTTTTTTAACCTATTGTAAGACTCCTATCGAGCCCGATTTTAGCTATTCGCCTGAAATGCCTAAGGCTGGTGAGAAAGTTACTTTTACTAATCTTACGGAAGAAGGTAAGCTTTGGAACTGGGAATTTGGTGATGGTGGAAAATCACGTTTGAAAGGGCCTACCTACACCTTCAGAGAAGCCGGAGTTTATGATGTGCGTTTGATGGTGGACTCCAATAAGCATTATGTGAAAACTAAGCCCATAACAATATATGACACGATACCAACAATTTACATCAAGGAGTCTGTGGTTCAGTACTTTCAAGAAGTCAATTTCAGCGTTTTGGCTTATAATCCTTTTAATGCTAAAATTACTTATGATTGGGAGTTTTCGCCGAATGCGGTGGGTGAAGATTTAGTGAATGGAAAAACGGATAAAGCTGCTCCTAAGGTGTTTTATAATCAAACGGAAGTAGAAGAAACTGTCAAGCTGAAAATTGTAGTGGGAAAAGATTCGTTTAAGATTTCTAAAACATTCTTTGTGGAAGACTATCCCGCTCGCAGCCTGATTATGGCAGAGAAAAATGGTAAAATCTTACGCAAAAGAATGTATGCCAACGGTTTGGAAGCGAGTCTGCCAACTACCTACCAAGCCGGTAAACATCCATTTAATATCTTTACTAAGTCAAGCCAATTATATGTGTTTGATGCGGGTTCAGAAGTTTCTATTGAGAAAGCTGATGTGAT
>Ga0265293_10010028_pt1 | contig 13377 bp, 11 predicted proteins | sample Munlanlewell138R_FD_192505 | JGI IMG/M metagenome (GOLD analysis project Ga0265293, IMG submission 192505) | Leachate microbial communities from a municipal landfill in Southern Ontario, Canada - Leachate well 138R | ecosystem: Engineered > Solid waste > Landfill > Unclassified | place: Canada...
TTTCCCAGACCTATTTTACTCGAATAATCGGTACAAACTCGCCAATTAGTTCCTTTTGACACCGAATCAAAATAATCTTCGCCAACTTTATGCTTTTTTTCTAACACGCTACCCGGAATAATTGCCTGTTGGTTAACGGCTTCTGCAGAAGCAACATCAATTGCCACAGGATCAAATGAAGCAAAAATCCCAACATCCGAAACAATCGGAATATCGTTGCAGGCATGACAATCACAGGCAGGAGAAACATCTACCACAAAATTTATATGAAAATGCTCTTTACCTACTACAACTGCCTTCGCATATTCTGCTATTTTCTTGTTTAATACATCATTAGCCTGATTAAAATCAGCCATTATCGCGTCCATAGGACAGATTGCCAAACACCTTCCACAACCCACACAATTCTCATGATTTATACTCGCCTTTTTCGCATCAATTCTTATCGCGTTATGTGCGCAAACACCGGCACACTTACCGCAACCAACGCACTTTTTAACATAAACACTCGGCTTGCCCAAGCTGTGCATTTCCATTTTTCCGGCTCTTGATCCCGAGCCCATGCCCAAATTTTTCAGTGCCCCACCGGTTCCCGTGAGTTCATGCCCCTTAAAATGATTCATCGATATTATAATGTCGGCATCAGCAATCGCTTTGCCAATTTTTGCGTTTTTAACATACTCGCCGTCTACAAAGACCAATTTCTCGTCTGTACCCCGCAACCCATCTGCTATTAGCACATGACAGCCGGTCACATAAGGCACAAAACCATTCCTGTAAGCTGATTCCAAATGATCCAACGCGTTTTTTCTGCCGCCTACATACAAGGTGTTAGAATCCGTCAAAAACGCCTTACCGCCATTCTCTAAAACCAAATCAACGATTACCCTCGCGTATTGGGCCCTTATAAACGCCATATTACCCGGTTCGCCGAAATGAATCTTTATTGCAACAAATTTATCTTTAAAATCAATTTTTTCAATCCCAGCCAACTTAACCAATCTCTTAAGCTTAGATAAAACACTTTCTTCGTCATTTGATTTCAAATCCGTAAAAAACACTTCTGACATAATATTCCTCCGTTATTGTCGAAATGAGCATATTTTATATTATTACTCTCATTTTCTCAAGTCTCTTTAAAGTTTGTGAAATAAATAAAATATTGGTTGCTTATGTTTTCGTGTAGGGGTATACTCCCCCTGTAAATCTTTTTTTCAGGGTATTAAATTGGTCACTATAATTAATGGAAAAGAAATTTCTCTACAAATTCGCAGCGAAATCGCCAAAGCAGTTAAAGCAATTACCGACACAGGCGCCCCACCCCCCGGCTTAGCCGTTATAATAGTAGGTGACTCCAAAGCGTCGCAAGTTTATGTCGCTGCTAAAAAAAAGGCGTGTGAACAAGCCGGTTTTTATTCACTTGAAATCATACTGCCCGCTGAAACAACTCAATCTCAGCTCTTACAAAAAATCGACGATCTTAACAATGACGGGAACATTCATGGTATTCTAATCCAGCTTCCCCTGCCCTCTCAGATTAATGAGTCTGCAATACTAGAGGCAATATCAACCGATAAAGATGTCGACTGCTTTAATCCCAAAAATTTCGGTTATCTCAATCTTGGCGCAGACTGCTTACTGCCTTGCACTCCTGCCGGCGCCCTTGAACTTTTAAAACGTTATCAGATCCCGATTGAAGGGAAAAATGCCCTCGTTGTCGGTCGGTCTAACATAGTCGGCAAACCTATGGCGTCACTGCTGACACGGGAAAACGCTACAGTAACGATCGCACATTCCCGAACAAAAAATCTTCCCGAATTGTGCGCAAACTCTGACATAATTGTGGCCGCAATCGGGAAACCTGAGTTTATAAAAGGCGCCTGGATAAAAAAAGATTGCGTTGTTGTTGACGTAGGAACAAATTCCGTTGACGACCCCACCTCGCCAAAAGGTTACCGACTGGTCGGAGACGTGGAATACAACGAAGCCGCAAAACGAGCTTCTTACATAACCCCCGTACCCGGCGGAGTTGGTCCGATGACAATAGCAATGCTGCTGTCAAATACATTAAGAGCCAGAAATAAATTGCATAAAAAATAATATGGAATGATTGGAGAACTATTGTGGAATTTATTGATACTATGCTTATGACCCCCGGCCCCGTTCACCTTGACGCAGAAGTTATGCTCGCAGGAGCAAGACCTTTATTGCACCATCGAACTGATGATTTTGCGCCAATTTACACAGAATGCGTAAATCTACTTAAAAAATTTATTAACACGAAGCATCTTTACCTGACTACATCATCTGGCACAGGTGCAATGGAAACCGCAATAGCCAACTCATTTAACGAAGGCGAAACTGTTTTAAACATACAAACCGGTGTATTCGGTGTTCGCTTCACTCAAATTTGCAAAGCTTTCCGCCTAAACACAGTTGAACTCAAGTGCGAAGACGGCAAATGCGTCAAAATTGAGCAAATTGCCAAAGCAATACAAGAAAACCCCGCTATTTCAGGTGTTACTGTAACCTTTAACGAAACTTCGACCGGCATCAGAAATGACATTAAGGCAATCGGTGAATTTTTAAAAGGTAAAAATATCCTCTTGATCGTTGACGGAGTCAGCGGACTGGGCGCTTTAGAATACGACCACGACAATTGGAATGTCGATGTTACCGTAAGCGCTTCTCAAAAAGGTTTCTTAGCGCCTCCGGGCGTTGGAATGGTCGCTCTCTCTGAAAGAGCAATGGCTAAGATGGAATCGGTAAAATGTCATGGGCTCTATTTCGATCTCAAAGTTTATAAGAAAAACCAAGAGCTGAAAATTCCCGCATATCCATGGACCCCGGCAATTAACGTGATGTATTCTTTGCTAGAAGCACTTCGTAAAATTGACAGAATCGGATTAAATGTTTGCATAAATCATTATGCAAAATTGGCCGGAGGCTTAAGAGCTGCTTTAAAAGCTCTTGGCATTAAAATTTTTACCGAAGAGTGCGCCACTTCTAATGTTCTCACTGTCTTTTATGTTCCTGAAAACCTGAATCCAAAAGAAATCGTTGCGGAAATGGTTAACAAATATGGGATAAGAATAGCAGGCGGTCAAGAGCAATTTGCAAACACAATGCTGAGAATAACCACAATAGGCAATATAGGTGAAAGAGATCTAATCGGAACAATTGGCCTGCTTGAAATGATCCTCAAACAAAAGGGTTATCTTAAAGAAACCGGCGCCGGACTAAAGGCTATGATGGAATATTTCATGGCAAACGAAAAATAACAAGTGAAATGATATCAAGGAGAGATAAATGAAAAAAACACCACTTTGTCATGTACATGAAGCGTTAGGTGGACGTATGGTCGAATTTGGAGGCTGGTATATGCCGGTTCAGTATTCTTCAATTATTGAAGAACATAACCACGTCAGAACCAAATGCGGAATGTTTGATTTGTTTCATATGGGCGAATTCTGGCTTACCGGACCCGACGCCATGAAAAACATTCAAAAGCTTGTCACCCAAGACATAGAAGCTCTTTCAGACAGACAAATTGCTTACACGCCCATGTGCAGACCTGACGGCACTATAGTAGACGATTTGCTTGTATATAGATGGACTGACACTGAATTTATGCTCGTTGTTAATGCATCTAATGAGCTTAAAGATTTTGACTGGATAAACCATCAACTCGAAGGAAATGTCAGACTTGCGAATGAGTCCGCAAATACAGGTTTAATAGCAGTACAGGGCCCCAACGCCGAGGCATTGCTTCAAAAACTGACCAGACAAAGACTTAAATCAATTAAGTTTTATTGGTTTACAGCCGGAAAAGTTTCAGGAATCGACTGTATAATCAGCAGAACAGGTTACACCGGCGAAGACGGTTTTGAACTTTATTTTAATGCAGAACATACCGAACACCTCTGGAACGTAATTACTGAGGTAGGAAAAGAATTTGATATCAGGCCGATAGGCCTTGGCGCAAGAGACACATTAAGACTTGAAGCCAGACTTATGCTTTACGGAAACGATTTAAACGATACTACAACACCAATAGAAGCAAATATGGCTTGGACTGTTAAATTCGCAAAAGGCCAATTTACAGCAAGTGAAATTCTGAAACATCAAAAAGAAAATGGAACAGAAAGAATTCTGGTTGGTTTCGAAATGGGTAAAGGCCCCGCACCAAGACACGGATACCCTATTTTTAAAAGCGGAAAACAAGTCGGTGAAGTTACATCAGGAACAATGTCACCAACCCTGAAAAAAAATATTGGATTAGGTTATGTTCCACAAAGCTTGAAAGAAATCGGCTCTACTTTCGATGTGGAAGTTAGAGGAAAAACATACCCCGCAACAGTCGTAGAAACACCGTTTTATAAGAGAGAAGGAAATAAATAATGAAAACCTTGAAACAATTTGACCCTGAAATTGCCACAATTATTGATAATGAAAAAAAGCGACAAATGAGCCAAATTGAGCTTATAGCTTCAGAAAACTTTGTCACAGAAGCAGTGCTTGAAGCACTTGGCTCTGTTTTAACAAACAAATACGCAGAAGGTTACCCGGCAAAAAGATATTATGGCGGATGTGAAGTAGTTGATTGCGCAGAAGATTTAGCTCGCGACAGAGCAAAAGAACTTTTTGGTGCAGAACATGCAAACGTACAGCCACACTCTGGAAGCCAGGCAAACATGGCAGTTTATCAAGCCGTAATGAAGCCGGGTGAAACTTACTTAGGTATGAATCTACAGAATGGCGGACATTTAACACATGGTAGCCCCGTAAACTTTAGCGGAATGCTCTATAATGTTGTTCCTTATGGAGTTAGTGATGATACTGAAACCATTAACTATGAAGCCATGAGAAAACTTGCAATTGAAAATAACCCCAAAATGATTATGGTGGGCGCATCTGCTTATCCCAGAATCATTGACTTTGCAAAAGTAAAAGAAATCTGCGATGAAGTTCAAGCTGTAATGTGCGTAGATATGGCTCATATTGCCGGACTGGTTGCAGCGGGTCTACACCCCTCACCTATTCCTTATGCCGATTTTGTAACGACTACAACCCATAAAACCCTAAGAGGCCCCAGAGGCGGAATGATTCTTTGCAAAGAAAAATGGGCCAAAGCAATTGATAAAGCTATTTTCCCGGGTCTTCAAGGTGGGCCTTTAATGCATGTAATTGCTGCTAAAGCCGTAGCATTTAAAGAAGCACTCCTCCCTGAATTTAAAGACTATCAAAAACGAGTATTGGAAAACGCGCAAGCGCTTGCGGCCGGTCTAATTAAGAAAGGGTTTAGACTTGTTTCCGGCGGAACAGACAACCATTTGTTATTGGTAGACGTCAGAAATAAAAATATTACGGGCAAAGCTGCCGAAAAAGCTCTTGACAAAGCCGGAATAACCGTAAATAAAAACACTATTCCCAACGATCCGGCTTCTCCTTTTGTTACATCAGGTCTCCGCCTTGGAACTCCTGCAGTTACAACCCGCGGAATGACACCCGAAGTAATGGAAAAAATAGCTGCCCTTATAGACCAAGCTATCACTGATCCGGAGAACGAAGATAACTTGGCTTCTGTAAAAAATCAAGTTATCGAAGTCTGCAAAAATTTTCCTTTCTATAAAATTTAACTAATATTTTCAGGAGAAAAACATGAAATTTTCAAAAGAACACGAATGGGTCAAATTGGAAGGCAATACAGCAACCATAGGAATCACTGACTACGCAGCCCACCAGCTCGGCGATATAGTTTTTGTAGAATTGCCAAACAAAGGCTCAAAATTCGAAGTTAACAAAGTTTTCGGCACAATTGAATCTGTCAAAACCGTTTCTGATGTTTATGCACCCATGTCAGGCGAAGTTACAGAAGTAAATGATGAACTCGACGCTAACCCCGCGCTTGTAAATGAAGACCCGACCGGAAAAGGCTGGATAGTTAAAATTAAGATTTCTGATCCCAAAGAATACGATCAATTACTTGATGAAGCTGCCTATAAAGCAACTTGTGAATAACAAAAACATCTCTAATTACGTGACGGAGTAAAAAATGTCCACATATATTCCTCATACAAGCACCGAACTACAAGAAATGCTCAACGTAATAGGTGTAAAAACAATTGATGAATTATTTGCAGAAATTCCGAATAACCTTAGATTAAACAAAGATCTGGATATCCCGTGCGGAATGAGCGAATTAGAAATGACTCGTGAATTAACTTCCCTATCAGAAATAAACAAAACAGTTGATAAAAACGTTTGCTTCTTGGGCGGAGGTGCTTACGATCACATTATTCCGGCAGCAATTGATCACCTGCTTTTGCGAGGCGATTTTTTCACTGCATACACTCCTTACCAACCTGAAGTTTCACAAGGTACTCTTCAGTGTATTTATGAATATCAAAGCTTAATATGTTCTCTGACAGGAATGGACCAAACCAACGCTTCTCTTTACGAAGGCGCTACTGCTAATGTTGAAGCAATAAAAATGGCTGAAGCTCAGACCGGCAGAAAAAAGGTAATTCTGTTAGACACAATTAATCCCGCATACAGAAAAGTAATAAAAACAATTAACGGTGCACAAGACACTGAAATCATTACTCTTAGTTTTGAAGACGGTGTTTGTGATGTCACAAAACTTGCACGGGCTATTGATGACAAAACAGCCGCTGTTCTTGTACAGTATCCCAATTTCTTTGGTTGCCTTGAAGACATCGAAAACATTGCAAAAATGGCCCATGAAGCCGGTGCTTTATGTATCGTTTGCGCGAATCCGATCGCACTTGCAATCCTTGAAGCGCCGGGAAATCTTGGCGCTGACATTGTTACAGGCGAAGGACAACCTCTGGGTGTTCCTCTCTCATTCGGTGGCCCATATATCGGTTTTCTGGCGGCAAAAAAAGCACTTTTAAGAAAAATGCCGGGCAGAATAGTTGGGAAAACTCTGGATATCGATGGCAAACAAGGCTTTGTTTTAACTCTTCAGGCCAGAGAACAACACATCAGAAGAGAAAAAGCAGGAAGCAATATTTGCTCAAACCAAGCACTTGTCGCACTAAATACAACGATATACATGTCTTTGATGGGTGCTGAAGGACTCAAAGAAGTTGCTTTGCATTGCTTCCAAAAAGCTCACTACATGAAATCGGAACTTGCGAAAATTGAAAAATTAACTGTTCCGTTCACTTCAAGCTTTTTCCATGAAATGGTCATAAAGGTTCCAAATGCTGATTCTGTGTTAAAGAGAATGGAAGAAAAAGGAATCTTTGCAGGAATTGCACTTGAAAAATACTATCCAAATCTAAAAGATTGTATTTTGCTTGCAGTAACAGAAAAGCGCACTAAATCTGAGATAGATGACTACTGCAAATACCTTGGGGAGGCTCTAAAATGACTGAACCTTTACTTTTTGAACTGGATAAAAAAGGACGAAGAGGTTATGCATTACCGAAACTTGATGTTCCAACAGTAGATCCGGCTGATCATATACCCACTAAATTTTTGCGAAAGCAACTTAATATGCCATCTCTGTCAGAACTCGAAACAGTAAGGCATTTTACCCGTCTTTCAAGAATGAATCATAGCGTGGATGTTGGGTTTTATCCTCTTGGATCTTGTACAATGAAATACAATCCCAAGGTAAATGAAAACATAGCAAGATTACCGGGGTTTGCAAATATTCACCCGCATCAGAATGCAAATTCTGTTCAGGGTGCCTTGAAACTTCTCAAAACTACAGAAAAATATTTGGCCGAATTAACCGGAATGGATGCCATAACCCTTCAGCCTGCTGCCGGCGCTCACGGAGAACTGACAGGCCTGCTGATCATTAAGGCTTACCATAACAAAAAAGGTAATAACAAAAAGAAGATACTTATTCCGGATAGTGGCCATGGAACCAATCCCGCCTCTTGTACAATGGTTGGTTACGAAGTTGTTAATATTAAATCTGATAATCGCGGATGCATTGATATAGAAGATCTTAAAGCGAACATTACTCAGGACGTAGCCGGACTGATGATAACAAATCCCAACACACTCGGCTTGTTCGATGAAAATATCGGAGAATTGGCCTCACTTGTTCATTCAGTAGATGGGTTGTTATATTATGACGGCGCGAACTTCAATGCAATAATGGGGTGGACACGTCCCGGAGACATGGGCTTCGACGTTGTGCACCTAAATCTACACAAAACATTCTCGACACCCCATGGCGGTGGCGGACCCGGCTCCGGCCCCGTTGGCGTAAAAGCACATCTTAAAGAGTTTTTACCGACTCCATTTATAATTGAAGAAAATAACACATATTCTTTAAAAAATGAAAATGATGATACAATCGGAGCTGTGTTAGGTTCTTTAGGGAATTTCTCGGTTATTGTAAAAGCGCTGGCATACATGATGTATAACGGAAAGGAAGGCCTTAAAGCCGCTTCTGCTTACGCTGTACTTAATGCTAACTACATGATGAAAAAGCTCAAAGACACCTATTACGTACCCTATGACAGATTCTGTAAACATGAATTCGTAATATCCGGAAAAACATTTGCAAAACACGGAGTGAAAACACTGGACATTGCAAAAAGACTTCTTGATTTCGGCTATCACTCACCCACAATATATTTTCCTTTGATAGTAGAAGAAGCAATGATGTTTGAGCCAACAGAAACCGAATCTAAAGACACATTAGATGGGTTTATCGATGTCATGGAAAAAATTGCCAAAGAAGCTGTCGAAAACTCGGATCTCTTGAAAAACGCCCCGGTCACCACCCCGGTAAGAAGACTTGACGAAGCGACTGCAGCCCGAAAACCTGACATCAACTTCTACCAGAAACCATAATAAAGAACGAGAAAAATGATTATAAATTTCCCGCAACTTGAATCAGTTTTGTTGCGGGAAATTTTGTCTTTTTTGCATCCCTCTGAAACTAATCAAGTTTGGTTGGTAGGTGGCAGCATAAGAGACCTAATTAAAGGTAAAAACACTAAAATTTATGATCTGGACTTGGTAACATCATTTAATCCCATAGAAAAATGCAAAAAATTCGCTAATGAAACCAAATCAGGTTTTGTAATACTCGACGACGAAAGAAATATTGTCAGAATAGTTTATGAAACAAAAAACAATGATTTTTACACTTTTGATGTCTCTCAATTTAAAGCAGATAACATTGACAATGATCTGTTATGCAGAGATTTCACGATAAATGCGATTGCTTCTCCTCTCTTTGATGAAGGACGAAAATTACTGGAAAATAATAAATTGTTGTTATATGACCCGCTTGACGGAATTACTGATTTAAAAAAAAATCACATTAAAGTCTGTTCAAGCGAATCTTTTAAAAGCGATCCTCTTCGTATTATGAGGGCCTTTAGATTTTGCTCTGCTTATAAAGCTGAAATAACTGCTGAAATGAAAACTTTATTTAAGATTAGCCAAAGTCTTCTTGTTAATATCTCCGGCGAAAGAATTCGTGATGAATTATTTAAGGTCTTGGCAACTAATAATTCAGCTAAATACATTAAAGAAATGGCTGACATGAAAATCCTGGATGTTATTTTTCCTGAACTTGAAAAATGCAGAAATATTTCACAAAATGCTTGGCATCATTTAGATGTTTTTGATCATACCATCTTAACTTATGAAAATTTTGAAAAATTACTGAACATGGCTCCGCCTCATTTCTGGTGGAATAAATTTCTTAAGTATTTACATGAAGAAATTTCACAGGGAAGAACCTATTTACAATCACTTAAATTAGGATGTCTTTTACACGACTTGGGTAAAATTCCATGCAGAATAGTTGACAAAGAAACAGGTAAAATAATTTTTCACGGCCACGAAATGCAAGGATCAAAAATTTCCAAAGAAATTGCTGCTCGATTAAGACTGTCATCTGCCGAGAGCTTGTTCCAACAGAAATTAGTTAAAAATCATATGAGACCGGGCGTAATCTTGCAACAAGGAATAAGCAATAAAAGGCTATTTAGATATTACTCCGAATGCGGGATAGACGGAACCGGAATAGCTCTCTTGTCATTAGCAGACAGACTTGCCGCTTTAGGTAATTTTAACGAGGATGAAATTATAGAGTTTACAGCAGGAATTTATCAAATAATGAGCGAATATTTTATTCAACAAAGCAAACCTCTGACAAAAGAGCTCTTGCGCGGTGACGACTTGATTTCGATGGGCGCCAAACCGGGCCCGTTGTTTAAAACAATATTAGAGGCAGTAAAAGAAGCTCAATATACCGGAGAAATAAAAACCAAAGAAGAAGCTGTTCAATTGGCAAGAGAGTTTATTTTCCAAAACTCTAAAAAGAAAACAGATATTGAGCCACCATCCACTCCTGTCCACGATTAAACCCAAACTGCTCAGATAGTGCCAGAAAATACATTTTCCATCTCTGCATCCAAGTCCAGGCCATCTTTTTCCCGTAAACTTTTTCTAATGAAGAAAAAATAGCAATTCGATTAAAATAAAACTTTTTCAACCATTTTTCAGCGGTTAATTTATATGCTTCTCCGCTTATTTTCCAATAGTCCTCAATATACAGATTCTTTTGGAACATCATTAACATTTCCGCTGAAGGCATAAGAAACGGATTCAAAATATAACGCCCCGGATATTCTGCTAAACCAACAGAATCTTGATAATAAGAATAAGAGCTATGAACAGGAAATTGAAGGAAAAACTTACCTTCAGGCTTTAGCATTTTAGAGATTCTGCTATCCCAATTTTCCGTCCGTGCAATTAAATCAAATCGTTCTAAACAAAGAATTCGATCAAAAGATTGTTCATAGTCTAACTCTTCAAAGTCAGCCGAAACAAACGTAATATTGGTAAGCCCCAATTCTTTGATTTTCTTTTTTAAAATTATCAATCTCTTAGTTGAATCAACTACTGAGGTAATTCTGATATTAGGATAGTTTTCTGCCAGCCAGAATGTCATAGCACCCCAACCGCAACCAATTTCCAGAACATCCATGCCATCTCGGATTTTTGCACGATCAGATGACATCCATAGCATGGTTTCCTCAGCATCATTTAAATCCTCGGCACCTGTCGGAAAATAACCGCATCCTTCATTTAATCTTTCACCCAGAAAAAGCTTAAAAAAGTCAGGGTTTGGCTCAATCCCTTCACGCTTAGCCTCTGAATCACGGTTTAAAGACACTTTGTTTTTTATATCTTTAATAATTTGCCTAAATACTGCTTGTCGGGCTTCAATATCACCTAATGAGGCTGACTTTAATGCTCTTGAATAAAGCCTTCGGCACCAAAATCTGATAACTTTTTCAGGAACAAGTCCCGTTTCGCAAGCCTTTAACACAAATTTTGATATAAGTCCCATTGCCGACCTCCACTTTAGATAGTATATTCTAGCATAGCAAGGATATATTTGCAAAAAGCAGATGTAGCAATATTATTAAAAACGCTTTATAATTGCTCAATTGATAAGAGGTAAAAATGAAAAATATCGCGATTATTCTCGCTGCCGGTATTGGCAAAAGGGTCGGAAACCCTTTACCAAAACAATTCATAGAATTAAAAGGCAAACCGCTAATTCTTTATTCCCTTGAAGCTTTTCAAGCACACCCGGCAATAGACAAAATTATTGTTGTAACTCATGCCGATTACTTAGATCATACAAAAAAGCTTATAGACAAAAAACACTACTCAAAAATTGCAAAAATAATTGTGGGCGGAAAAGAAAGATACCATTCAAGTATTGCAGCAATAGAAGCCTGCGATAAAATTATAGATAAAGAAAATTTGAATTTAATTTTTCATGATGCGGCTAGACCTTTAATTAGCGATACTATTATTACAAAGGTAATTGAATGCCTAAAACAATATTCCGCTGTTGATACGGCAGTACCAACAACAGACACAATATTAATAGTCGATAAAGACCTAAACATAAAAGAAATACCTGACCGCTCTATGTTGTTCAACAGTCAAACACCGCAGGCATTCAAATATACCATAATTAAAGAAGCTTACGCACTGGCATTAAAAGACCCCGATTTTACTACAGCCGATGACTGTAAAACAGTAAAAAAATATCTTCCGGATATCCATATTCATGTTGTTTTGGGAGACACACAAAACATGAAACTGACCAACCCGGAAGACATTACTATTTTCGAAAAAATAATCAGGAATCGATAAACCAAAAGTTACCTTTTTCTGGATAAAATGCTTAATAAACGCAGTATTTCTATATAAAGCCATACCAGAGTCACCATAAGCCCAAATGAAGCGAACCATTCCATATATTTGGGAGAGTTGCTTTCTGCACCCCGAATTATTACATCAAAGTCAATTATTAGATTCAAAGCCGCGATAATACAAACAAACACACAGAACAGTAAACCATAGATACCCGTAGAGTATAAGTGCATCCCGATTCCCATGAAGTATAGGGCAAAAGACAAAAGTGATGCGAACGCAATTCCGATAGTTGCAGTGATTACGACTGACCTAAATCTTTCTGTTGCTTGGATAACACCCGTTCTAAATAAAGCCAGCATTATTAACAAAACAGAAAATGTTATCAAAACCGCATTTAATGCAATGCCCGGATAAATCCTGTTTAAAATCGCAGAGATTGCGCCTAGAGCTACTCCTTCCGCCAATGAATAAGGAACTGCAGTATATGGAGACAAATTGGGTCTAAAAGCAGTAATCAGAGCCAAACAAAGACCGGAGATTCCTCCGATAGTAACCAAAGAGTTCATAGAAGCCGGATTATCAAGCACTAATTTCCAAGAAAAACTTGCTGCAAAAATCGCTGAAAATATTAAAATCAAAGTCTTGCTAATTGTACCCTCAACCGTCATCGACTGATTGTCGGCAGAAATATTTTCAAAGTAACTTTCTTTCATAAAAGGATTAGAACTGCTGCCAATACTCATAATTTATATCTCCTAGTTTATTGTATTGCCTGTTTGCTTCGTTTTTCAACTTCAGCCAGCCCATTTTCAAGGTCAACAAGACCCGAACGAATCAATTCAACCTCCTTTACCATGCTATCGGAAGAAGCTTCCATTCCTATTACATCAGTAAACTTCAAAGTGTTCATATGGCCCATTAAGCCGGAAAACATCTCTTTCATTTGAACTTTTTGCATCATGATTCTGCCAAGGCTGGTTTTAAGAGTGTTTAGATCTGATAATCTTGTCTGTTTCATTTTAATAGTAGATTCAATTTGAGATTTTAAAACACCGTCTTCGGTGTCTTTCAGTTGAATCAAAAGCTTATCTATCTCATTCTGTATCTGTTTTGTATTAATCGAATTTAAATATTCTCTTAAGCCAACAGTCCTAACCAAAACTCTTGCATGGTCTTTCTGCAAGTTTTCAA
>Ga0265293_10010030_pt1 | contig 13376 bp, 8 predicted proteins | sample Munlanlewell138R_FD_192505 | JGI IMG/M metagenome (GOLD analysis project Ga0265293, IMG submission 192505) | Leachate microbial communities from a municipal landfill in Southern Ontario, Canada - Leachate well 138R | ecosystem: Engineered > Solid waste > Landfill > Unclassified | place: Canada...
TCTGTGAATAGACGGCTCAGGCATTATTTCTAACTGAATTACGCTTTTACAATTATGGCGAATGGATGTGCCTACACAATCAGTTCCTGTATCGCCACCGCCAATTATAATCACATCTTTGTCCTTGGTAGAGATATAATCATTTTCTTTAAGGGCAGAAATATAATTATTATCTTTGACATGTGAATCTAAGAGATTTTTGGTATTAGCATGTAAGAATTCTACGGCAAAATGTATGCCCTTTAAATCCCTACCTTCTACAGGTAGGTCCCTGGGCTTAGTAGCACCCCCTGCTAGAATTACAGCATCAAAATCTGTTAATAATTTAGTAGATGGAATATCTTTGCCTATTTCTGTATTAGTTACAAAGGCTATGCCTTCTTGCTTCATTATGTCTATTCGACGTTCAATAAATGTTTTGTCTAGCTTCATGTTAGGGATACCGTACATAAGTAATCCGCCAACACGGTCAGCGCGTTCATAAACAGTGACACTATGTCCAGCTTTATTAAGTTGATCAGCAGCGGCCAAGCCTGAAGGTCCAGACCCAACAATTGCAACTGTTTTACCAGTGCGCATAGTTGGCGGCTGAGGCTTAATCCAACCCTCTCTATATGCTTTTTCAATAATAGAGTATTCGATATTTTTAATAGTAACTGGGTCGCCGTTTAGACCCGATGTGCATGAGCCTTCGCATAGAGCAGGACAGACTCTACCAGTGAATTCTGGAAAGTTATTGGTTTTTAGTAGCCTAGCTAATGCTTCCTCCCATCGTCCATGATAGACAAGGTCGTTCCATTCGGGAATAAGATTATTTAATGGGCATCCTGATGCCATTCCGCCGATTACTGCCCCCATATGGCAGAAGGGGATTCCGCAATCCATACAACGAGCACCTTGTATACATAACTCTTCCTCTGATAAAGAAAAACGAAACTCTTGCCAATCATTGATACGCTCCAGCGGTTTGCGATTAGCTGGCAATTGACGGTTATATTCAATAAATCCTGTTGGCTTTCCCATTGTTTTGCCTCCTTATCTTAGTTTCCGCTAATGCGAGATTGGTCATTTTTATTCTCTTCGAAGGCTGCCATTATAGCATCTGAGCCTGTTAAACCAGACATATTAGCCCTGTCAAGTGCTTCAAGCATACGTTTATAATCCGTTGGTATGACCATGATAAATTTCGGAAGCATTTGCTCCCAATTATCAAGAATCGACTTAGCATAAGCGCTGCTGGTAAGAGTTACGTGAGTTTCAATCATTTCACGCAGTTCTACTATGTTCTGATTGCTTTCGAAACTCTGCCCATCACTAAGTTGTGTATCGCTAGGTTGTGTATCGACAAGCTGCTCAAGCTGAACCATCTCCATATTACATAAATTGCGGAAGTTGCCATTTACATCTAGCACATATGCTATTCCACCAGACATTCCTGCCGCAAAATTTCTTCCGGTGGCACCTAAAATGACTACACGCCCGCCAGTCATATATTCACAACCATGATCTCCAACACCTTCAACAACTACGTTAGCTCCGCTATTTCGAACACAGAAGCGTTCGCCGGCAACACCTCGAATATAGGCTTCTCCTGAAGTTGCGCCATAGAAAGCGACATTGCCGATTAAGATATTTTCTTCAGGAGTAAAGGTAGCATTGTGTGGAGGGTATACAATCAATTTACCTCCAGATAAACCTTTACCAACATAATCGTTAGCATCACCCTCGAGCGTCATTGTCATCCCTTTAGGTATAAATGCACCGAAGCTTTGCCCAGCAGAACCTTTGAATTTAAGTCGAATAGTATCTTCAGGAAGTCCGTCACTGCCATATTTTCTAGTGATTTCACTACCTGTAATTGTTCCTACGACACGATTTATGTTGCATATATCTAAATTAGCTTCAACAGATTGTTTACTTTCAATTGCTGGCTTACAAATATCTAATATTCTGGTCATATCAAGTGATTTGGCTAATCTATGGTCTTGAGGTTTTGAACAATATCTTTCGACTGACGAAGCAACTGTAGGCTGATACAATATAGCAGAAAAGTCTAAATGTTTAGCTTTCCAATGACTCTTAGCTCTAGTTACATCAAGCTTATCTGTTCTACCGATCATTTCGTCAATTGTACGAAAACCTAGCTTAGCCATATATTCACGCATATTCATTGCTATAAATTTCATGAAGTTTACCACATGGGCTGGGTCGCCTTTAAAATGCTTACGCAATTCAGGATTTTGGGTTGCAACCCCAACTGGACAAGTATCTAGATTACATACTCGCATCATTACACAGCCAAGTACGACTAAAGGTGCTGTAGCAAAACCATATTCCTCAGCTCCTAGTAGAGCAGCAATAACAACATCACGTCCAGTTAGTAATTTTCCATCTGTTTCAACCACGATACGATCACGCAGGTTATTAAGCAGCAGTGTTTGATGGGTTTCAGCAAGCCCTAATTCCCAAGGCAATCCAGCATGCTTAATACTTGTTCTAGGTGAAGCGCCAGTGCCGCCGTCGTAACCGCTGATTAATACAACATCAGCTCTGCCCTTAGCAACTCCAGCAGCAATTGTACCAACTCCAACCTCAGATACTAGCTTTACATTGATTCTGGCACGTGGATTCGCATTCTTAAGGTCATGAATTAACTCAGCTAAATCTTCAATTGAATATATATCATGGTGTGGAGGCGGGGATATTAAGCCAACACCTGCTGTCGTGCCACGAACTTCAGCTACCCATGGATACACCTTACGACCAGGGAGCTGTCCACCTTCACCGGGCTTAGCACCTTGAGCCATTTTAATCTGAATTTCATCGGCGTTTACTAAGTAATTACTAGTAACTCCAAAACGACCAGAAGCAACTTGCTTAATTGCACTTCTGCGCAAATCACCATTAGCATCAGGCACAAAACGGCTAGGATGTTCACCGCCCTCACCAGTATTACTCTTACCGCCAATACGATTCATAGCAATGGCTAATGCCTCATGCGCCTCTTGACTAATAGAACCAAAGGACATAGCACCAGTCTTAAACCGCTTACAGATTGATTCTACAGATTCTACTTCTTCAATCGGAACAGGATTTTCTGCAAATTTAAAATCAAACAATCCACGCAATGTCGCTTGTTTTTGTGTTTCGTCATTTAATTGCTCTGTATATGCAAGAAACTGCTGATAGGAATTATTACGGCATGCTTCTTGTAACATTGTGATAGATTCCGGATTGTATAGATGGTATTCCCCGTCTCTACGCCATTGGTGCTCACTGCCGCTATCGAGCTTTCGGTCACGTCCTTCTATAGCGCCAAAAGCACGCTGATGACGAGCAGATACTTCCTGTGCAATTACATCTAAACCGATACCACCGATTCTAGATGGAGTTCGGGTGAAATATTTATCGATTACATCTTGTGCAATCCCGACGCACTCAAAAATTTGCGCACCATGATAGCTCTGAATTGTAGAAATACCCATTTTTGATAAAACCTTAATAACACCCTTTGTTGCAGCTTTAGCATAATTGTATACGGCTTTATCGTAGCTAAGATTCTCTATTAAATTAGTCTCTATCATTGAAGCTAATGTTTCAAATGCTAGATAAGGATTAATGGCACTAACACCATAACCAATTAATAAGGCAAAATGATGTACCTCACGAGCTTCGCCTGTTTCAGCAATTAGTGATACCCTTGTACGAGTACCTTTGCGAATTAAATGGTGGTGAACACCAGATGCGGCTAGCAGCATTGGTATAGCTGCTTGCTGCTTATTCACGCCTCGGTCAGACAGTATGATAAAAGTCGCTCCGGCAGCAATAGCTGTATCTGCTGCTTCATAAAGCTGTTCTAAGGCATGTGACAAAGCATGTTCTAAAGACTGTTTATGTCCTTTGACTTCTGTAGCAACGTCATATAAAACATTTAGAGTAATGGATTTATAGCCTGTTTCGTTAATATTAACGATTCTTGCTAAATCATCATTTGTTAGAATTGGTGACTTAATTCGTATCCGATGACAGCTTTCTGGTTCTGGACAAATTAGATTGCGCTCAGATCCAATTGTTAAATCACTAGCAGTAATAATCTCTTCACGAATTGCATCTATTGGTGGATTTGTCACCTGAGCAAAAAGCTGCTTGAAATAGTTATATAGAAGCTGTGGTTTCTCTGATAGTACAGCTAAGGGAGTATCTGTGCCCATAGCACCTATAGGATCTATTGCATTTACTGCCATCGGCGCTATTGTTTTTTTAATATCTTCATAAGTATATCCGAAGGCAAGCTGAGAATTTAAAATTTCTTCTTGATTTAGCTTTGGGATAGCAGATATAGATGATGCTGGTAAATCTTCCAAATTAATAAGATGCTTATCTAACCATTGTCGATATGGATTCTCTGATGCTATGTGTTGTTTTAATTCTTCGTCATCTATAATTCGGCCGGCGATTGTATCGACTAATAGCATTCGTCCAGGCTGTAGGCGCTTTTTGTATACAATATCCTCTGGATTAATGTTTAGGACACCAACCTCTGAAGCCATAATGATTAGGTCATTTTTTGTCACATAATAACGAGCTGGACGTAAGCCGTTACGGTCTAGAACTGCACCTATAATACTACCGTCAGTGAATGCAACGGCAGCAGGGCCATCCCATGGTTCCATTAAGCAACTGTGATACTCGTAGAAAGCTTTTTTGTTATCATCCATACTCTCGTGCTTAGACCATGGCTCAGGAATCATCATCATAGCAGCATGAGGTAACGAGTAGCCAGATAAGGTTAAGAATTCAAGGAAATTATCAAAAATCTGCGAATCACTACCATCGTTATCAATAATAGGTAGAATCTTCTTTATATCATCACCAAATAAATCTGATGATAATACAGCTTGACGAGCATGCATCCAATTGACATTACCTCTTAAAGTGTTAAATTCACCATTGTGAATTATATAGCGATAAGGATGTGCTCTTTCCCAACTTGGGAAGGTATTAGTGCTGAATCTAGAATGAACTAATGCTAAGGCAGTTTTCATTCTAGGATTCTTTAAATCTACATAATACTTATCTACTTGCTCTGGTGTCAGCATACCCTTATAAACTATTGTTCTACTAGATAAGCTAGTAAAAAAGAATTGTTCACCGCCAGCGATATTTCCGAAGCGAATCTGCAGTTCCGCTTGCTTACGAATTACGTACAGTTTGCGTTCAAATGCTAATTGATCCTTTAATTCAGAATTAGCACCAATGAACAATTGACGCATAAATGGTTCTACTGATTTGGCGGAAGCTCCTAAATTAGCGTCAGCAGTTGGTAGGTCCCTCCATCCTAATAGAATTTGACCTTCATTTTTAATGATAGTTTCTAATAATTGTTCACAAACAACTCTATGTGTTTGTTCCTGCGGCATAAAGATCATTCCCACGCCGTAACTGCCGAATTCAGGTAGGTTAATGCCAATCTTGGTACATTCTTCGACTAAAAAGCTGTGAGGTAACTGCATAAGAATTCCAGCACCGTCACCTGTGTTTTCTTCACCTTGACCGCCACGGTGATCTAGATTTAATAAAATCTGCAACGCTTGTTTAACTATTTCATGTGACGCAGTCCCTTTGATATTGGCAACAAAACCAATTCCACAAGCATCATGTTCGAATTGAGGGTCGTAAAGACCTTGCTTTTGGGGTATAGCTGTTCGCATCATGTTTTGCAACCATCCTATCTAAATAGATTTTTTTGGTATGAAAATAGAGAAATAAAAAAAGCTTTCAGAACAAAATGTTCCAAAAGCTCCATTGCTATCGGTTAAAATAAATGAAATTGAATTTTGATAAAGGGATTAAACTAAAGTACATAGCTTTGGCGAAAATTACGACATTGTAATTTAACCAACATAAATTATATAAAGAAACTAAATACGAACGTAGCGTTACTTATCTCACGATTTTAAAATAAAGCATTAGTAACGACGTTGAGGTAAAATTGCGTAAATAAATTATATATGATGTTTAATATAATTGCAATACATCATATGCATATTTCATCATATGCATATTTGAAATTATTGGTTCTACAGAATTAGTGTTATAATACATTAATGTACGAATAATTAAGTATTGAATTGAATGAATTAGATACTGATGGTCTGTTAATAAGAACTTATTTTGCTGATTAGAAGTTAACTATGTAGGAGGTAATAAAGTGGAGTGGTTATTATTTGATTATCCTAGATGAAGCACAGTTAAGAAAGCCAAGGCATGGCTTGATGACAGGAACATTTCCTATAGGACTAGACATATTGTCAATGAGAATCCTTCAGCAGCTGAATTAAAGGAATTACATAAAAATAGTGGACTGGCAATAAAGGCGATAATCAATACAAGTGGCAATAAATATAAAGAGCTGGGGCTAAAGGATAAACTAGCGATAATGAGTGAAGATGAGATATATGATTTATTAGCATCAGATGGAATGCTAATTAAACGTCCTATTTTGACAAATGGCGATAAAGTTTTGGTAGGATTTAAAGAAGCGGAATGGTCGCAAAAATTAATTGATGAGAGAGCTCGCAGGGGGATTTAGATGGAATGGGATTATGCAATATTAAATAATGTTTTCTTAGATGATAATGAAAAGAGGTTATTACTAGACGGTTGGTGGGGAATTGAACGTGAGAGTCAGCGAGTTAACCCAGATGGGAGCCTTGCATTGACGCCACATCCGCAAGCTTTAGGTGACAAGCTTACTAATACAAGAATTACTACAGATTTTGCCGAAAGCCAATTGGAGCTTGTGACGCCGCCATATAATACGATAGATGCTGCCTATGAGTCACTGCTTGAGATTCAAAAGGAAGTTGAACAAGGGCTAGCGGATGAGTTAATGTGGCCATTAAGTATGCCGCCTAAATTGCCAGATGAAGAGGCTATACCAATTGCTTATTTTGGCGAGACACCTGCAGGTAAGGAAAAGGAATTATATCGGCAAGGTTTAGCCAAACGCTATGGCAAAAAGATGCAAATGATTTCAGGGATACATTACAATTATTCCCTGGGAAATAAATTGACAGATTTTTTGTATCAAAGAATGGGTGCTGGTATTATTGATGGCGGTATTATTGGCAATGATAAAATTGGCACTAGAATTACTAGAAGACAATTTGACGAAGAATTATATTTAGCGATTGTTAGAAATTTTTTAAGATATCGTTGGCTACCGATATATTTGTTCGGAGCTTCACCTAATATTGATGAAACGTACTATTCGGTTATATGCAAGGAGCTAGAGGCAATTAAGCAAGACTATCCTGACTGTTCCCAAGTAATCAGTGATTTTCAGCGTCATGCTACTTCGCTACGTGTAAGTCGTTACGGATATTCGAATAGTGTGCAACAGCAGTATACAATTTTGTTTAATAGTTTAACTGAGTATATTACAACTATTCGAGAGATGCTACAAGGTAATATCCTGCAAAAAGAGAACGAATTTTACTCGTCAATTCGCTTAAAACCAGTTCTAGAACCGGGAGAGGTACAATTAGATGCTTTAGATAAACGAGGCATATCATATATAGAAGTACGAATTCTTGATCTTAATCCATTTGCAAATGGTGGAATAGATTTAGAACAATTGTACTTTATGCAGGTGTTTATGCTGTATTGCTTGTTTGAAGGTAATGCTAATTTATCTAAGCATGAGCTAGAAATTGCTAACGAGAATCATCATTTGGTTTCAATGGCTGGTCGTAATCAGGAATTAAGGCTGAAGCGATTTAAGCAAGATGCCTGCAAGAGTGTGCAAGATGCATATGAAAGCGTGTCTTTAGTTGATTTTGGACATGAAATTTTCGATAGATTATTACAAATTGCAATGATAATGGATGAGGGAACAGGAACGGTTAAATATCAAACCGTTGTCAAGGCAGAGGAAGAAAAGCTTAAGAATCCTGATTTGCTACTTGCATCACGCATATGTAATGAGATGCTTGAGAACGAAGAGAGCTATCTGCAATTGGGTATTCGCTATGCAAAGCTGCACAGGCATGTATAATAAAGTCTGAACACAAGGTTCTTTGAAGTACGATAGACGATATAGGAATAACTTAGTTACTTTAACTGAATAGCTAAGAACTAAGATGCTTAGAATAACCATAGATTACTTACAATAATCACATATAATATTGGTAGAGTACTATGCAAGGGGGGGAGTACCATTAAGCAAAAACATAATAAGCTGGAGCTATCGACTAAATTAGTTATAGATGAAGCATTGCGCAGGAATGTCGAAGTTGAGGTTCTTGATGAGGCGGATAATATAATTCGTTTGCGAAAAGGCGAAAAGGTCGAATATGTAAAGAAAGCTACAATGACATCATTAGATAAGTATATTGTACCATTGCTAATGAACAATAAGGAAGTAACGAAAATTATCCTGCGTGAGCATGATTTATCTGTTCCCGATGGAATTATAATTGATTCAGTTGAAAAAGCAAATAAAAGCTTTAGTCAATTTAAGGGAAAAGCTATTGTGGTTAAGCCTAAATCGACTAATTTTGGTTTGGGAGTTCAAATGCTTAATAAAGATGTCAGTTTGTCAGAGTTTACGTATGCAATTAAGCAGGCTTTTACCTATGATAAAACAGTTATGATAGAGCAATTTATACCAGGCAAAGAGTATAGATTCCTAGTAATTGATAATCAAGTAATAGCAATCCTGCATAGAATCCCGGCAAACGTTACTGGAGATGGCAAACTAACTATTGAAGAGTTAGTTGCTAAGAAAAACGATGACCCGTTGCGTGGAAAAGGGCACGTAACTCCATTCGAATGTATTATATTAGGCAAGATTGAGTTAGAATGCTTGCGCATGCAAGGAAAGGATAAAGCCTATATTCCGAAAAAAGGTGAGACTGTATATCTACGAGAAAACTCTAATGTCAGTACTGGCGGAGATAGTATTGATTATACAGATGATGTAATTGACGAATACAAACACATTGCAATTAAAGCAGTTAAGGCTCTCGGAGCTAAAATTTGTGGTCTTGATATGATTATTGCTGATGTTCAAGCGATGCCGAATAGTCAAAACCATAGCATTATTGAATTGAATTTCAATCCTGCAATTTACATGCACAATTTTCCGTATCAGGGAACTAATCGCCATGTAGAAAGAAAGGTTTTAGATTTATTAGGGTTTTCAAGTTAATAGTTATATGTTACATTAGTACACATATACTTAATTAAAATATCAAAAAATCCACTAGAGGTGTCGAAAGACTGAGAGAGGCTTAGCCTCAACTCTTGGAACCTGATCTAGCTAATACTAGCGTAGGGAAGTGGTGAAACGTAATAGTAGCGATTGCAGTATTTATGTTCTAGCAATTACTATTGCTGATAGGTTCCAAGGGATAGTTTTTAGCCTACTAGTGAAATGGGGAGGCAAAGAAATGGAACGTAAGCGATTAGTAGTAATGCTGGAAATTGCTATTATGGCAGCAGTAGCAACGGTTCTTGGTCAAGTTAAATTTGGTGCACTATGGGCTATGGGAGGTTCAATCTCCTTAGTTATGGTGCCTATTTTTATTATGATGTATCGTCGAGGCTGGAAGGCTGGCGTTATAACCGGGTTGTTAGTAGGAATATTGGATTTATTGATTGGCGGCTATGTCGTACATCCTGTACAATTAGTGCTTGATTATCCGTTAGCGTATGCCGTATTAGGCTTAGGTGGCTTGTTCGTAGCCAATTATGGAAAAGGGAATTGTGAGAACAGTATAACGATAACTAGTGCCATCATTGGAACAGCTATAGGTTCGAGCTTGCGTCTATTAAGCCATTTTGCTTCTGGGGTTATATGGTTTGGTGAGTATGCACCAGAAGGCATTCCAGTCGCACTTTATTCTATAATATATAACGGATCATATTTAGTTCCAGAGATGATAATTACAGTAGTGGTGATCATGTTAATTTCTAAGTATTATCCTAAATTTTTTGATATAAATTCTAAATGAATATAAGATTTTCTGATATTAAATTTGTGCAAGTTACTACACATTTTTACAATAAAATAATAAGGAACAGCATAGTAAACGCTGTTCCTTATTATTTTCAATTTAGTACATCAGAATTTATATAACTTATCCGCCCATTTTTCTTCTTTGTAGCATGTTTTTCTTTGTTTGTTGACTGCTCATTTTTTTGATTTCTTGAGAATTAGCAGCGGCGCCGCCTTTAGGCTGTTGCTGTTGTTTAGCAGCTAGCTTTTGCTTGACAGCATCTTTTAGGCTGACTTTTTTCTTTTCTGTAGTATCTGTATCTTGTTCAGTGGTTTTATTTTCAATATCAGACATATAGGAATACTCCCTTCAAATAAATAAAAATATATATACAACTATCAAATTACAATAATAATAGCATATTATACGACTTTTGTCGTCCATTCTTCGCAATTCCATACATCAGTGACGACATCCTGATAGAATTCAGGCTCGTGACTGATAAGTAAGATGCTACCCTTATAAGCCTGCAATGCACGCTTTAATTCTTCCTTAGCGTCAACATCTAGATGGTTAGTCGGCTCGTCTAAGATTAATACATTGGTCTCCTTATTAATCAGCTTACACAGGCGAACCTTTGCTTGCTCACCACCGCTAAGTACTACAATTTTGCTCTCGATATGCTTGTTGGTTAAGCCGCATTTAGCAAGCGCTGCACGTACCTCTCGTTGTTCCATTGACGGGAATTCCTGCCAAACCTCTTCGATGCATGTTTTGTAGTTAGCGTCTTTAATTTCTTGTTCAAAATACCCAAGATGAATGTAATCTCCTAGCTCAACAGAGCCTTGATATGCTGGAATTTCGCCGATAATGCTCTTTAGCAAAGTCGTTTTACCAAGTCCATTAGCTCCTACCAGCGCTATTTTCTGTCCACGAATCATTTGTAGATTTAGTGGTTTTGATAGTGGGGAATCATAACCAATAACTAAATCTTTAGTTTCAAAAATTATTTTACCTGAAGCTCTCGCCTGTAAGAAGTTGAATTCTGGTTTTGGCTTTTCCTTAGCCAGTTCAATAATGTCCATGCTATCCAGCTTTTTCTGACGGGACATAGCCATATTTCTGGTTGAAACACGAGCCTTGTTACGAGCTACGAAGTCTTTTAATTCACTAATTTCCTGTTGTTGTTTTTTGAAAGCAGATTCTAGCTGTTGTTTTTTCATGTTATAAACTTGTTGGAAGTTATCATAGTCACCAACATAACGGTCAAGCTGTTGGTTTTCCATATGATAGATTAAGTTGATAACGCTATTTAAAAAAGGAATATCGTGCGAGATTAGTATAAAGGCATTTTCGTATTCTTGCAGATACCTTTTCAACCAATCAATATGCTGTTCATCTAGATAGTTAGTCGGCTCGTCTAATAGTAAGATGTCCGGCTTTTCTAGTAATAACTTAGCTAATAGCACCTTAGTTCGTTGACCACCGCTTAAATCCTGTACCTCTCGGTCTAAACCAATACTGCTAAGACCTAATGCTCGTCCTATTTCTTCAACCTTAGAATCAATAATATAGAAATCATTATTAGTTAGAATCTCTTGAATATTGCCCATGTCTTCTAATAATTTTTCTAATTCTTCAGGAGAGGCATCTGCCATTTGTTCACATATTTGATTCATTTCAGCTTCAAGGTCAAATAAATACTGAAATGCTCCTCGTAATACATCCCTAATTGTCATACCGGCCGCTAACTTGGTATGCTGGTCTAAGTAACCAACACGAACACGCTTTGACCATTCGACAGTTCCCTGGTCAGGCTCTAATTTACCAGTTAGAATATTCATGAAGCTTGATTTACCTTCACCGTTAGCACCAATTAACCCAATATGTTCGCCCTTAAGCAGGCGAAATGATACGTCATTGAAAATAGCACGGTCACCAAAGCCATGGCTTAAATTTTTTACTGTTAAAATACTCATTATTTGTGAAACCCTTTCTATTTGAAAATTCAATTTTATCTTCACAGTAGATATGTTTACAAATTAAATTATATAAACATTATAATATTATATACGAGATTAATTTAAAATTAAAGCAACTTAAAACTTAAAGTTTTAAAAATATATTACTCTTAATTCCTATTAAATAAAAGTTAGCAAGATATTATAGTAAAGTAACGTATTTTTTTGTTATACTAGTAGTGTTAATTTTTGACTGTTTATCTTCAGCTCTTAAGATTCCATCTTTTACACCATAAAGATGGTAAGTGATAGTAAGATTTTTACTAAACAAAATACGACAAAAAATATAAGGAGTAGTGAATATGAATAACAAAATTAAACTAGGGATTGTTGGATATGGGAATCTTGGAAGAGGAGCAATTAAGGCTATTAAACAAAATTCGGACATGCAGTTAGAAGCGGTTTTTACAAGACGGGCAGTTGATAGTATAGATAGCATTGATAATGAATTGCCAATGGTGCATATTAGCGAAATATTAGCATATAAAGATAGTATCGATGTCATGATTATGTGCGGTGGATCTGCTACAGATTTAGAAGAACAAGCTCCGATGGTAGCACAATATTTTAATACTGTGGATAGCTTCGATACACATGCAAAAATTCCACAATACTTCGACAAGGTGGATAGAGTCGCTAGAGAGGCAAATACACTAAGCTTAATTTCAACTGGCTGGGATCCGGGGCTATTCTCATTGATGCGGTTATTAAATGAAGCTATTTTGCCAGAAGGAAAAGAGTATACTTTTTGGGGGAAAGGCGTTAGCCAGGGGCATTCTGATGCAATTAGGAGAGTAGAAGGGGTTAGAGATGGGAAGCAGTATACAATTCCTACAGAACAAGCATTGGAATTGGTTAGGACTGGCGAAAACCCTGAGCTATCTACTCGCGAGAAGCATGAACGAGTTTGTTACATTGTTCCGGAAGAGGGCGCAGATTTAGTACGAATTGAAAATGAAATTAAGAATATGCCAAATTATTTTGCCGAATACAATACTACGGTTCATTTTATATCAGAAACAGAGATGCAGCTTGAGCATTCAGGTATGCCACATGGAGGTTTTGTAATTCGGACTGGCAAGACAGGTATAGATACGAAACAGCGAATGGAGTTCAGTCTTAAGCTAGGTAGTAACCCTGAATTTACATCAAGTGTGCTAATTAGCTATGCTAGAGCGGTTTACAGATTAGCGAAGGATGGCAGAACAGGCGCTTGCACAGTTTTCGATATTCCGTTTGGATATTTGTCACCAAAATCAGCTGCAAAGTTAAGGCAAGAGCTTCTATAAGGTTTGTAAATATATACAAAATATTATAAACATTATAATATTAATTTACCATTTAGCTCTTA
>Ga0265293_10010033_pt1 | contig 13370 bp, 7 predicted proteins | sample Munlanlewell138R_FD_192505 | JGI IMG/M metagenome (GOLD analysis project Ga0265293, IMG submission 192505) | Leachate microbial communities from a municipal landfill in Southern Ontario, Canada - Leachate well 138R | ecosystem: Engineered > Solid waste > Landfill > Unclassified | place: Canada...
GCTTTGGGATATGGAATTTGGGCGATTATGGACAATACTTGCCTACCAAACATGGATTTGACAATTTCTATGGCAGTTATTTTGCCGGCAGCTCCTTTGCAATAGTAAATGAAAAAGAAGGAAAAGCAGAACTTATAAGCCGCTCAAAAGATATAGACAGCATAACTATAAAGGCACAAGAGTATATAGCAGAGAATGCCGGCACTAAGTTTTTTATAGAATACTCTATGCCCTTGCAGCCTTTTGCAGGCAAAAACAGCGTATCCGCTCAAGATATCCTTGACTTTGATAAGCAAGTGGGCGCACTTATAGACACACTTAAAACAAAAGACCTATACGATACAACTTTAATAATACTTTCCGGCGGTGCGCAAGATAACTTTGGCAGGGCGCCTTTTATTGTTACATATATTAATGGCAATCTTAACTCAGGCAATTATGCAGGCAGAGAGCTTACCGCCCCTATTGCAACAATAGATGTTTATCCTACTGTACTTAATTTTGCTGGTTTTACCAAACCTAGCGATAGGGAGATAGATGGGGTTGACCTTTACAATTTATTAAAAGCCTTTATTTACGGAGATAGCAAACTGCATAGTGCCCTTTACTTTTTTAAGGGAGGCAAGCCTGCGGCAATAGTAAAGAGAGAAAGCATAGATAGCAAGAATTATGATTTTCTTTACTACACTAAAGCTGCTGCCAGCAGCCGTACAGAAGCCTTGTACAATCTTACTTTAGACCGACAGGAAAAAGAAAACCTAGCTGTGCAAGAGCAAAATATAGCCCAAACTTTAAGGGAAAGCCTTAAAGATTATGTCCGCACCTTTTCAAAAAATAAACGAGGCGCGGCATAGGAGTATCAAAGTAAAAAGTGCATACTTGCTTTTTGTTTAGCATATTTGCTATAATGGTTTTCTTAAAAGGTGACTTATGTTAAAATTAAAGGATATTAAAAAGAATTACTATGTAACAGGGCAAACTATACCTGCTTTGCAAGGGATAAGCCTGGAGTTTGGCACCAACGAATTTGTATGCATATTAGGGCCTTCTGGATGCGGCAAAACTACGCTAATGAATATTATTGGCGGGCTTGACCAGGCCACCTGCGGAGAGATATGCTACAACGATATTTCTACCAAGAAGTTTAAGGATATAGATTGGGACAATTACCGTAATAAAAAGATAGGTTTTGTTTTTCAAAGCTATAATTTGATACCCCACGCCAGCATACTTGCCAATGTTGCCCTTGCGCTTACTCTTTCCGGAGCAACGCCTGCAGAGCGGCATGCAAGGGCAAAGGAAGTGCTTGACAGAGTTGGACTTTCTACAGAATATAATAAGAAGCCTAATCAGCTTTCAGGCGGACAAATGCAAAGGGTGGCAATAGCAAGAGCTATTATCAATTCGCCCGAAGTGCTGCTTTTGGATGAACCAACGGGCGCTTTGGATACCCAAACCAGCATTCAGATACTGGATTTAATAAAAGAGATAGGCAAAGATAAGTTGGTAATAATGGTCACACACAACTCCAAGCTTGCTCAAATGTACGGTACCAGGGTAATACATATGCGGGACGGGCTGATTCTTAGCGATTCCAATCCTTATTATGAAAAAGTAAAGATAGTATCTTCCGCTGCTCCAAGGCCTCAACGCAGTTCCATTTTCAAAAGGGATAAAACCAGTATGTCTTTTATTACAGCTTTAGGGTTATCTTTAACCAATTTGCTAACTAAAAAAGGCAGAACAATTATGACTTCTGTAGCAGGCTCTATCGGCATAATCGGGATTGCGCTTATTCTTTCACTTTCCAATGGGATGAATCTTTTTATTAGCAAAATGCAAACGGATACTCTTGCGGGATATCCTATTACTATTACCACTACCGCTATAGATGTGGCACAAGCTATGAAAATGATGCGTCAACAAAGCAATTCCTCGGTAGAATATGAAAAATTCCCTATTGTGCGCAAGGTGTTTGCGGAAAAAAGCATTAACATTATGGATATAATCTCCAGAAATGATATTACCAGAGAATATATAAATTACATAGAAAGCAATTTAGATAAAGCTACTTATAACGATATAACTTATAAAACAGGCTTAAACTTAAATGCATTTGGCATTAAGGTAGGGCGCAGCAATTATTCCAAAATCAATATAAGCGGCGATTCTATAGTTTCTAATCCATTGAGCAGCGGCGCAACTTGGCAAATGCTACTATCCGAAGATTTCTTATCAACTCAATATGATGTGCTTGCGGGCTCAATGCCTAGCAGCAAAGAGGATATTGTGCTTATAATCAATGAAAGCAACCACTTGTTTAATCAGGCTTTAGATGCACTTTTTTTAAGAGAGAACCGCAATGTAGACGCAATTGATTTTGATGATATAATAGATAAGAATTATAAGATTTTTACCAATGATGAGCTTTATAAAAAGGTAGGAAACAAATATACAGAAAGAGCAGAATCCGAACTAGATTATGACGCTGCTTTAACTGTAAGGATTTCGGGGATACTGCGTATTAAAAAGGGGATTGAGACAGGTGCGCTAATACAAGGTATTGGCTATACAAAAGGGCTATACAATTGGTTGCAGGCAGAAAATATGAACTCAGAAATTATCGAATGGATGAAAGAAGAAGGCAATGAGAAAAAGAGCCCGCTTACCGGCAATAATACGGAAAACAGAGATAGTATTTTCAGGGCTTTAGGGGGTAACGATATACCTGACGAAATCAATATATATCCCGTAGATTTTGCCTCAAAAGAGGTAATCAAGCGCACTCTTGACGCCTACAATACAACCTCAAGCAACAAGATTATGTATATAGATATGTCTGAAATTATGGGCGAAATGCTTAAAACTTTTATTAATATAATTAGCTGGGTGCTTATTGCGTTTACAGCTATTTCGCTGATTGTATCAAGCATTATGATAAGTATAATTACCTATGTATCAGTTTTGGAGCGCACTAAAGAAATAGGTATCCTTAGAGCAATAGGCGCGCGTAAGATAGATATCAGCAGGGTATTTAATGCAGAAACTTTTATTATAGGGCTAATATCAGGTATGGTGGGCGTTGTTATTGCCTTGCTTTTAACTGTCCCTATCAATATGCTGACCCGCACTTACTTAGAAGTGGATAAGCTGGCTGTGTTAGGGTTGCTCTCCGGCGCTATCCTTATACTTATAAGCATAGGGCTTACTGTGCTTTCAGGGCTTATCCCTGCCAGAAAAGCGGCTAAAAAAGACCCTGTCTTGGCTTTGCGTACAGAGTAAGACTGTTAATGCTGATATATTGTAACAATATTTATCCTTATACAAAGCAATGCATAAAAGCTGAGGATTTCTTATAAACTACATAAAATGGCTAATTGACAAAGTTGTTAATAAATATTATAATTCAAGTGTAACACTTGCAAAAAAAAGGAGGCCGAAAATGAAAAATAAAAAGATATTAATTTTAGTTTTATTATTAACATTACTGCTAGTTTTTAGCTTAGGAGGCTGTAGCTTTCTGGCAAGACTTTTTGGTAGGGACAATGGCACAGATGATGAGCCATCTCCTACAGACCAACCTTTAACTGAACAAGAAATATTGAATTTGACAAGCAACCCTATTGATACATCATCCAGCTTTTCGCTGTATACTGTCATTGGCACACTGGGCGTATCGAATACGGCGCAAATAGATTGCCAAGTAGTAGAGGGTATCCCTAATCTCCGAATAGAGAAAGAAAACGATGATGCAACAGGTACAGAGGAGACTTATATATTAAAGCTAGCCGGAGAGTATGGCTTTCAACAAATAGAGGTAAGCAGATCTTATGTCGGCGAAACTACTACTAAAGTAAAAAGGTTGTCCGAAATACAAGCGCAAATGAAAATGGACAGCTTAATTCTTGATACAGTTCCCTTTTTACATGAATATATTCCTGAGATTAAGAAGTTAGGATTGCTGGCAAAATCTTATGATAGCTCTTTGGGCAACTTAGAGATGTCAGGCGTGCGTCATATCAATGCCCAAAACCAACTTGAATCTATAGAAATCAATGCAAGCTCAAAGATAGTGCTAGATTTTGTTAACAGAGCGGGTGCATTTAGCTACTATAATAAATTCAACTCTCAAACCAAATTGACTGAGGCTAAAGTACAATTCATATTGGATAAGGAGTATCTGCCTACCAATTATGATTACGAAACAACCAGTAAAAAAGATATTCTTTCTGCTAATGTTTCAATAGAATATGGCAATGTTAGCATACAAACTCCAAATCTTGAAGGAGCTACCAACCTTGACGCTAACAGTATTGTAATTCAACTAGTTGATAATTATGGAGTTTCTCTTGACGGGCTTGGTCAAGAAAGTTATTCTCCCGGGCAAGAATTTGCGGTAGGATCTATTACTATACCTGTTCAAAGCCACGGGTTGCAACTTGACAAGTTTTATTATGATGCCAAATATAAATATCCTGTTGGCAATACTATTAATACCGGATTTACTACCCCGTTAAGATTATATTGTAATTGGAAAGGAACAAAAGTTAATTTGCAATTAAACGGCGGTGTTCTTGAAGAAGAACAAGAGTATTTTATGCTTAGCAAGTATATAGATCTTAAGCCTATTAGATCGGGATATGAGTTTGGAGGCTGGTATAAGGACGAAAGCTATACAGAAAAATTAGAGAGTTGGGATACAACGCTAACAGATACCGCAATTACCCTTTATGCAAAATGGACTCCCTATGTAAAAATTACCCTTAGCGCAGGAGTAAGCTACAAGCTTTTACCAATTATTGGCATAGCCGGCAAAGCAATTGCTTATCCTGTTGGAGATGCTATTAATAAAAAAGGGCATGTATTTGATGATTGGTGGCAAGATGCGGCTCTTACTCAAGTTAAACTTGCAACCTTCCCTGCTGCTTCTACAACGGCATATGCCTCTTTTAAGGAAGGTTGGGTAGTTACTTTATCTCAACACGCTGATTATAAGCTGGATTACTTACCCAAATATGTTAATATAGCAAAGAATCCTGCCAATCCTACGACTGCTTTTAATGCACTTGTTCAAAAAATAACGGCAGGTAATAATGCTATTACTTTTGGCGGCGAGGGCGGAGGCTATGTTTTTGATAAATGGTATCTTGATAGTGCTTTCACTACTCCCTTTACTGAATATCCTACCGGAAATATTACTTTATATGCAGGCTTCAAAACAGCACAGCCAATCTAAAAGCTAAACTTGAGCCCCGCTTTTAAGCGGGGCTTGCTTTTCTTTATTGACAAAAGGGTAAGAATGACTTACAATTTAAATAAATAATGGAGAAGTAAAATCTTAAAAGGAGAAAAATATGAAAAGTAAAAAGTTGCTAACGCTAACTTTATTCCTGCTGCTAATATCTGTATTAACTCTTTCTGCATGCGGCAAACGGCCTGATGATCCTACGCCATCACCCGGTGACCCGCCTGTGTTACAACATCCTCTTAACGAACAAGAAATAGCTGCCTTATTTACAAAGCTAGTGGATACCAGCTCAAGTTTTACCCTAAACAAGACATACTACTCAGGCGGAAGTGACAGCGGGGTAGAGCTAAAGTATAGTGCGGGGACAAGCCCTAAGGCGTATGTTGCTGACAGATATGAGCAACAAGTAAGCGAATATTATTTGGGTAAAAAGGAAGATACTTATTATTTCTTTGGAATTGCAGATCCAGATGTAGTATATCAAAAACTAACTGATATTCAATTTCAGTTATTAATAAATGATTTACTTGAAGAGTATACTATTGACTCAGATTTTTTTGCAGTATTAAACCAAGATAGTATAGTAGCTAAAAGTATTGACGAGTCTCTTGGCATTATTAGTTTAACAGGCACACGCTTTGTTAATGAGCAACAGGAATTAGAGCGTATAGAAATTACTGCTTTTTGCAAAAATGCACGTGGTTATTTTGCAGAAGCTGTCAACTATTCTTTTGAATTTGATAATCAAGAGCGACTTAATAAGATAACATATGATAGCCAAATAGATGCTGAGTATCTGCCTACAAGTTTATCTTTAGATATGCAAGAAGAATACAATAGCAGCGGAACAATCACAATTGAGTATGGTGATGTAGAGATTACATTGCCCGGACTTGCTGACGGAGAAAATATAAGTGCGTCTACTGTATCATTATACTTAGTTGATAGTTACGGAGTAGAGTTATCAGAATATAGTTTTGACGCAGACACAGAAATAACTATTGCAGACTACCTGTCCGTACCTGAAGCTGTTGAGCCATTTTTTGAAGGGCTGTATTATGACTACCAGTACCAGCATCCTGTAAGCAATACTTTAGAATTAGGTTGCTTCCAACACTATGACCTTTATTGCAAATGGAATATTCCAAAGGTAACATTAGAGCCTAACGGAGGACAGCTTTTATTTTCTCAAACGCTATATTCGCTTAATGATTGTTATTATTACGACCCCGTACGAACAGGCTATGCGTTTGCAGGATGGCATGCGGACTCCGAGCTGACCCAAGAAATTGACGAGGACAATTACGACCTTATAGTTGCGCCTATTACGCTTTATGCAAAGTGGCAGCCATATGTAAAGGTGACATTTAACGCTGACTTAGGCTATAAAGTGCTGCCCAAAATAGGATTAGAAGGCGAAGAAATTTATTACCCTGATACCTATATAGCTAAAAAAGAATATATCTTTAGAGGTTGGTACTCAGACCAAGGGACGACTATCCCCGCACCTATGCAATTCCCTGCCAGCTCTATTACGGTTTATGGCCAGTTTGAGCATGCTTGGTGCATTACCTTAGTGCAAGACCCTAAGTTTAATATTAAATATTCTACTAAATATATTAATGTAGAAAAGCTGGCAGAGCCTACGCAAGACGATTTTGAGGGAGTATATACATTAATTACTTACCATTTTTACCTTGTAGACGGAGATGGAGAGCGAAGAGTCTTTGACGCTGGCGGCGGCAAGCGCTATATTTTTGATGATTGGTATACAGACCCATCTTATTTACACAAGTTTATCGAATACCCCGAAGCAAATATGGTGCTATACGCTAAGTTTGATATTTATAATCCTGATTAAAACTATTCTTTTCTTAATTAATTAAAACTTAAAGGCGCAAGCGAGAGAAATCGCTTGCGCCTTTTTTTTAGTTATACGCTTTATGGTTAAAAGAGGAGACCATACGCTTTAGATATTCCAGCACTTTTTCTTTATCATTATTATGCGCGCACTCTATTAGCTTATCTAAATTACCCTTAAACAATACGGTATCGAAACTCTTTTGCGAGCCTATAAAGATTTTTTTGTTTGGCGTGGTAGCAAGCCCTTCACTTTCCAGCAGCAGCTCCTCAAACAGCTTTTCTCCCGGCCGCAAGCCTGTTATTTCTATTTTAATATCCTTATTTGGCTCATAACCTGCCAGTTTAATCATCTTTTCTGCAAGGTCAAGGATTTTTATTGGCTCTCCCATATCCAATACAAAAACCTCACAGCCTAGTGCTTGTGCCCCTGCTTGTAGCACTAAAGATGCCGCTTCTTTTATGGTCATAAAGTAGCGAACTATATTCTCATCAGTTACAGTAATCGGTCCTCCTGAGGCAATTTGCTTCTTAAATAAAGGGATTACCGAGCCATTGCTGCCTAGCACATTGCCGAATCTAACAGATGCAAATACTGTGCCGCCCTCCTCGCCTACCATTCGGATTACTTTTTCCGCTACTCGCTTAGTTGCGCCCATAATGTTGGTAGGGTGTACCGCTTTATCCGTAGAAATCAAAATAAACTTTTGCACCTTAAAACTTTGCGCCATTTGCGCAACAATCAGTGTGCCTTCCACATTGTTTTTAACAGCTTGTTCAGGGGTAATTTCCATAAGAGGAACATGTTTGTGAGCAGCGGCATGAAAAACCAAGTCAGGTTGGTGAGTATTAAAAAACAACTTTAGCCTTGATTGGTCTGTAATAGAAAAAATCTCCACCACAAGGTTAAGCGCTTTTCCATATTTATGTATCAGCTCTTGCTGAATCTCATAAGCATTGTTTTCATAATTGTCTATTATTAGCAGCCTAGCAGGGGCATAAGTGGCAATTTGGCGGCATAGCTCGCTGCCTATTGAGCCTCCGCCGCCGGTTATTAGGCAGGTCTTATTATTGATTAGCGCTTTAATATCCTTATCGTCAAACTTAGCGCTTTCTCTACCTAGCAAGTCCTCAATTTTTACGCTTTCTATTACATTGAAACTCTTTGCACCGCTAAGAATATCGTTGATATCAGGCAATGTCTTTAGGTCGCAGCCGCTCTTTAAGCAAATGTTGAGGATGCGCCTTTTATTGTAATCGTCGCAATCGGGCATAGCAAAAATAATGCTTTTAATATTGTAATGTTGGCATATATCCAATATATCCTCGCTAGAGCCAAGTACAGGTATATCGTCTATTGTACGGCCCTGCATTTCGGACCTATCGTCTACAAAACCAATAGGGTTATAGCGGCTATGGTAACCTTTTAGCTCTGCCAAAATGTTTTTTGCAGGCCATCCTGCGCCAATAATCAAAGTAGGGTTGGCAGGCTTGTAATACAGTTGCCTTGCGCTAGTTTTACCGGTATTATAAATCAATCTAATACTAATTAGTGCAAGGGTGGCAAGCGCAGCGGATATAATAAATATCAGCAGTTCACTTGGCAAATCGAGTATTGTCATAGCCAGCATAGCAGAAATAAAGCCCGCCAGCGTACAGGCGGTCAGCAGCCGCAAGTAATCATGATATACTGCATATCTCCAAACAGGCTTATAGATTCTAAAAACTTCAAAAGCGGCATAGTAGGTAAAGAGCAAAACAAGAGCGGCAAGGATAGTTTTGCCGCTTGAGATATTGGCAAGGTTGCCTTTATTTACAAGGAAAACTAAAAAAGTATAAACACCTAAAATAATAGCAGAATCAATAAGCCTTAGCAGCAGTTTTCTTTTGCTCATATGTATATTTTGTACTTAAACTAACGAAAAAATCAGACAAATGGAGTGAAAAAGTATTTTATATTTTTTTAGCTTTTTTTAAAAAAGAGTTAAACAACAAAACTACAACAGCAAGGAAAGCAATAAGTAAAAAAGCAAACAAAATTACATCTAAATATGCTATAAAGAGCCAACATAGTAAGGTCATAATTAGTGCGGAACATAAGTTGCCCAGTGCTATGGCAACAAGAGCGGGAGCAAACCTTAAATTGAGCAGTACAGCAATGGCGCACCCTGACCAAACTCCTGTCATAGGCAACGGAATGGCTACAAATAGCATTAACGCAAGCAATTTATATCTTTCTACCTCTCTGTCTTTTGCCAGCTTCATTGATTGAGCATATACGCTTTGTGCCTTTTTTGCAAAAAGGGCTTCCAATGCAGTTGCCAGCTTGCCTATCAATTTAATCTTTTTCAACGCATTCAAGACGGGATAAAAGAATAACAATAGCAAAGGGATAATTAACATTGACCCTGTAAGCGAAAACAGCAAGGCATAAGCAGGGCTCATTCCACCGGCAAAAGCTATAGGCACAGCACCCCTAACTTCGATTATTGGGATAGCAGAAATTATGCCCACTACAAGCGCATTGCTGCCTAGCAACCCTTGCAAATATGTTACAATTGCTTTTGTCATTGGCTATGGTGTCCTAAAGTTATACTCTGCCTTAAATACCTCTTTACTGCGGGCTATACATAAGCTGTTAGCGGGAACATCCTTAGTAACAGTGCTGCCTGCGGCAATAAAAGCTCCGTCTCCTATAGAAAGAGGCGCAACTAAATTGGCATTAGCTCCTATAAACACATTTTTACCCACTTGCACCCCTCTCTTTTGCTTTCCGTCATAGTTGCAAAACACTGCACCGCAGCCCACATTTGTGCCCGAGCCCACAAAGCTATCGCCTATATATGCCAAGTGCGCCGCTTTTACATTATCCGCAAGTGTAGAGTTCTTAATTTCCACATAATCGCCCACCCTGCAATTATCGCCTATATGAGAGCCGCTTCTAAGGCAAGCAAAAGGACCGATTGTGCAATTCTTACCTACAAAAGCACCTATACAAAAGGAAGACCGCACCTCGCTATTGTTGTCAATGCTGGTATCGACTAAGTTGCTGTAAGGATAGACAGTTACCCCTTCGCCTATTATAGTCCTCCCTTGCAACCAATTCATAGGATATACAACACTCCCTTTGCCAATGACCACAGAAGGTTCTATATAAGTTGTCTCCGCATCCATAATCAGCACATTGTTAGCCAGCCATTTTTGGCAGCTAGTATGCTTTAGATAGGAAAACATTTTTGCAATATCCGCCATAGAAGTTACTACAAGCGCTTTTTCCTCAGTTGCAGTTATATTATCTCCCAATGCTGATTGCATGTCAACAATAAACCCATTGCCAATAAAATATTTAGCAATATTATGTCTGCGCATCTGCTTACATTTTTCCTTGATAAACTCATTATCGCATAAAGGAGTGTCATTGTAAATTACCGCTATAAAACCGCTATAATTGTAATCTACCTCACTTTCCGCCCCTATTATTTGAGCTTCTGCCAAGTTATACCTTGCATATTGCCCGACAGCCCTGCCCATTATTATAAGTTCCGCGCCTAAATAGTTTCTTTCAATTAAATATATCTTTAGTTCCTTCCCCATATTATCTCTCTTACCTTGTTTGTAAGCCGGTAGCTTAATTGCGCTACAGCTTCCTCATCTTCGCCTTGTACCATAACCCTGACAATAGGCTCTGTTCCGCTTTTTCTAATTACTGCATTGACTCCCAAGTGCGCAAGCTCCTCTGTGCTTATAATTTCCTCTATTTTCAAATCTATGCTTGCATTTTTCGGCAATTTTATTGAACTCAGCAGTTGAGGACAGCTTGTAAATAACCCCTCTGTTTTAATTTTGCCCTCAATGTAAAGCTGGCTTAACAGCAACGCAATCAGCAGTCCGTCTCCTGTGTTTTGGTAAAGGGTATTGACAATATGACCTGATTGCTCCCCGCCTAAGGTATAACCCTCAGCTTTTATAAGGTCAAGTACATTTTTATCACCTACTGCCACCCTATGCAAGGTAATCCCTTTTTTGGCAAGCGCACGCTCCAGCCCCAAATTGCTCATTACCGTACCCACTACCCCGTTATGAGCAAGCGTGCCTTCATCGTGCATTTGCTGAGCCAATATTTCAAGGATATAATCACCGTTTAAGGTTTTTCCGTCTACCCTGCATACCACTCTATCCCCGTCACCATCAAAGGAAAACCCCAGCTTTATACCGTTGTTATCCATAAACTTTTCTAATGCCGCAGGATAAATTGCACCACAATCCTTATTAATATTATGCCCAGAAATTTCCTCATTTATGATAAAAGCCTTGCACCCAAGTCTGGAAAATAAATCTCTTGCCACCACAGCGGTTGCCCCGTTAGCGGTATCCAAAGCAAGTACTAGTCCCGCAAGGTTAGGCGCAATGACTTTGATTAGGTATCTAATATACTCCTCATTGGCAATTGATTCATATATAATAGTACCAGAATTGCCGAAAATAGACGGGATTTGCTCAAGAGCTTGTTCAATTTTATTCTCCAAAGCAGAGTTGACTTTATATCCGTCTTTATCAAATATCTTTAATCCGTTATCTTGAGGCGGATTGTGCGATGCGCTTATCATAATCCCTGCATTTGCCCCGTGCGTTCGGGTATAAAAAGCAAGTACAGGAGTTGGAGCTATACCTAGTGATACAACATTCACTCCAATTTTGTTTAATGCCTTTGCTAAAGCAGTTTCAATATCTTTACCGCTGACTCTGGTATCTCGGGCAAGCACATATTCGCCTTGCCCAAAGACCTTAACTATTGCGCCAGCAAACTTTTCTAAAAAATCAAGTGAAAAAAAATCGGCATTTTTCCTTATGCCATCCGTTCCGAAATACTTCATAAAAATTCTCCCTATATTATTTATATGTCAAATAGTGCATATTACTAGAATGCATTTAAGGGAGAACATAATTTTTTTTTAATCTGTTGATTTAATCGGCAAATCTATCTGATTTTAGCAGTTTATTATTTCTATCCACCATAATAAATAGCATAGATACCACCAAAACAAAGGGCAAAGGGGTAAAGTAGCCTACATTGACCATAGAATAAGCGGCAAAGCCAAGTATAGCAAGCATGGCAAAGGCATTGAATTTGCTTTTGGCGGCAAGCAGCGCCTTAGCCCTGTAAAGAGCTTGAATAAGATATGCTGCTATCCCGACAAGACCCAAACTGCCTATAATTTGAAATAAGGTGGAATGATACCAATATATACACATAGCTTTAGGAAAGTAATACATTTGCGGATTGTAAGCCAGTCCCGTGCCTACTATAGGGTGTTTCTTAAATAGCTCAAGCGCCAACTTATACATTTGCATCCTGCTTTCGCCGCTGGAAATATGCAATTGTCTGGTGATAGTTTCATAATGCGGCAGCAGCAAGCCTATAAATGCGCCTATAAATATTAAAAAAGTAATAATTAGCTTTATTCTATGCCCTTTTGCATAATAAAGACAAAATGCTATGCCTCCCACAAGCCCAATAGCAGAAAAAATCATTCCCCCACGAGATAGGGAAAGCACTAAAGAAAAATATTGTAAAATTGCTAAAATAAATAAGAGCAACGGTCGCTTTGAGCGGCTGGCTAAATAAAAAGTAAAAGGCATTGTTAAGAGCAAGTTGTTGGATAAGTTGTTGCCCCATTGAAAGTACGAATTAAAACGCCCAAAGCTAGTTTCGATAAGCTCATAGTGACGAATATAGTTGCTTGCTATCATTATTATGCCCATAATACCTGCGCAAACCATAATTCTTGCAAAGAAGTCAATTTGATTGCGGGTACAGCGGGCAGGCACTCCGCCTTCTAAAAAGGTATAAATAAACAGCATACCAAAGCCTAAGCCAATAGTGTAATACATAACGGGCATACTAAAATACTCTTTGAAACTAAGAAACCCTACGCCCCCAATCGTAACTGCAATAGCTACCGCTAAAGTAGGGACAAAGTAGTACCCTTTTCTTAATTTGGTGGGAGTAAAGATAATGCGGGCAATTACAGCGGGTATAACAATAGCAAGGGAGTAGTATAAAGGATTAAAGTAATCTTTTTGATTGTAGCGAGCCAGCGGAGTCATGCCCACTATCATTACCGCAATAAAAAAGGGAGTAATATCTTTGCAAAAAGCAAATCCTGCAAATGCAAAAACTAATATGATATATATAGCAATAATTTCTTGACTGGCTACGAATCCCCATGCGCCAATTGCGGTAATAAAAAGCAGATAAAAC
>Ga0265293_10010034_pt1 | contig 13368 bp, 9 predicted proteins | sample Munlanlewell138R_FD_192505 | JGI IMG/M metagenome (GOLD analysis project Ga0265293, IMG submission 192505) | Leachate microbial communities from a municipal landfill in Southern Ontario, Canada - Leachate well 138R | ecosystem: Engineered > Solid waste > Landfill > Unclassified | place: Canada...
TGCAACCAGGTAATGGTCATGCCTTATTTCCTTTAATTTCGGCTCCTCATTTCTACATATATCCATTACCTGGTTGCACCTGTTGGAAAACCTACAATTGGCTTTGGGATTTATGGGAGATGTTATCTCCCCCCTCAGGATAATCTTCTCCTCCCTCCTGTCTATGGCCGGCTTAGGTATGGCCGAGAGCAAGGCCTGGGTATAGGGGTGCATTGGATTTCTGAACAATTCCTCTGATCTGGTCTTTTCAACTATCTTTCCCAAATACATAACCGCTATTTCATCTGAAATGTGGTTGACGACGGACAGGTCATGGGTTATGAAAAGATAGGTAAGGCCCAGTTCTTTTTGTATCCTCTTCATTAGATTTAGTATCTGTGCCTGGATAGACACGTCAAGGGCAGATACGGGTTCATCGCACACTATGAACTTTGTATTCAGGGAAAGGGCTCTGGCTATTCCAATCCTCTGTCTTCTGCCTCCATCTAGTTCATGAGGATATGTATTTACTAGTCTTTCGGCAAGTCCCACCAACTCCATCAATTCAAGCACTCTTTCAAATCTCTGACTTTTATTTTTGATGAGTTTATTCTTTTTAATAGGTTCTTCTATTATTTGGCTTACGGTCATCCTTGGGTTTAGGGAGGCGTATGGATCCTGGAATATAATCTGTAATTCCTTCCTTAGCTCCCTCATCTGTCCACCACTTAATTCCATTATATTCTGACCCTTATATACTACCTGTCCATCTGTAGCCTCTATTAATCTCAGCAAGACCCTGCCTATTGTAGATTTACCGCATCCTGACTCCCCAACTAGTCCCAAGGTTGTGCCCTCTTTTAATTTAAAACTGACATCGTCTACGGCATGCAACATGCCCTTTGGCGTCTGAAAATACTTTTTCAAGTTCTTTGCTTCTAAAATTATATCTCCCATAAAGGCACCTCCTAGTCTTCAGCTTGTGCATATTTTAGTAGAAAATCTTTGTTTCCCTTGTAAAGATGGCATTCTGCAAAGTGCTTATCGTTGAAATACAGCTTGTCAGGTTTTTTGTCCCTACATATATCCATTGCATAGTCGCATCTATCGTAAAAGCTACATCCCTTCGGCAAGTTATAGGGGTCTGACATCAGTCCCTTTATTGGTATTAGTTCTTCCTTCCTATCCTCAATATTGGGTATGGAATTAAAAAGACCTTCCGTATATGGGTGTTTAGCGTTTTTGAATATGTCAACCAATCTTCCTTGCTCTACAATTCTACCAGCATATATGACTGCAACCTCATCACATATTTCAGCTACAATTCCCAAGTCGTGGGTAATCATAAGCATGCCCATGGACATCTTTTCCTTTAGCTCCTTCATTAATTCCAATACCTGTGCCTGAATAGTTACGTCAAGGGCTGTTGTCGGTTCATCTGCTATGAGCAATTGTGGTTCGCAGGCTAGGGCAATGGCTATAACTACCCGCTGCTTCATGCCCCCGGAAAATTGATGGGGATATTCCCCAAATCTTTCCCTAGGTATACCTACGAATTCCAGCATTTCCCTTGCCTTTTCTGAGGCATCCTTGTGGCTTAATTTCTGATGTATCTTTATTACCTCAAGGATTTGCTCTCCTACTGTTATAATGGGATTTAGGGCTGTCATGGGGTCCTGGAAGATCATGGACACCATAGAGCCCCTTATTTTCTCTAGTTCCCTTTCTGTCTTTTCGAAGATTTTGATTCCCGCCAGCTCTATGGAACCGTCCACTATTCTACCTGCTGGCCTTTGGATTAGGTTTAGGATGGAAAGCCCCAAGGTAGTCTTTCCTGCCCCTGTCTCCCCTACCAAGCCTATGGTCTGTCCTTTTTTCATGGATAGGTCGATGCCATTTAGGGCCTCTGCTACTCCATCTTCTGTTTTATAGTGAACATGCAAGTTTTTTATTTCTAGTATTTTATCGTCCAAAGCATACCCTCCCTACTGTTTCATCCTTGGATCCAAAGCGTCCCTCAGTCCATCACCTAATAAATTAAGCGACAATATGGTAACCATTATGGCTAGGCCAGGAAATAATACTACATGGACCTTGTCCCTTATAAAGGCCCTGCCACTGGACAGCATACTTCCCCATTCCGGCCTAGGAGGCTGAACTCCCAATCCAATAAAGCTAAGACCAGCAGTTGCCATTATTGCACCTGCTACCTTTAAGGTAGAATGGACTACTATGGGTGCCATACAGTTTGGTAGGACGTGCCTTAGGATGATCTCATGGTCCCTTAGGCCTATGGCCTTGGCCGCCTCGATAAATTCCTGATCCTTGATACCTAATACATTTGCCCTCACTACCCTGGCAAAACCGGGGATATTTGATATGCCAACGGCAATCATTAAATTTACCAACCCGGGTCCTAGAGCGGTTACTATGGTAATTGCCAATAGAATAGTTGGGATAGCCAGGAGTACATCTAGTATTCTCATAATTGTATTATCTAGTTTCCCACCATAATATCCAGCTATGGAGCCTAGAATTCCCCCAAATGTAAGGGCAATACTGACCGATATAGTACCCACAAATAGGGATGTTCTAGTGCCAAAGACTATCCGGGTAAATATGTCCCTACCGTATTCATCTGTGCCAAAATAGTGCTCCTTGCTGACCCCTTCCAATCTCTCCTTGGCGTTTATCTTAATGGCCTTTCCTTCATAGTCCCCGATAAAGTCTGCAAATACGGCAGTTAGTATCAATATAATTAGAATAAACAATCCTATCATGGCCATTCTGTTCCGTTTTAGCCTTATCCATATGTCTGCCATCTGGCTTCTCTTCTTATATTTCTTTTTCAAATCAACTTTTTGCCTTGTAGCTATTTCAGTCATATAAACACCTTCTTTACCTGTAGTTTGCCTTTATCCTAGGGTCAATGTATGCATACAAGATATCTACTATTAGGTTTACTATACTAAAACCTACTGCAAACACAATAATTGTCCCCAAAACCATAGGTATATCCTTTCTGTTAATGGATTCTACCATGAGCCTGCCAATTCCAGGCCAGGAGAATACGGTTTCAGTCAGTATTGCCCCTCCCAACAATTCGCCAAACTCTAGTCCAATAATAGTAATGGTTGGAATTAAGGCGTTTTTTAGGGCATGGGTCATGATGACATCTTTTTTATTTACCCCCTTGGCCTTGGCTGTCCTTATATAGTCCTGAGGCAATACTTCCAACATGGAGGATCTGGCAACTCTGGTTATGCTGGCTGTGGATGCCACGCCTAGGGTAACTGCAGGCAATATGATGCTAGTCCAACCCTCGGCACCGCCTGATGGAAACCAGCCTAGCTTCAGTGCAAATCTAATGATTAGCATGAGCCCAAACCAAAAAGATGGCATGGATATACCGATTAGGGCCAGGACCATACCCACATAATCCAGTATGGAGTATTGCTTGGTGGCCGAGATAACCCCAATGGGGATCGATATTCCCACGGAAATAATGATGCTAAGTATTGTAAGCTTCAAGGTATTGGGAAATCTAGATGCTATTTCTGAGGATACGTCCTTTCCCGTAGCGTAAGACTTTCCCATGTCCCCAGTTACTAGTTTGGATATATATCTGCCATATTGGACTATAATGGGGTCATTTAAGCCCATTTCTTCAGTCAGTTGTTCTATGGATTCCTTGGTTGCACCATCTCCGATAATCATGGCTGCTATGTTGCCGGGTGAAAGGCTAACTATAAAGAAAACAACAAAGGTCACAGCTATTACGACAGGGATAAGAAACATCAGTCTCCTAAGTATATATTTAATCATTGTCCAGTTCTCCCTTCATCGCAGGAAATTTCAATATGATAGGATTAAAATAATCCTATCATATTGATCTATTAAATATAGCCCATATTAATAATGCAGCTTGTGTAAATCGATTAATCCTTGGGAATTTAATTTTACTTCTTTTAATCCAGCCCTTGCCCCAACAATCTTATTTTCTATATATAGGGGTACCCAAGGTGCATCGTCGTTTAAGGTCCTATAGATTTCCTCATATATTTCCTTTCTCTTTACATTGTCAAGCTCTGCCCTTCCTTCAGCTATCAGCCTGTCCACCTTGTCACTTGAATATTGAGCCCTATTTTGTGCCCCTATACTTCCAGTAGTAAACTGAGGTGTCAAGGTTGCATCGACATCTGGGTTAGAATCCCAACCAAGGGTAAACATAGGTTGGCTGCCAGAGTTTGTAGCATCTATAAAGGCTCCCCACTCATACATCTTTATCTCAGAGCTTATTCCTATATCAAGTAAGTTGGCCTGAGCTATTTCAGCTACCCTCTTTCTCACGTCCCCTGATGCCCATATCTCAATACTTATTCCTTCCTTGCCTGATTCCTTCAACAATTCCAGAGCCCTATCAGGGTCATAGTCATAATCACTGGCAACGTGTCCCAGCAAGGCATCAGATGTCATAGATGTAGCGATGACCCCTTCTCCGTCTAAGGCTATGGCCAATATGGCCTCTTTATCTATGGCATAATTCATGGCCTGTCTAAACTTTTTATCGTTAAAAGGTGCCTTCTGAGTATTCATACCCAAATATGAGAAGTTGGTAGACGGTTTTTCATATAGGGTCAGATCAGAATTATCCCTTACCTTGGGTGCATCCATTGCCTCAAGGCTTACAACCACATCTACTTCTCCAGTTTCAAGGGCAATGGTCCTACTAGTTCCCTCTGGGATTACCCTAAAGACAATCTTATCCGCAACCCCTACTTCACCCTTGTCGTAGTAGTCCTCATTTTTCTCCAATACAATCTTGTCGCCAGATACCCACTCTACAAACTTATATTGTCCCGAGCCTATGGGCTTATTTGCCCAGTCCGGATTAGACTCAACATAATCCTTTGGCAGTACAGATATACCAGCGTGTACTAGGGTATTAATAAATGGTGCGAATACATCCTTTGTAGTGACCTTTACAGTGTATTTGTCCACTACCTCAACCTTTTCCAATTGTTCTAAGACGTGCTGTACCTTTGGGGACTCAATGGATCTTTCCATGCTAAATTTCACATCTTCTGCTGTCATTTCTTCTCCATTGTGGAAGTTTACCCCTTCTTTAATCTTTAATAGCCACTCCTTGTCAGATGGCTGAGACCAATCTTCCGCTAGGTCTGGAATAGCCTCGAAGTCCTCATTCAACCTAAACAACCTATTAAAGACCAAAAAAGATACCTTCTCAGACATTACGTCATTGTGTCCTTGTGGATCCAGTGAGGTAATATCTGCCTCTAGGGCAACTACAATCTGCTCATTGCCCTTGGCCACTGTCTCCTGCTTATCCCCTCCTGACTGCTGTCCTCCTGTAGGCTCGTTGCCTCCAGCAGGTTGTTCTAGGTCCTTGGAGCCACATCCTGCCAGGAGCGATAGCACCAATATAGCTACTAACAACATCGAAATTATTTTCCTTGACATAACTTCCCCCTCTTTCTAAAAGATAATTTCTCCTTCTAAAATCTTCTGATAAAAGCCTTAAGTATTTCCTCTAAATCGAATATTGACTCAATTTCTACATACTCTTCACTTCCATGCCAATTATCCCCCTTGGGTCCATACTCTATTACTGGTATTCCCTTACTGGCAAAAAATCTGCCGTCTGACGAACCGTGTTGTCCATACAGGGATACCTGCTCTGGAAAGCCAAAACTATTTATAGTGTCTACAAACCACCTTATATAGCTGTCCTCCGGGCTAGAGTTGACTGCATGTCCCAATAGTTTCATCTCTACCTTGCCATCTACCGCTTTCCCTAGTTCTTCTATGAGTTTATATGGATTGATACTTGGCACATACCTAATATCTAAGCCTATTAAGCTTTTATCCGGAACCTTGTTGTAGGCATCACCTCCCTCTATCAATGCTAGATTTACTGTTGAGCTCTCGTAATACTGGGAGCCTTCATTTAACATGGGAATTTTGAGTATCTTTTCGTATTCCCCAAAGGCCTTCTCTATGGCATTGTGACCCTCCCAGGGCCTGCTCCCGTGGGCCGCCTTTCCTTCAAACTCTATATCCACCCTCATGAAGCCCTTAGACTGAACTCCAATATTCAGGTTTGTCGGCTCTGTACAGATGACAAAATCCCCCAAGTAACCCAAATCAACTAGGTTTTTTGTGCCATTAAAACCGCCATTCTCTTCATCAGTTACAAGCTGCAGCATTAGCTTGCATCCTATAGGCTCCTTTGCCAATTCGACAGCGGCATTTATCATGGCAAGGCAGCCGGCCTTCATATCTGCACTACCCCTACCGTAAATGCGACCATTTTTTTCAACTGGAACAAATTGACTTTTGTCTCCGGGGACCACATCTAGATGCCCATTTAGTACAATTGTCCTGTCACCTTCCCCGAAACTGGCCACATAGCTCTTGTAACCATTGAATTCTATGACCTTCCCCTCTATCCCCCTATCCTTCAGGTAGCTAGATAGGAATTCCACTGCCTCATTAGCTGTCTCCAGCTCTGATGTGTCCATCTCTATTAATCGCTTTAGCAAATCCATATCATTCATTTCCCTATTCTCCATTCATTATTTCATCAAACCATTTTAATATTTCCTTGTACCTATGTTTTCTAAGCCTGGGCCTTGCCCTAGCTGCAATATTGTGGCCCTCCCCCTCCATAAGGCATAGCTTTGTCTTTATACCATGGTAATTTAGTGCCCCATACATATTTAGGGATTCGGTATAGTTGCACCTTCCATCCTCAGTACCATGTATAAAAAGGGTTGGAGTCGATACATTAGTGGCCTGTGTAATAGGTGAAGATTCAATATATGAACTGAGGTCAGACCAAGGTGTTTTCTCGCCCATATACTCGTATATATATTGATAGCCAATGTCCGAAGAAGTGAAAGCCGTCACCAAATTGCTTATACTGCTTTCAGACACAGCCGCCTTAAATCTACCGGTCCTTGTAATTATATAGTTAGTCAGGTAGCCCCCATAGGAATGTCCCATGACCCCCAGATAATTTTCATCTATTTGGGGGTATTCCTCCAATACCCTGTCTACAAAGTGCATCAACTGCCTATAGGCCAGATACCCAAAACTACCCCTAATATCCAAAAACTTGTCCCCCCTGCCGTCACTTCCCTGTGGGTTGGAATAAAAGACAAAGTAGCCATTGGCCGCCAATAACTGCATTGTATGGTCATAAACACTTGTGAAGGAGGATTTGGGGCCCCCGTGTATCACCAAGACCCCAGGGTGTTTTTTCTGTGGATTAAAGTTTAAGGGGGAAATAACCCACCCGTCGATTTCGACTCCCTCGACATCAAACTTAATATAGTGTGGTGGTCTCATCCTTCTCTCTTCCCAAAACCAATCGTTATATTTAGTAAGTTGTCTTAATCCTGCTCCATCATATAGGTATAATTCGTGTAAGCCTTCCTCCTGCAATCCTATTAGTAGGATAGCCTCCTCTAAAAACTTGTAGTCGTCTATGATCCTAAGTCCTATATCATAATCTACTAAATTTCCCTGCCTGTCAATCTTGTTCAGGCTCTCCTTAAACCTATCTGATACCACAAAGTAAAACTCCCCCTTGTGTACTACAACTGGTTTCATCGTAGAAAGCCTGCTGTCACTGGTAATACCTGGAAACTCATTGCTCTTATCGAATGGTTCTCTGAATAGTTTGCAGCTTCCATCCACCATATCAATTAGATAGATATTTTGATTGTCATTCCTCTTCTTTTCATTTATATCCAGCCCCATAAATACTATCTTCTGGGGAAATAAGAGGTCAATATAGCTTATCCTATAGCTTCCATTGGTCCACTTTTTTACAATCCTACTATCCAAATCATAGGTGTAAATATCAGATGGAACTGGCTTGTGCTTGTAAATATTAAAGGCTGTAAAGGCTATCATGTGATTGTCCATATCGAATACAAGGTCATCCAAATGGAAATTCAGGGCACTAAGTCTATTTAATTCCCTGCTATTGGTGTCAAATGCAAATAGGGCCTTCTTACTATGGGATGAATAGCCCAAGGATTCCTGATAAAAGGGAACCACAGTTCCACATACGGCTGATTCCACCGATTGTTTTTCCTTGATTATGGAGGTAAAATATACCCTGCCTTCATCTACATAATACTCCTCTATCCTAAATGGAATCTCGCAATATAGACTCAGCTCCCCATTTTCAAATTCATAACTGTAGATTGTAGTTGAATCCCCCCGGTATTCTAATATATACAAGTCATCTCCAAAGAAATCGAAGTCGTCAGCTTCTATTTTTGGCTCCACGGCTGCTATCCCATATCCACCTAATTCCATAACTTCCATAGTCTTTATATATTTATTAGAAGCTAGGTCAGGAGTATTTACAAAATATACGGCCCTTGTCCTGCTATCGTTTATCCTTAAATTAGTTAATCTACGATTTTTTAGAAAATCATCACATAGAATTTTACCTTCCATTTTTTCACCCCTTCAAACTTCTATATATTATACAAGCAAGAACTATGCCACTTTACTGTAAGATATCAAATAACTTGCATAAGAAGTAAAAATAGGATAATATTTACTTTAGTAGCTTAGGAGGAGTGGTAGGTATGAAATCAATTGCCATAGTTACAGATAATATAATGAAGAGTAGCCAACCTAATTCCGTTGGACATATATTGAGGGAGAATTTAGAGGAGATTTTCGGCGACCAGGTGAGCATTAGAAATTATTATATAGATGAATTAAGTGACAATACCCTTATAGGGGAAGACCTAGTCTTGGCGATGGCAAGCAGCAGGGCCTTTAAGATAAGAAATCAGGTCAGGGACCCAAAGAATATTATAGTGGCCCAAAGAACATTTTTAAAGAGCAATGTGAGACAGCTTTTTAAAATCCCTGAAAACACCGATGTCCTAGTCGTCAATGACGACATTGAAACTGTATTGAACTCCGTATCTTCCCTATATGATATAGGAGTTAAACACCTTAATTTGATACCATATGAGGTTGGAAAGGACTACAATCATATTAAAATTGCAGTATCTCCATCAGAGCCAGAAATGATACCCCCATATATAAAGACCTTCTTTGACGTAGGCCATAGGGTATTGGACATTAGCACCATATTGCTAATAATCAATATCTTAAATATTAACGACAGGAAAATTCAAGTGAATCTCTACAACTACTACCAGAAAATCTTCAGTACCAATATTGGAATCGAAGAAAACTACAATAAATTACTCACTAGGACAGAAATCTTGGATCACCTCCTGGACCTGTCTAACGATGGCATTCTCCTAACTTCGAAGAATGGGGAAGTCCTAATCTACAACAGGAAGTTCAGGGAAATATTTGACATCAAAAAGGATATAAGGGGATACAATATATATGAAATAATGGACGATCCTAGTTTTCAAAAGTATGAGGAAGGCGGAGCCCAAGATGGCCTAATTTCCTATAATAACAAGCATGTAACCTATGAGAAGAAGAACATCTCCCACTTTAACAATGAATACAATATGTACTTTACCTTTCAGGAAGTGACTTACATAAAAAAACTGGAACAAAACCTGTCCAATAAACTTAGATTAAAGGGCCATATAGCAAAATATAATTTTGAAAGTATAGTTACCCAGTCCTCTCAAATGTACAAGCTCATCGAAATGAGCAAAAAAGCCTCCAAGACGGATATAAGTATCTTGATAACAGGAGAGACTGGAACGGGAAAAGAAGTTTTCGCACAGGCCATTCACAATTCCTCATCTAGAAGCAGCCAGGCCTTTGTCGCTGTAAACTGTGCTGCCATGCCTGAAAGCCTATTGGAAAGTGAGCTCTTTGGCTATGTAAGCGGTTCCTTTACAGGTGCCCTAAAGGGCGGTAAAAAGGGGCTCTTTGAAATAGCCAATCATGGGACTATCTTTCTCGATGAAATAGGGGATATGCCCCACCACCTGCAATCAAAACTCGTAAGGGTCCTGCAAGAGAGACAGGTCATGCCCATAGGATCCGATAAGATGATTAACGTAGATGTAAGGATCATTTCTGCAACCAACAAGGATTTGTCGGATATGATGGAAAAAGACTTGTTTAGGAAGGATTTGTTCTATAGATTAAATGCCTTTCCAATTAATATACCTCCCCTTAGAAAAAGGCTAGAGGACATACCCCTTCTGATTGAATATTTTTCAGGTAAAGCAGATAAGCTGTCCGAAGATTGCCTAAATAAGCTAATCAACTATAGCTGGCCAGGAAATATAAGGGAACTTGAAAATGTAGTCACCTATCTCTATACATTTAGCGACAGCAAAACCATTGATTCATGCTCCCTTCCCGAGTATATAAAGAGCAGCCTGAATATCCATAGGGACTTAACTAGAGAAGAGGCCACCCTAAGCCCCTATGAAGATGAAATTTCCATACTTGAGGAAAGAACGACGGTAAAAAATGCAGTGGCCATTTTGGAGGCCATCGTACACCTAAACAAGATTGACAAGACGGCAGGTAGAAAACATCTTCTAGAGACCCTAGGCCGCTGGGACCATGATATAAAGGAAAATCATTTGAAAAATTCCCTCTCTATTTTAAGGGATCTAGGGCTTATTAAGATAGAAATCGGCAGACGAGGTAGTTATATTACAGAAAAGGGAAGTTCTTTTTTAAGTGGATATAGTAAATGATATAGCATCAAATATAATTCTGTAAAACGGTAAAACTTTTAATCTTTACACGCTAAAAGGACTAAACGGGACGTTAAATGGGATGAACTATGAGTTTCTATCCTGTTTAACGTCCCGTTTATTGCCAGCTTAAAACTAATTCCTAGATGGACTCAATTATTCCCTCCGTTGACACTATGTTTTTGGGTATAGCTGCCCTGACTGTCACCTTGGGGTCAACCACCTGGGATATCTTTAAATCCACTACTAGGCTTCCAAGAATATAGGCGTCTTCCCATTCAATTTGCAAACTATCCCTCATTTGTGCAATGGCCTGATTTGAAGCCTCATAAATTGCCTCGTCTATTGTATCTCCCGATGCGATGACCATGGTATGGTCTTTAGTTTCCACCAGGGGCCATTTTATAGACTTTCCCTTAATTACCTCTAGCTTCAGCAGGACATCCGCAGAGACTTCCAAACCTGTAAAGCACATCTCTCCGTCCCCCATGGCAGCGTGGCAATCTCCCAGGGCTAGCAGTGCCCCTCTTTGCTCCACTGGAAAATACAGGGTTGAACCAGCCCTTATATCCCTTGTGTCCATATTGCCACCATGTTTCCAGGGGCTATTGGTAGCCCATTCTCCATCTTCCGCTGCTGGAGCCACCCCAATTACTCCAATCATAGGGTCTATGGGAATCCTTATGTTTTCAGCATAGATGGCATGATTGTCAACTATATCTATTATGCGGACCTTTGGACTCCTTACCTGTTCCCCTAGGACCCCTTCTCCAGCTACGACTGCTGCCACACCCTTGGGACCTACTTCAATATCTAAAATCTTTACCTTCAACAAGTCTCCAGGCTCTGCACCCTTTACATAGATAGGTCCTGTAGCTGGATTTAGTAAATCATAGTCTATAGTCTCCAGCACCTGGCTTTCCTCATATATTTGCTGAAAAAAGCAGTCATTGGTCTGAACCTTTAATACATCCCCCTGTTCTACGGTAATCACCGCTTCCATCTCATTGGAAAACTTGTAGATTACCTTATCAGCTGCAAGTGTTTTCACTTGACACACCCCCTATTTAGTTAAATGTAATTATATCCTAGGGGCGGTCAAAAGTAAATTACAATATTTATATGGCCTTTTCGAGTATGTCTTGAATTTGGTAGGGGGTATCCTGGTAGACACAGTAGTTTAGCCAGTTGGCAAATAGTAGATTTGAATAGGACCTCCAATTAACCAATACTCCCTCCTCAGGCCTGTCATTCTTAAAGTAGTTTATTGGCATCTGGATATCAAGTCCCTTGCCCAGGTCCCTATTGTATTCGTCCAGAAGCGTGTGCTTATCATATTCTCCATGTCCTGCTATAAATATAAACCTGCTGTCATGGCTTGTGACTAAATTTACCCCAGTGTCTTCCCTACTGGCAATGATTTTCAGATCCCTTATACCCCTAATATCCTCTTCCTTGACAAAGGTATGTCTGGATTGGGGCATTTTGAATACATCGTCAAAGCCCTTGGTTAATAGACTGTCCTCCAAGATTTCAAAGTCATAGACCCCAAAAATCTTTTTCTCACTCTCATGCTTTTCTATCCCATAGTAGTGGTATAGGGCCGCCTGTGATGCCCAACATATAAAGATAGTAGAGTGAACATTCTTCCTTATATAGTCCAGTATCTCCTGTAATTCCTTCCAGTATCTCACGTCCTCATAGGGGATTAGCTCAACTGGTGCCCCAGTGACTATCATCCCGTCGAACTTTTCATGCTTTAGCTCGTCAAAGGTCTTGTAAAACCTCTCTAAATGCTCTAGACTAGTGTTTTTAGATTCATGGGAGCCTGGTCTTATGAGGTTGATTTCAATTTGCAGTGGACTATTGGAAAGGAGTCTCAAGAACTGAATCTCCGTCTCTATCTTTTTGGGCATTAGATTTAGTATCCCTATTTTTAGAGGTCTAATATCCTGAGTATCGGCCCTAAGACTATTCATAACAAATATATTTTCCTCCCTCAAAATCCTCTCGGCGGGAAGTCCCTTTGCTACTACAACTGGCATCTATATCACCTCCAAGGCCCTTTTCAAGTCCTCTATTATATCGTCGACGTTTTCGATACCTACAGACAACCTAATCATATTCTCCCCTATTCCTGCAGCTCTTTTTTCCTCTTCTGATAGCTGCCTATGGGTCATGCTTGCTGGATGAAGTACATGGGTCCTGATGTCCCCTACATGGACCACTAGGGACGCTAATTTTACATTGTCTATGAATTTCTTTCCTTCTTCCACTCCACCCTTTAGCCCAAAGGAGATAATTCCACTTCCTCCCTTGGGTAAATATTTCCTTGCCAATTCATAGCTGGGGGAAGATTTTAGAAGTGGGTAGTTGACCCACTGGACCTTTGGGTTCTCTTCCAAAAACTCTGCGATCTTCAGGGCGTTTTCAGAATGTCTGTCCATCCTAAGGGCCAAGGTTTCTGTTCCTAAATTGGTTAAAAAGGCATTAAAGGGGGTCATTACAGCACCTATATCCCTGAGAAATGCCACCCTGGCCTTGGTAATATAGGCCTTCTCCTTGAAGTTTTCTGTATAGCTAAGGCCATGATAGGCGGGGTCCCTATCTACTAGGTGATAAAACTTACCGCTTTCCCAATTAAACTTCCCTCCATCTACTATTATCCCCCCTACGCTGGTGGCGT
>Ga0265293_10010036_pt1 | contig 13365 bp, 16 predicted proteins | sample Munlanlewell138R_FD_192505 | JGI IMG/M metagenome (GOLD analysis project Ga0265293, IMG submission 192505) | Leachate microbial communities from a municipal landfill in Southern Ontario, Canada - Leachate well 138R | ecosystem: Engineered > Solid waste > Landfill > Unclassified | place: Canada...
CCTATCGGTTAAGGTCGATTTCTTGATCCTAGACAATTTCATCGTTCACTCTCCCTCCTTGCTCATACGATACTGGGCAGCCACGTGGAGATTTGCGGTAAAAATGTCAGCATGATCAGTGACACAATCAACGGTATGTAGAAGGGGATAAAATCTCGTACGACCTTGGCGAATTTCTGTTGGGTGATGGTCGCCATGATCATCAGGCCGACCCCTACTGGAGGTGTGCACGTCCCTATCAAGCAGTTGAGGGTGTGGAATACCCCGAAATGGATTCGACTGATACCTAGCGTATCGATCAGTGGAAGCAACAACGGGACAGAGATCAAGCGCATTGTTGTATTGTCAAGGAAACACCCCATGATAAGCAACAGGAGATTGATGAGCAGGAGCAAAATGATTTTGTTATTGGTTATGCTCAAGATATATGCAGTCATGGCCTGCGGGATTCGTTCGATTGTCAAAACCCAACCGATTACGGTTCCAAAGCCTACAAGCAGCATGATAATGGAGGATGTAATCATGGTATCGTACAGGGATTTTACAAAATTTTTCCACGTCAATTCTTTATAGATGGCAGCTGCAAACAGTGAATATATCACTGCGATGACCCCTGATTCTGATGCCGTGATCACTCCACTGAAAATGCTGGCCAGCAGAATAGCCGGTGCAAGCAGCGCAAAGAACCCATCTTTGAATGTCCTCAGTACTTCTCGTGGCTTAAATGGTGTCGGTGCAGGGCACGCTTTTTTTCCAGAACGAGCTATCACATTATTCATGATCATCAAGATGATGGCTATCGCAATTCCCGGTATGATCCCGGCGATGAACATATCCCGCGCCGATACCTCGGCAAGCATTGCATAGGTGATAAATGCAATGCTGGGAGGAATGATGGGTCCTAATAGGGAAGAAGCCAAGGTAATTGAGGTAGACCACCCCAAATCATACCCTTTTTCCTTCATTGCGGTTATTTCCATCAATCCCAAGCCAGCTGCATCAGCGCTGGAACTTCCTGAAATACCTGCAAACACAACACTTGCTAGGACGTTGACTTGAGCGAGCCCCCCATACATCCATCCTACCAATGATTCACAGAAATTGAATATTCGTCGAGTTATTCCACCGGCATTCATGATGTTTGCGGCAAAGACAAAATACACAATTGAAATCAAGGCATAATTGCTGATTCCTTTCTGCACAAGTACAACAATTTGTGAAAGGTTGTAGTTTCCAAACCACATGGAAATTGCAGAGGAGATGCCCATGGACATACTAATCGGCACACCAAGAGTAAGGATGCCCAAGAATACCAAAATTAAAATAGTCCCGATCATACGTCCCTTCCCCCTAGTTCACCCGTTGTGTCTTTGTTTTTGATAATTTCCCAGAGGTCTATGATGTAAATGACAAGAAATATCATGAACCCAATGAGCGTGCCGAAAGAAAAGAGCGGCATTGGAATCCTGGCGGTAATCGATTTAATTGCAAATGTTTTTTTTAAGTATGACAGAGTGGAGACCACCATTCCTGCGGAGAAGATTATGACAATACCATGGACAACCATGTTCAAAATCCTCTGTTTTTGGAGTGGCAATGCCTTGGGCAAGAGGTCGATGAGAATGTCCTTCTTCTCCCACACCACAACCACCATACCGGGGAAGACAAACCACACCATCAGAAGCGAAGAGTAATCTTGTATCCAGTAGTTGGATATTTTCAAGAAAAACCTACAGAAAATTTCGTATCCATTGACCGCAACCAATGCAGTGATTGCAACCATTGATATACCACGCATAACCTTCACAATCCATGACATGGCTTTTTTCATACGTATGCCTATCCTTTCAATTTGAATGCGCGGGTCAAGATTGACCCGCGTTCCAAGTACCAATCATTTGGTGGCAGACAGAACACTGTCCACAACGCCAACCGGGATGACTCCCTTCTTCTCGAGTTCGTAGTAGTACGGGATGAGGATATTTCGAAGCGGTGTGGTATCCATTTCAAAGAAGGTCGCTCCGTACTCTCTGATCACCCGATCGACATCGGTGGCCGTAGCTTTTTCAACCTCAACAGCCATTACGTCACCAGCGGCATTGGCGGCATCCCTCAGAATTGCCTGTTGATCACTTGAAAGCCGGTCCCAAAGACCATTGTTCGCAACCAACACAACCTCTGCATAGTATTCTTTTGTCCATGTCATGTATGGGCAGACCTGTGCAAATCCAATTCCATAGAGCTGATCGATTGAACAACATGAAGCCTCAACTATTTTTTGCTGCAACGCTGCGAACGTTTCACCCCAAGGAATCACCATCGGAGTTGTCCCAAGTCGTGCATAACTGTTGACGTAGACATCATTCTCAAAGGCCCGGAATCTTAGCCCTTTCAAATCATCTGCACTTCGGATCGGTTTCTTCGACGCAATGAGCCGATTGCCCCTGAAGAAATTTCGTTCGGTGTTGACGATCGAGAAACCAGCCTTGTGGAATGCCACATGTTGCTTTTCAATCAGACCCGTATTTTTCAAGACGTCTCGGTATGCTTGAGGACTATTGAATAGGTACGGGACGTTGACCATGCTCATCGTGGGTTCATAACTGCCCATGAATTGCCCGGCGACCAGTGCAAGATCAAGGTTTCCGAGCATGACACTCTCAAGCATGACTGCAGCAGCACCCAGCTGTTCTGATGGGAAGACAACTACTTCGATCATACCCCCGCTCTTCTTGTACACTTCATCAGCGAAGAATTGTGCGGCAATACCTTCGGGCGAAGTTTCACTGATTTGTGTTCCCAGGTTCAACGTAAGCTTCTTTCCATCAGCTTTCTCATCGGTGCCCTTGCCAATGGCAAAACCCAGGAAGATACCAATTACCAAGACAAACACGATTCCTCTTTTCAACATACGATGCTCTCCTTTTGTGAATATTCTCACTCCTTGTATACGATCCCATCCTTCATGACGAAAGAAGCTCCACCATCCAAAAAATCAAGTGATTCTTCCAGATCACCAACAAAGCCGACGATATTTGCGCGTTTGCCAACCGCTAATTCTCCAAGATCTTCACGCCCGGCTATCTTTGCATTAATTGACGTAGCATGAGCAATGGCCTGGATGGGACTTTTGCCCAATGTACGCCCGATGAGACGGATTTCATCAAACAAGTACCCTAAGCTGTCGGTCCCTGCCCCGATAAGGACGCCCGCTTCATGTGCTGCTCGGATCGCATTTTCTTGCTTGGAAAATATTTCTTCGGTGAGCCGATCCCAATACTGTTGGTTGGGCCCACTAGAAAATGCTGCTCGAATGCCACTCATGGTCGGGACAAATGAAATATTCTTCTCTGCCATGAGGAGGACCTGGTCGTCGGAAATCAAAGCACCATGCTCGATGCTGTTCACTCCGGCAAGAATGCCTCTGCGTACCGCCTCATGCGAGTACGCATGAATCGCTGTTTGCAATCCCAGGTCTTTGGCAGCACTCACTCCCATCGTCAACTCCTCAAGGGTGAATTCCGGATTGGATGGAATCTCTCGTGGAAAATGCTCCAGTCCACCGCTACACATGAATTTGATGATTTTTGCTCCTTGCTCTGCCTGATGGCGGACCGCTTTGAGCACTTCAGGTACTCCATCCGCCTCATGGCTTTGCTTGTAGCAGTGGCCACCGGTTGTGCAAATCGGTACAGCACAGCACTCGAGTTCGGGCCCGATGGCAATCCCTGAGCGAATCGCCCGGTCGAGAGTTATCGAAGTCGTTCCGGCTAGTCCGTAGTCACGGACCCAGGTTATCCCTTCCTCCAGAAGGTAGTTGCGCATATTGTGGGCACTGTAGAGAATCAATGCTTCGTGTGATTGTGACATGAACTGGGCGGTTCTCGATCCAAATGAAATGCTCTCATCAGGCACCCGCAATGTCTTGCGACAGATGTGGTCATGCATGTTCAGAAGACCAGGAATCACGGTAATCCCGTTCAGTTCGATGACCCGGCCGTCAAATGCCGGCTTGTTTTTCCCTATACTGATGATCTTTCCATCTTCAACGAGAATCCAGGCAGGCGAAATGACGGTCTTACCATCACCGGTCATCGCTTTGCGCACATAGATGCAAACCATACAGCCTCTCCTCCTTTTTGTTAGTAGCATAGGTGCGGAAAGACCAGTTGTCAACAAAATTGTCTTACAATTTTACAATCTTACAAAATTTGAGGCATAACTGGTTGTTAACAGGTATACAATGAAGCGCCACCGAAAGATTTATACCAAACCGGCAGTATGCAACAATCATGATCGGTCTTTGAGGTACCGCTTCAACAGGAAGGCACAGAAGTAGGGAAAGGTGTAGATGGCATCGCTATAACCGATATTGCCGTTACTCAGTTTGATGCCCCAAGAAATATCGGGGTACTTATCACAGGAAATCAGAGTCCTCAGTGATTTCGCTCTTCCTGTATTTGACTTCACCTCGATGGGCACCACAGAGTTCATGGTTCTGATAAAGAAATCTTGTTCTAGCGTCGAGTCAGGACGTTTGTAGTAGTAGAGAGCATATCCACTCTTCACCAAAGCCTCCGCTGCAATCTGTTCGTAGAGTGCTCCTTTGTATACGCCAAGGTTTCTATTCGTTCTGAGGTCGTTCTGAGCTTCATCTTCCCGCATAGAGACCAGCAAGCCACTATCAGCAAAATACAACTTGTACTTTGTTGGGTCGTAATTACCGTTCAATGGGAGTTCTGGGAAATTAAGGGCATAGCATACATTCACAATCCCAGCTTGAGCCAACCACTCAATGCATCCACGATAATCCTTGAACCGTGCCCCCTCTTGAGATGCGAAAATTGAAATTTCTTAATTTCTTTCGCTAATTGTTCTGGAATGTGCTTGAGAAATATCGGATGGATTCAGTTTTGCCCTTGCCGAGGCCCCCTGATACTCAATGGCTAGACGCTGGATTTTGTTTCCACTGTTCTAGGGATCTATAATCGTTCGATTTATGGCACATATCGTCTTCCTTCACCAACAAATACTACCCTTGAGCTTTGAATAAATCAAAAGAGGAATACACTTTCATGAGGGAATTATTGCCAGTTCCTCACACTTTCATGAGGGAATTATTGCCAGTTTCTCACACTTTCATGAGGGAATTATTGCCAGTTCCTTACACTTTCATGAGGGAATCAAAACCACGCCCACTGAGAATCAATGGACGTGGCGTGTATTGATGGCTGGATTTGTTCAGTCTCCCCGCACCTCGTGGAGGATCTCTCTGACTTGGGGATCGGCGAAGTGTTCGTCAATCTCCTCGGCACTCAAGCCGATGAACTCGTGGCAGTTGTAGTGGATCCAGTGTTCGTCGTCCTCGCTCTTCAAGACGTGCTTGCGGCAGTAGTAGTCCGGTTGGATGGGAAGCGGCTCCTCATCCTTGTAGAGGGGCACCTTGTAGTCGTAGACCACAATCTTGAGATCCTCACGGGGAATGCCCTTGTGCATGATGATCCTGCCCAGTTCATTGACCGTCTTGCCGGTGTCAAAGATGTCATCAACGAGGAGGATCTTGTCGCCGGTTCGCAGGTGTTCGGGCGAGTAGGTCCACCCGTCGACCATTACGTTAGCCTGGTCGCGCAGATACCCATAGGAGCGTGCCACCACCGCAGCATAGAAGACCGGCCTCCCCTTCTCCCTGATCCTGATCATCTTGTAGTACTCACTGAAGACATTGGCCATGTACGCACCACCTCTGAGAGAGGCGTAGATGATGTCGGGGACGAAGTGATCTTCGGTGTACATCCTGTGGGCGAGTTTCAGCGTCGTGTCACGGATCGTGTCACAGCTGATGAATTCCTTCTGCATCGGGCTTCTCTCCTATACGGTCAGGACCTTCAGGCCATCGTTTGTTATCGCTACAGTATCCTCAAAGTGTGAGGATGGCAACCCATCGGTTGTGACAACTGTCCAGTTGTCCTTCAGTACCCGCACCTTGGCTGTGCCCATGTTGATCATCGGCTCGATGGCCAACACCATCCCCTCACGGATGCGGGGGTTGGGTAGGTAGGGAGAGGCGTAGTTGGGAATCTCAGGTCCTTCGTGGACGGCAAGGCCAACCCCATGGCCACAGTAGTCGCGCACCACGCCGTAGCCGTGGGCGGTAGCGTGGGCATAGACCGCCTTGCTGATATCCTGGATGCGTGCCCCACTCTTGCCTGCCGCCTCAATGCCAAGGCGGAGGCACTCTTCGGTGACTGTATTCAATTGAAGCTTCTCTTTCGTTGTCTCACCGATGATGAAGGTGCGGGCCATATCGGAGAAGTGCCCGTCGAGGTTGATACCCAGGTCGATATCAACGAGATCTCCGTGTTGAATGATACGTTTCTTGCTCGGGATGCCGTGGATTACCTCTTCGTTGATGGAGATGCACGCAGAGGCCGGAAAGCCGCCGTAGTTGAGGAAGGCGGGAATCCCGTGGTGATCTGTGATGAAGTCATGGCAGAATGCATCCACCTCCCAGGTGGACATGCCCGCTTCCATGAAGGAGGCAAGCCGGCGCATGAGCTCTGCGGTCAGGCGGCACGCCTCTTCGATCCGCTTGATCTGCTCTGGGGTCTTGAGCGTGATCATCGCATGTTCCCCCTGATGGGGAAGAGCTGTTTTTGCATCGCATCGAGGATGCCGTTGATGAACTTGTAGTTCACCTCGGTCGAGAAGTCCTGGCTGAGCTTGACCGCCTCATCGATGACGATGTGGGGGTGGATGTCCTCGTACTTGAAGCAGAAGACGCTGATGCGCAGGATGTTGCGGTCGACGTAGTCGATCTTCTCGATCGGCCGGTTGAGTGAGAAGCGGGCGATGAGCTCATCGATCTCCGCCAGGTTCTCCAACGTCCCCCGAACCAGGTACATGCCGTAGATCTTCACATCGTCCTCGAATTGGTCGAACTCCTCGACGGTGGTGGCACTGAACGTCGGCTCGACAAAGGACTGCTCCAACTGGTTGTTGAAATCCATTGCGTAGAGGGTCTGGAGGGCCAATTCCCGGGCTTTGTGTCTGCTCTTCATCTTACTTCTTGTACAGGATGTTCACCGTCGCGCCCTTGCGCAGGTCGGAAACCAGGTCGTTGATCGCCTTGACGTAGATCTCCTGCTGCTTGACCTGGGTAAGCTCCTCGGTGATGTAGGAGCGGATGGTGGCCGTGGTGTTCGGACTGATGGCATCATCGAGGGCCAGGATCTTCGTCTCGTTGTACGCAAGGACCTTGAGGATGTGGTAGCCGGTGAGGCTGGTGACCACCGAGCTGGTCATCCCCACATCGGTGGAGAACGCGGCATCGAAGAAGTTGTCGCCCAGACCTGCCAACGCTTCCTTGTTGTCCATCGTCAGCCAGCCGATATCACCGGCCTTGCCCTTGGACTGGGAATCCTCGCTGTACTCCACCACCGCCTTCTCAAAGCTCAGCACTCCGCTCTTGATGCGGCGCGCCGCATCCTCAAGCTTTGCCTTGTTCGCCCGGTCGGTACTCTCACTGTCGGAAAAGGGGATGTAGATGTGGCTGAGCTTGACCGTCTCAGGGCTGATGAACTGGGTGCGATTCTTGCGGTAGAAGTTGGTGATTTCACTCTCGTCGATCATGATCGTCTGGTTGAGCTCAGCGCTCTTCTTCAGGCGTACGTAGGCATCGACGAGCAGCTGTTCCCCGATCATGTTCCGGTAGTCGGCTACCGATCCAAAGTTGCTGACGATGAGCTGGGAGAACTGATCATCGGTGAAGTACTGCCCATAGGAGGCCTCCAAGTTCGCCTTCTGGCTTGCGTAGGCGCTGTCGATCATCGAGTCGGTGATCTTGATGCCATCACGGGCCGCTCCCTGGCGGAAGAGCTCGTTGTTGATCAAGAGGTTGAGAATCTGCAGCGGATCGACCGCGGTGGGGTCCCCGCCGGCAGCTCTGGTGGACTCCTGGTACTGGCGAACCTCACTCTCCAACTCCGACACGGTAATCGGAACGGTCCGTGTCAGCTTCACTGTCGCCGCAGGGGCGCTGATAGAGGCGGCGGTGAGGGCACCGGCCGCCACGAGGATGATCAACACTGCCGCACATGCGCCTTTTCTCATCGTTTGTCTCCTCCGATCTGCAGGTGTCTACCCACCGCACGGGCGGCATCTGCACTCTTGATCAATTCACTCTTCTTGAGAAACATCCCCTCGCCTTCCATCACCTTCATCAGGGTCTGCAGCGTCTTCATCGCCCGTACGCCCCCCTTGGTGATCCACGCCATAGAGCGTTTGCCACTGAGCGTTCCGGCGGTCTTGAGGAAGGTGGTAAGCGACGTGGGGATCTTGCCACCAAAGGTGGTGGTTGCCTCGCTGCCGATGACGATGTAATCGTAGTAGGAGACCACCTTTCCTGCCTCGAGGGAGGCGTCGAGCACATCGACGGTATGCCCTTGTGCCCCGATGCCTTCGGCGAGGGCTCTGGCTATTGCCTTCATCCGATCGCTGGCCTTTGCATGTGGCGCATACAACACGAGTACTCTCATCACACTCCCCCTATACAGCTACCGACCGCGAGTGCGGCCGGTAGACGATACGATATGGCAGCTACCGCCCCTCAGTTTGCCGGGGTGGGCTCCGCCGTCCACCACTCGGTGGTCTCTCTCACGTGTTCTGTGGTGACTGAGTCGAGAAGCGAATCCTGTGACGGTGATTTGTTGACAAATGCAACAACGAGGGCCAGCACCAAAAAGAGGATGGCCAACGCCCCGGTGGCCTTGGTGACCACACCGCTTGTATATGAACCGAAGGCCGTGTTGCTGCCTCCACCGAAGATGCCGCCAAGGCCCTCGCTCTGCTCATCCTGGATGGCGATGAGGAAGACCAACAACAGGCTCACAATGACAAACAACACCAACAAAATTACGCTTAAAACACCCATCTTTTACTCCGATCTTACGCACCGAAGTTCACAATCGGAAGGAACTGCTCCACCGAGAGGGAAGCGCCACCTACCAGTGCACCGTCGATATGCTCTTTGCTCAACAAGGCCGCAACATTGTCGGCCTTCACTGAACCACCATACTGTATAATGAGCTCTTCTGCAACACCCTCATTGTAGAGTTTTGCGACCAGTCCCCTGATGAACGCATGGGCGTCATTGGCGTCCTCAGGGGTTGCCGTCCGGCCTGTCCCGATGGCCCAGACCGGCTCATAAGCGAGCGTTATCTTCTTCATCTCTTCAGCCGAGACTCCCTTGAGGCCCTCGGTGACCTGGCTGGTCAACACCTCCTCAAGGTGCCCACCCTCGCGTTCGCTGAGGGTCTCGCCGATGCAGAGGACGACCTCCATTCCTTCGGCGATGGCCAGCAGCACCTTGCGGTTGATGAAGCTGTCACTCTCACCGTAGATGGCGCGCCGCTCGCTGTGGCCGAGGATGACGGTGTTCACCCCCAGATCCTTGAGCATCAGGGCGCTGATTTCCCCGGTGTGTGCCCCACTCTTCTGGTCGCTCATGTTCTGGGCTCCGACGATGATGTTCGATCCCTTGAGCACCTCGAGGACTGCGGGGATGGTGACAAATGGCACGGCGACCATGACCTTTGTCCGGCTCCCCTTCAGTGCATCCTTCAAGGAGGCTGCGAACACCGCCCCTTGGCTGGGGGTCATGTTCATCTTCCAGTTACCTGCAATAAATGGCTCTCTCATCTTACTTCTCCAGTGCCTTGATACCCGGCAGGGTCTTGCCTTCGAGGAACTCCAGCGAGGCGCCGCCTCCGGTGCTCACGTGGCTGATCTTATCCGCGAGGTGGAAGGTGTTGATCGCAGCAACCGAATCCCCTCCCCCGACGACGGTGACGGCACTGCTTGCTGCAAGTGCCTTGGCCACATCGAGGGTGCCCTCTGCGAAGGCAGCGAACTCAAAGACGCCCATCGGTCCATTCCAGACAACGCTCTTGGCTCCCTTCAGCTCATCGACGATGAGGGCCACCGTCTTGGGCCCGATGTCCATGCCGATGAGGCCGTCCGGGATGTCGGGCCCATCGACGAGCACCGCCTCCTCATCCTCCTTGAAGGCCCGTCCACAACGGTGGTCGACGGGAAGGATCACCGTGACCCCCCGCTCTGCTGCCTTCGTGAGAAAGGATGCTGCCGTCTCTCGAAACTCCTCCTCGACCAGGCTGCCACCGATGGTGTGGCCTTGCTCGAGCAGGAACGTATAGGCCATGCCGCCGCCGATGACCACCGTCTGACACGTCTTGGAGAGGCTCTCCAGCACGCTGATCTTGCTGCTGACCTTCGAACCGCCGATGATGGCCACAAAGGGCTTGTCCGGGCTCTCCAAGAGCGGGGCCATGAACTTGACCTCTTTTTCAATGAGGAAACCGGCATAGGAGGGAAGGTAGTGGGCTACCCCCTCGGTGGAGGCGTGGGCCCGGTGGGCGGTGCCGAAGGCGTCGTTGACGTAGACATCGCCGTAGGAAGCAAGCGTCTTGGCAAAAGAGGGGTCATTGGCCTCCTCCTCGCTGTAGAAGCGCACGTTCTCCAACAGCAGCACATCCCCCGCCTTGAGGGCATTGACCTCCCTCTCCACTGCCTCACCGATGACATCGCTTGCCAACGTGACCGGCTTGCCCAACAGCTCGCTGAAGCGCTTGGCGATCGGGGCCATGGAGAAGTCGGGGTTCTTCTTTCCCTTGGGACGTCCAAAGTGGCTCATCACCACCACGCGTGCCCCCTGGTCGAGCAGGTACTCGATGGTCTTCAGCGCAGCCTTGATCCGGGTGTCGTCACCGACGACCCCGTCCTTGACCGGCACGTTGAAGTCGACACGCACCAGCACCCGCTTTCCTGAAAAGTCCCCTTCCAAAATTGTGTTCAGCACCATATAAAACCTCTGTCTTTGTACAAGCACAAGATCAGGCCTGTGTTACCAGGCCTGAATAACGGTGTGCATCCGATTACTTCACCAGCTTCCTGGCCAAATCCACGACACGGGCCGAATACCCCATCTCGTTGTCGTACCAGCTGATGACCTTGACCATCCTCTCGCCCATCTTCATCGTCAGGGCTGAGTCATAGATCGAGGAGTGGTGGTTGCCGATGACATCATGGCTGACGATCGGATCCTCGGTGTACTCGAGGATGCCCTTCATCGGTCCGTCGGCTGCCTTCTTCATCGCTGCGTTGATCTCTTCAACCGTGGCATCCTTCTCCAGCAGCACGACCAGGTCGACGACTGAACCGGAGGCTACCGGCACGCGCATCGCCATGCCGTTGAGCTTGCCCTTGAGTGAGGGGATGACCTCACTGACGGCCTTGGCCGCCCCGGTGGTGGTCGGGATGATGGAGACTGCAGCACTGCGGGCACGGCGAAGGTCGCGGTGGGGCTGGTCGAGGATCACCTGGTCGTTGGTGTAGGCGTGGACGGTGGTCATCAAGCCGCGCTCGATGCCGAAGTTGTCCTGCAGGACCTTGGCGATCGGGGAGAGACAGTTGGTGGTGCAACTGGCGTTGGAGAACGCCTCAAGCGAGAGGTCGATCTGGTCATCGTTGACACCGAGAACGACGGTCTGGTCGATCGTGTCCTTTGCCGGGACGGTGAGGATCACCTTCTTGGCACCAGCCTTGATGTGGTCCTTGTACCCGCCCTTCGGGCCCTCGGCGACGGTGAAGACACCGGTGGACTCAATGGCGATATCGACGTCGAGTGCCTTCCAGGGCAGCTCGGCGGGGTTGCGCAGTGCATAGATGGGAATCCGTACCCCGTCGACGACGATGGCATCGTCGGTGGCCTGGACACTCTTGGAATATACTCCATAGGTGGAGTCGTATTTCAGAAGGTGGGCGAGGGTCTTGGGATCGGTCAGGTCGTTGATCCCGACGATCTCGATGGACTTGTCTTCAAAGGCTACCTTGAATACGTTACGACCGATTCTTCCGAAACCATTGATTGCGATTTTCATTCTCTGTTTTCCTCCAGGAATCTAGTTGTATATCGATAATAATATACTGTTTTCTTTTACCAAGGGTCAACGTACAACCCTAGTTTTTCACTATTAATTTAACACGATTGATCTTGTGTCCGTCAATCTCCATGACGGTGAAGATCGCCTGTTCATCCTCAATGGACTCGTCATTTTGGGGGATTTTTCCAAAGAGTTCGAAGACGTATCCGCCGATGGTCTCGAACTCCTCATCCGAGAGGCGGAGGTGGCACTCCTCGTTCACCTCCTCGATGGAGGCACGGGCATCGACGAGGTACGTCTTCTCATCGACAGCGACGATCGTCTCCCCCTCATCCTCATCAAACTCATCCTGGATGTCACCGACGATCACCTCAAGGATGTCCTCCATCGAGACGATGCCACTCACCCCGCCATACTCATCGATGGCGATGGCAATGTGCACCTTGCGCAGCTTGAACTCACGCAAGAGGTCATCGAGGTGCTTGCTCTCAGGGATGAAGTAGGGCTTGCGCATCAAGACGGAGAGATCGAACTCGTTTTGGATGTTGCAGCGCAGGATATCCTTGACGTAGAGGATGCCGACGATGTTGTCGATGGTCTGCTCATAGACCGGGTAGCGGGAGTAGCCCTCCTCTGCGATGATGGCGTAGAGCTCATCGAGGGTGATGTCACGGCTGATGAACGCCACGTCGACACGAGGGACCATGATCTCCTTGACGGTCTTGTCCCTCAGCTCGCCGATACCCTCGATCATCGTCTGGCGTTCGACGTACTCCATCTCAGAGGGGTTGGAGGCGGCTCGCCTTCTTCCCATGCCCTTGAACAGATCCTTAAACGAAAGGCTCAACGTTCACTCCCCCTCAACTGCCCAAGCAGGGCCTCCTGCCGCACGAGCATCGGCTCGTCCGCCTCGTTGGTCCCATGGTCGCTTCCCAACAGGTGGAGCAGACCATGGATCAGCAGGCGCTGCAGTTCTTCTTCTGTTTTCACGTTAAAGGATTGTGCATTTCTTTTCAAGGCATCGGGAGAGATAGCCAGGTCGCCCAGGTATCGCAGCTGCCCCTCCTCCTCGAAGAATGGCAACGCATCCTCATCATTGGCAAAGGAGAGGATATCGGTGGATTCGTCGATGAACCGGTATTGGCGATTGAGGCCCTGCATCGTCTCGTCGGTGACAAAGCTCAAGCCGACTTCACACCCATCCTGGTCCAACAGGGCCAAGATTGCCTTGACCTGTTCACTTACCCATTGATGGGGCGCCTGCTCTTCGTACGCCTCCAACTCATAGCTGATCTCAACGATCGTCATGGTCTTCACTCCTCGGGGTATTCAATGCGATGGTGGTCGCGTCCGATGAGGGTCTGCACGAAGGACTCCTCGATACGGTTCAAGTCGGTGAGGGAGAGGC
>Ga0265293_10010037_pt1 | contig 13363 bp, 13 predicted proteins | sample Munlanlewell138R_FD_192505 | JGI IMG/M metagenome (GOLD analysis project Ga0265293, IMG submission 192505) | Leachate microbial communities from a municipal landfill in Southern Ontario, Canada - Leachate well 138R | ecosystem: Engineered > Solid waste > Landfill > Unclassified | place: Canada...
TCCTTTGCTTTGAATTCTTTTATGCAATCCTATGCTACACCTGGGATGCCGCAAGCTGTGACCTCGGATGAGCTTTCATACAGGTGTAGAATTTTAAGTTTTTTTAATTATATCATAAATAAGTAAATTGTAAAACTATTCTGAAAGCGCAGCTTTAAAGATACAAACCGCAAATGAACGAAACATGGGTAAAGCCTGCCTTCTCCAGTCAATATTAAATTGACTATGGTTTGTGTGTCGTATATAATATATTTAGGTTATGGTAACGTATCCATAAACTTGTAAAATTTTTTATATCTGCACGAAGCTGATATAATAGAATAAATTCAAAAATAATCTAGAGGAGCTTTTATGAAAATGAGAAAAATATTTGCATTGTTTTTAGCATTATTAATGGTTGCCCTAATTTTTGCAGGTTGTACTCAGACAAGCCAACCTTCGGCGCCGCAGGCTGATACACAACCGCCGTCTAAAGAAGAGCAACAGGCTGATGAAGCAAAGAGTGAACAAATATTAAGGTATGGCGCATCAGGGTTTAACGGTATATTTAATCCCATTATGTTTGACAATGTATATGATGGTTATATTTCAAACATAATATTTGAAAAGTTAATAACGCACACTTCTGAAGGTGAATATATCCCCGGAATTGCAGAATGGAAATTATCGGAGGATAAATTAACCTACACATTTACATTAAAAGATGGAATCAAATTTTCTGATGGCACGGATTTAACTGCAGAAGACGTGGCTTTTACATATATGACTATTGCCCACCCTGAATACAACGGACCAATGGCATATGCAGTAAGCAATTTTGAAGGTTATGACGAATATCACGAGGGAGTGACAGATGAATTTGAAGGTATTAAAGTTATTGACGAAAAAACCATATCATTTACTTTTAAAAATGGTAGGGCTGCACCTGCAAATATTGAATGCTTCGACTATGGTATTATGTCTTCTGACTATTATGCATTTGAAAATTGGGAAGATTTCTTAGCATTAATTGATAAACCAATGGGTTCAGGCATAATGACACTGGACAGCTGGGAACCGAAACAATTTATTTTATTAAAGAAAAATACAAATTATTGGGACCCTGCAAACGGGGCTAAAATTGACAGTCTATTGGTAAGTGAAGTTCCTGAGGAAAGCATATTATCGGCTTTACAGACAAATCAAATAGATTTCGCTCAAATTTCACCAAGTGCAGAAAACTTAGAAGCTGCAAAGGCTATGGATAATATCAAGATTGTAAACTATATTGGAAACGGCTATACATTTATGTGCTTTAACACAAGAAGACCTGCCTTAGAGGATGTACGAGTCAGACAAGCTCTTATGCATGCACTTGACAGAGAATCATTTATAAAGGTTCAATATGGTGAAGGCTTGGCAGCAGTCGGTATGGCTCCTATATCTCCGGCATCATGGGCATTCCCTGATTTATCAGAGTTGAATCCATATTCATTCGATATGGAGAAAGCTGCAGAGCTTATGGATGAAGCGGGATGGTTAATGGAATCAGACGGATACAGATATAAGGATGGGCAGAAACTTGCTCTTAATTGGCTTGTTTTCACAGAGGCTGATTGGCCGAAAACATTATACGAAATGGCTGCTGATACATGGAAACAATTAGGTGTTGACCTTTCTATGGAATTAATGGACGGCAATAGCGTCATAGCCCGTACAATTGGTCCCGAGCCGGGTGAAAAAGACTTTGATATTTATACATTGGCCTTCACATTGACAATAGACCCGGACCCCACAGGATTCTTGTTTGATGATGATGCTTATATGGCAGGCGGATTTAACGCATCAGGTTATAAGAATGCCCAAGCAATGGACCTTGTAAGAGCAGGAAAGAAAGAATTCGACATAGAAAAGCGTGCCGAAATTTATAAAGAATGGGCTAAAATAATGAATGAAGAAATTCCTCACGCAATCATAGCATACAGAAGTGAAATTTGGGGAATAAACAAAAGAGTAGACGGAATGTTTATTGATACCTATGCAACATGGGACTTATCTTTGAAGAACGTTACTTTAAAATAACAAAGGGGCAGGCAGGCCTGCCCTAATTTATTGACATTAGGCTATATCATTATAAGAGAGGCGGTATTATGAGATATTATATTTTGAGGCGCATAATTCAAATAATTCCTGTACTCATAGGAATTATATTTATATTATTTTTTATCCTCGAACAAGCACCGGGTACTCCGGTTTCATATATGATGCATCCAAGAATGACTCCTGAGCAAAAAGCCGAATTAGAAGAGAAATTAGGCTTGGACATTCCATGGTATGAAAGATTCATCAACTATATAAAGGAGGCATCCAAAGGTAATTTAGGTTATTCAAGCACCCACAAGAAGCCTGTAACCGAAGTTATCGGAAATTATGCGGGACCTACACTGCTGCTTGCCTTAGTCTCTTTAACAATTTCTATTTTTATCGGTATTCCCGCCGGTATAATAAGTGCTGTAAAACAGCATACCGTAACAGACAATATATTGACAGTGATTTCTTTTATCGGTATTAGCATACCATCGTTTTTCTTTGGTCTCTTGCTGTTAAAAGCTTTTGCCGTAGACATACAGCTCTTTCCGCTGTTTGGGCTGAAAGACCCCTTGTTAATGTCCGACAATATTTTTGTTAAAATAAAAGATATTGCCTGGCATTTAGTTTTGCCGAGTATTGTCCTAGGCTTAAACTCAACTGCAAGTTTTATGCGTTACACCCGTTCAAGCATGCTTGAAGTTATTAAGCAGGATTACATTAGGACTGCAAGAGCCAAGGGTCTGAAAGAAAAAACCATTATTTACAGACATGCATTTAGAAACGGGATTATCCCCCTTATTACATTGATTGGTTTTTGGATACCTTTACTTTTATCGGGAGCGATAGTAACTGAAAGTATTTTTGCATTGCCCGGTCTTGGAAAAATATCTGTAGAAGCAGCAATGTCAAGAAACTATCCCTTAATTCTCGGTATCAATTCAATGCTTGCAATTCTTACACTGATAGGAGCTTTGGTTGCAGACATACTGTATGCTCTTGCAGACCCGAGAATAAGATACGATTAGGCAGGTAGATATGGCTAAGGATAAAACAAATAATAATTATACCGGAAATCAATCCTATTGGGGACAAGTATTCTTTAGACTAAGAAAAAACAAAATGGCGATGATTAGTCTTTACATTCTTATAATAATAATTGCCCTATGCATTATTATTCCAATTATATCACCTTATGAAATTCAAACAACGAATATGGCAGGCAAAGATCAAAAACCTAATTCCCGGCACCTTTTAGGCACGGATTTAATTGGAAGAGATATTTTTACCAGACTGTTTTATGCAGGAAGAATATCCCTTGGTATTGCACTTGCAACGGTTATAATTGAATGTGTCATAGGTGTTGTTTTGGGCAGTTTATCCGGCTTTTACGGAGGAATAGTTGATTCAATAATAATGCGTATAACCGAAATGTTTATGACATTTCCTTTCATGATAATATGCATTACCGTTGTGGCAGTGTTCGGGAACAGTATACCGAATTTAATTTTTGTACTGGCTATATTGAGTTGGCCAAACATAGCACGTATTGTAAGAGGACAAATACTTATTCTTAGAGAAATGGAATATATGGAGGCTTGCGAAGCCCTTGGCATCAGTGACCTAAGAAGAATATTTAAACACCTTTTGCCTAATGTATCAGCCTATGTAATCGTTTATGCAACACTTGGGATGGCAAGCGTAATATTGGTGGAGACTTCTTTAAGCTTTTTAGGTCTGGGTGTTTCTCCTCCCACTCCAACCTGGGGAAACATGATTCAAGAAGCAAGGAATATACTAATAATTCAACAGAAGTGGTGGTACTGGGTTCCTCCGGGAACAGCTATTTTCATATCTGTTATGTGCTTTAACATATTGGGCGACGGCATACGTGATGCCTTAGACCCCAAGATGATGAGGTAATTTTATGGATAAAAAATTACTGGAAGTTAAAAACCTGAAAACATATTTTTATTCAGACGGAGTTATTATAAAGTCAGTTGACGATTTAAGCTTTTACGTTAATGAAGGAGAAACTTTAGGTATAGTAGGTGAATCAGGATGCGGGAAAAGCGTAGCCTGTATGTCTTTGGCACGCTTGGTGGAAACACCGCCGGGAAAATATGAATGCGGAGAAATACTTTTTAAGGGCGAAGATTTGCTTAGGGTTTCAGATGCAAGAATAAGACAAATAAGAGGAAATGATATATCTTTTATTTTTCAGGAGCCCATGACTTCATTAAATCCTGTATTTAAAATAGGGAGGCAAATTAGCGAGGTCCTGATTTTGCATCGGGGAATGTCAAAAGAAGAAGCTTATGAAGAAAGTATTCGAATGCTGGAGCTTGTAAAAATTCCAAATCCTGAAAGGGTGGTTAATGACTATCCCTTTGCATTATCGGGAGGAATGAGGCAAAGAGTAATGATTGCAATGGCACTTGCTTGTAAGCCTAGTCTCTTGATAGCTGATGAGCCTACAACCAACCTTGATGTTACTATTCAGGCGCAGGTTTTGGATTTAATGAATGAGCTTAAAGAAAAAATTAATACTTCAATTATATTTATAACTCACGACCTTGATGTAATTGCAGAAATGAGCGACAGAGTAATGGTTATGTATGCAGGTAAGGTTGTAGAAGAAGCTTCAACAAACGAAATACTTAAAAACCCGAGACATCCGTATACAGTCGGGCTTATAAACTCAAAACCGGATATGGCAGCTGAAGGTACAAGACTTAATGTGATACCCGGCAATGTTCCTGATTTAAGCAATCTTCCGCCGGGATGCCCTTTCCATCCGAGATGTGATAAAGCAATGGATATATGCAAAAGATTTATTCCTGAAGAAAAATATGAAGGAGGGCACAGAATTTCATGCTGGCTTTACGCCGATGAGGAAGAAGTAGATGAGTGAATATTTGATTACCGTAAATAATTTAAAAAAGTATTTTCCCATAAAAAAAGGACTTGTTAAGCGTACAACAGGAAATGTAAAAGCTGTGGACGGAATATCCTTCAATATTAAGAGGGGACAGATTCTTGGAATAGTAGGAGAATCAGGCTGCGGAAAATCTACCTTGGGAAGAACCATCTTAAGATTGTTGCCACCGACAGGAGGTGAAGTCTTTTATGAAAGTAAAAATGTTTTTAAAATGAGTAAAAGAGAAATGAACAAAATGCGAACCAAAATGCAGATTATATTTCAAGACCCCTATTCTTCATTGAATCCAAGGCTTCCTGTTTATGATATAGTAGGCGAAGCAATGCTTCAGCATGGTATAGTAAAGAATAAAAAGGAAATGAAGGAAAAGGCAATAGAAATAATCGGCAAGTGCGGGCTTTCCCCGGAACAGGCAGACCGTTACCCCCATCAGTTTTCAGGAGGGCAACGTCAGCGTATTTGCATTGCAAGGGCCTTAGCCGTTAATCCTGATTTTATGGTCTGCGATGAAGCAGTTTCTGCATTGGATGTTTCTATACAGTCACAAATAATAAATCTGTTAAAAGATGCACAGGAAGATTACGGGCTTACCTATATGTTTATATCTCATGACCTGTCGATAGTAAAATTTATCAGTGATGAGATAGCAGTTATGTACCTTGGTCAAATAATTGAGAAGGGCAGTAAAAAACAAATATTTTCAAACCCCCTCCACCCGTACACGGAAGCATTATTGTCAGCTGTCCCTTCACTTAAACAAAACAAAAGAAGAATAATATTAGAGGGTGATATTCCATCACCGGCAAACCCGCCCAAAGGATGTCGTTTCAATACACGATGTCCCTATGCAAAAGATATATGCAAGGAAGAAATACCTGAATACAGGGAAATAAATACCGGACATTTTGCAATGTGTCATAAGGTAAATGGAGTATTTTAATGTTTTTTAGAAGGAATAGAGTAGAGGAAGATTTGGAAAGAATTCGGGAAGCTAACCTTCCCGACAGAGAAGAAATAAAAATGAACGAGAAGCAATCAGATGACCTTGGTCTGGAAAAAGGCGATATTCTTGCCATGGTATTGGCAGTAATATCTCTGATACTGCCCTATGCAATTGCTTTTTTGGGAGCTCTTGGAATTGTGATATTTTTAATGTATTTGTTTTTTAGTTGAAAAATATACGTCATTGGGCTCTAGCAGAGGAATATGGAAGCATATAAAAAATCGGGATTTCTCCCGATTTTTTCTTTTACAGCTGCTTATATTCTTTGAACGTTAGCCGCTTGGTCTCCTCTGTTTCCTTGAGTAACGTCAAAACTTACTCTTTGACCTTCTTCAAGAGTTTTGAATCCGTCTCCCTGAATAGCTGAAAAATGTACGAAAACGTCATTTCCATCTTCTTTTGTGATAAATCCAAATCCTTTTTCTGAGTTAAACCATTTTACTGTACCCTGTGCCATGAGTACCTCCTAAAAAATTATTATATTCCATAGTAAAAAAATTTCACACATTTTTACACACTATATACGGCACGCCACATATAATATCTAAAAACATGTGAAATCCATAAATACATCTGTAATACAATTTAAGACTAACACATCAAACTTTATATGTCAACAATTATTTTTTTGGAAAATCAAGGAACAATTGGATATTCCGTTTTGAGGACGGTTCTTTTAGCGGTGCCAGGCACCATCCGTGGTGCCTGGCACCGCTAAAAGAACCGTCCCATAGAATTTTATTTTTTATTCAAGAAGCTTGGTATTGTAAAATCAAATGGATTTTCCGGTTTCTTATCGCTTTTCTCATTCGATTCCCCATCGGATTTTTTTGCTCCGTCTGCAAAACCTGTTGCAATAACAGTAATTTTAATCGTATCTCCGATAGATTCATCAATATTTGCGCCATATATTAAGTTTGCTTCCGGGTCGGCAGCTTCTTCGATTAGCTTTGCTGCTTCGTTAACTTCATGAATTCCCATGCTTGGACCACCCGTAATATTTACCAAGACACCTCTTGCTCCATTGATGGATGTTTCTAAAAGAGGGCTTTGTATTGCCTGTTTAACTGCATTTAATGCCCTGTTTTCTCCTGTAGCCATACCAATTCCCATGTGAGCAATACCTTGACCGGACATAATTGTTTCAACGTCTGCAAAATCAAGGTTCATTATTGCAGGGATTGCTATCAAATCAGATATGCCCTGTATACCTTGTCTCAATACTTCATCTGCCATGGCAAAAGCTTCCAGCATGGTTGTTTTCTTGTCTGTTATCTCCAAAAGTTTGTCGTTTGGAATAACAACCAAAGTATCTATATGATCTTTTAACCTTTTAAGTCCCATTTCTGCATTTCTCATTCTGCATCTTCCTTCAAACATAAAAGGCTTTGTTACAACTGCAACCGTAAGTATACCCATAGACTTGGCAATATTAGCAATTATAGGAGCTGCACCGGTTCCGGTTCCTCCGCCCATACCGGCGGTTATGAAAACCATATCTGCACCCTCTACAAGTTCAGCTATATCTTGTTTATTTTCTTCAGCTGCTTTTTCTCCTATTTCAGGTTTTGAGCCGGCACCTAACCCATTAGTTAATTTTTCGCCTATTTGAAATTTTGTTTCTGCCTTTGATAAGCCCAGAGCCTGCTTGTCCGTATTTACGCTGATAAAATTCACGCCTCTGACGCCGGCATCTATCATTCTGTTTACTGCATTATTGCCGCCCCCGCCTACACCTATTACTTTAATATTGGCAAGTCTTTCTGATGGTTCCTCGAATTGAAACATATTTTGACCTCCTAAGAGAGAAATTTTTCATACTATTTAAACTATTCTATCATAAATTTAATAATATTCATACATATTTTTTATGACCTAACCTCATTTTTTATTTTTTTTTAAAAAATGGCCGGTAGGTCAGATGCAGCGCAATATTAAGTTTACTTGTTTATAGAATACTTTTCAAGATATATATCGACTATGATTCTTAATTTTTTATAAATATTATTTCCGAATGCAAAGACTGCCGCTAAATAAATAGGCAAACCTAATTGCTCACCCACAAATCCCAAGAACAAGGCAAATAACAAGTCTGTCAACAAATATGCAATACTTTTTGTAATTGTCAATTCCGATGTTTTATTATCATGAAGCATATTTATAATTGTATTTAATATTGCCAGTATTGCCAGTGATATATACACTATATAATCCGGATTGTAAACAAAATTTAAGTTCAATCCTGCAACTATACCTAAAATTAATCCGACTGCAACATATATCATTTCTTTTCCCCTTCTTCTACTATTTCAGCATATTTGGTTTCATAATTAATTCCGCGAAATCCCCTGACCGTTAAATTATAGCCTTGTGCAACAACTACTTCCATTCCGTATGTATTCTTCAGTTCATAGGCATAAGTTCCTTCTTCGGTAACTGCATTATACAATTTATCCATATCTCCGATTGCTATTATGACAAAAGGAGCAGGTATTACTTCACCGTTTACTCTGATTAAAGGTCCCGCACAAACTACTTCAGATATGTTAATTATTCTTTTCCCGTTAACTTCAATTGCTTCCGCTCCTGCTGCCTTTAAATCGTTTAACAGTACAACAATATCTACATCATGGACTATTCTTTCCATTAAATCAAGGTCGTAGTCTTCATTGATGTTGTCTGAAACTCTCAGCATTATACCAGGACCTCGCACAGCCGTAAAACCATTATATAATTTAATCTGCTCAATTTGAGATTTAATTTCAATTATGTCGTCTAAATATTTTTTTGATTCATAGTCGGCGATTGCTTTTTTTTCGCTTTCTACCGCTTTATGCATATTATTTACCAAGAGCTTCATTTCTTTGACATTGTGTGCATACTTGTTTAAATCTTTGATTGTATATATGGTGTTCTCATCTATTCCTGCATCTGCACCGTTTACAATTGCTGCAGCTGTCAAAAAAACCAGCACGAATATTATTAAATTCAATGATTTTTTAATGGTGCTCACTCCTTAAATTTCTTCATCCTGAATTATAGGAAGGGCATACTTGAACTGTTTTTCTCCGTCATAACGCGGAATAAATATTTCATCCGAATCTTCCGTTTCAATTATATATCCTATTTCATTAAGCTGAGAAACTATGCCTCCTACAAAGTTAAGAGAAGAATTGATTGTAGATCTGTCTCCGATTGCCTTTATTTCCAAAGGAAGTACCATGGCAACACCGTTTACGTTAATATGGTCAAGAACCGGCACTATTTCGGTATAGTTGATATATCTTTGTCCATTGATGGAAATAGCTTCAACGCCGGCATTGTTTAAATAGCTGATTAAAGCTAATATATATTGGTGACTGGATGCAAGACTTAAGTATTTATCCGGCTCGGCATCTATGGTTATTATGGTCCCTGGCCCTTTAACATCATAATAGCCCGAAATTATCTTCTGAACTTTAAGTTCTTCTTTAAGCCTCGACAGTTCCTCTTCAGCATCCTTAAATAATTCTTCATTTTCTCTGTTTTCTTTTTTCAGTGATTCAAGTTCATCCCTAAGTCTGTTTTTTTCGATGTTTAGCTTAGCCAATTCCTCATTCAATTCAACTGCTTTTTCATCTAAATTAACGGTGCCCAATATATTGCTCTTTGTTCTCATTTGAGTAACCACAATAATTCCTAAAATTAAGCTTATAGAAAACATCATTACTTTTTGCCAAATTTTGTTCTTCATATTTCCTCCGTTAGTCCTCAATATATACAGGACTGTCACCTTTAGTAAAATCAATTAACCCCGTAGCTACCGTTAAATTATTGTTTAATCTTTCGTTAATTATTTTCATTCCAAAAACAATCTGATAATTAATGTCCTCGCTTAAGTCTATCCTTACTGCAGTGCCATATTGTGTTTTAAAGAGGAAGCTGTTGTTCAATTCGATATTAAAGGCTTTTATTATATCGCTTCCATATTCATTGTTTAAATACTCTATTGCATTGAATACTTTTTCATTATTTTCAACGCCTGCAAATTGTATATATCCCCTATATTGTATACTACATCCGTATAACTTTCAATAGTTAATAAGTCTAATTTCTCATTACAGGTTCTCAATACTATTCCATTTTTATCGATTATTATGTATTCGTTGTTGAAGAAAACCTGATATGTATCCACCCTTTCTTTTATATCCAAGAATATTTTATTCGGAAGCTCATAAACCACCCTTACACTTTCCACATATACTTCATTTTCAATATTCTCTTTAACCTTTGACCTGTCAACTTCAAATATTTTTTTACCGACTTCAATACCTGATTTTTCCATTATATATTCATCACTATATGTTAAATTACCATCAATGTCAACACCTATAAGGTTGAAATATGGAGTTTTATAATATACATAATAGATACAAAAAACAACAACTACAGCAGCCGTAATAAAAGCTGCTGTGCTGACCATAAGCTTTTTATTTCGCCTTCTTTTCTTTTTCTTCTGTGTTTTTTTGTTGTTGTTTTCATCCATTGTTTGTTTTTTCTCCCGATGTGTCATTCAGTCATCGCTATGAATACTCGTTTATTAATTGTCATTCTGAGAGCTAGCTCGAAGAATCTCATGAGATCCTTCGCTTACGCTCAGGATGACATACTTCAGAAATCCTTCGCTTACGCTCAGGATGACATATTTCAGATATCCTTCGCTTACTATTAAGATGACAATTTTTAAATTTATCTTACACTATTCAGTTTCGGTAATTATTACTCCTAAGTTTTGCAATTTATATATAAATTTTTCATATCCTCTTTTTATATGGTGGATATTATTAATCTTGGATGTGCCTTCTGCTACCATTGCCGCAATTACAAGTGCTGCACCTCCTCTTAAATCTTTGGCTTCGACTTCAGCGCTGTAAAGTTTTTCAACTCCTTCCACAACTGCTACTCTTCCGATAGTAGTAATATTTGCTCCCATTTTTTGCAGCTCGGGAACATGTTTTAGCCTGCTGTCAAATACTGTTTCTTCAATAATTGAAGTTCCGTCAGCCACGGTCATGGATGCCATAACCTGTGCCTGCATATCCGTTGGAAAACCCGGATAGGGCTGAGTTGTTATTTTTTCTATTGCTTTTATCCTTTTGTTATTTGCAATAACTATTGTTCCGTGAGTTTCTCTTATTTCGCATCCCGCATCTTCATATAAAGAAGTAATAGACTTAAAATGAGATTTTTCTATGTTTCTTATGTAAATTTTGCTCTTCATCGATGCTGCTGCACTCAAATAAGTTCCTGCCTCAATACGGTCGGAAATAATTTTGTATTCTACAGTATCTGTGTTTTGAACTTTTTTTCCTTCTATAGTAATAATACCTGTTCCTGCACCACTTACACAAAAACCACAAGTATTCAAAAAATTTTGCAAGTCTGTAATTTCAGGCTCCCTGGCAGGATTGTAAATAGTAGTCTTTCCGGGGTTTCCGACGGCAAAAAGCATAATATTTTCAGTTGCCCCGACACTCGGATAGTCAAGATGAATATCACAACTAAGCGCCTCATTTACCGAGCCGACCAGCAAACCATTTTTTTCAGTTATTTCAACTCCAAGCTTTCTTAATCCCTTTAAATGCAAATCAATTGGTCTAAGACCTATTTCACAACCTCCGGGATATGCAACTTCCACTTTCCCCGTGCGCTGCAAAACAGCCCCCATTAAAATTATTGAGGACCTTATTTTCCTTACTAATTTTTCAGGTACTATATGAGTATTTAAACCTCTTGTATCAATTAACGCAATACCATTTTCAAATTGGACACTGCATCCCATAGTTCTTAATATTTCAAGCATGTCTTTTACATCTTCAATATCAGGTATATTTTCAAGAATATATTCTCTACCGGTGATTACAGTGCTTGCCAGAATAGGAAGAGCAGCATTTTTCGAGCCTCCGATATCGACAATACCTTCAAGACTGTTTCTTCCTTCAACAATAAAGCTTCCCATTTTTATCCCTCCGCAACAAGCTGATTCATAATATATGTTATGCACAGATTTTTCACTTGTTACTTATGTGCATTAATGAGAGCCATCATTGTTGCGTAAATTTTATTTTCAACATCAAAATTCCCGAGTCTCTTGGAATTAAGCGCCATAGTGTTTAACCTGCTCTTATTTTCAATAACTTCCTCAATAGACTTTAAAAGAGTTTTGCCGTTTAAGTCTTTTTCCAATATAACCAATGCCGCACCTTCCTTTTCCAAAGCACGGGCATTATATTCCTGATGATTTTCTGCGGTATATGTTTTCGGAATCAGAATAGACGGTACTCCTATTGCGGTTATTTCCGCAATTGTTATCGCTCCTGCACTTCCTATAACAACATCGGATGCCGAAAGGGCAGTCGGAGCTTCATACATATAATCTTTTATTTCAATATTTTTTTCTAATTTAATATTCCTGTTTAACTCTGCCATGAATGAATCGTAATGCATTTTTCCCGTTACATGGAGTATTTTTACATTTTGCTTGCCATTGTATTTTTTTATAACATCAATTATTGCTTCGTTTAAACTTATCTGGCCTCCGCTTCCTCCAAACGAATAAATAAAAACATCATCCGGTTTTAAATTGTACCTGGTTCTTGATTTTCTCCTGTCTGTTGATATTATGTCCTTTCTTACCGGATTTCCCACCATGATAAGCTTTTCTTGAGCATTTTGGGGAAAATATTTTTTGGCTTCTTCGAAGCTTATTCCCACCACATCGGCAATTCTGCTTAATAATCTGTTGGTTATTCCGGGAAAAACATTTTGTTCCAATATCATTGTAGGAATTCTTTTTAAATGAGCCGCAAAAACAACGGGACCGCTCACATATCCTCCCGTACCCACAACTATATTCGGTTTGAATTCATTTATTATTTTAACAGACTCAATTATGCCTTTTGCTGAAGCAAATAAGGTCTTGATATTATCAAGGGTTAATTTTCTTTTAAAATATTTGGCCGTAACAGCTTTAAATTCAAAGCCTTCCTTTGGAACCAGCTCGCTTTCAAGACTGTTTTTGCTTCCCACATACAAAACATGATCAGAAGGATTTTCGTTTTTTACTTTCTGTGCTATCGCCAATGCCGGATTTATGTGACCTCCGGTACCTCCGCCTGTTATTAAAACTCTCATAAGACCATTCCTTTTATTAAATTACCGCAACATGTGTCACACTTTGAATAACCGTTTATTACTTGTCATTACTATGAATAATATTTATGTCATTCTGAGGGCTTTAGCTCGAAGAATCTCATCCGTGTCATTCTGAGAGCTTTAGCTCGAAGAATCTTATGAGATCCTTCGCTTCGCTC
>Ga0265293_10010038_pt1 | contig 13362 bp, 9 predicted proteins | sample Munlanlewell138R_FD_192505 | JGI IMG/M metagenome (GOLD analysis project Ga0265293, IMG submission 192505) | Leachate microbial communities from a municipal landfill in Southern Ontario, Canada - Leachate well 138R | ecosystem: Engineered > Solid waste > Landfill > Unclassified | place: Canada...
GTAGCTGCTGCAACAAAAGCTCAGATAGATGGAAGAAGTCCGATGGCCATAGCAATCATCCTCAGCCTCACCCTCCTCTTTCTCTTACAGGTCTTGGGTTTGGCTGCCCCTTCTTGGAAACGGACCTTCTTGGCCCTCTGTTATCTCTTTTTGGCAGTTTTGGGCAGTATCCTGCTCTTTATGATGGTCGCCAGTGATATGGATATGACCTATGCAAATCGCAATATCCTCATCATCAATCCCCTGCTCTTCATCCCAGCTTTCCTTTTGCTGGTCGGAAAACGCAAGCATTCGCCGATCATCACCCTCTTCTTCATTGCAACGGTTGTACTCTTTGGCTTAGGGCTTAGAGGCGGTCAGGCAAACTTGACCACAACGCTGGTGCTCTTGCCTCTATATCTGTCAGGGGCGGCCTTTAAGCGCAGTGGCAATATCAAACGGGTTGAGGCTATCGAGGTCGAGGCGCCGAGCGGCGAGGATGGCAGGAAACGATGATCGCTGGGCGTTAAAAAAAGCTACCTGATCATTATACCGCTCTACCGGCTCAATGAGGGCGCGCTCAGCAGCATAGATGTGCTCAAAGTACGGGGCCATCCGTAAGTATGAAGGCTCAAGGTAGAGGTCGTGTTGCAGGATTGCCAACGTACTGTCCACCTCCCGATACACCCTGCTGGTCTCTTCTATCAAGGACTGCTCATCCCAATGTTCCATAAGTGGGCTGAGCTGATCTGAGAATCCCTCTTCAAGTAAAATCTGGCCTAAGGTACGCGCATACTCAAAACGCTCTTCGATGATCAGATACGCTTCATCATAAGAAGTGCGCGCTTCATTGTGGAACTTGGTCAGACGATTGACGTTGTTGCGATCGATTGCAAGAACCGCGAATACGATCAGTGCTCCAATCACCGCAAAGGTGATGAGCATGCTCTTGGTATCCTTGAAGGTCGGCTCTCGTTTCTTTCTATCGGACAATGGTCGTACCCTTGCCCTCATATAGGGCTCCGAGAATATGGGCTGGGTCGGTGATCAGACCAACGTTTGAGGTGCTCTCAACAAAGTCGATGATTGCCTCAACCTTCGGCAGCATGGAACCGGGGGCAAAGTGGCCTTCGGCGACATACTGGCGAGCTTCTTCTACGCTGATTCGATCCAATGCTCGTTGGGTGCTCTTGCCCCAATCCAAGAACACTTTCTCTACCGCGGTAGAGATGACAAAAAGATCGGCATCCAGTGCCTTGGCCAACAGGGCTGCGGCTAGGTCCTTATCAATGACCGCTTCTTTGCCTTTGAGCATTCCCTCTGCATCTTTTACTACCGGAATGCCGCCCCCACCTGCTGCGATGACCACTACCCCTTCCCGGGCAAGGGCTTTCACCGTTTCAATTTCAACAATTGCCTGTGGCTTGGGACTTGGCACTACTCTTCGATAACCACGTCCTGCATCCTCGATGACTGACCACCCTTCTTTCTCGGTTCGCTCTTCTGCCTCTTCCTTGCTCATGAAAGAGCCAATTGGTTTGGTAGGGTTGCCAAAAGAGGGATCGTCATCGCTGACTTCGACCTGAGTTACAACGGTGGCAACTTCGGCCTCGCATCCAAGCTTGGTCAGTTCGTTCTTCAGTGCCATCTGTAGTTGATAGCCAATGGAGCCCTGGGTGTCCGCAACACAGCTGTCCAGGGGTACCGCATGGAGGATTGGACGGCTGTATTCAGCGCGTAGGAGGACGAAGCCTACCTGTGGCCCATTTCCATGGGCTATGACCACCCGGTGCCCTGCCTTAATCAGACGGGCAATATGGGAGGCAGTCTTGCGAGCAGCCTCGTATTGGCTTTCAATAGTTACATTACTGGGATCCTCGATCAGAGAGTTTCCCCCGATGGCGATGACGATCAACTTACTGTCCATGAGCTTTCCTTCCTCACTGCATCATATCCACTGACCGACTCTGATGCAATAAATTTATTGAAATTACCCAAATGAAGCCCGGTCGAAACCGGGCTTCATGGTTATGAGGTTTATGAAGTGACGATCAGTCGTAGAGCAAGCCTCTGATGTCAGCATCATCCATGTTGTTCTTGTCGTAGAACTTCGCACCGGTGTCGATATCGGCAACGGGCTCACCCTTGTATGCCTTATAGGCAAGCTCAACTGCCCTGAATCCGATCATATACGGATCCTGGGTGATGGAGCCAAGGAAGTACTCGGCGCGAACAGCATTCTTCTGTGCCTCACCTGCGTCGTATCCAATGACCACGACATCGCGGAAGTTGGCGTTGGACTTCAAGGTTGCACCATCGTTGGTTGCTGCCAACAGGCCCTTAACGGTTGCCTCGTTGGAGCAGAAGATGCCAAGGACACGGTCGCTGACAACTTTGTTCAGGACTGCCTGAGCGCTGTTGGTTGCGTCGGTCATGGCGGCGGATGCAGGGACGACCATCTCGATGAAGACCTTGCGGCCACGAGTGGGGCTGTCTGCTGCGATGTAAGCGGTGTTACCGATGACGGCGATGTCGTCGCGGCTCAGTTTGGTCTGGGTGGCGATCAGCTCAACCATGCGATCGCGGAATCCCTTACCACGGCTCAGCAAAGACTCACCGGAAGCATCCTGGTTCATGACCACGATCTTCACCGGCCTTGCGTCGGTTGCTGCTTCAATGCGTGCTTTGATGTGTGGGAACATCTTCTCAGCGGCCAAACCGGCTGCGTTGTAGTTGTCCGTTGAAGCATTTGCCCAAATCGATCCGGCGGGAGCTTCGGGTACACCGGAGTCAAATCCGATTACCGGAATGCCCTTGGCCTTCGTCTGCTGCAGTTGGTCCAGAACACTACTGGTGTTCAAGGCTGCAAGGGCGAGGGCAACAGGGTTCTTCGCCATGGCGTTGTTGAGCATCTCAACCTGGATTTGCACATCACTCTCACTGGGCGGACCCTCGAAGGTGATGTCAACGTTGTACTCTTTGGCTGCGGCGTTGGCACCAAGCTTTACCTGCTGCCAGAAGTCATGCTGCTCTCCCTTAGAGACGACGGCGATGTAAGGCTTTTGCTCACCGGCGGCCTGGGAGAAGAGCGGAAGGGATGCCACGACTACAAGAGCTAGTAATACTACTAAGATCTTTTTCATACGATCCTCCTTAAAATTATCCAAGAGAAACCTCTCGGAGAAAACCTATTTTATTTACCTTTTGCAATCTCTTGCTTCAAGGATTTTTCAAACTCTTTTTCCATCGCCACTTGCCTCTTCTGCTCAGCACGTTCCTCTGCGCGCATCTGGCGATAGACAGTTTTCATCTCTGCCTTCATGCGGGCAATTTCAGCTTTAATCAGTTCCTTTTCAGGGCCGTCAGCGCGAGCAGCAAGTTCTTCATTCTTAGTGGAGATCGTAGCCTGCATCTCCTCCTGGTACTGTTGGGCTGGTGTGAGGATCCGCACTTCCGTGGCTCGCTTGACGCGGTAGATATCGAGCAATACCGCTCCGATGACCACCACACCGGTGAAGAAGGTCTGGTATTGGGCCTGCAGGTTCATGGAAGGAAGGCCTGCACGCAAGACGCTCATGATATACACACCGATCATTGTACCGGCGACCGAGCCTGCTCCACCGGAGAGGCTGGTACCGCCAATAACGGTTCCGGCTATAGCGTACAGCTCAAAACCGGCGCCCTGAGCGGGCATGACAGTGGTGTAGACGGCGGCAAAGGCGATACCACCGACACCGGCCATCAGGCCACTGACCACATAGGCCATCATCTCCCACTTACGCACATCCACTCCGCTGAGGCGAGCGGCGTCTTTGTTACTGCCAATGGCGAAGATATACCGACCCATCTTGGTGCGCGTGAGGATAATGAATGCCACAAAGGCTGTCCCAAAGAGTATTAGCGCTCCGGTTGGGAAGGAGAAATCAGAGGGGGTGATATACTTAAAAGCGCTCTTGAACCAGCTGTCTGCAGCCCCGCGCGCTGGGAAAGTAGCACTACGTACGTTGGAGACAATCGAGCCGGTTCCTAGGCTCAACATCTGGGTGCCAAGGGTGGCAATGAAAGGAGGAAGGCCCAAGCGGCTGATCAAAATGCCGTTGAAGAAGCCAAAGAAGACTCCCACTGCCAGAATCAAAAGAAGGCTCAGCCACATCGGCCAGCCCCAGGTCTTGTAGGCCGTCCCTCCGATGATGGCTGCTGCCATCATGACCGTTCCACAGGAGAGGTCAATGCCACCGGTGATGATGACGAAGGTGACTCCGATGGCGATGAAGCCAATATAGTAAGAGGAGTCAAGGATGTTGACCAAGGTAGTGTATGAGAGGAAGTTGCGTCCAAAGATTGAGAAGAATGCATAGATGATGATCAGTGCAAGCGGGGCTAACAGCTTCTGCATATTGATCGTCCGCTTCTCCTCCAGCGGTGCACGTTTGATGTCCACTTCTGCCATAGTCAGTTCTCTCCTATTCTCGTTGGGTAGCCAGGTGCATGATCTTCTCCTGACTCGCCTCTGCTATATCCAAAAATCCGGTGATCCGTCCTTCGCACATGACAGCGATACGGTCACTCATCCGTAGTACTTCGTTCAATTCACTGCTGATCATGATAATCGACTTACCTTCGGCAGCAAGTTCGGCCATCAAGGAGTAAATCTCACTCTTCGCTCCGACATCGATTCCTCGTGTCGGTTCATCGAAGATCAGAATCTTACTGTTCTTGATCAACCATTTGGCAATAACTACTTTCTGTTGGTTACCACCGCTGAGATTCTTTACCAGCTGGTCAATCGAAGGGGTTCGTACGTCCAGTTTCTCCACATACTCGTAGGCCGTCTCTTCCAACTTCTTCGTTGAAAGAAGCAAATTGGGCGTCAACTCTTCATAGGAGGCCATCACCGAGTTATCAGAAACCGATAGGTCGATGGCAAGCCCGTAGCGTTTACGGTCCTCACTGAGATAGCCGATACCGTGACGCACAGCGTCCAGAGGCCTGCGAATCAGTACCGGTACGCCGTCAATCTCAACAGAGCCACTGGCAGGATCTGCCCCATAGAGGGCGCGCACTGTCTCGGTTCGTCCTGCTCCCATAAGGCCAGCGAAGCCAAGTATCTCCCCTTCTCTGAGCTCAAAGCTTACGTTCTTGACCTGACGTCCAGCGTTAAGGTCAGTGACTTTGAGAACCACTGGCGCATCGGGGGCAACCATCGACTTACTCTTAGGTTGCTCGTAGATCACCCGTCCGACCATCATGTTGATCATCTCTTCTTTAGAGAGTTCACTTGTCTTACGGGTTCCCACATATTCACCATCACGGAGCACCGTCACTCGGTCAGTGATGATACCGATCTCATCGAGGCGGTGGCTGATATAGATCATCGCCACGCCTTTGGCCGACAGATCTCGCATTATAATAAAGAGGTCATCAATCTCACGATCGGTAAGTGCTGCGGTAGGCTCATCTAGGATGAGAATCTTCAAGTCGTATGAAACTGCCTTGGCAATTTCTACCATCTGTTGCTTACCGACGGTCAGGTTAGCAAGTTTCTCGGTGGGGTCGATGTTCATATTCAGACGATCGAGTAGCTCCTGAGCCCGACGGTTTTGACCTCGTTCATCAAGGAACCATCCCCTACCCTTAGTCGACTCACGACCGATGAAGAGGTTTTGGGCCACCGTCAAGTGGTCCATCATATTCAACTCTTGGTGAACGATGGCAATCCCAGCATCAAGGGAGTCCTTGGGGCCTTTTGGATTGAAGTGGGTCCCCATATAGATGATGTCTCCGCTATCCTTGGGGAAGATACCGGTAAGTGCTTTCATCAAGGTGGATTTCCCTGCTCCATTCTCTCCTACCAGGGCATGAATCTCCCCCTCACGGAGGTCGAAGTCCACTCCCTTGAGGGCATGGACCCCAGAAAATCTCTTATCGATGTTTTTCATGGAAAGAACGGTTGTTGCCAAAGTAAGAACTCCTCGTTGGTCTGGTATATCCGTACCAATACAGCTTGGTTTTCTTTGATAAATTGCCTGTTACGGATATAGTGTCACACGGGTTATGGTGGTTGTCAAGGAAAATTGTAAACGTTTACACTCTCTTTTTGATGGAATTATCCACTCTATTGGTAAGAAAAAGCTTTACTCCTCTCCAAAAGTGAATAAAGACGCCATTTGACCGTCCTCCCCCCTTTTCGATACACTTTGCCAACTACGTATAAAAGAGGCCCTCATGGACAGACAACAAACAGATTTAGACCGCAAGGAGATGTTCCTCTTCGCCCTCTATATCACCGGGATGGTATTAGTGAATACTGTCGGCAGTAAGATTATCAGTCTTGCCGGAGTGCGTGTTTCGGTTGGAATTTTTTTCATGCCAGCCCTTTTTCTTATAACTGACGTTGTCGCTGAGGTAAAAGGCAGTGACCATGCCAACCTCTTTGTGCGTCTTTCGATCGTGATGCTCGTCATTGCATTTGTCACCACTGCCCTCTTCATTCCCATCAAGCCCCACCCCTCCTGGGACCTGCAACCGGCGTACATGGCGATCTTTGGCATGTCGATGCGCATGAGCCTCGCCAGTTTGATCAGCTTCTCGGTCAGCCAGAACCTCGATGTGTGGATCTTCTCCGTCTTCAAGAGAATCCATAAAGGCAAGAAACTGTGGATCCGCAACAACCTTTCAACGATCACCAGCCAGTTTGTTGACACGGTGATCTTTATGTTCATCGCCTTCTATAAGATGAATGATTCGTTCACCGTCTCTTACATCTTCAGCTTGATTATCCCCTACTGGCTCTTCAAGGTCCTCTTTGCCCTCTTGGACACCCCATTTTGCTATCTTGGAGTCAAATGGCTTGGGAAAGAGAATCAGTAGCTTTCCTTTGCCAAAAAGTTTGAGTACCTTAGATGCAGGTGGCTCGCCACCCCAGAATCGAATTTTTTGGAGGCACTATGTCTGAAAAGGAACTGATGCCCGTTGAGCAACTGCTTCCCAATAACTTGTTTATCCTCCCGGTAGCCGGAAATCCGGTTTTCCCCGGGTTGTTCACACCCCTGATGATCACTGACACCCAGGATGTCGAGATCGTCAACCAAGCGATCAAACACGGGGGATTCCTCGGTCTCTTGCTGCTCAAAGATGAGAGTGAGAGCGATGAGTATGTCCCGGATAACCTGTATACCGTTGGAACGGTTGCCAAGATTGTAAAGAAGATCAAACTCCCCGATGGAGGGATCTCCATCTTTATCTCGACGCTCAAACGCTTTGAGATCAAGCAGTTCTACCCCAGCGGTCCCTACTTGGTTGCAGAGGTGCGCTACCTCGAGGATATTGAGGATGAGGTCGATGAGCTGAGGGCATGGACACGCCTGCTCCTCAGTGAGATGAAGAGCTTGACGAAGAACAACCAGCTCTTCAGTGAGGAGATGCGGCTGAACATGGTCAATATCGACCATCCGGGCAAGCTCGCTGACTTCATTGCCAGCATCCTCAACGTCGAACGTAAGCAACAACAGGCAATTTTGGAGACCCTGGTGGTTCGCAGACGAATTGAGAAGGTGTTGGTCTTTATCAAGAATGAGCAGAACATCGCCAAGGTCCAGGCGCGGATCCAAGCCCGCGTCAACCAAAAGATTGAGCGTAACCAACGCGAGTACTTCTTGCGTGAGGAGCTCAAATCCATCCAGCAAGAGCTTGGCATGACGACCAACCCCAAGCTGGAGTTGATCGAACGACTGAAGAAAAAGTTCAAGGGTCTGCCGTTGAACGAAGAGGCCAAGGAGACCGTCGAGCGCGAGATGGGAAGACTGGAAGGCATGGAGCCCTCCTCCCCGGAGTACGCCCTGACCCGCACCTACCTTGAGATTATCAGCGACCTGCCGTGGAAGGATCCCAAACCCGAGAACTTTGCCATCGATAGTGCCCGCCGAATCCTAGAACGGGACCACTATGGCATGAAGGATGTGAAGGATCGTATCTTGGAGTTCCTTGCCGTACGGAAGAAGAAGCAGGACACCAAGGGCTCGATCATCTGTTTGGTTGGCCCTCCAGGAGTCGGTAAGACCAGCGTCGGTGTTTCGATTGCACGCGCGTTGAAGAAGGAGTACTTCCGCTTCTCAGTCGGTGGAATGAACGATGAGAGTGAGATCAAGGGTCACCGACGCACTTATATCGGTGCGATGCCCGGTAAGATCATCCAGGGACTGCGAGTCACCAAGAGCAAGAACCCGGTCTTCTTAATCGATGAGATCGATAAGATGGGTGTCAGCTACCAGGGAGACCCGGCCAGCGCCCTCTTGGAGGTCCTGGATCCTGAGCAGAACGCCTCGTTCCGTGACACCTACCTCGATGTGCCCTTTGATGTGAGTCAGGTGCTCTTCATCACCACAGCCAATACCTTGGACACCATCCCTCGCCCCCTCTTGGACCGCATGGAGGTCATTGAGCTCAGTGGCTACACCAGCGATGAAAAGCTGAACATTGGACGTAAATACCTCGTTCCCAAGAGCTTGGAGAAGCATGGTCTTACCAAGGATGAGGTGAAGTACACCCCTACAATCTTGCGCAAGATTGCTGACGAGTACGCTCGTGAGGCGGGGGTTCGTAACTATGAGAAGAGCCTCCACAAGATTCACCGCAAGCTTGCGTTGACCTTGGTGGAGAACCCGCCTGAGAAGCTGCCGATCACCATCGACAACAAGATGCTCACCGAGCTGCTTGGCGAGCCGATCTTCGTCGAAGATGAGATCCTTAAGGCAGACCGTCCGGGAATGTCCATCGGCCTTGCCTGGACCTCCTTCGGCGGTGATACACTGATCATCGAAGCGCAGAATACCCCTGGCAAGGGAGAGGTGAAACTCACCGGCCAGCTGGGGGATGTGATGCAGGAGTCGGTTTCGATCGCCCATACTTGGGTCAAAGCCCATGCTATTGAGCGAAAGATTGACCCAGCGTGGTTTGATCAAAACGCCATCCACCTCCACGTACCTGAGGGAGCCACTCCCAAGGACGGACCGTCGGCGGGTATTACGATGACGGTAGCCCTCTACAGTTTGGTCACCGACCAGGTCATGAAGCCGAGTCTGGCGATGACCGGAGAATTGACCCTTAAGGGCAAGGTCATGCCCATCGGAGGCTTGAAGGAGAAGGTCTTGGCTGCAAGGCGCAACAAAATCAAGGAGATCATCATCCCTCAGTTTAACAAGCGCGATCTTGATAAGCTTGATGAGACGGTGACCAAAGGCATTACCTTCCACTTGGTGGGAACCATCGATGAGGTGCTCAAGATTGCCTTCCCCGATGATGCGAAGCGCAAGAGTGTTCACAAGCCTGCGCAGGTTGAATCCTCACCAGGTGAGCAAGTTGCTGCTATCAGCGCTGCAGTCGCCGAAGCAGTCAAGGATGTGGTAGGTGGGCATTGAGTTACTAAGTCCAGCTGGAAGTGTTGAGAAGCTGCGTCTGGCCCTCGCCTATGGGGCCGACGCAGCCTATTTAGGTCTATCGGACTTCTCGCTGCGCACAAATGCTAAAAACTTCAACGAGCAGGATCTTGATGAAGTGCGGCGCATCAAAGCCGAGAGTGGGAAAAAGCTCTACGGTACGATGAATATGCTCTTTGATGAGGGTCGGATCGAAGATCTCAAGGCTCAGATGCCGCAGATCAAAGAGTGGCCCTTTGATGCCTACATCATCAGTGACCTTGGTCTGATCAATATCCTGAGGAAGGGGCTTGGAGACGATGTTGAGTTACACCTCTCCACCCAAGCAAGCTGTACCAACAGTGAAAGTGCCGCCCTCTATCACAGCCTTGGTTTCAAGCGAGTGATATTGGGACGTGAGACCCCCCTCGATGAGATCAAACGCATAAAGGATCGAAACCCGGACCTTGAGTTGGAAGTCTTTGTCCATGGGGCGATGTGTATGGCCTACAGTGGCCGATGTCTCCTCTCCACTCACATGACCGGACGCAGTGCCAACAAAGGCGACTGTGCCCATAGCTGTCGCTGGCAGTATCGCCTCGCCTTGGAAGAGGAGAAGCGACCGGGCCTCTACTACCCTATCGAAGAGGAGAACGGATATACGACCATCCTCAGCTCAGCCGATCTGTGCATGATCGATTACCTGGATGAACTGCGAAACGCAGGAGTTGATTCGATGAAGATCGAGGGTCGGATGAAGAGCAGCTACTATGTAGCGGTGGTCACACGCGCCTATCGCAAAGCCTTGGATAAGGACCCACAGTGGAGAGCCTTTAGAAACGATCTTTTTGCCATCAGCCATCGCAAGTACTCAACCGGTTTCTTCTTTCCTGAGGACCAAGGGGCGATCACCGATGAACCCTATGACCGCTCTTACCTCTTCTGCGGCTTTTTCGAAGAGGAGATCAAGCCTGGAATCTGGTCGATTGACCTGAAAAACCAATTGCGGGATGACATGAACCTTGAATATATCAGTGCAGACCTCCTGATGGTCGAGGATACAACCTTCACCCTCTTGGATGAGGATTTTACCCCAGTTGAGCAAGCTGACCATCCAAAACGCTATTACATCAAAACCGACAAACCTGTTGCAAAGGACACCATTATTCGTCGCCCAACTCGTCCACATGAGCGGCCAGGGCGATAAAAACCGTAATTAACCGTTAAATTGCGTTGATTTTGACCCTTTTCTGTTGCACAGGGGTCAAAGCATGGTAGAATATACTAACTTAATTTGACGGAGGAACGAATGACTGTCCACGAACAAATTGCTATGCAATACGAAGCGTATCTTGCTGAAAATGCCAAGTTTACGGAAAAAGGGGTGAAAGCCTCTGCCGCCAGAGCCCGAAAGGCCTTGGCCGAAATTGCGAAACTCTGCAAAGAGCGCCGCAAAGAAATCCAAGAAGAGAAAGATCAATAAGATTTAATTGAAGGCGTCCAATTGGACGCCTTCAATCTACTCTCATCAAAAGGTTAGAGGAAACTCCCCAATAGGGCGAGGTGGTTAGTGCCCTTTTCGATCTTCTGTTCGAACTCTAGGCGTTTGGCCTCTTCCTTGGTGATTGCCTCAGCCTTTGCATTGGCCATGAATTGCTCGTTGCCAAGTTTCTTCAACACCGCTTGCAGCGCCTTTTTGTTCTTCACTAAGTCTGCTTCGATCTTAGCAATCTCTGCTTTGACATCGATGGTCTCCCCCACATAGAGGTAACTCTCAAAGCCACTGCCTGCGGCAGGTACTGCCCCCTTTGGGTCTGCCTGATCGTCAATCTCCAGTGTAGAGGCTCCGACAAACGTGGCCATCAACGTCTTCTGCTCCTCAAAGAAAGAGCGTCCATTGAAGTTGGCATCCGGCTTGATAGCCACACGCACCTTGCGCTCTTGGCCCAAGGAGAGGTCGGCCCTCAGGGCACGCACACCACTGACTGCCTCCTGCATGCTTCGCACCAGAGTAGCTGCCTCTTCATCTACCAAGGAGGGATCGAAGATCGGATACCTAGCGAGGATCAACTCATCGTTGACGTTGGGCAGCTGGCTGTAGATCTCATCGCTGATGAACGAGACAAAGGGATGCATCAGGCGCATCGAGGAGGCGAGCAGATCAAGCAACAGGGTCACTTGTCTACTCTTTTGAGCAGGATCCTCACTGTAGAGGTTATGTTTTGCACTCTCCACGTACCAGTCACAGAAGTCATTCCAGAAGAAGTCGTAGACCGCTTGTGCTCCCTCATTGAAACGATAGTTTGCCATTGCCCCTTCAATGCGTTTGGCCGCATTGTTCAGCTGATGGTAGATCCATCGATCGAGGGTAGTGCGCCCAACACTCTTGGCATCCAGCAGCTCAGCTCCCTCAAGGTTCATCAAGATGAAGCGCGTAGCATTCCACACCTTGTTGGCAAAGCGTGAACCAAGCTTGAAGGAGTCCATATCGATGAGGATATCTTGGCCCTGAGTCGCCATATAGCAGAGGGTGAACTTCATCGCATCGGCTCCATAGCGGTCGACAACCTCAAGAGGATCGATACCGTTGCCCAGGCTCTTGCTCATCTTGCGTCCCTGTCGGTCGCGCACCAAGCCGGTGATATAGATGTCTCTGAAGGGGACCTCATCCAAAAACTCCAGACTGGCCATGATCATCCGACTGACCCAGAAGAAGATGATGTCGTAGCCGGTTACCAAGGTACTGGTAGGAAAGAAGGTCTCCAAATCGGCTGTCTTATCAGGCCACCCGAGTGTGGAGAAGGGCCAGAGCCAGGAGCTGAACCATGTATCCAGCACATCAGTCTCCTGGACCAACTCATGCGAGCCACAAGAGGGGCACTGGGTGGGGTCTTCTCGGCTGACAATCCGCTCGTTACAGCCTTGGCACTCCCAGACTGGAATGCGGTGTCCCCACCACAGCTGGCGACTGATACACCAGTCGTGGATATTCTCAAGCCAATGGGTGTAGGTGTTCTCCCAGCGGCGGGGATAGAAAATGACCTCTCCCTGCTCATGGGCCTTGAGGGCCTTCTCCGCCATCCCCTTCATGCGGACAAACCATTGGTTGGAGAGGTAGGGTTCGATGATTGTCGAGCAGCGGTAGCAGTGCCCTACTTCGTGCTTGTGCTCCTTCTCGAAGGTGATATACCCCTGCTCCTTCAAATCCTCTGCCACCATTGCCCGTGCCTTCTGGGCTTTGATGTTGCGGTACTTCTCTGGCACATGGTCATTGAGCGTACCATCGGCGTTCAGCACGTTGATCCGCTCAAGGTTGTGTCGCTCACCGGCAAGGTAGTCGTTGGGGTCGTGGGCCGGGGTAATCTTCACCATACCGGTCCCAAACTCCTTATCGACAAAGCTGTCAGCGATAATGGGAATCTGGCGGTCGGTCAACGGCAGTTTTACCAGGGTGCCGATCAGGTGTTGATACCGCTCATCAGTTGGATTGACTGCTACCGCCACGTCCCCAAACATTGTCTCAGGACGAGTGGTTGCCACTGTAATGAAGCCGCTGCCATCAGCATAGGGATATCGGACATTCCACAGGGTACCGATGACCTCCTGGTACTCCACCTCGTCATCGGCGAGGGCGGTTCCACACTGCGGACAGTAGTTGACCAGGTACTCCCCTTTGTAGATCAGGCCTCGCTCATAGAGGGTGACAAAGCTCTCACGTACGGCACGGCTGAGCCCTTCATCCATGGTAAAGCGTTCGCGGCTCCAATCACAGGAGGAACCGATCTTCTCTAGCTGCTCCTTGATGATCGCGTGGTGGCGCTCCTTCACTTGCCACGTGCGCTCCAAAAAGCGCTCACGGCCCAAATCCTGACGTCGTAGCCCCTCTTTGGCGATCTCTCGCTCAACCACGTTTTGGGTGGCGATGCCTGCATGGTCGGTGCCCGGCAGCCACAGCGTTGGCCGCCCGGTC
>Ga0265293_10010039_pt1 | contig 13360 bp, 7 predicted proteins | sample Munlanlewell138R_FD_192505 | JGI IMG/M metagenome (GOLD analysis project Ga0265293, IMG submission 192505) | Leachate microbial communities from a municipal landfill in Southern Ontario, Canada - Leachate well 138R | ecosystem: Engineered > Solid waste > Landfill > Unclassified | place: Canada...
TGCCTCGGGCCGGTCGGGCTGGGCCGATGCCACCCTTGATGGGCCGCGGCAGGATCTCTCGGCGCTGTTTGATCTGGTGATGACACATGTGCCCGCCCCCAAGCAGATCGCGCGCCGCGATGAGCCGTTTCAGATGCTCGCCACCACGCTGGGTTCGGACCCCTTCATCGGCCGCATCCTCAGCGGTCGGGTCGAAGCCGGCACATTGCGCGCGGGCGAAACCATCAAGGCCCTGACCCGCGATGGCGAACGGATCGAACAATTCCGCGTGACCAAAATCCTGGCCTTCCGCGGCCTTGGCCAACAGCCGATCGATCTGGCCGAAGCCGGCGATATCGTCACCCTTGCGGGCATGTCCAAAGCCACCGTGGCCGATACGCTTTGCGATTTGTCGGTTGATGTGCCCCTGCCCGCCCAGCCGATCGATCCGCCAACGATCACCGTTACATTTGGCATCAATGACAGCCCACTGGCCGGGCGCGACGGCAAAAAGGTGCAATCCCGCGTCATTCGCGAACGGCTGATGAAAGAGGCCGAATCCAACGTCGCGATCAAGATCACCGATACCCCCGGCGGCGAAGCCTTTGAGGTTGCCGGTCGTGGCGAATTGCAAATGGGTGTGCTGATCGAAAACATGCGCCGCGAAGGGTTCGAATTGTCGATTTCCCGCCCGCAGGTGTTGTTTCAAACCGGGCCGAATGGCGAACGGCTGGAACCGATCGAAGAAGTCACCATCGATGTGGATGATGAATTCACCGGCGCCGTGATCGAAAAAATCACCGGCCCCCGCAAGGGCGAGATGATCGAGATGAAACCCGCCGGCACCGGCAAAACCCGGATCGTGGCGCATGTGCCCTCGCGCGGGTTGATCGGCTATTACGGCGAATTTCTGACCGATACACGCGGCACCGGTGTGCTCAACCGTGTATTCCACGAATGGGCGCCGCATAAAGGCCCGATTTCCGGGCGCCGCGCTGGCGTGCTGATCTCGATGGAGGATGGCGTTTCGGTCGCCTATGCGCTTTGGAACCTCGAAGAACGTGGCCGCCTGTTTATCGGCGCGCAGGAACAGGTCTATCAGGGCATGATTATTGGCGAGCATTCGCGCGACAATGACCTTGAGGTGAACCCGCTCAAGGGCAAAAAATTGACCAACGTTCGCGCCTCGGGCACGGATGAGGCTGTGCGCCTGACCACACCGGTCACCATGTCGCTGGAACAGGCGATTGCCTATATCGACGATGACGAATTGGTCGAAGTGACGCCCAATTCGATCCGGATGCGCAAACGCTACCTCGACCCGCATGAACGCAAACGCCAAGCGCGGGCAAGCTGATAAAAACCCCGGCCCCGCGGCCGGGGTTTTTCGTTACGGGGGATCGCTGCGCTGGCTCCGATACTGCATCCGTCCCGCGCAAGGATAAGCTCAACGGGTTGGACGTTCACATGGCGGACCTCCGCCCCCAATCCGCTGGCGCAAAACGAATCCGCGCCTCAATAAACACCAGTCGCGGCCAAATTCCCTGATGTCACGCCACTTTTCAGCCCTGTGCACCGCCAAATGCCGCAATCGGATCACGAGACTTTGCCGCAGCAACAATCGCAAAAGTTAACAACTCGCCCGTGAACACACCGTTCACCCCAAGCCAAAGCCAATCACATTGCGCGCGAACGGGCATATCGCGTCGCGCCGCGAATTTCCGCATGCGGACGCCCCCGGCACATAAATCCCGGGAACAATTCGCAACGCTACGCTGCTACCTCCTGGGCACCTGGCATATCGCGTCAACGCCCAGACGATGAAGCGTCGGGCCATATTATCGCAATTTCCTGCGCCCTCATCCCATACAACCCCGCCCCGATGATATGCCGAGGCGCAAATCGGCCGGACTGAAGCCGCCACCACCACGGTTGCGCACGGGCCTTTCCCCTGCGCCGCCCACATGGATCAACCCCGCTCAGGCCGCAATATAATGAGTCTCGCATCCACGCATGCAAAAAAACGCGCACCCGCCGCACCGCTCTGCACGGTCATCTCGCCCGAACCCAAAATTCCCGCCGGGCGCACCAGATCCAGCGCCTGTGGTCCGTAATGGCCCCAGTCGGCATCTGCCGCGCATGGCGCATATTGGTCAGGCCGGGTCTACCATCTCCACGATCACCAGCTCACGCTCCGATGCGCCCTCGGCATAAGCCAGCGCCTCTTGATAGGCAGCCGAATTATAGCAGGCCTGCGCATCCGCGACCGAAGGAAAACGCACCACCACATTGCGCGGCCGCCCCTCGCCCTCGATCTGCACGGCTGTGCCGCCGCGCACCAAAAACTCGCCGCCATAGGCCGCAATCGCGGCCGGGGCAAGCGCCGCATAGCGCGCGTAACGCTCCGGGTCGGTGATCGTGGCCCGTGTGATCCATAAGGCCGCCATTTCAACCCCCGATCACGGCTTCGGCCGCGCTGATCGCCGCTGGCGCCTTGGAAATATCGCTTCCCCCGCCCTGCGCCATATCGGGTCGGCCGCCACCGCCCTTGCCGCCAAGTTCGGTAACTGCCGCGCGTACCAGATCGACGGCGCTAATCCGGTCGGTCAGATCCTCGGTAACGCCCGCGGCCACCGCGGCCTTGCCATCCGCATCCGCAATCAGCAGCACCGCGCCACTGCCGAGCCGCTGTTTGTGCCCGTCGATCAGCGCCGGCAAATCCTTGCCCGACACGCCCTGCAACACCTGCGCAAAAAACGGCACGCCATTGATCTGTTTGGCCTCGGCCACCGCGGCGGTTCCCATGGCCAGTTCGCGCCGCAATTGCGCGACCTCATTACTTAGGTTGCGCCGTTCATCCACAAGGTGACGCACGCGCTCAACCACATCGCCCGGCTGCGCCTTAAGCATATCGGCCAGCGCATCCATCCGCGTGGTCGCATCATTCAGCCAAAGCCGCGCAGCCTCGCCGGTCAGGGCCTCGATCCGGCGCACACCCGCCGAAGAGGCGCTGTCACCGAGAATCACACAAAGCCCGATATCGCCCGTGCGCGCCACATGGGTGCCACCGCAAAGCTCGATCGAATAGGTCTGGCCATCCGCGCCCTTACCGGTATCAGCCTGCCCCATCGACACAACGCGCACTTCATCGCCATATTTTTCGCCAAAAAGCGCCTGCGCCCCAATGGCGCGCGCGTCATCAGGCGTCATGATTCGGGTCACGACCGGCGTATTCTGCCGGATATAGGCGTTCACATCGGCCTCAATCTGCGCAAGTTCATCACCGGTCAGGGCCTGGCCATGACTGAAATCGAAACGCAAACGATCGGCGGCATTCAGGCTGCCGCGCTGTGAGACATGGGTGCCCAACCGAACCCGCAGGGCCTCATGCAACAGATGCGTAGCGGAATGATTCGCGCGAATCGCGCTGCGTTTTGCGTGGTCCACCGCCAATCGCGCGCCATCATTGGTGCTGATCTGCCCCTCAATCACCTCGGCGAAATGGATGAACACGCCCGCGACCTTGCGTGTATCGGTGATCCGCGCGCGCCCGGTATCAGTTTCCAAAAGGCCCGTATCGCCCACCTGCCCGCCGCTTTCGGCGTAAAACGGGGTCTGGTTCACCACAATCAGCACGGATTCGCCCAATTCCGCCTGCGTCACCGACGCGCCATCCCGCACAATTACAATGATCTGACCTTCGGCACTTTCGGTGTCATACCCTAAAAATTCCGTCGATCCGTGCTGTTCTGCGATGTCATACCACAAGGTTGCATCCGCAGTCTCGCCCGAACCCGCCCAGGCGGCGCGTGCCTTGGCCTTTTGCTCGGCCATTGCGGCGTCAAAACCCGCGACATCGACCTCACGCCCGCGTTCGCGCAAAGCATCCTGGGTGAGATCCAGAGGAAATCCGAATGTGTCGTAAAGCCGGAATGCCGCTGCCCCCGAAAGCGCGCCCTCCTCGGGCAAGGCGGCCAGTTCATCGTCAAGCAGCCGCAGACCACGATCGAGCGTCTGACGGAAACGCATTTCTTCAAGCTGCAGCGTCTGCTCGATCAGGCTTTGGCCCCGGCGCAGTTCGGGATAGGCATCGCCCATTTCGCTGACCAGCTGGCCGACCAGCCGGTGCATGACCGGATCCTTTGCCCCCAGCAAATGCGCATGCCGCATAGCGCGGCGCATGATCCGGCGCAGCACATAGCCACGCCCTTCGTTAGATGGCGTCACCCCATCAGCGATCAGGAATGAAGTCGAACGCAGGTGATCGGCAATCACACGGTGATGGATATTGCCCGGCCCATCAGGCGCCCCGTCGGTGACGCTGGCGCTTGCCTCGATCAGGGCGCGCATGACATCGGTATCGTAATTGTCATGCTTGCCCTGCAAAAGCGCGCCAATCCGTTCCAGCCCCATCCCGGTATCAATCGACTGGTTCGGCAGATCCTGCCGGGTGCCATCTTCGAATTGCTCATATTGCATGAAGACGATGTTCCAAATTTCGATGAAACGGTCGCCATCTTCATTCGCACTGCCCGGAGGCCCGCCCCAGATATGATCGCCGTGATCATAAAAAATCTCGGAACACGGGCCGCAGGGTCCGGTGGCACCCATGGACCAGAAATTGTCATCCGAGGCGATGCGGATGATCCGCTCATCCGGCAGGCCCGCGTATTTTTTCCAGATATTCGCGGCTTCGTCATCGGTGTGATAAACGGTCACCAACAGTTTGGATTTGTCGATCCCAAAATCGCGGGTCAACAGATCCCAGGCAAGCGGAATAGCCGTTTCCTTGAAATAATCCCCGAACGAAAAATTCCCGAGCATTTCGAAAAACGTATGGTGGCGCGCCGTATAACCGACATTGTCCAGATCGTTATGTTTGCCACCAGCGCGCACGCATTTTTGCGCCGTGGCCGCGCGGCTATAGGGGCGCTTTTCAAGGCCGGTGAAACTGTTCTTGAACTGCACCATCCCCGCATTGGTGAACATCAACGTGGGGTCATTGCGCGGCACCAGCGGTGAGCTTTCCACGATCGTGTGATCGTTACGCGCAAAAAAATCAAGAAACGTCGCGCGAATATCGTTCAGGCTGGCCATGATCTGCTCTGAGCTTTCTCTGGTTTCGGGTCTGATCCCATTTATATCCGCGCAGGCGGGCTGTCCATCCAGCCGCGCCCGGCACGGCTGGCATTTTGGCGGCGGGGTCTATTCCTCGACCAAAGGATCACCGCGATCCTCATCGCTGGCGCTCATGTCGAATTCCAGCCCGTGCGAGGCGCGGATCTTGTCTTCGATTTCCGCGGCGATGGTCTGATTTTCCCGCAAGAATGTCTTGGCGTTTTCGCGCCCCTGGCCGATGCGTTGATCACCATAGGAAAACCAGCTTCCGGATTTTTCGACAACGCCGGCCTTGACCCCGAGATCAAGCAATTCACCGGTTTTTGAAATACCTTCGCCATACATGATGTCGAATTCGACCTGTTTGAACGGCGGCGCGACCTTGTTCTTGACCACCTTCACGCGGGTCTGGTTGCCGACGACTTCGTCGCGATCCTTGATCGAGCCGATGCGTCGGATATCCAGCCGCACCGAGGAATAGAATTTCAGCGCCTGTCCGCCGGTCGTCGTTTCCGGGCTGCCGAACATGACGCCGATCTTCATCCGGATCTGGTTGATGAAGATCACGGTGCATTGCGAACGTGAAATCGAACCGGTCAGCTTGCGCATCGCCTGGCTCATCAGTCGGGCATGCACCCCGACCGAGCTGTCGCCCATATCGCCCTCAAGTTCGGATTTGGGGGTCAGGGCGGCGACCGAATCAACCACCACCATGCTGACCGCGCCCGAACGCACAAGCGTATCAACGATTTCAAGCGCCTGTTCGCCGGTATCGGGTTGCGAAATCAGCAATTCGTCCAGATTGACGCCAAGTTTCTTGGCATAGATCGGGTCAAGCGCATGTTCGGCATCAACGAAAGCGCAGACGCCACCCTTTTTCTGTTCCTCGGCAACGCAATGCAGGGTGAGCGTCGTTTTGCCCGAACTTTCCGGCCCATAGATTTCGACGATACGCCCCTTGGGCAAGCCGCCGATCCCCAGGGCAATATCAAGGCCCAGCGAACCTGTTGATGTTGCTTCGATTTCGGCGACCGGATTATCGGCACCAAGCCGCATGATCGAGCCTTTGCCGAACTGTCGTTCGATTTGTGCCAGCGCGGAATCGAGCGCCTTTTGCTTTTCTGTTTCGCGCTTGTCGGTCATGTTGAATAAAGTCGCCGTTGCCATTGTTGCCATCCTTATTTCACAGCCGCCGCCGGGCGGCAATGGTGCTGATGTTCACCAAGTGTTCCCGCCTTATGGGGGTAAAGCGCGAACATTTCAACAAAATTCTCTTGCATCAGTTTGCACCAAACGGATTAACAACGCGTTACCGATTCACAGTAAATCCTGCACCGTGGCGGTTAATTGGCTGAGCGAGAAAGGTTTCGGCAGAAATACCGAATTCGGAATCCGCGCCTGCTGTTCCGAGAAATTTTCTTCGGCATAGCCGGATACGAAAACCACCTTGACGCCGGGCCGCGATTTCAAAGCCTCGCTAACCCAGGTCGGCCCGTCCATGCCCGGCATGATCACATCGGTCACAAACACATCGACCACAAGCGAGCGATCTTCGAGCAAGGCCAGCGCGTCTTCGGCATTTTCAGCCTCGATCACCGTGTAGCCGCGCAGGCGCAACGCGCGCGAGGCAAAGGCGCGGACCGGGGCTTCATCCTCGACCAGAAGCACCACGCCTCCTTCAAAGCGCGGAGGCGACGCTGGCGCAGGGGGCGCGGCTATGGGCATGGGCGGTCCGTCGTAGATCGGTAAATAGAGGGTAAACCGCGTGCCCTCGCCCACGATGCTATCGACGAAAATGAACCCGCCGGTCTGTTTGATGATCCCATAGGCCGTTGACAGCCCCAGCCCCGTGCCCTCGCCCGTGCGTTTGGTGGTGAAAAACGGCTCGAATATCTTTTGCAATTTATCGGGGGGAATTCCGCGGCCCTTGTCGGTAACGCTGACCAGAACATATTCGCCGGCGGGCACGCGGGCGCGATCGCGTTCATAGGGTTCGCGCAGATGTGCATTTTTTGTCGTGATCACGATTTCGCCGCCTTCGGGCATGGCGTCACGGGCATTGACCACAAGGTTCATGATCACCTGTTCGATCTGGCGTTTATCGGCACGAATCGGCAAAAGCGCCGAGTCATGGGTCAGCGTCAGGGTGGTTTTTTCGCCCACAAGCCGGCTGAGCAGATGCCCAAGTTCCGACAAGGTATCGCGCAGATCGACGATTTCGGGCTTGAGCGTCTGTTTTCGGGAAAATGCCAGCAATTGGCCCACCAAAGCGGCGGCCCGATTGGCATTTTGATTAATCTGGATCAGGTCGCGATAGGCGGGATCATTGCGATCATGGCGAAGCAACAACAGATCGCAATGGCCCGAAATTGCGGTCAGCAAGTTATTGAAATCATGCGCAACTCCGCCTGCCAACTGGCCGATCGCCTGCATTTTCTGGCTTAGAACGAATTGCGCCTCAAGCGATTTGAGCTCGGTCGCATCGTTGAGCACGGCGATCAGCGTGACCTGTTCACCCTCGACCACACGGTTGAGGATCACCTGCAGATGCACCTCGTTTTCGGTGCGGCTGGCGCGCAGAATCTCGGGCGGCGGCGGGGCGATGCTATGGGCGGCCTCCATCAGCCAATCGGTGACCGGGCGCCCCAGCCCGTCGATCAGGGTCGAGAGCAGTTCGCCCCCGGGTTCAGACACCTGCAACAGATCCCGCGCGGGTTTGTTGGCGCGCAGGACATGGCCTTCGGGCGCGATCTTGAGCAAGGGCACCGGCAGCAGATCAAGCAGATCCCAATCGCCGGTGGGCACGGCCTTTTTGGTCAGGAAATAGATTTCACGACGGCCCGCCGCGCTTTCAACCTCGGCCACCTGCACGCGTTGGCGGCCGTTGGCGGTCATGATTTCATGGATATCACCGGGGCGCAGCGGCAAATCGGTGATGATCCGGTCGAGCGAGGCCTCGCGCCGGCCGATCATGTGCCGCAGCGCTTCGTTCATGAACAAAACGCTGCCGGTGCGCGACGCCGTAAGCATCGGCAGGCTGATCGCATCGGCATCGCGCACCGGTAAACGCAGCGCAATATCTTCGAGCCGCGAGAGGAACGCATCCTCGCCCATTTGATGGACCGAAAGCCGCATATGGCCGCGTTTGGTGGCAATATCTTCGCGCGCGGCGCCCAAAGCGCGGGCGCGATCCTGAAGCCGGCGCAGCGTTGCGGCCGGCGCGGCAAAAAGCCCGTCAAACGTGGCGGCCAGCGTCGGCGCGGCGCCGGTGGTGAACAGATGCTGCGCCGCGTGATTGCAATAGCCCAGCACCCCATCGCTATTGGTGGAAAAGGCCGGCGCCGCATCATGGGCCACGAATTGCGCAATCGCCGCATGCATCTGGGCCTGGCGGTTACGCTCGCGCCGGGTGAGACCGCGCACCAACAGCACGATCCACATCAGCACAAGCCCGCCTGACATCAACACCATGCCCAGCCGGGGATCGGGCACGAAAAATGCCGCCCCCAACAACACCACACCCAAAACCGCCAGCATGATACTGCGCGGCGCCAGATCGCGCGCGATCTGTGTCAACCTGCCCGGGGCCAATGCCTGTTCCGTCACATTTCAGCCCTTTACTCGAATCACCAACACCACTTCACATGGTGCATGTTAACGCGGGCTTAATATCGGCGAAATACCGCTTATGGTTGTAATGTCATTTCTGTGATCGCGCCAAAAGCGCAAGGTAAAACCCGTCACCGCCGTCAAGCGGGGTAAAGACATGTTCGCCGGCGCAATGCCAGCCGGAATGACGGGCCAGAAAGGCGCGGGTCTGATCGTGATTTTCACGGGCGAACAGCGAACAGGTTGCATAGGCGAGCACACCATCGAGCGCGACAAGCGCGCTGGCGTGATCGAGAATTTCCGCTTGTATATCAACCAGCTGCGCAAGGCGATCGGGCGTCAGATCCCATTTCGCCTGCGGTGCGCGCCGCCATGCGCCCGAGCCCGAACAGGGGGCGTCGCACAGCACCAGATCGAACGCGCCCCCAGGGGTTCCGGGCGCGGCAAGGGCAACATTGGCCAGCCCTGCCCGCTGCGCCCGTGCCGGCAGATCGCGCATCCGGCGCGGCTCGGCATCATGGGCGGTGAATATTGCCGGCGCGCGGGCTGCCATCGCAAGCAACTTACCACCACCGCCCGCGCAATAATCCAGCACCCGCATATCCGGCGCGAGCGGCAACAGATCGACCACCGCCTGACTTGCCGCGTCCTGCAATTCCACCAAACCATCGCGATAGGCGCTGCTGGCAGCAATGCGGCGCGCGTTATGCGTAACCTCAAGCGCCGAGGGCGAAAGGGGATGCGCCGTGGCGTCGATCCCTTCATCTGCGAGCGTGGCGATGGCGCCATCGCGGGTGATCCGGCCCAGATGCACGCGCAGGAAAACCGGGGCGCGGTGGCGCATCACATCCAGCACCGTATCGCTGGTATCGCCAAGCGCCGCATCGAAATGCGGCAGCAGCCAATCAGGGCAATCGCGCCGCACCTCGCGCGGCGCATCGGCCATCGGACGCCCACCTTCGGCCTCGGACAAGGGCATGGGCGCGAAACGCCCGCCGGAAAACAGCACATCCGGGTCATCACCGCGCGCGCGGATCAGCCCGATCATCAGCCCCCGTCCGCTGTCGCCGCCACCCAGCCAGCCAAACGAGCGTCGGCAGCGCAAGGCATCATAGACCAGATCGCGGATCGCGGCCCGATCGCCGGAACCGGCATAGCGATTGGCGCGCGCCCAGGCAGTCAGCAGCCGTTCGGCAGCGCCGCCGGCGATCACGCCATCGAGCAATTCGATCGCGGCAGAAATTCGGGCAGAAGGCGTCACGTCAGTGGCGTAAAGCGATAACCGGCGCCATCGCGCGCCACGGTGCCGAATTTGCCGGGGCCGATGATATGACCGCCCGAAAACACCATACCGGTATCAGCCAGCATATCGAGCGTCGCCTTGCGGGTCGCAATCGCCTGCGCGGGATCGATGTCGAAACTGACCCCGATATCGGGTTTGGCAAATTGCACCGATTGCACATGGGCGATATCGGTCACCAGCATCAGCCGCTTGCCCCCCGATGCAAGCATGAGGCCGATATGCCCGGGCGTGTGGCCGGGCAACGGATAGATGGTGATGCCGGGCGCGATTTCATGCGTATCGGCGACCAGGTTCAGCCGGGGCCGATAGGCATTCACCACGTTGATCGGCAAGCTCGCGCGGGCCACATCATCGCCGGTCGCAGCCTCGGCCCGGGCGGCGGCAAAGGCATATTCCTCGGCGCTGAGGATACATTCGGCATTCGCAAAGGCGGCAGTGCCGTCATCGTTTATCGCGCCGCCAAAATGATCGACATGCAGATGGGTCAGCACCAGCCGCGTGACCTGATCGGGCGCGATGCCGGCCTGCGCGAGACCCGCGCGCACATTACCGCCCACCGGGCCCATCTGGCTGCCACCGCCGGCATCGACCAACGTGACCTCATTCCCATGCCGGATGGCAAAGGCGTTGAAATTGGTATGCAGCGCATCCACCCCCGCCGCAGCCAGCAGGGCGTCAATCTCATCCGCCGATGTATTGGTGAATATTTCAGGCGAAAAGATATTGGCCCCATCGGTGATGGCGATGATTTCCATCTCACCCAGGCGGTGGCTTTCGTTGTGATGCATTGCTGCCCCCTTTGCGCTTAGCCCACCCGGTAGTTCGGGCTTTCGCGCGTGATCTGAACGTCATGCACGTGGCTTTCGCGCAGCCCCGCGCCGGTGATCTTCACAAACTGACAGTTTCGGCGCATCTCGTCTACGGTGGCATTGCCGGTATAGCCCATGGCGGCGCGCAGGCCGCCCACAAGCTGGTGGACCACGGCGGCAGCCGAGCCTTTGTAATCCACCTGCCCCTCGATCCCTTCGGGGACCAGCTTGTCGCTGGCGGCATCTTTCTGGAAATACCGATCGGCCGAGCCGCGCGCCATCGCGCCCAGGCTACCCATACCGCGATAGGCCTTGAAGCTGCGGCCCTGATAGAGGATCACCTCCCCCGGGCTTTCATCGGTGCCGGCGATCATGCTGCCGACCATGGCGCAGGACGCGCCCGCCGCGATCGCCTTGGCGAAATCACCCGAAAACTTGATCCCGCCATCGGCAATCACCGGCACATCGCCCGCCGCCGCCGCGCAATCCATGATCGCGGTCAATTGCGGCACGCCGACGCCCGCGACGATCCGCGTGGTGCAGATCGAACCCGGCCCGATGCCAACCTTGATCGCATCCGCCCCCGCGCCGATCAGCGCCCGGGTCGCCTCGGCGGTGGCCACGTTGCCGGCAATCACCTGAACATCGCTGGACAGTTTCTTGGCGCGCTCTACCGCAATTGCCACGCCTTCGGAATGGCCATGGGCGGTGTCGATCACGATGATATCCACACCCGCATCCACCAGCGCCTGGCTGCGCTCATAGCCCGCATCGCCCACGGTCGAGGCCGCGGCCACGCGCAACCGCCCCAGGCTGTCCTTGCACGCGGTGGGGTTAAGCACGGCCTGCTCCAGATCACGCAGGGTCAAAAGCCCGGTCAGACGGCCTTGCGCATCCGTCACCAGCAGCTTTTCGATCCGGCGGGCGCGCATCAGGCTCTTGGCTTCTTCGGGATCTGCGGGTTCACGCAGGATCGCCAGATTATCCGCCGTCATCATCGCGCGCACCGGGGTTTTGTCATCTTTGGCAAAGCGCATATCGCGGTTGGTGACGATACCGACCACATGACCGCGCGCATCGACGACCGGAAAGCCGGTAAAATTGTAACGATCCGCCAAGTCGCGGGCATCGGCCAGCGTCTGATCGGCGGTAAGCGTGATCGGGTTATAGACGATCCCGCTTTCGAACCGCTTGACGCGGCGCACTTCCAGCGCCTGTTGCTCGATATCAAGGTTGCGGTGGATCACGCCGATCCCGCCCGCCTGCGCCATGGCGATCGCCATGCGCGCCTCGGTCACCGTATCCATGGCCGAGCTCAGCAACGGAATGTTCATCCGGATTGTGCGCGTGGCAAAGGTGCGGGTATCCGCCGTCGATGGCAGCACCGAAGATGCAGCCGGAACAAGAAGAACATCGTCGAAGGTGAGCGCCTCGCGAATCTCCATGGGGGTTCTCCTGGATATATTCGTTTGACGCCCCCCTATTTCACGGATGTGACGCACTGAAAAGGGCTTTTTGCGTGCTGTGACGGCTTCGTGTGCGCGATCGGGCCCGGTTATGCCGCGCAGGGGGTTTTCGCGCGCGCGCCCATCGGCAATGATGTGACGATTGGCCCGCCCTGCCCGCTTTGCCTGCCCGGAGATGTCATGCCCGATTCGACCGCCCAGCCCCCCGCGCTTGTCGCCGATATCGGCGGCACCAACAGCCGGTTCGTGCTGACCGATGGCATGCGGCTGCGCTCCGATACCATCCGCCGCTATGCGAATGCGGACCAGACGGGGATCGGGCCGCTGCTGCGCCATTACATGGATGACGTGGGGATTCGCAGCGTCGGCGCGGTCTGCATTGCAATTGCCGGGCAAATTCGCGGCGATAGCGCGACGATGACCAACCGCGATTGGCATATCGATCGCAAGGCGCTGCGCCAGATCACCGGCGCGGATACGGCGTTGTTTTTGAACGATCTTCAGGCACAGGGCTATGCGCTTGGGCACCTGGCGCCCGACAGCCAGCGCCTGTTATTGGCTGGCGCACCACCGCCTGCGGGCGCCAGCCAACTGGTCGTGGGCATTGGCACCGGGTTCAATGTGGCGCCCGTGCATTTCCAGGGCGCGCGCCATGTGGTGGCGTCCGAAAGCGGGCATATCACCCTGCCGGTGCGCGATCTTGAAACCCTGCAGCTTGCCCGCGCGCTAGCGGACGATACCGGTTTTGCCGAGGTCGAACATGTGCTCTCTGGCCCCGGTCTGGTCGCGCTTTACCACTATCTGGGCAAGGGCCGCCCTGCCCGCGCGCCTGCCGATATCACCGCGGCCCTTGCCGCCGGCGACCCGCGCGCCGAGGCCACCATGCGCCAGTTCGTGCGCCTGCTGGGCATTGTGATCGGCGATCAGGCGCTGATCCACCTGCCCTTTGGCGGCATTGCCCTGATCGGCGGCGTGGCCCGTGCGGTGGCCCCCTGGCTGGAGCGATTCGATTTTGCCGCGCATTTCCGCGACAAAGGCCGTTTTAGCCCCTTCATGCAGAATTTTCCTGTCTCGCT
>Ga0265293_10010040_pt1 | contig 13360 bp, 13 predicted proteins | sample Munlanlewell138R_FD_192505 | JGI IMG/M metagenome (GOLD analysis project Ga0265293, IMG submission 192505) | Leachate microbial communities from a municipal landfill in Southern Ontario, Canada - Leachate well 138R | ecosystem: Engineered > Solid waste > Landfill > Unclassified | place: Canada...
TCGCAGGCATCGTCCGCCGCGACGGTGTGACGATGTCTACCTGGGGGCACCGGAAGTAGCGGCGAGCGAAATAACCGGTTGCCCCCGGAGACGTGTTATTTGGAGGACCTGACGTGCCAGACGAAACCAAAGTTCAGCAGGAGAGTACTGGTCCGGTGGCGATTGAAATCACCGGGAGGCACAGGTTGGCGATTGATATCATGGATGATTTTCTCCGCCGCCTGAAGGAAGGGGAATGGGGTCAGGGCGACAGTCTTGAAGAGGCTCAGTTCATCGACGATCTGAATGACGAGTTGTTCAAACTCTATCGTTGATTCCCCCTGGAGGACACCCTTCCCGGTGGGATGGTCGGGAAGGGTCCTCTAAACTTTTATTGAGGTGCTTGATGGCAACGAAGAAAAAAACCGCGAAGAAGGCACCGGCGAAGAAGAAGGCAGCCGCTCCGGCTAAGAATGTCAAACCGAAGGCCCCTCCGAAGAACGCACCGCTGATCGAGCAGATCACGTTTGCGATCAACAAGGAGTTCGCGAAGAAAGATAATCTGCTGCTCGGCGAAGGGTTCATCACCCGCAGGTTGAGCGACCTGCCGGAGCACGGTGTCTCGGAGTGGATTGACACCGGCAGCGTTCTGTTAAACGGTGTGATTGGGCACCCAGGAATACCGGTCGGTAAGCTCACGTCGATTCTTGGCAAGCCCTCCAGTGGCAAGACTACGTTGACGATCCACCTGATGGTTGGGGCACAACGGATGGGGGCACAGGTGATTCTGATCGAACCAGAATGTAAGTTCGATCCGACCAGAGCCAGGCGGTTTACCCTCAAGCTGGACGATGTCCCGTATTACACCGGGCTGACCCTACAGGAGATGTTCGCCATCGTGATCAACGTCTGTGAGATCAACATCCGCAGTGGGGCGAAAAGACCTATCCTGATCATCGTTGACAGCCACAGTTCTCTCCCGACGGTCAAGGAGGTCAACCTGGAAGACGACGAGTCCGGCGGCCAGCCTGGTCAGTCTGCGTTTGTCACCTCGCAGTACCTGACACGGGTTATTCAGCTTCTTGGCCCGGCCAGGACAGCCCTGGTCTTCGTCTGCCAGCCGAAGGTTAAGGTTGAGACCCAGGGGAGAGGTTCGTTTTACGGCCCGAAGGAGACGTACAAGGCGGAGAATCCGATCTACTTCCATTCGGCCCTCCAGTTAAAGACGATCAGGATCGGCGACGTGAAGGTGGGCGAGACGGTTGTCGGTATCGAGTCCATCATTCGGGTAGTTAAGAGCAACATTGGGAGTTCGAAACGGCAGTGTGTTATGCGTTGCTTGGACACAATCGGGTTTGACGACACGAGTTCGATTCTCGACGTGGCGATCCTCAACGGTCTGGTAGTCCAGTACGGCGGAGGATATTTCCGCCTGGTCGAAGACACAAACGGCGATCAGAAGTTTCGTCGGGCTACCTGGCCTATGGTGTTAGACCAGCATCAGGATTTGCGGGCCAAGCTGTTTGACTTGTGCAACCTGGAGGCAAAGACTGTTGAGCCTGACTCTTTAGAGCTTGAGGGAGTGGTCAACGATAGTTGAACCTGTTGCGTTGAAGGAGATTTTAGGGATGGGTGTGAGAGCTAAAGAACGGATGGTTGGTGATTCCTACATGCTTCCACCGGCAATGCTCACCGAGATGAATGATCACCTGGACACGCTTCGTCGCAGCGGCCGGAAGATCAGTAAGAGTGAGTTTATCCGGCGTGCAATCCGCAGTGCGTTGAACGAGCAGGCTAATGTTGATAGGAGAAGGTCATGCAGATTGGTTTGATGGCTGACGTGCATTACCATCCGTTTACCAGGTATGCTAAGATCGACGCAGGGGGAAATAACTCCTGGATCGGTCAGACGCTGTCACTCCTTGAGCAGGCCTACCAGGAGTTCAAGAGGCGTGGGATTACCTGGGTGGTTTATCTCGGCGACATGTTCGAGGTCGGGCATCGGAGTGAGACTGACTACTTCAACCAGATTCACGAATTTCATCGTCAGAAGGCCAACCAGGGGTTCAGGATTACGGCTATCGTCGGAAACCACGACCAGACTTATCCTGGTAGCCCGGTGTCCATCCTCGCCGCGATGAAGGACTGCATGGAAGTTGTGAACGAGTATGACTGGAAGGCTTTAACAAACAATGTCGTAGTACATTTTATGCCGTATCGCGAGGACCAGGAGGAGATTAACCGCTCGTTTCAGGAGGGACTGGCTGCCAACCCTGCCGGTCTTCGTCATATCGTTCTCGGCCACCTGGCAGTCTGGGGTGCAGCCCAGGGCCGAGGGGAGTACGTGCCCCATCATCAGGTCATGGCGACCATCTTTGCCCAGGCCGACCTGGTTCTTCTTGGTCACTACCATAAGCGTCAGTCGCTGACACCAATGGTTCACTACATCGGGTCTTTGTGCAGTCTGGACTTTGGGGACGCCGGTGATCGTGACAAGCGTGGACTGGCGATCCTGGACACGCACGACCTGTCTGTCGAGTATGTCAACCTGCCGTCCATTGGGTTCGAGGTTATGACGGCCGAGGATGCCATGGCCTGTGTCTCCGGCCATCAGGCGGAAGATCAGGGCGTGCCGGTGGTCCAGAACTGCATCGTCCGGGTGGACTACGAGGCCCCGGTGGATGAGGATACGATCCGCCAGGGGCTGCTGGCCGCCGGTGCCCGGCATGTGGTTTTCAGCGGGACACAGTCAAAGGCCCAGCGGGTCAGGGTTGACTCCGGGCAACCGGGCGAGGAAGACGGCCCTGGGGTTGAAAAGTATATCAAGACTTATGTTCAATCGTTTGGCGGTCTCCTCGACGCCAAGAGGTTGATTTCTACTGGCATGGCGTTGATGGGCAGTGAGGCGTAAGAAACATAAAAATACTGTGAATGCAGACATAAAGGAGTAGTTAGTAACTTAAAGGAGATGCGGAGAATGGCGAAGAAGAAAACAACGACGAAACCCAAGACCCCCACGGAGCAACCTGTCCAGGAACAACAGGTCGCAGAGGCGGCCCCGGAACAGCCCGCCCCAGAGGTCACGGCACCCCAGGAGAGTGTTCCGGAGGAGAAGCTCCCGGAGAAGCTGGACTGCAATGACAGCCTTTCCAAGATTCGGGTTCACCGGGTGTTCGCGAAGGACGGGCGGATTCTCTACGAGGAGGATTCGCAGGAGACTATCGAGATTACACCGTTCAGAACGACCCCGGCGGTTCTCGGTATGACTGTCGGTCGGACGTTGAACCTCGGCAATTTCTGTTCTGCCAAGGTTGATGTCATGGTCCAGATGCCGACTTACGTCGAGCAGATGATTGAGTGTAGCGAATTCGTGACCGGCCTGGCGAGGGAGATGCTGTCAAAAGAGATGGAGGATGTCGAGAAGCATTTCGGGGTCAGTCTGGATGAACAAGTGGCCCTCGGTAAGCTGCCGAAGGGTCAGGGGGTAGAGGCTGAGCCGCAGATGACACCTCCTGCCAAGACCCGGCAGGTGGCTCAGTCAGCACCACCTCCGCCGCCCCCTGCGGGCCAAGGAATGACGCCTCCTCCGGCACCGCCGGTATCTGCACCTCCGCCGCCCCCTGCGGGCCAAGGAATGACGCCTCCTCCGGCACCGCCGGTATCTGCACCTCCTGCCGCACCGGGTGTACCTCCGGCGACGTTTGGCCCCCAGGCCCCTCCGGCCCCTCCGGGGGACAGCGTCCCTTTTTGAAGATGTCGTACCCGGTGCCCTTCTCTGAGGAGTGGCCATGGGAGTATCCGTTGCCGTTCTGAGGATTGTTTTTCGTATGTACTTGAGTTGTATGACATGTAAAAGGTCAAGCTATACATTGGATTTGCCGACGAATCGGCCAGTGGTTTCGGGCCGTATCCAAGTCGAGCGGAAAAGGGCGATCAGCAGTGCCGTCAAATAAGGACGGTTTTCCGACCACACGGAGAAGCTGCAAATAAGGGCCGGAACTTTTCACAACGGCGAAACTCGACGCTTGACCTACTCTGGAGAGAATAATGATTGACTTCAGCAAGATGCTGGCCAGGAACTTCATGAGGTTCGCCGAGATCGAACTCCAGTTGGATGATAACGGTCCGACGTTGGTTCTCGGGCAGAATCTCGACGGAGATGGGATGAGCAGCAACGGTAGCTGTAAGTCCGGGCTGTTCGAGGTCTTTCCCTGGGTGTTGTACGGGGAGACCTTGCGAGGTCTTTCCGGCGACGAAGTGGTTCGCGAGGGCAGTGAAGGCGGGTGCATGGGGGGTTTGGAGTTCACCAAAGATGGCCAAGGGTATCGGATCGTTCGATACCAGGGAGATCGAAAGCATAAAAACGGACTTGAACTTTGGGTCGGTGGTGAGCAGCGGAAGTTCAAGAATAAGACTGATACCCAGGCGGAGATCGTTAAGCTGGTCGGCATGGGGTTCAAGCTCTTCTGTAAGTCCGTCGTTGTCGGCCAGGACTCTCCGCCGTTCACACAGCTTACCGACGCGGAGAAGAAGGTTGTCCTGGAAGGCGTCGTCGGGCTGGACAAGTTCGACGAGTACGAGCAACGGGCTAAGGATGAGGTCGGCCGGTTGCTGTCTTCGATCTCTTCAGGGAAGGCCGCGATCTGCCAGGCCGAGCAGTTGATCAGTGTCGAGCAGGGGCATCGTCAGGAGTTCCTCACCCTGGCTCAGCAGGCGAAGGCTGAGAACAGCCAGAAGCTGATCTGCCTGGAGGAGAAGGTTGCCCATCTCCGTCATCTCCAGGGGCAGCAGGAAGCTCGGCACGCGGAATACCTCCGGATGTCACAGGAGTTGACCTCGTTGAATCCAGGGCAGGTCTCTCAGTCGTACGAACGGGCCAAGGCCGTGGTGATCGCTGCGAACGAAAGCCTGGCCGTTCTTCGCTCCAGTATCGAGAAGGCCAAGGCCGACCTGGAAGAGCGGCGGAAAGCCCTGGCCGAGACCAAGGCCCAGGCAGATTCGTTCGACACCAGGAAGTCCGGACGGATCACCGTGGCCGAGCAGCAGGTGCAACAGGCCGAGCAGCGTCTGTCTGAGGCCAACAAGTTGTGGGAGCAGCTTTCCCAGGTGGAGCAGGAACTGGCTGATCTTCCAACCGTGGATCAGAAACTGCGGGACGTGGAGTCGAAGATTACCGGCTTGGAGAACGACCTGCGGGTGCTCCAGATGACCCTGGATCAGGTGAACGGCAATTTGGTAACAGAGCAGCAGAAGCTGCTGGCCGTCCCTGCTGAGTGCCCGACATGTCTCCGTCCGTTCGACGCCGACTCGCTGGCAGCATCCAGAGGGGTGTACGAGAAGAACATCGAGCAACTTCAGGCCCAGGTCGATGACCTGCGAGATGTTAAGATCGGGCCGTTGCGGAAGGCGATCTCCGATGCCAAGGCTCGCCTGGCGGAGATGAAGAACGCCAGGGATCAAAAGTACGACCCGCTGTTGTCCAGTAAGTCTGGTCTTTCCGAAAGTCTGAAGGCCTATGCCGGTGCCGATGTCAGTCTTGTATCGGCGAAACAGCAGCTTGAGCAGGAAAGGCAGCAGGAGAACGTTCATAAGCAGGTGGCGGTCGAGCAGCAGCGGGTCCTGGAGGAGAAGGAAAAGGCCCTGTTCGTCATGAAGGCCGACCTGGCGGAACAGGAAGAATCCGCCGAGGATCAGAAGAAGGCCCTGGCTCAGCGGGAGGCCGATGCCAAGTACATTGCGGAACTGTCCGAGCGGGTCAACCTGGCAGCTTATGTCGTTGGGGAGTTGAAGAAGACGGTTGAGGAGGTGGAAGGGGTCAAGAGGGAGATTGAGCAGGTAAAGACCTGGGTCAATCCGTATACGAGCAAGGTTGCCGAGATTGAGAAGAAGGTCGCCGAGAGGGGGGCTTCCATGGTTTCTCTTCGGGACTCGATATCTGACTGCGAGGCCCTGCTTCCGTACTACGAGTTCTGGGTCAGGGGCTTTGGAAAGCGTGGTGTTCGAAACATGATCCTTGACCACGTCGCGGCTTACCTGACCGACCGGGCGACTCATTACGCCAGGATGATGACTGACGGTGAGATTCAGGTGGTGTTTGCCACGCAGAAGGAGCGGGCGGATGGTACAATGGCCGAGGAGTTTCACGTCCAGGCGTTGAACCGTCATGGGGCAAATATCTACCGGGGGAATTCCATGGGCGAGCGTCAGCGGATGGACCTGTGTGCTATGCTGGCACTTCGGGACCTGATCCACAGCCGGACCGGCAGCATGATCAACCTGCTGATCTGTGATGAAAATCTGGCTTACATCGACGCCGCTGGAGCGGAGCGGGTGATTGAGATTCTCCGTCATGAGGTCGGCCGGGGTCGGAAGGTCTTCTTCGTCACTCAGGATCAGCGGGTCCAGGATATGTTCCAGTCTCGGAAGGTAGTCGTCAAGGAGGGTGGTGTGAGCCGTTTGCTTGGCCAGGTTACGTCTTCTGCTCGGGATGCCGGGTAATTTATCCTGGGTAGGTCATTAGGAGGTTTTCATGAACGCAGCATATTGGATAAGTCCGGATGGAGTGATTCTCGTTGTTACTGGAGGAACTCATATCTCGATGGTTATTTCTGAGCCTGAGAAATTTGGCATAAGCAGAAAAGAAATCGAGGTGGTTTACAAGAGGCACAAGGAGTCTATCGGCCAGGAAGGACGGGCAAGAGAAGAAATTATTAAGGGTTTGTACACCAAGGGTTGGATTAGGATCAGGAATTACCGGGAGCATGTGTCGGTACAGTTTGGGCGGTTAGATAAGAGAACGAAGGACCTGTTGTTCAACTTCGCGAAGAGAATTACCCGCCGAGGTATTGATGGGATTAAGCTGCATTCAAGCACTCCTTGTCACATGGTAGGGTTCTCCGACGGCAGCAACACCAAGATGACGTTATCTAAAATGGCCAGGGATGGTCTATTCGACGAGCGTGTTGTCAGCCAGATCAGTCTGAAGGTGATGACGCTCGAACAGTATCCGGGAGTAGGGAAATGCCAGACGTTGATAAGATGATAAACGATTTATGCCGTCTCGAAGAAGGGCTTAGTCGATGGGAGGTTGATTTTGTGGATAGCCTTGCCCGGCAGAGGCAGGATGACCCAGATCGGAAGTTGACCTTCAACCAGGTGAATAAGTTGGAGGAGTTATGGGAAAAACATTGTTGATCGTCTCGACCATCAAGCCTGGGGTGCCGGATGTCAACGGGTCGGCTGTTTCTCACGTTCCATGGCACTGTTGTGGATCAGGTGGTTCAGTCCGATGTTTCTATCGTCGGGGCTTAGATCGGAAGGATTAGTTGATGGAAATCAATCTGCACTGGAGCCTGAAGGTGCTCGTCCTCTTATGGATGGCCTGTCGAGTCATTGCCTGGATGTTGCACTACGAGATCATCACCAGAGAGGACCGCAAGAGGAAGGGGGAGTAATGGGGAAGAGAATACTGGCCATTGACCCAGGGACGACACAATCGGCATTCGTCGTGTACGAGCACCTCGACGGTCGTGTTCCAGGGGCCATTCATCAAGTGATGTCAGGAGTAATGAATGTCCAGATGTTAAATGTTCTCCGCGAGGCTACTGTCGATGTTCTCCTGGTGGAGACCGTGGCCTGCTATGGGCAAAGGGTCGGCCGGGAGGTGTTCCAGACCTGCATCTGGATCGGCAGGTTTATCCAGGAGTTTGTCAACGCCCACCCACTCGTTCCGGTCTTCCATGTCTACCGTAAGCCGGTCGTCAGGTTGCTTTGCAACTCAGTCAAGGCCAGGGATGCCGAGGTCAGGGCTGTTCTGATTGACAGGTTTGGCCCTGGTAAGGAACTGGCGGTCGGGAAAAAGAAGACTCCTGGTCCGCTGTACAACGTGAAGTCGGATGCTTGGGCTGCCCTGGGAGTGGCTGTCGCTTACTGTGAAGGGGTGGAGACCGATCCGATCAGTCGAGAGGATGTTGCTGATGCCGAAGAAGAGTAAACGACGTAGTGGGCCGTTCGTCTGTGAATACTGTGGCCATGAATTCAAGACCAGTCAGGCATTGAGTTCGCACATCAAATTCAAGCACCCAGGTGCTGTTCCAGGCAGCCATCAGGTTACCATGGCCAAGCATACGTTGCAGGAGATTCTCTCCTTGGCACTGGTGGCTCCGGAAGCGTCGTCACCTGAAGGACGTGAGACGCTTCATCGCGTCCGAGAGCAGGAGGTACGGCTCCGCCTGGCCCTAATTAGTCTCGCCCTGGACGCCATCGGCAAGATGGACTTCCTCACCAGAATCATCTCCAGGATTCAGGATAACCTGGACAAGGCGTTGTCTTCCGATCAGTTGGAAAAGATGCGGTTGAAAGATCGCGTTTTTCTGTTAGAAATGTTCAATAAGATGGCTCAGCGGCAGACTTCTATGGTTACTGGTCTGCTGTCAACCAAGGTGGAGCACAACACGTTCTACAACGCGGTCTTTAATATTTTGAGTAAGCAGGTGCAGGTAAACGATCCCAGGGTGTTGGAGAGTATGTCCGAGAAGTTCGGATACCGCAAAGACCTGACTCCGCAGGATAAATCCATACTTCAGAGGTTCTTGGCTGATGTCAACAAAGCGATTACAAACGGGCAGTCAGGCGGGGCAGGACATCCAGTTACAGCGACTTCAGACTGTGTTGGAGACGTATCAAGAGGAGATGGTGGGGAAGTTATCTCCGGCGGGGATGCGGGAGCTTCGGGAGCTTCAGAGGAAGAGTCTTAAACTCCCCAGCATCACCCAGGCACAACATGATCTACTGTCACTGGATTACGAGAATGTCCCGGTCCCCGTAGAGCAGTTCGTACGAGACCCCTATTATTTCGGGTCCTCGGTGAGTGAGTTGCATGACACCCTGGTAGACGACCTCAGCATCGTCTTCGCCCCGGACTCACGTATAAATGAGTGGATATTAAAAGGGTCAATCGGGTACGGAAAGTGCGTACGAGAAGGTACTCTTATTCCGACGGGGGATGGTTACCTACCTGTGGAGCAGGTATTTGCTTTGCAGCCGGAACAGGTTGCTGCCGAAAGTGGCGTGTGTCCATTAAAGACTGTTCATGACGAGCATGAGGTTGAAACGTGCTGTCTGGTTACTAAGCATGGCCACGAGTTGGAAGGTCGTCCAGGTCACAGGATTCGGGTTCTGGACTACAATACTTTTGGTATGCGGTGGGTGGCCCTGGAAGACCTTGAGCCTGGGATGTGCGTGCTGGAAAAACAATCTACTGTATTTGGAAAGCAGTTTATAACATCGGCCCAGGCGGAGTTAGCCGGGTGGTATGCGGCAGAAGGTTCCTGGAATGGCCATTGCTATTGCCTGGACCTTCATCCGGAGGAGCTTCCGTATGTTGAGCGACTGGCAGAACGTGCGGGCGTCACCAAGTGTCAGAGGTCAAAAACAGTTCCAAGGCTTTATCTGAAGGGCCTTCCGGATCGTCTTGTTCCATATTTTTCTTGCGGCCCGGAGAGTAGGAAGAAGTGCCTCCCTGCGGCACTTCTGGCCAGCACAAGAAAAACTATTTGTATGTATCTTCGTGGGCTTTTCTCCGGCGATGGCTATGCTCGTGACGGCTCCGAGTTCACGACCTGCTCAAGATTGCTGGCTCAGCAGGTTCGTGTTCTGATGACGTATCTCGGGTACTACGTCACATGCTACACTTCGAAGGCATCGTACAAGAAGAACGGGGCGAGGACTTACACAGGGGATAAATATACCGTTCGGGTCATAGGTCCTGACTCTGCTAAGAAGTTTGTCAGGGAGATTGGGTTCGCCTGTTTCGTCAAGCAGAAGGTGGCGGTCGAGCGGTCGAAGAAGTACAGCAGCAACAGCGATCACAGTTTTGGTTTCAAGTTGCCTCGTGAGTCGGCAAAGGCTCTGCGAGACCTACAGCCTAAATATGGTTCCCTGGGAAAGACTGACAGTCCGTCAGGAAAACTGCACCGCGTTGTCTATGGTCAGGCGATCACCAGGCGGCTGTTGCAGGAGGTTAAAAAAGCAGGTGGTGTTCTTCCGCACACTCTGGCTGCAATTGAGAGTGGTGATCTTCTCTTCGATACGGTCAAGGAGGTTCGTCGTGGGAAGGCTCACTGCTATGATCTGACGGTTGATGGCGACCCGTCTTATCTTTCAGATGGATTCATATCACATAATACTACCGTCGGCACCGTCGGTCTCGGCTACTCGATCTACAAGCTGACCTGCCTCCGAGACCCGGCCAAGTTCTACGGACTTCTGCCCGGCTCCAGGATCGTTTTCGGCATCTTCAACATCACGCTGACCCGGTCAGATCAGGCGTATGAGAACCTGCGTCTCTGGATGCAGAACAGTCCGTACTTCCAGGAGCACGCTCCGTTGACGGTCAAACCGGCCGATCCGATTGAGATCGCGAACAAGCGTATCCAGGTGGTCCAGGGGTCGATGTCTGAGCACGCCCTGGGTGAGAACATGTTCGGCTTCATGCTGGACGAGGCGAACTTCTTCAAGAGGATTGCCGGGCAGAGAATGAGTCAAGCCGACCGGACCAAAGCTCATCAGATTTATACGGCGTGTAAACGACGCCAGGTCAGCAGGTTCATGAGGTTCGGCATCGTGCCTGGCGTGAATATGCTGATGTCCTCGGAGCAGACCCAGACCAGCTTTCTGGAAAGTCGGGTGGCCAGATCGAAGGCCGACAAGTCGATCTTCATCACCAGCAAGGCCCTGTGGGAGACCAAGCCGAAGGAGAACTACAGCGGGGTGAAGTTCCAGGTGGTCGTCGCCGACGGGTTAAACCCATCGGCGATTCTGGAAGAGGATGAGGTGGTCCCGGACGGCCGGAAGGTGATCGACATTCCGATTGAACTAAAGCCTGCATTCGAGGAGGACTGTGACGAGGCTGTTCGAGATATCGCAGGTCAGCCGGTAACGGCTACTGGAAAGTTTTTCGGGATGCCAGAGCGGATTCTCCAGTGTGTCAACCGCAATCGGGTTCACCCGTTCGGCAGGATGAGCCTGCACGACATCTCGACAGAGAATCCTGGTGTTCGTATCCTGGACTACCTGCACGCGGACAAGCTGTTTAAGATCACCCACTCGGTCTCTACGCTGCGGGTGGATCACGGAACGCCAAGGGCGGCCCACATCGACATCGGGGTCACCGGTGACAGCCTGGGCCTGGCCATCGGCCATCTGCGGCCTGAGATCGGTACACTATACTACGACTTGCTTCTCCAGATCATTCCGCCGGAGCGGGGGGAGAATGATATCGAGGCCGTGGTTGAGTTCCTGAAGGACCTGAAGATGCGGGGAATGCGGTTTATCAGCGTCACCTACGACCAGTTCCAGAGTCGTCAGTCTATCCAGCAGTTGAAGAAGGCAGGCTTCCCGGCCGGTAAGTTGAGCATCGGGTATAACGAGTATTCGATCCTCCGTCGTCGTGTCTACTCCGGTCCGCTGGCCTGCGACTATTACCAGTACGCTCCGCTGATCAAGGAACTGACTGAACTGGAGAAGGGTCCAGGACCGGGCGATCCTCCGGACCACCCGTCTGACGGCGGCAAGGATGTGGCTGATGCAGCCTGTGGAGTGGCTGCTGTGCTGACGGCGATTTCGACCATCCGTCCCGGAGCCAAGAGACAATCACGCTGGAGGTCTTCCGCTTTGTAGAAGTAGATCAGCCGGGTTTGGCAGGCTCCTGGTATATTATTTTGACGATCAACTTGAAGGGATCACGTATGTTGCCAGTCAGACCGCTGAGGAATCTGCTGAGCCTGTTTGGCTTTGGCAAAGGGCAGCCTCCGAGAGCCAGGCATGGCCAGTCGGATGTTCTGAACGTGGAGTTCGGCTCTGCTATCGGTCAGGCGGTACAGCAGTGGTATGATAATAACATGTCGCTGGCTGTGGATCGTCGGCAGCGATACCGCGAGATGGACGCCATCGACCAGAACGACATCCTGTGTTCGGCTTTGGATTTGTATACCGAGGACGCCTTGCGGTCTGACCAGGCGACCGGGCGAACAATTTGGGCCGTCAGTCGCAACCGGGACATTGAGCGGATCGCCAACCATCTGATGGTACAGACCTGCCGACTTGAAGAGCAGGGTGAGCACATTGTTCGTTCGATGTGCAAGTACGGCGACCGCTTCATGTCCTGTCTTCAGATGGTCAACGACAAGGACGTAGCTGTCAGAATCGGCGGTCTCCGGGTGGTACAGCCTTATTGGGTATCGAAAGAGCAGGACCCGCTAGGCCGGGTCAGCGGGTATATCTTGGGTTACGAAGGTAATGACAGCGACCCAGGGCATCGCTGGCCTATCCCTAAGACGGAGACCATGGAGAGTTTGATGCCTTGGGAGATGGTGCATTTTATGCTCCCCGGCCAGGATGACAGTGGCATTTACGGCACGTCCATCTTGTTCGCAGCCAGGCGTGTTTTCCGTAGGTTGAACATGATGGAAGAGGCTCTGACCATCCATCGAATCAAAAAGGCTCCTGATCGCTATAAGTGGAAGGTTCCGACCGGCGGTGCCCCTCCGGACGAGCAGCAGGAGATTCTTAACGAATTCAAGCAGCGAATGAACAAGGCTTATCTGTTCGACAAGGACACGGGGGAGATGAAGCAGGAGCTTGCCCCATGGTCTCTGGATGATGACATCTACCTGGCGGTCGCCGAGGATATGCAGGCAGATTGCGAGTTGCTGAAGGGCAGTGGGGTCATTGGCAACATCACGGACGTGGAGTACATGAGGAACCGGCTGTTCAGTTGTATCAGGATTCCTCCGGACTTCCTCGGGTTCGCCGAGTCTGGTGGCAGCTTGAATCAGACGACTCCGTTATCCGAGCAGTCGATCCGCTATTCGCACACAGTAAAGAAGGTTCAGAAGGCCTACGCTACTGGTGTCACGCAGTTGGTCAAGATCGACATGGTAATGCGAGGGATTGACCCGGACGACGAGCGGAACAAGTTCACCATCCGCATGTCGCCGGTCAGTCACCTGGAGGAGAAGCAAGCGGCAGAGACGGCGAAGGTCCGGGCAGATATTGTGTCTGAGCTTCTCCGGGCAGGTAAGGAGCTTGGGGTCAACAAGCAGCGGTGGCACGACTACGTGGGTAAGCTCAGCGGGTTCCCAGAGGAGATCGTGGACTTACTGAAGTCTTCTGAGACCTCCGAGTCGAAGATCACCGAGGCGACCCAGAAGTTGGCCAGGCATATGATGGACACATTGTCCGGCGGCACGGTTATTCACAGTGGCAACCTGCCACTCCTGTTCGATATGCCGACGAGGGAACGGATCGTTGAACGGGTACAGGAAGTCAGCTACATCAACGAGAAGCTCAAGAACCAGTCAGTCAAGATCATTGAGGAGGG
>Ga0265293_10010041_pt1 | contig 13360 bp, 11 predicted proteins | sample Munlanlewell138R_FD_192505 | JGI IMG/M metagenome (GOLD analysis project Ga0265293, IMG submission 192505) | Leachate microbial communities from a municipal landfill in Southern Ontario, Canada - Leachate well 138R | ecosystem: Engineered > Solid waste > Landfill > Unclassified | place: Canada...
AAGCACTTGCTGATGAAGGATTAAAAATAACATTAGATTTTGCAGAATTACCGGATCATATAGCGATTGAATTAGAGTATATGTACTATTTACTAGCACGTGGTTATTTTGGGCAAGACAACAGAGAGGTGTTTATTAAAAAAGCTAATAATTTTTTAGTAGAACATCTTGCCAAATGGTTACCAGAGTTCGGCGTTTTGGTATCAGAAAAGTCTAATAATTATTTTTATAAAGCAGTGGGTTTATTGCTGCATAAGATGATTAAGGTAGATTTAGAAAACCACAACTAAAAACATTCACAACTCGAAGCAAACACAAACTCCCTCTTTAGCACTGTAAGAGGGAGTTTGTTGACTTTATAAAAACTCAGGCAGGTATATTGTCATGCCCGTGTAAATAAGGTTCGGGTTTTCTATAGCAGGATTGTATGCAAGCACCTCATCAATAGTAATCAAGAAACCGTATATCTCCATATGACTTAAATTGTAATTATAAATTATTTCTCCTAATGTATCTCCGCGTCTAACTATATAAGTACTCATAGGTCTTACTCTAGGAATATTGATTATTTGACCTGGATAGATAAGATTAGGGTTTAATATATCTCGATTGACCCGAAGTATCTGTTTATAAGTAAGTAAGTCAAATCTTTCAGCAATACTGCTGAGAGTGTCACCAGGTTTAACAGTGTATTTATCAACATACATATACATAAGAATTACTCCTTCATAGATATTGGTAGTTTATTATTTGCTTATAATTAGTGTATTCATTAGTCTGTATATTGATATTGTATTAGGCATTGATATGTTAAAGCATTTATATCAAATCATGAGAGGTTACTGTAGCGAAGGTGATTTATGCCCTAATTATTTAGGGAGTTTTTTTTATAAACGATAATGTAAGAAATTTAATATAAGAAATAATTATAGACTTATTAGAATAGCTAATATATACTAGTATACTGTAAGGTAAAATATAAAAACACAGAGAGGGGAAATAGAATTGAAAAGAAATTTACTTATGCTTTTAGTAGTATTTTTAGCAATGTCTATGACGTTGGTAGGCTGTGGGTCTAAAAACGAGGGAGCTACGGGAACTCCACAAGCGACTCCACAAACGACTACTGAACCTGCGCCAGTAGTAAATGAAAAGGATTTACCAAATTTCAAAATTGGTTACATCTATACTAACCACCAAACACCGTTAATGTTAGCTGCTGATAAGGCAGAAGAGTTAAAGAGTGAAGGTGTATATTTAAAAGAGGTTATCGAAAAACAGAAATATACATTGATGGAAAATGATGAGCCAATTGCAAATATTGAATTAGTAGTAAATAAGAATGGTGCAGAGACAATGACGATGATTGCACAAGGGCATATTGACTTGGCTCTAGCTTCGAATACAGCATTTATTACTTCAAGAGACCAAGGTAATGCAGTAAAAATTCTAGCTCCAGTACATACAGAAGGAATTGGACTAGTTGTTGAAAAGGATTCTGCAATCAACAATTGGGAAGATTTCGTAGCAGTTGTGGACAAGGGAGAAAAACAAATTTCAGTAGGATATCATTCACCTACGTCTGCACCTTTAATTCTATTCGAAGCAGCATTACGTGAAGCTGGAATTGCTTATACCAAGGATCCAGCAGATATAAAAACTTCTGTAATGTTAGTAGATCTAAAAGGAACAAACAATCTTCTGCCAGCTATGACCAGTAAGCAGGTTGATGCCTGGGTTGGACCATCGCCTTATCCAGAGCTTGCTGTTACTGAGGGAGTAGGTAAAATTGCTCTTGATATGAAGCATATGGAACCAGAAGGAAAGTGGCATGATTTCCCTTGCTGTGTACTTGGTACAACTGACAATGTAATAGCACAATATCCAGCAGAAGTTAAAAAGATTGTTGATTTAATTAAAGTAGCGGCTAATTATAGCAGTGAACATATGGATGAAGCAGCTATAGTTACAGCAGAGTTCACAGGAGTAGCATTAGAAGCAGCCCAAATGTCTACTATTAAGTACACGGCAGACCCGAGTGAAGCATGGGTTAACAATATGGGTGTAACTTATGATACGTTAAAAGCAACTGAAAGCTTAAGTAAAGATCTAGTAGATAAGGACTTTGAAGCGGCTAAAGCTGATATCTTTGATTTTTCGTTTGTCAAGTAGATTTGATCGGTAAGACAAAGAAATAAATACATGCAAAGCAGGGCTTAGGCTCTGCTTTATATGTAATGGGAGTAAAGGGGGAAGGCGGTTGCAGTCAATAAAGAGATGGATAATTCCTGTAATATTTCCACTAGTATTTTTACTGTTTTGGCAAACATATGCACTAAAAATTGATAGTAATATTATTCTTCCAAAAATTGATACCGTATTATCTTTGTTAGCAAGTCCATTTACTAGTTTATTAGGAATCGGATCATTGATTGGCAATACATTTGTTAGTATCGCTAGAGTTATGCTCGGTTATAGTATAGCGGCTATTATTGCAATACCGCTAGGGATGCTAATTGGGTATTCTAGACATAGCGAAAGATTGTTTATGCCTTTTTTGAACTTATTTAGACCAATTGCCCCGCTAGCGTGGGTGCCGTTAGTGCTTGCATGGTTTGGAATTGCTAGTTTAGCAACTATTTTTTCGGTTGAAAACGTTAAACTGTATGTGTTGTTGAACAATATCAAATTGTCGATGCTGTTTATTATCTTTATTGGGGCGTTTTTTCCTATTTTGACGAACAGTATTTATGGTGTAAAAAGTGTTAAAAAGATTTTAGTAGATTCCGCTTTGACACTTGGTGCTAGTAGGAAGGATGTATTCATAAAAGTCCTATTACCATACTCATTGCCATCTATTGTGACCGGGCTAAGAGTGGGGTTAGGAGTTGCGTGGATGTGTCTGGTATCTGCTGAAATGCTTCCAGGAAGTCTTGCGGGAATTGGGTATATGATTACACATGCGTATACAGTAGGGCGGACTGATGTTGTTATCGCTGGCATGATTGCAATTAGTGCTGTCGGAGGATTGTTCGATTACATTTATCAAAAAATCGAGCAAAAATATTTTAAATGGCAAAGCATGGATAGGTAGGCGAGATTATGAATGACGTGATTGTAATATCTAATCTGTATAAAAGCTTTATGTCAGAGAACGGCAAAGAGGTTAAAGCATTGGAGGATATTAATTTAACAATCAAGGAACAGGATTTTGTATGTATTATTGGACCGAGTGGTTCGGGGAAATCGACGTTACTTAGATTGATGGAAGGATTAATATTTCCAACAAAAGGTTCAATTAAAATAATGGACAAGGAAGTGACGAAGCCGCTGAGTGAAGCCAGTATGGTGTTTCAGGAATATTCGTTAATGCCTTGGCGTAATATCATTGATAATGTTGCCTTTGGACTTGAAGTGCGTAAAATGCCCAAAAAGCAACGTTACGAAATTGCCAGCGAAATATTGGGCAGGTTTGGTTTGAAGGATTTCACTCATAATTATCCGTACGAATTATCTGGCGGTATGCAACAACGGGCAGCAATTGCACGAGCAATGGCAACATCGCCATTAGTGTTGTTTATGGATGAACCATTCGGTGCATTGGACGCTTATACAAGATTTCAAATGCAGCAGGAATTGATTGAGTTTTGGTTAGAACAAAAGCGCGCCGTCGCCTTTGTCACCCATAGTGTAGAAGAAGCGATTTTCTTAGGAAAGCGGGTTGTTCTGATGAGCCCACGTCCGGGAAGAATTGCCGAAGAATACGAAATTGACCTGCCATATCCTCGAGATCGATTTAGCCCACAATTCCGTGCCTATTTCGAAACAATTATGGATAATATGAATCGAGTCAATGAGTTATAATATTATAATACTGAGCATCCTACTTCAATTAAGTGGGATACTCAGTATATGCCTCTATACTTACCGCTCCTCTTCAATACCAATTATCGGAGCTACTATCTTTCTAGCTTCAAGTAACTTAGCTAGCTCATCAATGTAGATGCCTTTTATGTTTTTTTGCTCTGATTGAGCTATGGAATTTGCTGCTTCTGGTGATTCAAGCAAACATTGGATACGACCACCTTGATAGCCAACAAATGTATATCCAACACCGCAGCTTGGGCTACCTTCAATCCCTAATATACCTTCAACTGTATAGCCAAATCGTAGATATAACTCAATTTGATCTACAATTGGCGTTAGAAGTTGTTGGCAATGTCTTCGGTAAGATGGAGTATCATACTGATCTTGTGTCATGCCCCAGCGGTTAATACCCAAAAAAGTAATTTCAGGACATGGTAGCTGAACTATTCCGACACCTTGATTGATGTAAGGTTGAAGCTCTCGGGTAAATACACCTGGTTCCTCAGCATAGCCAACGACTTTTGCATTACTATTAAGTAGACAGTGTGCAACAAAAACAACTCGCTTACTACGATTCATTATTAGTCCTCCAGAATGGTTATTTTCTGTTAACATGTATTACACGGCTAGCGTATTTATCTGCCAGCTTTGAATTGTGTGTTACCATTAAAATAGCAGTCCCTTTGTTAGCTAATCCAACAACCATATTCATAAACCGTTCCGTTGTATAGTAGTCTAAGTTCTGTGTAGGTTCATCCAATAATAATAGCTTAGGCTCGACAATAACAGCGGAGGCTAATGCTACTATTTGTCTTACTGTCCGTGTAAGACTATAGGGGTGTTCGTCAGCTATTGACTCTAACTGAAATTCCTTTAAGTATTCATCAATTTTTGATAATAACGGATGATTTTTGCCATAACGTAGCTGAATGCTCCATTCTAATTCCTTGCGAATAGTATTCTGAAACATTTGATGGTCTGGATTTTGCCATACCATTCCTATATGCTCAGTTGCCTCAGCTATCGTTAACTCTCCGGTATGTTTACCGTTGATAACGACTTGACCACATTGTGGTTTAATCGTGCCTGTTAATATCTGTAGCAGTGTTGACTTACCAGCGCCATTCTCTCCTAGTATCGCTACAATTTCACCAGTATGTAATTCGATATCTAAATCAGTGAAGATTTGATTTTCTCCGTATGCGAATGTTATCCCTTGAGCTTGTAGAATTATTTGCTGCTCTGGCAGTTTTGTATATTCACTTTGCTCTGCAGAAGTAGGCTGTTCTAGTGAATTGACAAGCACCCCTTCATTTAAATATAAAATTTCAGGTTGTAAAGGTAGATAGATTGATGGATCAAGACTTGCGATAATGACCGTTTTTCCCAGTAATAATTCAATGATTTTTGAATGAAAGTCCTTGTCTATTTGAGATAATGGCTCATCAAGTATTAGAATATCAGGTTCTATAATCATAGCAGCAGCTAATGCTACCCGTTGCCGTTCTCCGCCGGACAAGGTTTGAATTTGTCTTTTTAATAAATGTCCTATATATAATTTACTACTTATATCTGTTATAGTATTATGAATATCAGCTGCAATAAATTTTGCGTTAATAAGAATAAACTCTAGTTCCTCATATACGGTTGGCATGAGAAATGTGTCGCTATCCTCTAAAACAACGCCGATAGTAGCTTGGCGTGTGATAGTTCCACTTACTGTTGCCTTCTGCATCTGTGGGATTACGCCTGATAATAGATGCAATAGCGTGCTTTTGCCGCTGCTATTTAACCCGGTTATTAAGTATATGTCGCCTTGTTTAATAGATAGATATATTTCTTTTAAAGCAAAGCTAGCTTGTTTGTTTTTGCTATAGTTAGGATATTTAACGCTGACGTTCTGTAGTTCAATCATAACAATCCTCCCAAGCTTAAACCAAATAGAACTAGATTAATAGCTAGCATTAAGCTAGCAACGTATACTTGCCATTGTCCTTTATGAAAAGTAGGTTTATAGAGTTTTGTTTCATCTGCCTTTATATTATTTGTCTTCGTTTCATCCACTTCATATCCGCGTAAAAATAGTAATTGTGCCATTGTCTGTGCACGAATGAGCGACTTCATAATGACAGGTACAATTACAATGAAATAAGCCCGTATTTTATCGAAAAAGGTGTTCCAGGATAGTCCGCGTGTTTGTTGCACTGTTAGTGTAATATCAAGCTCACGCTTCATAACTGGAATAATACCCAATAGCATTGTCATGATTAATCCGATATCTCGATTCCAACCACTAATTACTTGGAAAATTTCATTGGTCGAAGTTGTTATAAGCACGGTCTGCAAGATCACTACTATAGCTATTAATCGTAATACGATAGTAGCACCAAAGATTAAGCCCTCATAGCCGAAATTCCACCATAAAATAGTTTCACTAGGGTAAAGCAATGAATGAAATATAAGAATTAAGCTGAATAAATATACGAAAGGTAGTAATCGTTTCAACAAAATCTTATTCTCGCACACTAAAAGTGCAAATATAAATATTAAACTAGTATTAATTGCTAAAATTGCTAGATTAGCTGAAACAATAACCATCAACAAAAACAAAGCTGCCATTAACAGCTTTGTTTTGAATGATATATGATACCAATATCCAGTTCCTGATTCTATGTATAAGTTCTGCATCAAATCAACCTAACCGATTTTTGTTGTTTTTGTAGTAAGTTTGGATTGTAGTGTGTTTTTTGTATTAAGCTTGAATTGAATTGTCATTGCCGTTAGCTATAGGCTTCCATTGTGGAGGCAATGAACGAATAATGAACATAATTAAATATCCTGATATCAGTTTGTCTACTAGATTGGCAGGTATTCTCGCTAAGAAAGCTGATGAGAATACACGATCAGAAGTTCCTAATAAAACTCCATATAATATATCAACGCCGCCACCTGTTAAACCACCATATACGTAAACAGCAATTGGTGAACCTACTAACGGAGCAACAAATGCTAAGATAACACCAACGATTGCTGGAGTTACATAATCTTCGAATCCACGCTTCATAGCAATATAACCGACTACTAAACCGATTACTGCATTAACTAATCCGAATGGTATAGATGTAGGGTTAGTAAAGATACCAATAAAAACATTACTTAATAATCCAGTTAATGCACCTAGCCATGGTCCTAGTATAACTGCTGACAACATAGTCCCGATAGCATCAAGAAAAACAGGTAGCTTTAGAGATGTTGCTAGTGTCCCTCCTACAATGTTAATTGCAATTCCAATTGCCACTATTACGAGTTTTAACCGTTTGTCCATTTAGATACTCTCCTTCAAATAATAGTAATAAAGTATTATATCACTATTATTATAGACTGCCTGCATTATAAGAAACAGCGAAATATTGGCACGATTAATATGAGAATGATTCCAAAAGGGAATGATTATTTTATATTAATACTTAAAATGTAGTACAATATAAAGATTAGCTATTAATAAGGACATTGATAAAGTGATTAACAAATCAGCCAATCAGTTGTAGATATATTATGGAAGCCGAAGATAAAGAAAACATTTATTTATTAGCAGACTCATTCTTATAAGTTTACTTATTTAGAATGAGTACGTGCTCTGGAGTGAGGGACGGAGTACTCTTGAGTGAGGATTGATACAACTTCCTATTACAGAGTTGAAGAGGGAGTATTGTAGTAACCGAAGATAAATGAAATGATTATGAGATGAATGAATAAACTTACGAAGTGAATAAGTTAATGGTTAGGGGTAGTAGCTTGAACAATTCAAAGTATTCAATTGATAATATTGTGTTGACAGAGGAAGCGATTCGTAACCGTTGTGTGTCGGAGAATACCTTCTCACGAGGGGTTACATATTATAAGCGTGGTGCTGTAGTTAAGCTTGATGAGATGTCGGCTGGCAACTTATATCATGGTGTTGTTGCAGGTGGTGAGCAAGCATATGAACAGGTGTTAGCGTTCAATAAATATGGTATCTTAGAACGCTCGAAGTGCGATTGTTTAGCATTCGCTAGTTATCCGGGGCATTGCAAGCATATAGTAGCTTCACTACTGGCACTTAAGGATTACGTAGCAGGTCGTTATGTTCAGAAGCTTACTAATGAACAAGAGGTAGAGCGTATTCTTGAGAGCTATCAGCAAGCTAACAATTCTAGTAACCTTCAAGAGCTTAAGCTTGAGCTGTTATTTCGCCATGAGCAGTATCGAAGCTTTGAGGATGGAAAATGCTCGTTATCCTTGAAGATTGGCGGTGAGCGTACGTATGTAGTAGCTGATATCGAGAAGTTTCTTGCAGCAATCTATCATAAACGGGAGTATGAATTTAGTAAGAAATTAACTTATATTCCTTGGGTTCATACATTTAATCCTAACGATCAACAAGTAATTGATTTACTTTTAGAGATCTATGAATATGAAACGGAAGCCTTAGCTGCCCGTAATAGTAAGAATATTAGCATTAATAAAGACAATAGCATTAGCAGAAATATTTTCGCAGGTAAGAGTGTACAATTGCCACGAAATTTTGCTTTGCGGTTATTCGAGTTATTGCAAGGAAGCTTCGTTAGTATAGAATTTTCTGGTCAGTTGTATGATAGAGTACCAGTATTTAAGGCAGATTTACCTATTAGCTTTGATATATCTTTGCAAAATAACGAACTACAGTTAGCAATTGCCAGCAACAAGGATGTGTATCCATTATTAAGGGATGGACAGATTTATTTATATAATGAAATTATTTATTTAATTAGCAAAGAGCAGAATTCGCTTCTATTACCGATTATTCAAAGCTTCCATAGGTTAAATACTGAATCATTGACGATTCCTAAAACGCATCGTCATATGTTCGTATCGAGCTTACTACAACAAACTAAAGATAGACAGCAGGTGAAAATTGCTGAAGATTTAGCTTCAAATATTATACGACCTACCTTACAACCGCAAATATATTTAGATTATCGTGATGGAATAATTAGCTGTGATTTACAGTACCATTATGGAGATATGTTAGTTAATCCTTTCGATGCTACTGCTGAGCCAAGGCTAATTGAAGGACATGACTCAAATGCTACTGTAGGAACTGCTGTAGAAACGGTCTTAGGAGATGTAATATTAGTTCGTGATATTGAAGCAGAACGTCGGATTATGAGTTTTTTTGAGGAAAGTAATTTTCAATATAACGGAAATTTAATGTATATAGAAGATGAACAACAAATGTTCATCTTTTTAACGGAACAGTTACCTATATTACAGAAATATGTGCAAGTGTATTACACAGACCGATTTTATAACATTGAACGACCTAGACAGCCACGGGTGAAAGGTCAAATCGGTATTAACTCAGAAATTAATGTGTTAGAGGTAGGATTTGATGTTGAGGGTATCAGTAATGAAGAATTAGTTAATGTCTTACAAGCAATTAAGGAGAAACATCGCTATTATCGTTTAAAGGATGGAGCCTTTATTGTATTGGAGCAGGGATATAATCAGGAGTTGGATGATTTAGCTGAGATGGTTACGGCGTTAAATCTGAAGAAGTCTGATTTACAGAAGAAGCTATTGCAATTACCGCTTAATCAAGCACTGCTTATAGATGATTTGCAGTTTAGTAAGGATGAAGCTTTTCAAGAGCTTACCCAGAGAGTTAGGCAGCCTGTGGCTGTTGATTATCAAGTTCCGGAACAAGTACAATCAGTATTACGTCCCTACCAGAAGGTTGGCTATCAGTGGTTTTGTACATTGGCTGATTATGGATTTGGTGGGATTCTAGCAGATGATATGGGTCTTGGGAAGACAATCCAAGCGATTAGCTTCATATTATCACTACAACAAAATAATAATAAGCAACTATCGATGGTAATTGCTCCGACATCACTTGTTTATAATTGGCAAAATGAGTTTGCTGCATTCGCTCCGAATTTGCAGGTGGTTGTTGTTTCGGGCAATTACGCAGAAAGACAAGCGCAAATGGAACAACTGGCAACTGCTGATGTTATTGTTACCTCTTATCCACTGTTACGTAGAGATATAAGCAAATATGTTGAGATGTCCTTTGCTACATGTATTCTTGATGAAGCGCAATTTCTCAAAAACCATGCAACACAGACGGCTAAAGCCGTCAAGCAACTTCGTGCAAGAACTTGCTTTGCGTTGACAGGGACACCTATTGAGAATTCGATTACAGATTTATGGTCGATTTTTGATATCGTATTGCCTGGGTATTTCCCGTCGCTTACACAATTTCACAAAGTTTATGGTAGTAGTGACCTGACACGCTTACATAAGCGAGTTAAGCCGTTTGTTTTACGACGCCTTAAAAGGGATGTTCTTAAAGAGCTTCCACCAAAGATTGAAAACAAGCTAATTTCTGTTTTAACAATTGATCAGAAAAAGCTGTATTTGGCATATTTGGAACAGGTTAAGGGACAGGTAAGTGACATTATTCGTCATGACGGATTTAATAAGGGGCAAATTAAGATTCTAGCCTTGTTGACACGCTTGCGTCAAATTTGTTGTCATCCAGCGCTATTTGTAGACAATTATCAAGGTGAGAGTGGTAAGCTTCTGCAATTATTAGAGCTTTTAAGTGAGACGATTGACAGTGGGCATCGTGTGCTAATTTTTTCTCAATTTGCCAGTATGCTGCACATTATCAGGGATGCAATTGAGAAAGCTGGGTATACGTATTTCTATCTTGATGGTTCTACACCAGCAATTGAACGAATTGATATGGCAAACCAGTTTAACGAAGGTAAGCAAAGCATTTTCTTAATATCACTTAAAGCTGGTGGGACAGGACTAAACCTAACTGGTGCGGATACTGTTATCCTGTATGATTTATGGTGGAATCCTGCGGTAGAAGACCAGGCAACTGATCGTGCCCATCGGATAGGTCAAGATAAGGTTGTGCAGGTTATAAGACTAATTACCCAAGGAACGATTGAAGAGAAAATCTATGAGTTACAGCAAAAGAAAAGGCAAATGATTAACGAAGTGATACAATCTGGAGAAATGCTACTATCTAAATTAACAGAGGCAGAGATACGGTCACTACTAGATTACTCATAATAAAGAAAATGCACCCCGTCCCTCCTGTGGTTTTGAAGAGTGAGCTTTGAAACTGAAGCTAGATTTAGCAAAGTGGTTGTAATTAAAGGAATTATTGTATATTTCGAAGAAATATATAATTATTATAATTAAAAATTAAAAAATAAATAAATATCACACAAAATAGATTCATTCTAACTTAATTAATGTTAATATACTAGGTAATAAGTAATAATAATGAGGTGGATATATGTCAGGTCGCGACATTAGTCATATAATTCTTGATACTTCTCGGCATATTGGACAGTTAATATCGACTACGGAAGATTTATATGGTGCTATATATGCAGAGTTACCTTCTATTGAAAGTGAGATAGAATTAACGGCAAAAGAAGTAGAAATATTACTAGATTTCTTTATTCATCATAATGACCAACAGCTAATGAATAATCATGAAACAACCCAACAATTATCAAGGATTCTAAAGGATGTTGAGAATGAAGTTCGAGTTACCACTGCTAACATGGTAAACGAGGCTGAAATTCGCAAGATTATCGAAAGCTTTCTTCAATCTTCTAAGAATGAGGGTGAAGTAAGCTTTGATGATGTAATGGAAGTTATCTATAAGGTTAAGGAACGGATTACGGATATCGAACTGGTTTCCATGAATGCTATCATCTTTTCTAGTAAATTAGGAGATGAAGGGAAGGCGTTCGGTGTAATTTCTGATCACATTATGTCGTTCTCTAATAAAGTGGAACAGCAATATCGAACAATGGAGCAGCATGCAGAAGATTTAGGAGATTGGAATAAACAATTTATTGGCAATCTAGACGTAATCTTAGAATATCATAGAAAGCTGACGGCAGAGCAATTACAAGAATTCGTTGAGATATTTGGCTCTGTGTTTTCATCTTTAGAGACAGTACGTGGGGTGCTAGGAGAAGTCAATACATCTGTACATATGGCTGTTAAACCAGTGCAAGAGTTAATGATTAAGATTCAAGTGCAAGATATTATGCGGCAAGGTTTGGAAAATGTCCAAAAATGCCTGAGCACAATAATCGATAACAAAAGTAATAGTGACTCTGATAATAATACAGCAGAATCGACTATGAATATATTAGCAATTAATAAATCGTTGATGCAGCTAGTAATAGATTTAGTCATGAATATTAAAGAGAAGCTAACGAAATCCTTGACTGATATCGAAACACCAGTAAATGAGATGCGAAGTCAATTGACTAATATAGTAGAAGATGAACGAACTCTAGCAGAATATTTTGGTGGTCATGAGTACAAAACAAATGTTATTTCTGAGATTTTCACCAATGTCAAACTATTTTTACAACAATTTGATAAGGAGCTTATCGAATTAAGTGAAAAAATGACCGGATTCTCAGAGGTTAATGAATCATTCCATATTCAAATTAGCCAAATAGAGAAGCGTATTCGCAAAATTAAGGGATTGGTCGGACATTTACAGAAATTGAATATCCTTAGTAGAATAGAGCTGTCGCGAATTAATTTAGATGGTTCTGCCTTTGTCAGTCAGATTCAGAGTATTGCCGACCAAGTAACTAAAGAGGTCGATAAGAATGAAGAATATGTAGCTCGTCTAAGAGAACGACTAGAGAATGACTTGGAGCAATTTCAGAAGGTGCTTGCCATCAATGTTAATAAAGCGAACGAGATGCGTTTAGTAATAAAAGGTGCAGTAGAGAGGTTAGATGTTATTGAACAGCTTATAACAGATGCGATCCGTCCGATTGGTTCCGCTAGTAACTCTTTATATGCTGAGATAATGGTAATTAGCAATAAATTAGAACTGAGCACTGATATATATAGTCTACTTGAAATAATTGAAGGTAAGTTATTTGAGATTTATGATTATATGGATGATGAATTACGTAAACATATGGAAGCTACGGGTATAGAGGAATGGAATAATAGTAATGAGCATTTACAAGAAATATTAAATTATTTCACAACCCATTCGGAGCGGGTAATTGCACAGTTACATTTAGACGGTGAACAGCTTGATGTAGGTACAGATGGTGGAGAGTTAACGTTATTCTAGGGGGCAGGTTATTTATGTTTGTTTTACCTGAATCGATTACAGTTTTTAATGCTGAGGAGTTATTAGATTCATTAAATAAGCACATTCAAGGCGATATTTATGAGCAAGGGAAATCGGATACCGTGTTATTAGATGCCAAAAACTTAACAGATATTGATGGGGCGGGATTACAGTTATTATTGTCAGCATATAAGACATGTGAACGTAAGAGTTTATCCTTTAAAATGGTTGGAATAAATGAAGAGATAGCCACGTTGTTAGAAATTACAGGAACTAAAGACGTATTAGGAAGAGAGGAATAATAATGAGTAAAGTTGTTTTTATTGT
>Ga0265293_10010043_pt1 | contig 13358 bp, 6 predicted proteins | sample Munlanlewell138R_FD_192505 | JGI IMG/M metagenome (GOLD analysis project Ga0265293, IMG submission 192505) | Leachate microbial communities from a municipal landfill in Southern Ontario, Canada - Leachate well 138R | ecosystem: Engineered > Solid waste > Landfill > Unclassified | place: Canada...
TCAGGGTCGATGTCATTGAAAACAGTGACCAGTTTGTCCGCCAATCCAGGATTCGAGATCGCCTGCTCAAGCACCAAGAGCGGAGTCGACTTTTCACCAGACGCATAGCGACCGGGCCCTGCGTAGAAGTCGAGGTACCCAATCTTGTCCGCCTGGCCCTTCATCACCTTTGCCCAGGCAGCGAAGTACTTCACGACGATTTGGGTTTTCACTAGCGATTGTTCTGCCTGCTCATTGAAAAAGGGGTTTGTCATAGGTCCCTCCGCTCTCCTGACATCGGCCTATGATAGGTATTCATGCGAGCGACGCGCTAGTCCATCAACGCCTTGTGTAGCCCCACCCCCTGTGACAAAAGTCCCAGCTTTCTCCGCCCGTTAGCCCCACCCTAGACCTCGACATGCACGCAGGCTCCCGCGACATCGAGATAACCATCGTCACCCGACAGGCCCCGGTCCGGCCAAGCGTCCCGGCGCTGCCACAGGTCCCGTGGCTCTTCGCCGTTTGGATGGGCGCCTCCGCCGTCGTCGCCGTTGGCGCGGGACTCGTCCTCGGCATCCTCGCAGCGCTCGAATCCGGTGTCGGCGCCGAGCGCTGGACCCAGGCCGTCCAGGCGCATGGCCGCCTGCAGCTCTTCGGCTTCGTGGCCGTGTTCGTCGTCGCCCTCGGCTTCGAATTTGCGATGCGCCTTTACCAGCGCCCGCCCTTCCCAGCCGCGGTACGTGCGGGCGTCCCCGCGATGCTCGGCCTCGGTGCGATCCTGCAGGCGGCCGGACAGGTCTGGTACGACTCCATCGGCTTCCTCGTGCTCCCCGGTAGCCTCCTCAGCATCGCTGGCGCCGTCGCGTTCGCCGTTGTCGTCCTCCGCATCCCAACGATGCGCTCAATCTCCATCGACCCCCAGCCCTACTACTTCCGCGCCGCCGCACTCTGGCTTGCAGCTGCCGCCCTGCTCGGGGCCTGGGCCCTCGCTCGCACCGACGAAGGCGTCATCAATCTCGTCGAATCCCATGCCGTCGCCGAGCTCTTCCTGCGCGGCTTCATCCTGAACATCGTCGTCGCCATCGCCCTGCGCGCGTTCGTCGGGCACCTCGGACTCGAACTGCTTTCCAGCCGCCGGCAGCTCGCCATTTTCGTCGCACTCAACGCCAGTACGGTCGCATGGCTGGCCGGACAGGGCCTCGGCGCGCTACCCGCTGCCATCTGGCTCGCGCGCCTCGCCGATATCACCCTGGCCGGGTCGCTGCTGCTGTTCACCGCATGGTTCCGCGTACTCACCCCGCTTCGGCGCGGTATCCGCGAACCCCGCTACGAATGGCTCGTGCCCCTTGCCTGGTCCGCGGTCGTGGTCTACGCCGTCGTGCTCGCGGGCGTCGCGATCGCTGGGGCCGACCCGTCGCTCTACCAGGAAGGTGCCATCCGCCATACCTTCCTGCTCGGCTTCATGATCCCCCTGATGATCGGCATGGCCCACGTCGTCCTTGCCCGCTTCGGCGTAGGCGCCGTTCCCTGGGAGAACGCACTCACCGCGGGATTCCTCCTCGCGTTCCTCGCATGGCCACTCCGAGTTCTCCCCGTCACGTTCAGTGACGCTCCCGGCGACATAGGTCGCGCCGTGCTCGCGACCTCCGGCTTCATGCTCATGGCCGCGCTCGTGCTCGTCGCCGTCGTCAGCCTTCGCACCGCCGTTCTCGTTCGCCGGCGTGTCGCGGCCATCATGGCCCGCCACACCGCCCGTCACGCCCACGCCCACTGACGAGGCCGTCCACACCGGCGGAATCGCCAATCGTCAATCGAAAATCCCGCTCTCCAGCATCACGACGCCGGAAATTGCCTACTAGAACGCCCGTTCTGTTTCTGCTACCCTGACAGACGCCTTGCGCCCGCCCCGTTACACTCGACAACGTTGGCTTCGCCCCACTTCATGCACCACTGGATAACGTTTCGTGCCTCTCGATCACATCCATGTTCGCGGCGCCCGAGAGCATAACCTCAAGGACATCGATGTCCGCATACCGCGCGATCGCCTTGTGGTCATCACTGGCCTCTCTGGCTCGGGCAAGTCATCACTCGCGTTCGACACGATCTATGCCGAAGGCCAGCGCCGCTATGTCGAGTCCCTCTCCGCTTACGCGCGGCAGTTCCTGGGGCTCATGGAGAAGCCCGACGTCGACCACATCGACGGCCTCTCCCCGGCGATCTCCATCGACCAGAAGTCCACGTCGAATAACCCCCGTTCGACGGTCGGTACGGTCACCGAGATCTACGACTACATGCGCCTCCTTTGGGCCCGCGCGGGCCGCCCGCACTGCCCCACCTGCGGCCGTCCGATCGAGAAGCAGACCGTCCAGCAGATCGTCGACGCGACCCTCGCCTACCCGGCGGGTTCCCGCCTGCTGATCCTCGCCCCCGTCGTCCGGGCGAAGAAGGGCGAACACACCGCGCTCCTCGACGAAGCCCGCCGCGCCGGCTTCGTCCGCGCACGCATCGACGGCGAAACTCGCGACCTCGACGAGGAGATCCAACTCGACAAGAAGAAGCGCCACGACATGGACATCGTGGTCGACCGGCTCATCGTCCCCGAGCCCGGGAGCGACCCCACGGCCACCAGCCGCATCGCCGATTCCGTCGAGACCGCGCTCAAGGTCGGCCAGGGGGTGATGCACGTCGCCCTCGCTGGAGAAAAGGCCTTCGCCGCCTCCGAACGTATCTTCTCCGAGCACTTCGCCTGCGCCTACGACGGGACCTCCATCGGCGAAATCGAGCCCCGCACGTTCAGCTTCAACAGTCCGCACGGGGCCTGCCCAAAGTGCTCCGGGCTCGGCGTCGAGATGCAGATCGACCCCGAACTCGTTGTGCCGGACAAGACAAAGTCCATTCGCGAAGGCGCAATCGAACCCTGGTCGAAGTCCCCTGCCGTCGCCGGGTGGTACATGCGGATGCTCGAAGCCGCCGCCCGCGAACTCGACTTCAGTGTCGACCAGCCGGTCCGCGAACTCACACCCGAGCAGCTCCACGCCGTCCTCTACGGCACCGGCGACACCCACCTCCGCCTGAAGTTCACGAACCAGTACGGCCGCACCTCTGAATACGACTCGAAGTTCGAAGGCGTCGTCACGAACCTCCAACGCCGCTATCGAGAAACGGACTCGGACTACGTTCGCCAGGATATCGAGAAGTACATGGCGACCATCCCCTGCGCCGTCTGCAAGGGCAAGCGGCTCCGTCCCGAGGCGCTCGGCGTCCTCATCGATGGCCGCTCCATCGCCGAAGTCACGAACCTCAGCATCGTGAACGCCCTCGCCTGGGCGAATCACCTCGCCGGTGCCGACACCCCCCTGAACCAGCGTGAACAGACCATCGCCTACCAGATCCTCAAGGAGATTCGTAGCCGGCTCGAGTTTCTCATGGACGTCGGCCTCGATTACCTCACGCTCGACCGCGTCTCCGGCACCCTTTCCGGCGGCGAGTCACAGCGCATCCGCCTCGCCACGCAGATCGGCTCCGCACTCATGGGCGTCCTCTACATCTGCGACGAGCCCTCTATCGGCCTCCATCCCATCGACGGCGACCGCCTCATCCGGACGCTCGAGCGCCTTCGCGACCTCGGCAACACCGTACTTATCGTCGAGCACGACGAAGCGATGATGCGCGCCGCCGACTGGATCATCGACATGGGCCCCGGCGCAGGCGTCCACGGCGGTCATGTGGTGGCGGAAGGCGACATCGAGGTATTGAAGGCGTCCGAAGCAAGCATCACCGGTGCCTACCTCTCCGGCCGCCGGGAGATTCCCGTCCCCAAGGAACGCCGCGAAGGGAACAGCAAGAGCCTCTACATCCGGGGCGCCCGCGAAAACAACCTGAAGAACATCGATGTCGAGATCCCGCTCGGAAAGTTCGTCGCCGTCACCGGCGTCTCGGGCTCCGGTAAGTCCTCGCTCATCACCGACATCCTCGTACGGAAGGCGGCCAACGTGCTCCACGGGGCGCGCCAACGCCCGGGCCTCCACGACACCGTCGAAGGACTGGAACACCTCGACAAGATCATTGACATCGACCAGAGCCCCATCGGGCGCACGCCACGCTCCAACCCTGCGACCTATACCGGTGTCTTCACCGTCATCCGTGACCTCTTCGCCTCCGTTCCCGAAGCGAAGGCCCGGGGCTACAAGGCCGGTCGCTTCAGCTTCAACGTCAAGGGCGGCCGCTGCGAAGAGTGCTCCGGTGATGGCTACAAGATCGTCGAGATGCAGTTCCTCCCGGATGTCACCGTCCCCTGCGAGGTCTGCAACGGCCAGCGGTACAACCGCGAAGCGCTCGAAATCCTCTTCCGCGGCAAGAACATCGCCGAAGTCCTCGATATGACGGTCTCCGAGGCAGTCGAGTTCTTCGACCGCTTCCCACGCGTCCGCCGCATCCTCGAAACGCTCGAAGCTACCGGTCTCGGCTATATCCACCTCGGCCAGCCAGCGACCACGCTCTCCGGTGGCGAAGCGCAGCGCATCAAGCTCGCCAGTGAACTCTCCCGCCGCTCCACCGGCAAGACGCTCTATATCCTCGACGAGCCCACCACCGGGCTCAGCTTCCAGGACGTCGCGCACCTCCTGAACGTCCTTCAGCGCCTGGCCGACGCCGGCAATACGGTGCTCGTCATCGAACATCACCTCGACGTCATCAAGGCTGCGGACCACATCATCGACCTCGGCCCGCTTGGGGGCGACCGTGGGGGCGAACTGATCGCCTGGGGCACGCCCGAACAGGTCGCCGAACACCCGGATAGCTACACCGGCCAGTACCTGCGGCCGATCCTCGAAGCGGCAGCGACCATTTCGCCGAACGGTCATGCCGCACCACAGGGCCGCAAGCCGGTGAGCGCCGCATCCGGGGCCGCGCCCGCGAAGAAGCGCACGAAGGCTGCTGCGCAATCGCCCCGCGAGACCAGGGAGGCTGCGTCGCCCAATGGCCGCGTGGAGGCGCCTGCAGACCCGGGCGATCTTGCGACCACGAACCCCGAACAGGCCGCCGCGCTGGCCATCTCCGCTATCGCTGACCGTATCCAGCGCGAAGCCGCGACCATCGAGCGGCCCGTCTCGAAGGCAGCCGAAAAGCGCGCCCGCCAGGCGGCCAAGCCACGCAAGGAGACGGCGAGCGAACGCGCCCTCCGCGAACGCCGCGAGCGAGGAAAACCGGAAGACTAGCCGCCAGCGTCCTCCGCGCACTCCTGAGGGTGGAAAAAAGAAGTTCATGTGAACTCCGGCCCCGAGCGGTTTGCAGGCCCTCCCGCTCCCTCCGATCCGCTTGATTGCGCTGTTATACTTGGCCCTCACCTCGTCGGATGAGACTTTGGGATTGTTTTCACAAGCGGTGGGCGAACGCACTCGCTCCCCGCAAGGGCCACGGCATTCCCATTTCACATAAGATTGTGGCGAGGCACGGGAGTGGCACATGCACCGTATCCGTATGCCGGCCCGCCAGGGCCTCTACGACCCCCAGCACGAACATGACGCGTGTGGCGTTGGCTTCCTTGTGCATCTGAAGGGCCACCGCTCACACCAGCTCGTCAGCGACGCCCTCACTGCACTCGAAAACCTCTACCACAGAGGCGCCTGCGGCTGCGAACCGAACACCGGTGATGGCGCCGGGCTCCTCCTCCAGATGCCCCACGAATTCTTCCGTCGTCAGTGCGCCGCGCTCGGCATCAAACTCCCCCAGGCCGGCCACTATGGAGCCGGCCTGTTCTTTTCCTCGCCCGACTCCGGCAATACCGCCCGCGCAATGGCGCTCTTCGCCACCATCGTGGAAGAAGAAGGGCAGCACCTCCTCGGGTGGCGTCCTGTCCCGTCCGACAACAGCAGCGTCGGCGCCACGGCCCTCGCCGCCGAACCCGTGATGCACCACGTCTTCGTTGGCCGCGGGGCCGGTATCGAGGATGACGACGCCTTCGAACGCCGCCTTCACATCATCCGGAAGCGCTTCGAAAAGGCCGTCCATCGTTGGGGCATCAAGGACCCGGATTACTTCTACATCCCGAGCCTCTCCGCCCGTACGCTGGTCTACAAGGGCATGCTCACCGCGACACAGCTTCGCCCCTATTTCCCGGACCTTCGCGATCCCCATCTCATCAGCGCGCTGGCGATGTTCCACTCTCGCTTCAGCACAAACACCTTCCCGAGCTGGAAGCTGGCCCACCCCTATCGCATGATCGCGCACAACGGCGAAATCAACACGCTTCGTGGCAACGTCAACTGGATGGCCGCCCGCGAAGCGCTCTTCGCCTCGCCCCGCTTCCCCGAGATCAACAAGATCCTGCCGGTCATCGACGAATCCGGCAGCGATACCGCCTGCCTCGACAGCGCCATCGAACTCCTCGTCCTCGCCGGCCGCCCCATCGAACACGTCATGGCGATGCTCATCCCTGAGCCCTGGAGCGGCCACGAATCCATGAGCCCGGAAAAGAAGGCGTTCTACGAATACCACAGCTGCCTCATGGAGCCGTGGGACGGGCCCGCCTCCGTCGCCTTCACCGACGGCAAGTCCATCGGCGCCGTCCTCGACCGCAACGGACTACGGCCCTCACGCTACGTCGTCACGAAGGACGACCTCGTGATCATGGCCTCCGAAGTTGGCGTGCTCGATATCGAGCCGGAGCGCGTGCTTCAAAAAGGCCGCTTGCAACCGGGCAAGATGTTCCTGGTGAGCCTCGAAGAGGGCCGCATCATCGACGATACGGAGCTTAAGGCCCGTCTCGCGAACGAGCGCCCCTACGCCGACTGGCTTCGGACGAACCTGCTCCCCCTCGATGACGCGCCCGCTGGTGACGTTCCACCCGCAATCGAAGGCGACGAACTGGTCACGCAACAGCTCGCCTTCGGTTACACGTTCGAGGACCTGAAGTACCACATCGGTCCGATGGCCGTGAACGGCGAGGAAGCGATCGGCTCCATGGGCACTGATACCCCCCTCGCCGTCCTCTCCGATCGTCCCCAGCCGCTCTACAACTACTTCAAGCAGCTCTTCGCGCAGGTCACAAATCCCCCGCTCGACGCCATTCGCGAGGAGATCGTGACATCCGTGAAGACGGTCATCGGCCCGGAGGGAAATCTGCTCGACGCCGAGCCCGAGAGCTGCCACCTGGTCAGCCTTGAATCGCCGTTCATCGACAACATGCAGATGGCGAAATTCAAAGCGCTGAAGGACTCGGCCCTGCGCGCCACGGTGCTCCCGATGCACTTTGATGCACCGGCCGGCCCGGGTGGCCTTGCGGCAGCCATGGACGCGCTCTACGAGGCAGCCGACGGCGCCATCGCTGACGGCGCCCGCGTCCTCATCCTCTCGGACCGCGGCGTAGACGCAGGGCGTGCACCCATCCCGGCCCTCCTCGCCGTCGCCGGGCTCCACAACCACCTCGTTCGCGAGAAGAAGCGAACCCAGGTCGGGCTCATCGTCGAAACCGGCGAAGCGCGGGAAGTGCACCACTTTGCGCTGCTCATCGGCTACGGCGCGGGTGCCGTCAACCCCTACCTCGCCATCGACTCCATCCGAGCTCAGGCCAACGCCGGCGAGCTTGGCGGCCTCACCGCCGAAGACGGCGTCGCGCACTACCTCAAGGCCGTCAAGAAGGGCGTTGTGAAGGTCATGTCGAAGATGGGCATCTCGACCGTGCAGAGCTACCGCGGCGCCCAGATCTTCGAAGCCATCGGCCTCGCCGAGCCCTTCATCGACCGCTACTTCACGAAGACCGCCTCGCGCATTGGCGGCGTCGGGATCGAGGAGATCGCGGTCGAAGCACTCGCACACCACGAGCGCGCATTTCCCGCCCGGCCGGGCGGCCTTCCCTTCCTCGACTGGGGCGGCCAGTACCAGTGGCGCCGCGACGGCGAATACCACCTCTTCAACCCCGAGACGGTCTTCCGCCTTCAGCACGCAACACGCACTGGCCAATTCGAAATCTTCAGGCAGTACACCGATGCCGTGAACCAGCAGAGCCAGCGCATGGCGACGCTCCGTGGCCTCTTCGAGTTCAAGCCCGACCGGTCACCCGTCCCGCTGGACGAAGTCGAGCCAATCGAGAGCATCGTGAGGCGCTTCGCCACCGGTGCGATGTCCTACGGTTCCATCTCCGCCGAGGCGCACGAAACGCTCGCCATCGCCATGAACCGGCTCGGTGCCCGCTCGAATACCGGCGAAGGTGGCGAAGACCGGCGCCGCTACACGCCCGACCCGAACGGTGATTCCCGCCGCAGTTCCATCAAGCAGGTCGCGTCTGGACGCTTCGGCGTCACAAGCGAGTACCTGGTGAACGCGGACGAACTCCAGATCAAGATGGCGCAGGGCGCCAAGCCCGGTGAGGGCGGTCAGCTCCCCGGACACAAGGTCTATCCCTGGATCGCCGAGGTCCGCAACGCCACACCGGGAGTTGGCCTCATCAGCCCGCCGCCCCACCACGACATCTACTCAATCGAGGACCTCGCTCAGCTGATCCACGACCTGAAGAACGCCAACCCGCGTGCCCGCATCAGCGTGAAGCTCGTCGCGGAGGTTGGCGTGGGGACCGTTGCCGCCGGCGTCGCCAAGGCGAAGTCCGATGTCGTGCTCATCAGCGGCCACGATGGCGGCACCGGCGCGAGCCCCCTCACGTCGCTGAAACACGCGGGCATCCCCTGGGAACTCGGGCTCGCCGAGACGCAACAGACCCTCGTCCTGAACAAGTTGCGCGACCGCATCGTCGTCCAGGTCGATGGCCAGATGAAGACCGGGCGCGATGTGATCATCGGCGCAATGCTCGGCGCGGAGGAGTTCGGCTTCGCGACCGCACCGCTCGTCGTCATGGGCTGCGTCATGATGCGCGTCTGCCACCTCGATACCTGCCCGGTGGGCATCGCGACACAGAACCCGAAACTCCGCGAGAAGTTCACTGGCCGCGCCGAGCACGTCGTCAACTTTTTCCGCTTCGTCGCCGAGGAAGTGCGCGAATACATGGCGCAACTCGGCGTGCGCAAGCTCGACGAACTCATCGGCCGCAGCGACCTGCTCGACATGCGCCGCGCCGTTGATCACTGGAAGGCCCAGGGCCTCGACCTTTCGGCGATCCTCTACCGGCCAGACATGCCCGCCGACATCGCGACACGCTGCGTCATAGAGCAGGACCATGGCCTCGAAGCGGCACTCGACAACGAGCTGCTCCGTCTCGCTGCCCCGGCCCTCGAACGCGCCGAAAAGGTCACGATCGAGCTCCCAATCCGCAATGTGAACCGGACCGTCGGCACCATGCTCGGCAGCGAGGCCACGCGCAGATATGGTCTCACCGGGCTCCCCGCCGGCACGATCGATATTCGCCTTACCGGTTCGGCGGGGCAGAGCCTCGCCGCCTTCCTCCCGCCCGGCATCACAATCCGCCTCGAAGGGGACGCCAACGACTACGTTGGTAAAGGCCTTTCCGGGGGCCAGCTCATCGTCCTGCCACCGGCAAAGGCCACCTTCGTGCCCGAGGACAACATCATCATCGGTAACGTCGCGCTCTATGGCGCCACAGGCGGCGCCGCCTTCTTCCGCGGCGTCGCCGGCGAGCGCTTCGCCGTCCGCAACTCTGGTGCCGTCGCCGTTGTCGAAGGCACCGGCGACCACGCCTGCGAGTATATGACTGGCGGCCGCGTTGTCGTCATCGGTCGCACAGGGCGGAACTTCGGCGCCGGCATGAGCGGCGGCGTCGCCTACGTTCACGACCCGGGCGGCGACTTCGCGACCCGCTGCAACCCCGGCATGGTCGACCTCGAACCGCTCGGCGAGGAGGAGGACCTTGGGCTCGTCCGCGGGCTCATCGAGCGCCACCGCGAATACACCGGCAGCACCGTCGCTGCAGCGCTGCTCAGCGACTGGCCGGCCGCAGCCTCGCGCTTCGTCAAAGTCATGCCACGGGAGTACCGGCGCGTGCTCGAAGAGCAGCGCCGGGCGGGGGCGATACGCCCAACACCGAGCGACACACTGGAGGCGCTACGTGGCTAAGCCAACCGGGTTTATGGAGTACACGCGCGAGACCCCGAAGCGGCGCCCCGTCAGTGACCGCGTCCAGGACTGGCTCGAAGTCTACGAGGAGTTCCCCGAGGACCGCCTCCGTCGACAGGCCGCACGGTGTATGGACTGCGGCATCCCCTTCTGCCACCAGGGCTGCCCGGTCGGCAACGTCATCCCCGACTGGAACGACCTCGTCTATCGCGACCGATGGCGCGAGGCCATCGAACGCCTCCATGCAACAAACAACTTCCCCGAGTTCACCGGGCGCCTCTGCCCCGCCCCCTGCGAAGCGGCCTGCGTCCTCGGCATCAACAACGACCCCGTCACCATCAAACAGGTCGAATACGAACTCATCGAACGCGCCTGGAAGGAAGGCTGGGTGAAGCCACAGCCACCGGCTGCACTCACCGGGAAGGCCGTCGCCATAGTGGGCTCCGGCCCCGCCGGGCTCGCAGTCGCGCAACAGCTCGCACGGGCGGGCCATTCCGTCACCGTCTTCGAACGCGCGGACCGTGTCGGTGGCCTCCTCCGCTACGGCATCCCCGACTTCAAGATGGAGAAGCGTTTTCTCGACCGCCGTCTCACCCAGATGGAGGCGGAGGGCGTGGTCTTCCGGCCCGGCGTAAACATTGGCCACGACATCGCTGCCGAGGATCTGGTGCGCCAGTTCGACGCCATCTGCCTGGCCGGTGGGGCCACGCAGCCGCGTGACCTGGAGGTCCCCGGCCGCGAGCTCCGCGGCGTCCATTTCGCGATGGATTACCTCACACCCCAGAACAAGCGCAACGCAGGCGACTCGGTGCCCGAGGACCCCTTTCTCGACGCGCGCGGCAAGCGCGTCATCATCCTCGGTGGGGGCGATACCGGGGCAGATTGCCTCGGCACCGCGCACCGCCAGGGTGCCCGGGAAGTCCTGCAATTCGAACTGCTGCCCAAGCCTCCCCTCGCCCGCACGGACGAAATGCCGTGGCCCATGTACCCGATGATCTATCGCGTCTCCGCTGCCCACGAAGAAGGCGGCACCCGCGACTACTCGATCCTCACCAGGCGGCTCTCAGGCGCGAACGGTGTTCTGCAGAAGCTCCACGGTGTCCGCCTCGAGTGGGTTCGTGAGGATGGCCGCAACGTCATGCGCGAAGTCCCCGGCAGTGAGTTCGAGGAAGACGTCGACCTGCTCCTGCTCGCGATGGGCTTCCTTGGCCCCGAACGCGGGGGAATGCTCGAGCAGTTCGGCGTCGAACTCGACGCCCGTGGCAACGTCCGTGCCGGCGAGAGCAAGATGACCTCGGTCCCGGGAGTCTTCACTGCTGGCGACATGACACGCGGCCAGTCGCTCATCGTCTGGGCCATCGCCGAAGGACGCCAGGCCGCCCGCGGCATCGACCGCTACCTCATGGGCGACACCACGCTTCCGGACACCTGCTAAGCGGCGGTGAGCAAGATGCTAACAGGGGCCGCATTCCGTTGCGTTGTGTGACATGCCTCACTTGCAGCTTCAATCGGCCTGTGGCCCACTGCTCCCTCTCAACCGCAGCACACTGGGAGGTATGTCCATGGTCAGCCCGATTCCCGAGGGGTATCACAGCGTCAATCCGTATCTCACCGTCAACAACGCCACCGCCGCCATCGACTTCTACGGCCGCGCCTTTGGCGCCCGTGAACGTATGCGTATGAACGGCCCTGACGGGAGAGTGGGCCACGCCGAGCTCGAGGTCGGCGACTCGGTCGTCATGCTCTCCGACGAGCATCCCGAGATGGGTATCCGGGGCCCCGAAGGCGATAGCACCCCGGTCAGCATTCAGCTCTACGTCGAAAACGTCGACCAGGTCGTCGAGAATGCCCAGGCCGCGGGTGCGACCACCGAACGCGAGCTTCGCGACGAGTTCTACGGCGACAGGACGGCCACACTGCGCGACCCGTTCGGCCACCGCTGGCACGTCGCCACACACATTCGCGACGTCTCTGAAGAGGAGATGCAGCAGGCGATGGCAGCGATGGCGGGGGGCGAGTAAGAGCCGCTCACCTTCGGAGCGTCACAACCGGTCGGAGGGGGTCTCGTGCGGCAGCACCTGCGCGGGCACCCCCACCGCAGTGCAGTGTTCCGGCACATCCGTGATCACCACGGCGTTTGCTCCGATGCGCGCCCCCGTGCCGATGCGCACGCCACCGAGGATCTTCGCGCCTGTGCCGATGAACACGTTGTCACTGATCTTTGGCCCTTCGAAGGATGTGTCCGGTCCTCCGGCGTCGAGCCCAATCGTCACGAAAGGTGCGATCGAGCAGTTCGCCCCGATCGTCGTGAACCCGTCGATGATCACATGACCGTGGTTGATCCGCAGTCCGGGTCCAATGGTGGTGAAGTTCCCAATCGAAACGCCGGCCAGCATCATCGTCAGGCGCTGGCACACGTTCGGGATGAGTGGGATGCCGGCCCTCTGCGCCCAGGCCTGGAACCGGTAGATCAACACCGCTTCGATCTCGATCGAAAGAAGCGCGGCCGAGACCGCAGCCCCGGTCCTCCCGAACAGCCGGCGTGCCAGCCGCGATTCATGCCACACCAGCCCGGCACGAACGTCCGCCTGTACGTTCTCAAACATGGCGAGACGCTAGGCCACGTCCCCCAAACGGGCAAACTACCCCGCGCGGTCCACCAGGTATCGAGCTACCGAACGCAGCTGTTCCCGGCGCTCGCCGGGAAGCTCCAACTCCGCCAGCAACGCATCGGCTGCATCCGCGTAGCCCCGCGCCTGTCTTCGCGTGGCGGAATGGACATCCGCCGCCTCGAGCGCTGCAACAACCTCGGCAACCTGGTCCGCGCTCAATGACGTCTCCGGCTGCGAGTAGGTCGACACCACAGTCTCCCGTGCTGTGCCTTCGCCAAGGCCCATGACGATGGGTAGCGTCTTCTTCCTTCGCGCGATGTCGTTGATGTTCGACTTCCCGGTCGCCGCCGGGTCACCCCAGATCCCGAGGTAGTCGTCCTGGGCCTGGAAGGCGAGACCGACCTGCACACCCCAGCGGCCAAGAACCGCGGCCTGCACTGGCGAGGCGCCAGCCAGCAACGCTCCCATCTCGAGCGGGGCCCCCAGTAGTGCACCCGTCTTGCCCGCCACCATCGCCAGGTACTCATCCACCGTCACGTCCAGCCGTTGCTCGAAGGCGATGTCCTGCCACTGCCCACCGATCATCTCTCCGATCGCCCGGTTCAGCACCCGCAGCGCCTCGATGCGGAGCCTTGGGTCGCCGGCGCCGTCGGCCAATGCCGCGATCGCCCGCGTGTACAGGAAGTCGCCCGCATTGATCGCCTGTGCCTCACCGAGGATGGCCCAAAGCGTCGGCCGGTGATGGCG
>Ga0265293_10010045_pt1 | contig 13357 bp, 12 predicted proteins | sample Munlanlewell138R_FD_192505 | JGI IMG/M metagenome (GOLD analysis project Ga0265293, IMG submission 192505) | Leachate microbial communities from a municipal landfill in Southern Ontario, Canada - Leachate well 138R | ecosystem: Engineered > Solid waste > Landfill > Unclassified | place: Canada...
CCGAAACGAGAATCGAGCGGAATGCCGAGGAGAGCGATTCGCCGATCGCCTGCGATTTTCCCATCGTTCTCCGATTGACCATATAGGTGTCCGTCAGCAGGATGGCGTAATCGATCGTCGCACCGAGCTGGACCGTGTTGAGCACCAGGTATCCGATAAAGTTGATGGGCGTCCCCGTAAAGTAAGGGATGGATAAATTGATCCATATCGCCGTTTCGATCGTCAGCACGAGGATAAACGGCAGCGAAAACGAACGGAATGTAAAAGCGATGACGAGGAAGATGGCGATGATGGCGATCAGGTTGACGCGAATGTTGTCCACATCGACGACTTCCTTCATGTCGGAAAGCGTGGCGCTTTCGCCGACCATGTACGACTCGTCGTAATGCGATTCGACGATGCGCTCGATTTCCCCGACCGCCTGGAAGGTCGCCGTGCCTTCCGGCTCCAGGTTTGTGTACAGGACGAGCCGCGCATAGTTCTCCGAATAAAACTGATCGGTGATGTCGGCAGACAGAAAACCTGCGGGAATCCGGGTCCCGACCGTTTTAGCAAACGACACGACGCTCTTCACATTCGGATGCGCACCGAGGTCATCGGAGAGCTGCTTTTCGTCTGCGATGCTCCCGCTTGGAACGAGCAGCGCAAGAATATTCGTGCGGCCGAACTGCTCGTTGATGGTGAGGATGTCCCGCCCGATTTTCCGCCCCGGATCTTCGTTTGTGTTCCCGTAGATGAACGACGTCTCCTGCTGACCCAGAAAGCTGGGAACGATGAGCAGGGCCACGAGGAGGGTGACGGGGACAAACAGCCGGACGATGACGCGGCTCGCATCCTGGATTCTCGGTAAGAACGGCCGATGAGCTGACCTGTCGACGAACTTGTAGGACACGAGCGTAAGCGCCGGCAGAAAGACGACGACCGAGATGAAGCTCAGCACGATGCCCTTGGCCAGGCACAGGCCGAGGTCGGGTCCGATGCGGAACTTCATAAACACGAGCGCAAGAAAGCCGAACAGCGTCGTGAGTGCGCTTGCCGAAATCGTCGTGATCGACGTTTTAATTGCGTGGAACATCGCCACATCGACATCGTCGTAGATCTTGCGGTTATCTTCAAAGCTGTGCAGAAGAAAGATGGCGTAGTCCATCGAAACGGCCAGCTGCAGGATGGGGCTGATGGAATTCGTGACGAAGGAGATGTTCCCGAACAGCACGTTCGTCCCCATGTTGACAACGACCGACACGCCGATGGCGGCGAGGAACAGCACCGGCTCCAGCCAGGATGTTGTGGATAACAGCAGAATGACGATGATGGCAGGCAGCAGGATGGTGATAGCGAGGTTCACTTCGCTCGTCGCCGAGTTTTGCATATCGGTGAGGTTGACAGCTTCGCCGGACAGCGCACCGTCTTCGCCGATGATATCCGCGATCGCGGCGCAGGCAGATCGCTCGTATCCTTCTGCAACGGCGACGGAAAACAGCGCATGGCCGTCTTTATAGAAACTCTCGACCGTCTCGGCGTCCTGCACGGCCAGGGGCTGAAGCAGGTCGACGACCGAATCCAGCCAAAGCACTTCCGTCACGCCCGGAACGGCGGCCAGCTGCTCTTTGATCGCAAGCGCTTCCTGAACGGATACATTGCGGACCATGGCGTTGACGTTGGGAATCTGCTGATCGAACTCCCGGTTCATGACGTCGATGCCGATCGTCGAAAGGGCCTTCTTCGGAAGGTAGTCCGACATGTTGTAGTTGACGCCGACGAGCATTGCAAAAAAAGCAGCAACCAGCGTTGCAGCCAGAAAGAAAGCGATGACGGCTTTTCTATGAGCGATGATAGCGTGAGCGAATCGATTCATGACGTCCTTTACGGCGCGGTTGAAAAACGGGTTCCAGTAGATTATAATAGACACAGTGTTCGATTACAAGCGACAAGACGGGCTGTTATTGTACGATAGTGCACAATTAAGCATCAATGTGTCTAATAAAATTCAAATTTGATGGGATTTGTATTTCTACAATGCGGAAAGGGGTTAACTCATGAGCGAGAATATGGACCGCAGGGTGCGGATGACAAAAGCGCTGCTGAGGGATACACTTGCCGAACTGATGGCGAAGAAACCGATTTCAAAGATTTCGGTCAAGGAGCTGTGTCAGGAAGCCGGCGTTAACCGCGGCACATTTTATGCGCATTACGCCGATCAGTATGAGCTGTTGCGTCAGGTAGAGCTCGAAGTCATCGAGAATCTTAAAAATTTTTTGGCGCACTATTCGGATGACCGCATGCCCATCAAAGAGGGAAACCTCAGAGGCATTCTCGAATACGCCAGGCAGAACGCGGACCTGTTCACTGTACTGCTGGGCGAACAGTCGTTTCAAAACGATCTGTTTAAGCTCGTCAAGCTCGTACCGTTCCAGTACGAGACGGAAGGCTGGGAGAAGACGTACATCCTGGACTTCGCCATCAGCGGCTGCCTTAGCGTGCTGCGAAAGTGGCTGCAGGAAGGAGCTCCCGAATCGCCGGGCGAGATGGCGGCGCTCGTTTTAAAGATCATCTACGGAGGTTTGCTCAGCTTTTAAACCAGCGGGTTAATGACAATGGATTCATAATAAAGCCGGAAGCGCATTGTCAGAGCTTCCGGCTTTTTTCGGCTTGTGTGTCACCTAAGGAATGTCGACTTCGTAGGCGTCCAGGATGCTCTTGTCCAGCTCCATGCGGACGGTCAGGAGGGGATTGACGATCTGATTGATGATCAGATCACCTTTTAGGCTCAGAAGCTTGCCTCCGTCGTATTCGTCGAGATCCGTGCGCGCTAGCAGGTAGTCCAGCATGCAGTTTGCAGATTTTTTTGCGGCCGCCATCAAATCTTCCTCGCTTTGTATCGTGCAGATGCGCGTAGGATTGCAGGGGTCGTGCGCCGTAACGACGCAGGGTGTGGGCAGCGCGTCTTCCTGCACGACGCTCACGCGAACCGTCACTTCGCCGGCAGATTCAAGACCGCAGATCATGCATTCGCCGTCGCCCATCAGCGCGTGGAGATCGCCGATTGCGAGCAGGGCTCCGTCGACATTTACAGGCAGGTAGACGGTCGACCCTTCGATGATGCGCGTGCAGTCCATGTTGCCGCCGTGATCGCCCGGGATGACGGTAGAGATGGCTTCGGTTTCCGGCGCGACGCCAATGACCCCGATCATGGTGTTGATGGGAAACGTCAGCGTATCGTTAAACTGCAGCGTGTCGCCGGACACATCGAACTCCCGCACGACGCGTTCGCTTACGCGCTCATAAAATGCGCCTCCGACCGTGGACTGGCGCATATAGCCGATGCCCTTCAATGTGATGTCGAGGATTTCCACTTTTAAGACATCACCCTTTTTTGCACCTTCGATATACAGCGGTCCGGTCGCAGGATTTTCAACCGCGTTTTCCGGCTCGAATTCGCTTCCGTCGGCCGCCAGGCGGTCGTCGTAGCAGTTGCGCGTTTCAAACCACACCGTATCGCCGCTCTGACAGCGGGCCGCTGGCGTGTCGGAAGGGGAATGAGCCCCGGTTACGTAGTCTCTTGAGATTCGGATCATGGAAGCCTCCTTTGCACTGAGCAGTGGACCACCGGCGCAATCCTGGGCGGCACCGATGTCTTATCAGTATGGATTATTTTGTAGTGATTATATCACAAAAGACCTGGACCCAGCCGCCGGTTATGCTAAAATGGTTCTGTTGTTTGTATGGAAATATCTCTGTCTCGAAACGAGGACGGATTTGAAGGAGAATAAGCGATGAGAAAACCGAAAATTCTGATCAGCAGCTGCCTGCTGGGACTGCCGGCCCGCTACAACGGCGCGCAGGAGGTGCATCCCTTTGTCGAGGCGCTCGAAGAGAAGTACGAGTTAATCGCCGTGTGCCCCGAAATGCTCGGAGGGCTTTCCGTTCCAAGACCGCCTGCAGAAATTGTCGGCAAGCGAGTGATCGACAAAGAGGGCCGCGACGTTACATACGAGTACGAAGAAGGAGCGCAGCGCGTGCTGGATATCGCAAAAGGCCTGTCGATTAAGCTTGCGGTATTTCAGGAACGCAGTCCTTCGTGCGGGCACGGCTGGATCCACGACGGAACGTTTACAGACGGCATGGTCGAAGGCGACGGCATCTGCGCAAAACTGCTCCTCGAAAACGGTATCCGGATCGTCGGAGACAGCCGGATCGAAGAACTGTTGTAGCGAACTCTTTGTCCTTTTGTGGCTTATGTGATAAACTAGAACAGAACTCATGAAAAGGGAAGGGATTCCGGCACGGTCGCAATTCGGGCCGGTCCGCTTCCGATTATCTGACCAATCGAACACCAGAAAGGAAAGTGAGGAAACGAACATGAAGAAACCCCTGATCGGGATTACCCCGGGATACAGTACGCAGAATATGCAGTACGATTTGGAGTGGGCATATACGAACGCTGTGATCAAGGCCGGCGGCATCCCCGTGATGTTCCCCTATACTTCGGATCCGGAGATCATCCGGCAGCTCGTCGACACGTGCGACGGATTTATTTTCTGCGGCGGCCACGACGTCGATCCGGCGCTGTACGGCGAAGACCCGTGGTACAAGCTCGAGAACCTCGCCCCGCTGCGCGATATGACGGAGCGCGCATTTTTTCAGCCGATGCTCGAATCAAAGAAGCCCATATTCGGCATGTGCAGAGGGCTGCAGATCATCAACTGCTTCCTGGGAGGCACGCTGTATCAGGACCTGCCGACTGAGTTTAAAATCCCCGACGGCATCGAACACAGACAGAAGGACATCGCTCTGAAGCCGACGCACAAAGTTAAGCTTGTAGAAGGCTCTCCGCTTGCAAATATCGCAGGCACCGACGAGCTCATGGTCAACTCATTCCACCATCAAGGGATCAAGGACCTGTCCGACAAGCTCGTTGCAACGGCGCACGCCGAAGACGGCCTCGTCGAAGCGGCCTATATGCCGGACTATCCGTACATGTGCCTCGTGCAGTGGCATCCGGAAGAGCTGTACCCGCAGTGCGAAGTATCGCGAACGCTGTTCGACCACTTTATCAAAGCGTGCATGCCCTAGACAAAGGCAGGCCTGGCGAACGAGACGCGCGCCGAAAAAGATTATCTAATAAAGAAGGACCCGCATACTAAGACAGTAAGCGGGTCTGTTTTTTTATTTTGCATTTCGTCGCGTTTCGCCTGAAGGCTCTGCGCACTGTATTATGAAGACACAGTCAGCCTGACTATGCACCCATAAACAGTTCGATGTCCGCATCGACTTCGCCGATGCCTGCGATGCCGAAGTTCTCCACGAGCACCTTGGCGATGTTGGGTGACAGGAATCCGGGGAGCGTCGGTCCGAGGTGGATGTTCTTGACGCCCAGGTACAGAAGTGCCAGAAGCACGATGACGGCTTTCTGCTCGTACCACGCGATGTTAAATGCGATGGGCAGATCGTTGATATCCTCGAGTCCGAAGACTTCCTGCAGCTTCATGGCGATGAGCGCCAGCGAGTAGGAGTCGTTGCACTGACCGGCGTCGAGCACCCTGGGGATGCCGCCGATATCGCCGAGATTCAGCTTGTTATAGCGGTACTTGGCGCAGCCTGCCGTCAGGATGACCGTGTCTTCGGGCAGCTTTTCGGCAAATTCCGTGTAGTAGTCTCTGGACTTCATGCGGCCGTCGCAGCCGGCCATCACGAAGAACTTCTTGATGGCGCCGCTCTTGACCGCTTCGACGACCTGGTCTGCAAGCTCCAGCACCTGGTTGTGGGCAAATCCGCCTACGATGCTTCCCGTTTCGATTTCTTCGGGAGCCGGCAGGGTCTTTGCCAGCTCGATGATTTCCGTAAAGTCCTTCTTGCCGTCCGGCCCTGCGACGATGTGCGTGCATCCGGGATAGCCGGTCGAACCGGTCGTAAAGATGCGGTCGCGCACTTTATCGCTTCTCGGCGGCACGATGCAGTTCGTCGTAAACAGAATCGGTCCGTGGAACGATTCGAATTCGCCGACCTGCTTCCACCAGGCATTTCCGTAGTTGCCGACGAAATGGTCGTATTTGCGGAAGGCCGGATAGTAGTGCGCCGGCAGCATTTCACCGTGCGTGTACACGTCGACGCCGGTGCCTTTTGTCTGCTCCAGCAGCGACTCCAGATCGACGAGGTCGTGACCGGAGATCAGGATGGCCGGATTGCCGCGCACACCGATGTTGACTTCGGTGATGATCGGGTGACCATAGGTCGATGTATTCGCTTCGTCCAAAAGCGCCATGGCTTTGACTCCGTATTCGCCGGTCTTGAGCACGAGCGCAGTGAGCGCATCCGCATCGAGGCTGTCGTCGAGCGTCGCAGCGAGCGCTTCGTATACAAATTCATTGATTTCGGTGTTTTCTTTGCCTGCATTGTTCGCATGCTCCGTGTAGGCCGCCATGCCCTTGAGGCCGTAGATGACCATTTCGCGCAGGGAGCGCACATCTTCGTTCTCCGTGGAAAGAACACCGATGCCCGCTGCTTTTTCCAGCATGGACGCCCGGTCCGACACGGTGAATGTCGCCGCATCGTGAAGCCCGTCTGCCGACACTTCTTTTCTGAGATCATCGCGCAGCGCAATCATCTTGAGGATCTGTTTTTCCAGCGACCCATCGTCGAAGTTGGCGTTTGTGATCGTCATAAACAGGCTGCTCAGAACTTCGTAATTCAACTCGGTACGTTCCGACACGTCGATGCCCTTATCGACGACGATGTTCGAAATGCCCTTTGTCGTATAAATCAGAAGGTCCTGAAGCTTGGCGACCTCTTCGGTCTTTCCGCACACACCCCGGACATCGCAACCGGTCCCGCGGGCTGTCTCCTGACACTGATAACAAAACATACTCATAACTTGAATTCCTTTCTTGACTTGCGACTATTCGTCCAGCGGCTCGAAATCTTCCTTGCTGGCGGAGCAGACCGGACACTGCCAGTCGTCGGGAATGTCTTCAAACGCCGTTCCGGGGGCGATGCCGCCGTCTTCGTCACCTTCGGCAGGATCGTAGATGTAGCCGCAGGGGATGCATTGATACTTTTTCATGAGTATTCCTCCTTTGTAGTAAATAGCTTTCGCTGACCGGTATTCCGGCTGCGACGAGTTCCAACCTTTTTGTAAAGTATAACAGAAGAGCCGTGTCGAACCAACACAAACCGCCCTTCGTTCGCACATTATACGATAAGCGGAAGGGCGGCGAAAGTCTGTTGTATTTACAACAAGATCAGTTTGCATTCATCGGGCCGGCTGATTCTTTTTCCCTTCACCGGTACGCGTTCCTTCTGCGTCCGGCTCCGGCAGCGGCATGTCGTCTCTCTTGACGAAAACCTGCACGATCTGACCCATAATAAAGATGGAAATCACGGTCAGCACCCAGCGGGCAACCATGAATTTGGGTCCGAGAAACCGCGCTTCGTTTGCGAGCATGGGGATCTTGATGACGGCCCACGCGCCGAGCAGGATCACGATGTTCGAGATGCTGGCTCCCCGCTGCAGAAGCATCTTCGCGATGGGAAACGCCGCGTACACGGGCCCGGCCGACACGCTCCCCAGCGCCAGTGCCAGCACATTGCCTTTCATGCCGGAATTTTCTCCGAAGTTTTTAATGACCGCCTCTCTGGGTACGAGCACGTCGATGACGGTGGTGAGCATGTAGATGACCGGCAGGATGATCATCATTTCCTTTAAGTAAAAGGCGCTGTTTTTGACGGCTGCGAATGCGGTGTCCGTTTTGAATGCGAAGAGGAGCACGTAGGCGAGCGCAACGGCGGACGGCAGCTTATTGCGTTTCATTGTGTCGAGCAGTTTCATAAGATCACCCCCATGGCCAGTGCGATCGCAATCGCAAAGACGAAGCCCAGCGCATTGCGCAGAATCGCAAATCGCGCACCGAACTCGCTGCTTTCGAGCGGATAGGTGATGATGCCGACCATGGTGAGCGTCGTCAGAAACGCCACCGCCGGAACGATGCTCGCTCCGGCATTCACAAGCGACCCCACCAGCGGGAAGGCCAGAAAGCCGGGGATGAGGGTCACGCTCCCCGCAAGAGCCGCCGCTACGGTGGCGATCTCCGTGTTCGACGAGCCCAGGAAGGTTCGAATCGCCTCGGGCGGCACGAGCGTCAGAATCAGCCCGATCATAAAGATGATGGCGATGAAGTCTCCGAGCATGTTGCCCATGATCTTTTTAGACTTCTTCATTGCCGCAAATGTCTTTGGTCTGCTCTTTATAAATGCCGCGGCCATCAGAAGCAGAGAACCGGACCAGAGTCCGATGGTGAATGCATCCATGTACAACCTCCTGTGCTGCAAGTTGCAAACTGTAAAATATAATATATAATGCGATCATCACGATTGATACAATGCGATGATTCTATATCGCTTTTAGAGCAATCCCACGAATGGCGCATCCCCGGCACTCAGGCGGTGCGCGAGGAGGTACCCATGGAAAAATCAGCCATCACGATCGCCGGCATTACAGGCAGTCTTCGAAAGGGTTCGTACAACCGCGCTGCGCTGCGTGCAGCTGCTGAATGCATGCCCGAAGGCTCCGTTCTCAAAATTCTGGACGTGTCGGAGCTTCCATTCTTAAACGAAGACGAGGAGGCGATCGCCATCCCCGCATCGGTTGTCGCATTTAAAAGCGAGCTCGAACAAGCGGACGGCCTCCTCATCGCCACACCGGAGTATAACTACTCGATCCCTCCCGTGTTAAAGAATGCACTCGACTGGGTCTCGCGCGGCGAGTTGCTCCCGCTCGATGGCAAGCACGCTGCAATCATGAGCGCCTCTCCGGGGCTGTTCGGAGGCGCCAGAGCGCAGTACCACCTGCGTCAGGTGTGTATCGTTCTCAACCTGTGTGTCTTGAACCGGCCCGAAGTGATGATCGGGAGAGCCCACGAAATGTTTGACGAAAACGGCAAACTCACGGACGAGCGGACCCGTAGGCACATCGAGGCGCAGGTGAAAGCGCTTGTACAGAGCATCCGGTCGGACAGCGCGGCGAAGTAAGCTACTTGCGCAGGATGCTTCCGGTTCTTGCACCGGTGTGCGCGCCGTCAAGCGCCGTCAGCACGCCGTTGACGTACACGCGATGGATTCCTTCGCAGGCAGCCTTCGGACCGGCATAGTCGGGAACGTCGCGGATGCGGTCGTAGTCGAACAGCACGAGATCGGCTTTCATGCCTTCCCGGATCAGACCCCGGTCCTGCAATCCGAGCCGCGCGGCCGGCAGGCCGGTCATCTTGTGGACAGCTGTCTCCACCGGAAACAGTCCCCGGTCCCGGCTGTAGTGCGCGATGACCCTTGGAAACGTTCCGAACCAGCGCGGGTGAGGCTGCCCCGGATAATCCAGCGATGCGGCTTCTCCGTCGGAGCCGATCATCGTAAAGCGCTGAGACATAATGTATTCGATGTCCTCTTCGCACATGCCGTAGTTGACTTCCGTTACGCGGCCGCGCTCTTCGACGATTAAATCAAAGCAGGCGTCAGCCGGATCGACACCCCGGATGGCCGCAATCTCTTCGATGGATTTACCCACAGTCCATCGATTTTTTTCACTCTGCACATAGGCGATGCAGATGTCGCCCCAGCGCCCTTCGTGGGATGCGTTGCTCTCATTCTTTAGCCGCTCGCGGATATCGGTTGTCTGCAAACGCTGGAGAAGCGCTTCCATGCCGCCTTCAAACGTCCACTGGGGCACGTTGCTGTCCAGCGTCGTCGATGAAGCCCGGTAGGGATACTGATCGACGGTTACATCGAGCCCTTCGCGTCTGGCCTGCTCGATCATCGAGACCGTCTTTTTGCAGTCGATTCCCCAGTGCGACTTGCGGACTACCTTGTGGTGCGACACCTGGAGCGGCACGCCCGCATTCCGGCACACGCTGAGCGCTTCGGTCAGCGACTCCACATTCTTTGTCGCTTCGTTCCTCATGTGCGTTGCGTAATAGGCACCGTAGGGCTTCAGCTCCTTTGCGAGCTCCGTCATCTCGTCGACGCCGGAATAGCAGCCCGGCGGATAGATCAACCCGCTCGACAGGCCGAACACTCCGTCGTCGAGCGCCTCCCGGAGCAGGGACTTCATGTGTGCGAGTTCGGCCCCGGTCGGCTTGCGGTCGTCGAAGCCCATCGCAGCCAGCCGTATGGTTCCGTGACCGGCGAGCAGTCCGAAATTCGTGCTCGTGCCGAGCGTCTCCAGATAGCGGAGATAGTCGCCTGCAGTCGACCAGCTGTAGTCCAGCGATCCGACGTAATCGCTCAGCAACTTGAGGCGTTCCCTGTTGACCGGCGCGACGGACATGCCGCAGTTGCCTCCGATTTCGGTCGTAATGCCTTGCAGAATGCGGCTTTCTGAAAGCGGATACGAAGGCAGCGACACATCGCTGTGCGTGTGGATGTCGATAAAGCCCGGCGCCAGGTACAGCCCGTCGCCGTCGACGATTTCTCTGGCGTTGGCTTTGCGCAAAGAGCCGACATGGCATATCGTTCCGTCCCGGATGCCCGCGTCGCCGAGTCGCCACGGCGCGCCCGTGCCGTCGATGATTCGCACGTTTTGAATCAGTACATCGTACATGGTCCCTCCAGGGTTGATCCCTTCCATGTTGCATCTATAACTTGCGCGCGGCTGTCTGCAGCCATCTGTGCACCGTATCCTACAATGAGAAATATCGGGGTGCAGTCAGAAAATAGGCGGCAACACCGATGATGAGCGCGACGATCGCGTTGATGACGGTCACCCAGAATGCGCTCTTGCGGTCGAGCGCGATCAGCGGGAACAGCGCATCGCCGTCCTGCGAAATGGCGTTGGCCAGCAGCGCGGCAAACGGGAACATGCCCTTTAAGTACAGCGACACGAAGATGACCTGAGGACCGCAGCCGGGGATGATGCCGATCAGCACACCGAGAAATACCGACATGAGTCCCGAGGCAGTCAGAAGAGAAGCGATGAACTGATCGCCTCCGAGGAGGTGAGCCACCAGTTCATACAGAAAATAGGCACCGAACACCCACAGGCCTACGAAGGCGGTTTCTTCCGCATTGTGGATGAACGTTTCCTTGAGAGAGAAGAATTTGTGCTCCATATCTTCGTGGCTCGTCGCCTGCACAAATTTTTTGGATGCGATCATGTAGATTATCGTAACAGCCGTTCCGATGACTCCGATGATCGAACCGGCATTTGGAATGCGGGGGATGGAATTGAGATCCACCTGCATCAGATCCAAAATTCCGAACACGAATCCCACCGCGAGGACGACCCAGAACACGACGTATGCGTGGTGCGTTATCCGGTAGCCGAGGCTCGTCATGTCCAGCGGTTTTTGATGGTGGAGGATCATGTCGATTTCGTCGCCTTCCTCGTGACCGATGTGGACGAGGTTGCACGACCGGCTCGAATCTTCGGCATCGCAGCTCTTTCCGTCCAGCAGGTGTTCAGCTTCTGCGTGCTTCTTTTCCAGGTTTGGAACGACTCGCTTTGACGAGCGGGCCTTGACCCAGTCGCTGAGGCCGGTCCGGTCGGAGATGGTGCCCGACACGGTTCCTGCGATGAGGCAGAGGATGGTGATGCGCACAAAGTCAGCCGGCGCCTGCGTCATGGTGACGAACGCAGAATCGCCGGCGGTTGCAATCAGCGTTGCGAGGACCGCGCCAAACGATACGGTATTTTTAACGTAGAGCGGCATCACGAGAATCGACCCGCCGCATCCGGGGATGATGCCCAGCAGCGCACCGATGAGGGGCTGGTAGCCCTTCGCATTTTCGATGGCGCGGATAAAGGCTCCCTGATACCGGTAGTCGATGTAGCCGAACAAAAGCAGGACGATGCCGACAAACACCGTCACCTGTATAAATGAGCCTTCAGCGCTTACAAGAAAAATCCGCGCAAGATCAGCGATATTCATTCGTTTCGGGTTTCCTTTCTTCCAGCCGATCCGGAAAGGTTTTCCGGACCTTATGTTAAAATGTATTCCAGTTATAATACCATTCTACGAAGATAACCGCAAATCCGGCGCATGCATACTTATATCAGGTGTGCAGCGTGCGTCTGGCGTACAGCTTGCGGCGCGCATTCCGGCGGATGCAGTTTCAGGTTTGGTGTCGCGCCGGACGAGCGCCGAGCGTTATGCGGTGCTGCTTTGCAAATCTGGTGTCGAATCTGACACCACATAGGCTTAGATTTGCGAGCAAATACGAAAATAAGGAACGCGTCCGCCCTAAATCCGGCCGGGCAGCTACTCGTGTTCCTTATCCTGTCGCAAATTTATAAAAGCGGAACACAATTGTTCCTTCCGTTGCCTGCAATCAGCAAATGAGGAACACACAGCCTGCCGACGGCAGAGAGCTGTGTGTGGGAGAAACGCTATTGGTTTTGGTGGAAAGTATGTAGCAACCATATATTTATTTTGCCATTATAGTCAACTCTAAGTCGAGCCCATCCAACAGTTTGATCAAGGTATCAATTTGAGGAATATGCTTTTCTCGTTCTAGTCGTGAGATAGATTGTTGGGAAATACCGGTGATTAATGCTAGCTCTTTTTGTGTCATATTTCTTTTTTTTCGTTCGCTCACAATTTTATCGATTAATTTGTATTCTAGTTTTATTTTTTGGTATTTCTCATCAAACTCCGGATCTTTCCGTTTTTCGGCGACTATGCCTTTAACGTCAATTATTTCAAAACTCATTTAGTCAACCTCCTCTATTTGATTTTATCGGCCCTATTTCGCGCTTTGTCTAAATCGTGCTGTTCAGCTTTACCTTTTTGCTTTTTACAAGCATGAAGAAGGTAAATATTATCTTTATCTATCAACACATAAAAAAGTCGATTATGCCTCCTGAACTTAATTTCCCATAATTTGTTTTCTATTTGTCGTGTGTCGAGCGTGTCTAAAAAGTCAAGCCCTCGCTTTTCCAGCTCTTCTAATATTAAATATCCTTCAACGGATTCAATAATGTCAAGCTTATCTAAATAATCTCGTATTAAATCTTTTCCACCACCAGTTCTGTAGGTGTGTACCTTCATCAGGATTCCTTCGCAACATCACTATACAGCATATTTGATGTATTGTCGCTACTTTTTATTATATTTATTAACAATTGAATTACATAGTACCGTTGGTTTATATATTACCAAAAATGTTAAAATATAGCAATAAAAATTTGAACTGGTCTCCGACATGCACGTGTACGCTTCAGATAAAAAAGACACAGCCTGCCGACGGCAAAGAGCTGTGTCTTTTTCTGGCGGAGGACACGGGACTCGAACCCGCGGGGCCTTTCAGCCGTACTCGCTTTCCAGGCGAGCTCCTTAGCCACTCGGTCAATCCTCCATTTGGGCGCGGATCGGTT
>Ga0265293_10010046_pt1 | contig 13356 bp, 32 predicted proteins | sample Munlanlewell138R_FD_192505 | JGI IMG/M metagenome (GOLD analysis project Ga0265293, IMG submission 192505) | Leachate microbial communities from a municipal landfill in Southern Ontario, Canada - Leachate well 138R | ecosystem: Engineered > Solid waste > Landfill > Unclassified | place: Canada...
AGAATCCACTCATATCCGCTGTTCATGTTAGTTTCCTTTAAAGATATTCGTCGTCTGGAACTTCACCATTTGCCAAATACATCATGCAGTCAACACAAGCATAATCACCATGAACAATATTTCCATCTTCATCAACTGCATGCCAAGGTTCTCTGTTTCCACCTAGTCTGCAATCGCATAGGTCACACCACTGCCATGAAAAATATCCCTCTTCAACTATTTCTCCAGCGCTACATTGTTCTTCAAATTCCTCTTCCGTTGGTTTCCTTTTTCCGAATCCGTTGCATAGTTCGCAATCGTCATCTCCACCACATTCACATTCTATTTCTATTCCGCAATCGTTGAGACACTTTTCACAACCAGGACAAACACCGGTGGATATTGCCGTCAGCCCTTTTGTGTTGCGTTCAATTCTTTCGATATACTCTTTTTGCTTTTCGGTGAGATTGTCTTGCATATTAAACGCATCCAGTTTTCCCAGAACCAAATTGAAATCCAGAAAGAAACTGCACCCATGCTGGGTCTGTCGCAAACAGATGCTTCATCGCGGTCATGAATTTCTTCGATTCCACGATTACTTCAAATTCTGCCGGAACTCCAGTAGAAGCATTTTGTCCAGAAAATCCAAAGATCAGAAACTTAATGAAATCCAGAATCTTTTCCGTTCTGACCGTTAAACTTCCTGGAGCTACCCGTCCTTTGATTGTTTGCTCACGTTCCAAAAATGCAGAGTTGACTGCCATTTTAAAATCGTCTTCATGTACATGCAAAATCATCAAAGGTTTCGGATTTTTCTCATCTCCTTCCCAAACAAACGGAATACAATAACTCGTTCCCATCAAACCAAGACGTGCAATAGTTAAACCGCAGATTCTTTTAGGTTGATCTGTAGGAAACTCAACAAGTAGACAATCGCGAATAGTAACAGGATTGATTGATTCAACCATTTTTCTCACACATGACAGACCCTTACTTGCTTACCTGCCCACTGTCCTTTTGTTGCTTTGCTTGTTGAACTTTTAAGATTGTCAAAATACGCTCTCCATCCTGCTGGTGCATGCCCTTCTACTTTTGCATTCTTATACAACTCTTTTGCTTTTTCAACAGAAATATATCCAGCAGTCTCAAGTTGGTTTCTTAGATGAGTTGCAGAAGTTTGATCTCCGTATAATCTGTCGTAACATTTTACTCCGTTTCTAAGAGTATGAACGAGACATCTTGCTTTCATCTGTCTTCGTTCGACACCACCAAATACTGCTGTTTTATTCGAGAGATACGCGGCAATCCTGGTTCCTCTCAAATGCATCCAGAAAACCGTTCCTCGGCGATATTGCCCTGTTGGCTGCCGCATACAGGAAACCCATCCATTCGTAAACGTAGACATTCCTAGATGGTATACCGGATCTCCTGTCACAATGCAATCATTTCCTAGGTCTTCGTCTGGCCCTTTGTCTGGAATTTTCTGTACGCTGACATTTCCCAATCTCCATACTTTCGCCAGTTTACGCACTTCCTCCTTAATGTCTGCATTTTCTAGAACTCCATTTGCAGATCGAAGTTTTGGAGGTTTCAGTTTGCACCATTCCAACAATCCATTCATGCTTGCAGTATTTCCTTGATGAATTGCTGCACGGAGTTTTCTTTTGATTCTTCTGGTTGGATGCAGTTCATTATCGACGGCAATTCCGGTAATGATCCTCCGTCCAGCTTTTGCAGAATAGAGGTGGGTTTTTTCTTCTGCAAGCGTAAATCCACAGCGTCTGATAATCTGTGGAATATTCACTTTCAGAATATCAGTCAATCCAGGATCATCGTAGGAAAACGCCAAATCATCAGCATATCGAGTGTAGATGATTTGCTTGTTGTTCTTCATAATCCATTTTAATATCGCCTTGTCCATATCGGAAGCTGCTAAATTTGCTGCCGCTGGGGATGTTGGTAATCCTTGTCTTGCAGAACCATCAACGATAATATCCTTGACGATTTCCGCAGACAATTTTCCTACCAGCATCTTTTCTGTCACAGTGGCAAAAAAATCCCGCAGATCCATTGTCAACGTAAATTCGTGACCTACGTGAGCCTGTGCGTTTGTCACAGGCGAACGTTTTCGCATGAATCCGTGCGGAACTTCTTTCGGACAGGCTTTTTCTGCACGGTCGGCAATTTTCCAGACCAGCGATCTTAGGTGTGCTTTCTCCTGTTTGTTTGGTACGTAAATTGTTCTGAACTTACCGTTGCCTTTTGGAATGTTCACGATTTTCATGATATCATTCCTAAATTAAAGGTAGACACGAACGAAGCGTGAGTGTTGCTCTTCGAACATTCGGAGCGTGGCGAATGCGACGAATGTTTAAAATCTTTAAACTTCGTCGCGTGAGCCCGAACGGATGTGAGAAGCTCAACACTGAGCGTAGTCATCTTGCTACAGAATTTGTCTCCAAAAAGGCTTACAGGACGCGGCGAAACACACGCGTCAGACAAATAATTACGATAGCTGTCTACCATTCGCCGGAAGGAATGCGATCCCCTTCGATACGCAACGGCGCAAAAAAGATAGACACGAACGAAGCGCGTGCAGCTCCCTAACCTTTTGCGAGTGCCGCGAAGAATGAGCAAACGGAGCAAAAGGTTATAGAGCTGTAGCGTGTAGTCTTTCTTCTACACTATTGATTCCCCACAAAAGGCTACTGGACTTGGCGAAACACACAAGTCGAATCAATAATTACGATAGCTGTCTATCAATTGCCGGTGAGTACGCGACTTCTCACTGTATCGCTACGGCAAATATTCATTCTATTTTCTCGTTATGAAAGCAGGATCATCCATTGTTTACCTCATTTAATCATAATCTTCTATGAAACAACTACCTCCGCAAAACAAACTTCCACAATTTTCACAACGAAACACATCTTCGCCGCAATAACCTTGACAGTCTCGCCTCCCACAAAATTCGCATGGTTCCTCGTGTTGAAATTCCCACTCGAATTCTAGTTCAGACTCTTTTTCCTGAATTGTGGAAAGAACGAATTGTTCAGGTGTCATATTTAGCGTTTGTGCTTCGTGATAGTCTGCCTCGCTAAATTCTATCTTAACACCAAGAAGAAAATATCTGTGGGTGTAGAAATCGTTGGCTTCCTGCACCCATTTTTTCATTCTCTGGTATTCGTCAAGCTCCTTGTAAATTTCATTTTTGAGTTGTTGCTTCTGTGACATTATTCAGACTCCAAACTCAAACCATTCAAGAATTTCCTGACGTGTCTCTACAGAAACATCATTCCACAGATCATCTTCTTGATAACGATCTGGATTGTTTGAATAAAGACATGTGCAAAATGTTCTGAACCTCTCGTACCAGTTATGAATAGTGGAAAAATCAATATCTCTGGTTTCGTCTGAGACATCTTCTAAGAATTGATCAACGGCTTCTTGATAGTCTTCTTCAGTCGTGCACCAATCCTCAAACGGATCAGATACGCAAATATATTCTCCTATCTTGCATACTTCAAATCTGTCTGGATATTGGTTATTGAAAAAATCAACCAATATTTCAACCATTTCGTATCTCAATGAAGAAAGTTCTAAAATGTCCTTACCGTAGATCGTTGACATTTTGGATTCCTCTAGATGACAACGCTCGTACCTTTTCCGTCTTCGAACGCTTCAAGAACTCGATCATGCGACTCAGGAACGAATTCTGTATATTGCTTTTTCGAGACTACGCTGATAGATACTGGACCTTCAGCATAAGCATATCTCAAATCGCAGAACTTTTCGAATTCCTCACGCGATTTGAATTTATGCGAGCTTGTCCATTCGGCACAATCACAATCTCGTTCCCATTTGATTACGTGAATTCCCCCTTGTTCGGCTAGAATTTCCAACAAGGAATGGTTCGCATGCTCCAATTGGTAAAGTTTCTTTTCGCATTCAGTCAACTGATTTGCGTAGTTATACAACAATTCCAACGCAGCAGTAGTTCTGTCTTCAGGACTCAGTTTCAAAATGTTCATAACTTCTTTAACGTGGTCAGTCATTTGTTTTCTTTCTCCGTCCATCCAGGTTTAAGGAATTCACGTCTTTCGATACGTTCTTTGCACTTTGGACATTCCCACATAAAATGTCTACATAATACTTCTTCACATTTAGGACATTTCCACAATTTTGCTGTTCCAAATTGACACATTGAACACAACATAGTCAGATCTCCAGAAAATGGCATACATTATTGGGCTCGCATCCCTGCGAACCCGCAAATCTATGTCATTTACTCAGAACAATAGCATCGACGCTTCTCATCTTTCCAGGATGTGAAACAACCTCGATGCCAAAGACTTTTTCACCGCTGTAATCCTGCAAAAAGGCAACGATTCCAGGTCCATTTCCCCAAGGAGACAAAACGTACCAAGGAGCAGCACCAAGAGGAATAATCGTGACCATTTTCTGTCCGACTTTATCGTGCGTCGTGACAGAAGCAGGAAACATCTTTTCATCCAAATCGAGATATTCTTCTGGAACGTAGATTTTCGTACCGATCTTTGGAAGTACGGTTTGAAATCTCTCCGTCGCAGATTCTGACTCTCTACGGACTTCATTGGCAAAATGGTTGATTTCCAAGTCTTCAAATCGAATCGTCAGTTGATCACCATCTTGTCTGGAAATTGTCACAAAAAGACGAGAAGGAGTCTCGTGGTTCTTTTTTATTCCACGAACCTGCACCCAAACTTTCTCTGACGGAAATTTCTCATCTTTTTCATGCCAATCGTAGATTACTGGCATTGTTTACTCCTCCAAATCTTCGTAATCGTTATCCAAATCGTCCTCATTTTCAGAAACTGCAACTTCCTTTACAACAACTACTTCATCATATGGATAAGACGCCTCATTGTTTCTGGCAACAGCATCTTTGTACTTTTGACTCGCTTTAATCAGCAAATCATACAATTCCTTTGCCGTTTCGTTTATAGCAAGACAATCAGCAAGCATCTTCTCTTCATCTTCAGTAAGTTTGTCGATGCCTTCAATCTGTTTTGTTACAATATTGATCAGTGTCTGATCTTTAAGTGTTTGTGAAAGACAGGAAAATATATTCCACTTCTCCGTTGCAGCACCTACGGCTGTATCGGAAAGCTTTTCCGTTGCAGCAATCAATGGATCATCATTATCGCTCAAAATAATTTCAGTTTGTGCTTGACTGTCAAAAGGTCCAGCCAAGATTTCCCATTTTCCTAGTTCGTAATCAGTATCGGAACGTTTTCCCAACAGAAAGATCAAGCCTCTAGACCTTTCCGCAACATGGTCACTGACTAAAAACAAAAGTCTGTCTTTAGTCAATTGGTACTGTCTGATATCTGCGTCTGTTACACCAGGAATCAAATTATATTTTTCCAAAGCCTCCACCATTTTGTCGGTGCAGGCGATCAGTTCATGCAATTTTTCGATCATGGTTTGTTCTCAAAGTCTCAGATACGGGAATTGTAGCAAAACCCTGCCGACTTGAGAACTGGTCAAACGAATTTTGCAGCAATTTTTTGCAGAACTCCGTCCATGATGAGTGCCTGACCTGTTGTACATCTTCCCCACCAATATCCGTAGCTATTGTCTATTACTACTTCTCCAATATCTGAGAGTTCTCTGCAAAGCCATCCCGTCACTCTCCACCATTCGTACGGTTCTGCAGCGTCGGCATTTTCTCTTACTGCTAGCCTCCAGTCTTCAACGTCTCCCCACTGCGCTTCATCAAGTATTTCAAAGAGTTGTTCCTGGAGATATTGAATATCCTTACGTTTTGCCAGCTTTTTGTCAATCACAGAGAGAGTATCAAGCTCTTCAATAAGCGCGTCTTTCTCCATATTGAAAGGATTTGATCTGCTTGGATACTCAATTCCATTATCGTCGCAATACTCTCTGCACTGTTTTGCTGTCCAGTCCGATGTATCTACGTAGACATTCTTCCATTCTTCAATAGAGAATTCTTGTGCTACGTTGCAATTCGATTCAAAAGACATTCTTGCCAGATCATCAACCAGACAAGAATCGCAGCAAAGAATGTCTCTCTCTGCGTACATTTCTGCTAGTTCTTCAATTCGAATCTGTCTGTATTCTTCTTTTGTTGCCTTCTTCCAGCGATTGTCTTTCTTGATTTTGTAAACTTCTTCCGGATAGGTTTGATTTCTAGGAACTATGTAATCAATTCTATATGTTACGGACTGTCCGCCTGTCCACAATTGAATTGTTTTAATTGATGATTCAATTCTATGGTTTACATTTGTCTTTGTCATGATTTGGTTTCTTTCTTTACAGATTTCTCAGTGCTGTTGGAATAGGTCTTGATACTTGCTTACTGGAATCTCTACCAACTAACCACATTGCCAACATATGAACTTTACTTCCTGCTAACGCTTGTTGGATTACGAATGTTTCTGCTTCGTCATCGCTATTAAACCGAGAGCATTCATCGAATTTGCAAATATCTACATAGGAATCTCCGTAATCATCTGTGTAGTCCGTGAGCAGCCATCCCTCTTTTTCTGCAAAATCAACCAATTTGAAGTACCAGTAACAAAATGGTTTTAGTCGTATCATAATAGAATCTCCAAACACACAACCAAAAACGCAAATATCTCGACTCTGTACGTTTAGTTACAGAGTCGATGAATTTGGGTTTTCAGCTTGCGTAGCCTATCAGCTTGCGTCGTTTACCTGAATACTCCTTGCTTCTTTACTCATTTTCATTGCTTTTCGCAGAATTTCCTCACATGCCGTAACGTTAATAGCCTGTTCCAAATATGCTGCAGCAAGGCGAATATCAGATAAAGGATACTCCTCCTCCATCAATTGTTTAAACAGTTGTCTTGCCAGAGTGTCGATCATATCCGACACCTCCTGGACCTTTTTATTTTTCATTGTTCCGTATTCGTTGTATATAAAACTCATGCTGGTATTTCACAATTAAGTTTATACGCGTGTTCTTCAGCCTGTTAACGAGAATGAAATGTAGCAACTATATCCGGCTGATTTTCCTCTGCTGTCTCCATGTTGACAACATAGAACAAAGTTCTCCGCTCACCGTGCCAGACAGTTACAATAAATCTATTATGTGTGTCATTTATTTGTGCTGTCATTTGCTATCTTGTATTTCGTAATCAACAATACTACAATCGGAAATACGGGCACCGTCCGTATACGATACACAATCCATTTCAGACAGAACCGTATATAGTTCTACATCTTCATCCAAGACAATGACAAGATTTGTTTTCACGCTAACATACACCTTACGCATTTCTACTCCTAAACTTCATATTGCTCAGTTTCCTCACACCATCTCAAAACAATCGAATCGTCATAGAAATTTGGAGACTTATCACGATACAATTCGATCATCGTTGGAAAGTCTTCATTGCCATAAATAACAGCAGATTCAGGACGCCACGGAAACTTGAATTGGCGAAGATGTGTTTGTTGCAACCAATCCATATCGTCATCTGAATTAATGAATGTGTGGTTCATTATTCATCGCTTTCTATTTGGAAGTTACCAATAACAATCGCTGTACAGTTTTCGAAATATCCAACATTTTCCGGACGTGCAATTGCTTCGTCAATAAATTCTTGTAGTTGAACAGCAATCTTTTCCGCTGTTATTTCAGAATCGAAATAATCGACAAAAAAGGAGAGTATAACACGTCTTTTCATTCACACACCAAAATTCTGCTGATCTCTGGATTTCCATACTCATCAAGAATTCCAGGAGTTGACATTGCGGTTTCAAGCAAAGTTTCAAAAGCGTTAGAGAGACTTTCCGCGTCTGTGACATCTTCGTCAAATGTAACTTCAAAGACGAGTTTACAACGAGCAGTCCACGGTCTGGCAGTTTGCATCGATAACTTCTCCACCCCAGTAACTTTGGAACGCTTTTGCGGAAATCATACTGGATGCAATAAATCCTTCTTTGAAACTTCCGCACTTATGGTTAATTACAACATAACGAACCCACGATTTCACGTTCAGTTCCATTTCTAAATCTCCACACTACGGTAATGCGACAAATCTGCAGCTTGACCAGTATAGGTAAATTCGTATTCTTCAATTCCGTTTTCTTTTATGTACGACTTGATGATTTCAGTAATTTCCTCGAACATGTATGTCGCATCATCAAATCCTCCGCATCCATCAATAAACTCTCCATCAACTTCAATACTGAATCCGTAAATCCAACCATTTGCCCAATTCGTATAAATCTCCAAAAACCGTCTTGCACTTTCTTCACGGTCTTTTGGTTTCAGTTCTTTAGGATTTCTTAAAAGAAGAATACCAGCAGCTAGATCGGTATCCCAACGACACTGTGTTCCTTCTCCCAATAAAGAATAACAAGATGCTCCGTGCTCGTAACAACTCACAATAAATGCAGTTCCGGTTTTCAGTTTTCGAGCGATTCCGATATTTGCCGGAATGAAATCACCAAACTTATCGCGACCGGAGAGATAATTGTACGGACTTTCATAACCGATGTGGCGATTGTTGAAGCTGACGAACTTCCACAATCCATAATCGCAGGGATTTTCTGCGTCTTGATCTATCCACAAATCAATTGTAAAAATCGTATGTTCTGACTTCATCTTCTCTACCTGCCTTTGTCTGATTGGCAACATACCAATTTCCCTCCAAGAAGTCAACTAATGTACGAATTACGGAGTAAAACATTCCTTGCACTTATCTACGATTTGCGCGTCGTCTGTGGTTTTCTCAGAATCACACAAAACCTCCCCGCAACCTCTACAAATTTGTGTCAGATATTCACCATTCCAAATTAGTTGTTTCGACAATTGCCGAATTTCGTCATCGTTGAGCCGTTTCAGTTTTTCTAGACACGACGAAAAAGATATGAACGTACGAGTCATAGTTCACCTTTGCAAATTATACAACAAAACAGAAACACACATCCCCGCACTTCTCCACAAATAGAGAAGTGCGGAGTGAGTATTCCTAGCTGTATCTTTCAGTTATCGACAATTTCCAAACTTTCCCAGGTTGGAAGATCAAATCGGTTTTCCACGTCTAGGTCTTTATTTGCATACTTACGGAATTCAATCTCTTCCCAATAATGTTTGTAACAGAGCAATAGATTTGAATCGCCACATTTTAGTTGTCGCACTTCTTTTACTTGTTCACCGAAGTCACACCATGGCATGCGATTTTCCCTTTTCCTTCTAAAGTTAGTCTTCGTTGGAATCAGCACTCAGGTCAATTTCAATCGGTTTTTCTAATTCTTTTCCGTCTATCTGTACAATCTCGACAATCCATGGATAACAATCTGGTGCATGCAAAAGTTCCCAAGCCTCTTCTGCGGCTTCTTTTGCATCAGAAGCCGTTACGTCGATTTCGATTCTACAACGGAACTCCTTAGTCACTTCAGTCTGTTTCATAAAATTCTGCACCCATTTTCACTATGTCTGTTTTTCACCATCGTACTCTGGAACTGTAACTACCAAAAACCAACATCCCCGATTTTATCATTTTCAAAAGGATAAAATCGGAGTGGAGATTTTCAGTTTATCCTACTCTGCAATAAACTCGACTTGTCCCATCAGTAAAAGTTCTTCAATTCCAAATACCGAATTGTTGTCGCATTCATCGCAAATACACTTGCTTGCGTCTGGTTCTATTCCAGAAACTTCCGCACCACAAGCAGTACAAAAGCCGGAATACTCTTCACGCATTGCATGATATTCATCTTGTGTCAGATAGAACATTCTCACTTTTTGTCCTTTATGGTGTGGTGTTTTCTTCGTACCACGTATCTAAAAGAAGGGCAATCCTATCGATAGCCTCTTGCTGCTTACGAAATTCTTCCGGCATTTCGTCAGAATCGTCCAAAGAATTCTGAATTGCTAAATCCAGAACAATTACCAGAGCTTCGTAATCGGTCATTAAATCCCATCTCCATCAAACGGAGGCTTGATTCCTCGTTTCATCCATTCATCCCTACAAACTGGATGATAAATTTCCCAACTTTGCAAATTCGGAGGATCGTTTTCTCTTGCCCACTGACGAAATTCTTGTTCTTCTTCAGGCGACAGATCACGAAACATTTTGATCTTTCCAGTTTTCAGTGCGTTATCGAATGCTTATGTTGGATTATCTCCGAAGAGGATTTCTTCCATCACTTCCTTGAATCCTTCGTCGCTCATTTTCTCTCTCTTTAATACGTATCAACAACATCACCATCCATCGACAATTCACGACTCCAATCAGATTTGTTTTCCCTGCAGATAACGCTCATGTCTTTATCCCAGGAATCCCCAACGGAAAACACCTGCATTTCGTCTTCCGGATCCTCGTACAATTCTACCGTTCTTCTCCTCCAATGGGAACGAACTTTTTTCAGCAGACGATACCTGGAAATTTCGGCTCTGGTTTTTTCTGTGTGATTGTGCTCTGTCATTCACTTGCCTAGATTTTGAGCTTTCTGACTCTCGCGTAAAACGAAAAATCCTAACGTGTAAGTTCAAGACGGAAGAGGATTGATCCATCTTCTCCCCATCCGTGCAAAAAAGCGATCACAGGATTGAGAATTTTCAAAGACAGCAGTAGGTCAGAATCTTTCCAGTTCCGACCGAGCATGAGCATGCCTACCTTTTTAAACTCTTCGGCTGTCTTGTCGTCAATGATCTGTTTGTGTTCTTGTACGAAAAACGAGTGCTCCTTCGGTTTTTGCACTTCGATCTCTAGTTTTCTGGCACGAACCATTGCCCAGAAATCATTTTTTTTGTCCTGCAATCGAAAAAGAAGCGATCTATCTGCATTCCAACCTTCTAAAAATGCTGTCATCGCTTCAAGAACTCTTATTGAAGAAACTATTTCGTCATCTTCCCAAGGACCATTAATGAGTTTTTTACCGACCTTTTCAAACTCTTCGTCAGACAGTTTCATCACTTTCCTCTTCTACAACCGTAGCGTCTTCAATTTTCCCGGTCCAATCTTCTGGCATTTCTTCCTTTGGCAAACAATAACAAAACATTCCATTTTCATCCGGAGAATCCAAATCTCCAGCCCCAGGAACGCAAGGTGAACATTGTTTGCAACGAGTAACAAATGGACTTTCTAGAACCCAAATAAGCGGTGCTCCACCCAAATAACCAAGATGAAGTTTCAGAGAACCATCTTCATAATCAAATTCTGGTTCATAGCACTCATATGAATCGCACAAACCACCATCAATAAGTACATCCAAAATATCTCCATAATCTAGATAGTCTGCAAGCTTTTCTGGATGAGAGCTATATTGGTCAAGAGTTTTCGTAATTGCATCACGGATTTCTTTCTTGACATCTTCCTTAAATTGTTCAAATGTCAGATCATCCCCATTTGTGAAGATATCGTCCAACAATTCAGGAACATTATTACCGTGAATAACGCCAAAAGGAATTCCGGTTTTGCTGTTGTAATTAGGCATTGTTGGATTTCTCCTTATCTACATTCGTCTTGTCAAGAATTGTCTCGATTTCTGCAACATCAAACTCATCACAGCAATCTTCGCACCACAATTTAGTCTCGTAGGACTCGTCTGGAACTGAATCTTGCAATTCTGCTAGTTCAACATAACCGTCTTCTACACGATCAATATAATGGTACTCATAAACTCGTGACACATAAAAGAATCGCGTTGATCCACATTTCGGACACACAATCATAGTTAATCCTACACACTTAAACAAAACATAAAACGACGTTCATTTGTGTACTCTTTACCAATGAAAGAGTACACTAAGAAAATCGGTTTGATCAACAATCAGTGACTTACTTTCTTATCCCTTTGACAAATTCTTCCTGACTCATCAAGCGAACATCCGCAGTTCCGTCTTCTTTGCACTCTGCGTAACGAATTCCAGTCCCAGAAAGTTTTCCCATCTTTTCTGCGGCATCTTTCAATGATTTTTGCATTACAACGGCAGGATCAGGACCGTTTACCTCAATTGGCGTCCTACGAAATTCACAGATTGCCCGATAAATATCGTCCCAAAACTCTACTTCTCTGTCAAGACCAAGATCTTCCCTCCTTATCCAAACTGTGAAATCGGTGTCAAATTGCCCAACCGATTCGATGTTGAAAATGTATCGGACTCCACGCTCATTCAAACTTTTCGCAATTACTTTTGGATCTTGACACTGCCCTCCGTACAATCCGGTTTCATATCGTTCTGGAATTCCGTCTTTGTTCCAGGTCAGACAAACATATCCGTGAGCTTCCAAATCCAGAATCGTGTTTGCCTTCGTGGGACTATTTTCCAAGCTTTCTAGATAATATTCTGGTTCTTTCTTTATGCAATCTCCACACATGCAGAGATGTTCATCAACGCAACCATATGGTGTCCAGACATATGAATCTGGTACTATACGAAACGCCTTCTTGCAAGATTCACAAACTTCCCACTCATCTTCCCATTCGATTGTGCATCCTAGCTTTTCGAATATCTTGCACAATCTTTCCGGTGCGTCGTTTGTTGTTATGTACTTATTTTGTTTTCTATCCCAATAACATTCACTATTCCAATCTGAAAAAAGAATTGGACCTTCTCCGTCTTTTCGATATCCAGGTTCGGAATAATCTTCTGACAATCTAATGTAGAGACCGCGTTTTTCTGCAATCTCCATTACTTTCCAGAATCGTTCATCGTTGAATGACATTAGGGTTCTCCTTTTTAGATAAACATCCAGTCTTCACTTGTCAACAACGCTGGTCTTTCTCCGGTTGCTAGATAATACAAACAGAGAAGTTGCGACCTGTAGATTCCCCAAATGAAATCTTTTTTGAAATCGTCCACAAAATGAGAACAATCATACCAAGAAACAGAAATCGGTCCTGATCCATATTCACCAGGATCTATTCCGTGTCTTTCAGTAAATGAATACTTGAATTTTGGTCTGTTGTATTCCTCCACTGTCTCACACCATCTATCTGTATACAACCAAAAATCGTACTTCATCTTGGTATGGGGATTTATCTCGCTACCAATGAAAGTAAAATTAGGAGCGTTCTCCCATTCTGGATACGGGAAAAACTTTTTGTGTTGCTCGGACATTGCTTTCCCTTTACTGATTTAGTCGTGATGATATTCCCACCGTCCATCACGATCTTGAAGAATCTTTACAGGTTCGTGAGATTTCTTCGGGATTAGAATTTCTATACCTGTTGCGTCTTCCGAATAACAGGAAAAAACACGAACAAGTTTTGCGCTGATGATACACTCCAACAAATTGATAGAGCCCATTTTAATATGCCTTTCAGAAAAGAGTTCTTAACGACGTTCATTTCGACACCGCATCTTTTTACAGATGCGGTGTCGTAGGAAAATCG
>Ga0265293_10010047_pt1 | contig 13355 bp, 16 predicted proteins | sample Munlanlewell138R_FD_192505 | JGI IMG/M metagenome (GOLD analysis project Ga0265293, IMG submission 192505) | Leachate microbial communities from a municipal landfill in Southern Ontario, Canada - Leachate well 138R | ecosystem: Engineered > Solid waste > Landfill > Unclassified | place: Canada...
GAGCGAGCGGCGGGTGTACCTCGGGCGAGTATTGGCGCGCTCCATAGGGTGTGCCGACGGAGGAGGCGCACCGGCGATGTTTGGGTATTCCCCGGTGCGCTTCATTCTTCAGCACACCCTATGGCTCTCGAGCGAGCGGTGGGTGTACCTCGGGCGAGTATTGGCGCGCTCCATAGGGTGTGCCGACGGAGGAGGCGCACCGGCGATGTTTGGGTATTCCCCGGTGCGCTTTATTCTTCCGCGCACCCCATGGGGCGGATATGGCCCGGCGCTACGCGCCCGCCAGGGCGAGCACCAGGGCCTGGAGAAACTGCAGGCCCTGGCTGAACAGCCCCTGGAGGAAACGACCGAGGTCGTTCATCAACACCGTGAGCAGGAAGATCCCCGCCGTCAGCGACATGGGGAAGCCCACCGAAAACACCGTGAACTGCGGGGCGGCGCGGTTGAGGATACCCATCGACAGGTTGATCACCAGCAGCGCCGCCACCAGGGGCAGGGCCAGCAGCAGGCCGGAGACGAAAATGGTGCCGGTAAAGCGCACCAGCAGCTCGAAGCCCCCGGCCTGGAGACCGCCGACGCCCACCGGCAGGGTGGCGAAGGTGCCGGCGACGATCTCGACCATGATCAGGTGGCCATTCAGGGCGAGGAACATCAGCATCGCCAGCATATGAAACAGGCGCGACAGGATCATGGTATTGGCGCCGGTATCCGGGGCGAAGAAGGTCGCGAAGGCCAGCCCCATCTGGAAGCCGATGAACTCGCCGGCGGCCTGGACCACGCTGAAGATGACCTGCATCGCCAGCCCCATGGCGGTGCCGATGAGCACCTGTTCCGCCAGGATGCCGACCCCGCTCCACGACATCACAGGCACCTCCGGCATCGGCGGCATGGTCGCGCCGATCACCACGGTCATCAGCGCAGCCAGGCCGATCTTGGCCTGGTTGGGCACGCTGGAGTGGCCGAGCAGCGGCGCGGCGGCGATAAAAGCGGCAATTCGGGCGAAAGGCCATAAAAACATCGCCAGCCAGGTTTGCAGCTGGTCGAAAGTCACCTCGACCATGGCGGCGTCAACCGATCATCAGCGGGATATTGCGAAACAGGGTGTGGGTGAACTCGGTGATCAGCTGGATCAGGAATGGCCCGGCCAGCACCAGCACGGCGCAAACCCCGAGGATCTTGGGGATGAACGACAGGGTCATCTCGTTGATCTGGGTGGCGGCCTGGAACAGGCTCACCAGGAGGCCGATCAGCAGCGCGGCGAGCAGCAGGGGCGCGGCGAGGAACAGCGCGACGCGCATGCCCTGATAGGCGAGATCCATGACCATTTCGGGTGTCATCGGTGCGGCCTCAGCGGAGTCTGGGTCGATACAAAAGCGTGCTCAAACATAGAAACTCTCGGCCAGGGAGCCGATGATCAGTTGCCAGCCATCCACCAGCACGAACAGCATCAGCTTGAACGGCATCGAGATGGTGGCCGGCGGCACCATCATCATCCCCAGCGCCATCAACACGCTGGCCACCACCAGGTCGATGATGAGAAACGGGATGAAAATGGTGAAGCCGATCTGGAAGGCGGTCTTGAGTTCACTGGTTACGAAAGACGGCACCAGCACCCGCAGCGGCACCTCCTCCGGCCCCTGCAGGTCGCCGATATCGGCGAGGCGGGCGAACAGCGCCAGGTCGGTTTCGCGGGTCTGGGCGAGCATGAAGCCGCGCAACGGCTCACTGCCGGCGACCAGGAACTGCTCGAAGCCGATGTCGTCGCGGCTCAGCGGCTGCCAGGCGGTTTCGTAGATCTGGTTGAACACCGGCGCCATCACGAAAAAGGTCAGAAACAGCGCCATGCCCAGCAGGATCTGGTTGGGTGGCGCCGACTGGGTGCCCATGGCGGTGCGCAGCAGGCTGAGCACGATCACGATGCGGGTGAAGCTGGTCATCATCAGCAGGATGGCGGGCAGGAACGCCATGCCGCTGAGCAGCAGCAGGGTTTGCAGTTGGATCGACCACTGCTGGCCGCCATCGGCGGTGGGTTGGCTGATAAGGCCGGGAATGCTCTGCGCTTGCGCCGCGAGGGGCGCGCAGCACAGCAGCAGGGTGAACAGGCCGGCCAGCCAAGCGCGGCCCCGAAAACCGGCAGGGCACTTCACGAATCAGTCTCGCGGGCTGCGGGGTCGCGGCCGCGACCGTTGCGCCTGTCCAGGACCTGGATGAAGCGGCCGGCGAAACCGCTGCCGTCGGTACCGCCGCCGGCCCGGCGTTCGGGGGCGGCGGGGCTGGGTTCGGGGTGAGGCTCGGCACCGGGCGCCGGCAGCTGGTGCAGGTTGCTGATCTGGCCGCCGGCGACGCCGAGCACCAGCCAGGTGCCGGCCACCTCCACCACCACCACCCGCTCCTTTTGTCCGACCGCGACACTGCTGACCACCTGGAGCTGTTGCCCGGCCAGACCGCCGGGCCTGTTGACCCGCCTGAGCAGATAGCTGCACAGCAGGATCACGGCGATGACGAAGGCCAGCGCCGCGGCCGTCTTGCCGAGCATGGCGAGGCCCGCGAGGGCGTCGCTGCCGGTGGCGAGGGAGGCGGTGCCGGGTAGGGCGCGGTCGCTGACGGGGGCCGGGTTCATCGGTTGAGCTTCTGAACCCGCTCGGAAGGGGTGATGATTTCGGTGATGCGGATACCGTACTTGTCATCCACCACCACCACCTCGCCCTGGGCGATCAGGTAGCCGTTGATCAGGATGTCCATCGGGTCGCCGGCCAGGCCGTCGAGTTCCACCACCGAGCCCTGGGTCAGTTCGAGCAGCTGCTTGATGGTGATCCGGGTGCGGCCGAGCTCGACGTTGAGCTTGACCGGGATGTCCATGATCATTTCCAGCTCGCGGGCGGTGGCGCTGTCGCGGCCCCTGTCGAGAGGCTTGAAAACGGCGTCGCTGGCGGCTTTGGCCTCCGGCGGGTCGGCTTCGGGCTGGCCGTCGTCGAGGCGGGCCTGCTCGGCGGACTGCTGCTCCGCCAGGGCCTCGGCCCAGGGGTCGTCGTCGGCAGCGGCCTGCTGCTCGGCCATCGCCGCGCTCCAGTCGTCTTCGTTGGTGTCTTTAGGATCGGTCATCGTCTGATTCCTTCGCTGGTGCCATGGCGGCTTTGATGAGTTGCTCGGCAGCCATGGCCGGGGTCTGAACGTGTTCAATGATGTGGAGGATGCGCAGCGCCAGGTGTTCGTCCTGGCTGCCGTAGGAGCACGACATCACCGGCACGCCATCGACCCGCGCGGTGACGGTTTCGGGCAGTGCGATGGGCAGCACGTCCCCCACCTTGAGGGACAGCACCTGGCCGATCCGCGACGGCATGGTGACGAAATCCGCCACCAGTTCCACTTCGGTCTGCTTGATCTCGCTCGCCATCCGCCGGGTCCAGGTGCGGTCGCCCTTGTTGTGGTTGTCGGTCACCGGGCTGCTGAGCAGGTCGCGCAGCGGCTCGATCATCGAGTAGGGGATGCAGATGTGGAAATCGCTGGCGGTATTGCCGACTTCCATATGGAACGTGGTGTTGACCACGATCTCGTTGGGCGAGTTGGTGATGTTGGCGAACTTGGCCTGCATCTCCGACCGCAGGTAGCTGATCTGCAACGGGTAGATCGATTTCCACGAATCCTGGTAGGTATCCGTCGCCAGGGCCAGCAGGCGGCGGATGATGCGCTGTTCGGTATTGGTGAACTCGCGGCCCTCCGACTTGGTCAGGAAGCGGCCATCGCCGCCGAACAGGTTGTCCACCACCATGAACACCATCGCCGGGGGGAACACCACCAGCGCGGTGCCGCGCAGCGGCTTCATGTTGATCAGGTTGATATTGGTGGGCACCGGCAGGTTGCGGGAAAAGTTGCTGTAGCTCTGGTAGCGCACCGATTCCACGGTGATATCGGCGTTGCGGCGGATCAGGTTGAACAGACTGATCCGGAACAGCCGGGCGAAGCGTTCGTTGATGATATCGAGGGCGTGGAGCCGCTGGCGTATCACCCTATGCTGGGTTGCCGGATCGTAGGCGCGGATACGCTGCTCCGATCGCGAGGCGCTGTCCGCGCCGGGCTCCGTTTCACCGCTGACGCTGTTCAGCAGTGCGTCGATTTCATCCTGGAGCAGCAGGTCGTTCTGGGACATCGAGCGGATCCGGTCGGGTTATTGCAGGATAAAGTCGGTGAACAGCACGGCGCTGATGGCCAGCGGCGGCTGGGGTTCGGTAAAGGGCTGGTCGAACAGGGAGAGAATCTGTGCCGACAGGCGCTCCTTGCCTTCCGACGACAGCAGCGCCTCGGCGCTCTGGCCCGACAGGAGGATCAACAGCCGGTTCTGCACCTCGGGCATATGGCGATTGATGATATCGCGGGTCTGCAGGTCGCTGGTCTTGAGCGACAGGCTGAAATACAGCAGCTGCTGGCCGTAGCTGTCGCTGGCCAGATTGACGGTCATCGGCCCGATCTTGACGAAGATCAGGTCCGGCGCGACCGCCGGCGGAGACTTGGCGGTGTTCGGCGACACGTTTTCCTGACGGCCCTCGAGCAACAGGTAGAGAATGGCCCCGGCGAGAGCGATCAGGACCACCACCAGGAAGATGAGTAGCCATTTGATAGCGGATGATTTAGCCATAGAAGGTCATGCCTTGAATCGAAAGCGGGTTAAAAGGCCGAATGAGGGCAATTGCCGGGCAGTATGCCGGTTCCGCACCCCGGGCCATGTGCTGAACAGATCGCGGTAAGGCATCTATCTTTGCCTTTTGCCGTGGCGCGGGGTCACACATAGAGGTTGACCCGGCCATCGACGACACCGGTTGTCGCCACCGGCGCCGCAGCGGTCTCCTGCGGGTCCTCGCCGCCAGCGGGGCCGCTGTCGCGGCGGTTGTCGCCGGCGGTCTGCTGCTGGCCGTCGCGCTGTTCGCCCACTGTCGCCTCGCCGAGGGTGATGCCCTGCTCAGCCAGCGCTTCGCGCAGTTGCGGGATGGCCTGTTCGACAGCGTTGCGCACCAGGCTGCTGGCGGAGAACAACTGGACCTGGGCGTGGTGCTCCACCACCTTGAGCTCGACCAGCAGCGGGCCCAGCTCGGCCGGGTTCAACTGCAGCGACACCCGCTGTTCGCCGAACCTGGACAGGCCGGCCACCTGGCGGCCGAGATCCTGTTGCCATTGCGGGCTGGCGATCGGGGCGGCGAGGGCGAGGTTGGCGGCGCCGGCCGGGCTGGACGTCGACGGCGCCGGGCTGGAGGTGGCCGCCGATGGCTGTGGAGCGGGGCCGGCGGGCCTGGCGGCCATTGTCGGGTCAACGCCGTCGCCGGGCTGATTGCCGGCAGCGCCATCGAGGGCGGCGGCGGTTTCAGCGCTGCTGCGGATGGCGGTCGCGCTGTCGTTCTGGGGCACCGGCGGGGCGGTGGCAGCGCCATCCAGCGACGCGGTAGCCGCTGTTGGGGCACTGGCGGGGCTGGCCGCGCCGCCCTGGGGTAAACCACTCGCGGTTGGCGGGCTGGCGGCGATGGCGATCGCCGCGCCGGCTTCCGGCTCTGCGCTTGCCCCGGCGTCGCGCTCGGAGGCGTCGGCCAGCGGGTGGTCAGGTGCCGCGTCACTCTGCTGTTCGGCCGGGATTCCGGCAAGCCCGGCGAGCAGCGGCAGTTCCTCGCCAGCGGCGTCGTTGTCGCCGGCAGCGGGCGCGTCGTGGTCGGCAACCAGGGCCAGGGCCGGCCCGGCGCCCACGGCCAACTCCGCGTCCAGGGCCGGCTCGACGCCGGGGTCGCCGTCGGCGCTTGGCGGCGCGGTCGCATCCAGCGCGGCCGGGCCCGCCGCCAGGGTGAGCAGCGCGGGCATCCCGTGCAGCGGGGCGGCCGCCGGTTGGTCCGCGAATGCCTGCTGGACGCCGGGTGTTTCGCCACCCGGCTCCTGGGCGGCCGCTTGTGGCGAGACGGATGGTGATGCAGCGGCCTGCCGGAGGCCGGGTTGCAGCGCCGCGCGGTCATCGCGGGCCGCGGCCTGTTCCAGCAGCGCGGCAAAGCCGCCGCTGCCGCCCCGGGCGGCCGCCGGTGGCTGGCGATTGCCGCTGGCGGCGGTTCCGGTGGCGCTGGAAAGCAGAAAGTCGATGCTCATGGCTGTTCCTTTGTCATGGTTGCGCTGTTCAGGTCGGCTCCGCGGAGCCGACCTCCTGAGCCGCGAGGCCCAGGCGCTTGCGGGCGAAGGCGTTGGTGGTGAATTCGTCGGTGGTGCGCTGTTCGCGGCGCTGCTCCTCGCGCAAGCGCATGGCATCGCGCCGCGCGGCGAGGGTATCGTAGGACGACAGCCGCAGTTGCTCCTGCTGCCATTGCTGCTGGCGCTTGGCGATCCGGCAGCGCTGCTCCTCCATGGTGTTCCGGGCATTGTCGATGGCGGCGTCCAGCGAGCACAGAAACTGTTGATAATCCCGCAGGGTGGCGAGGTCGATGCCTTCGCCCATGGTCTGTTGCAGGCGCTGGCAGTATTCGTCCCGGTAGCGGTTGAGCAGGTCCATCTGGGTGGCCAGCTGCTGCTGGTCGCGGCGTTCACCGGCGAGCAGCTGGCCGGTGTTGTCGCGGGCTTCGCGGGCGAGGGTGATCAGGGTATCCAGGGGTTGCGCTGTCATTGCTTGCCTCCCAGTAGGGTGTCCAGCTCGAGACGGGTGCCGTCGATGTCGGCGCGGGTATCGATGTCCTGTTGCAGAAAACCTTCGAGTCGCGGATAGAGCTGCACAGCGCGGTCGAGCTGCGGGTCGTGCCCGGGGCTGTAGGCGCCGACGCTGATCAGGTCGCGGTTGCGGTGATAGCGGGAAAACAACTGCTTGAACTGTTGCGCGCTGCGGTACGCGGCGGGCGGCACGATGGCGGTCATGGCGCGGCTGATGGAGGCCTCGATGTCGATAGCCGGGTAGTGTCCGGCTTCCGCCAGGGTCCGCGACAGCACGATATGGCCGTCGAGAATGGCGCGCGCCGAGTCGGCGATCGGGTCCTGCTGGTCGTCGCCCTCCGCCAGCACGGTGTAGAAGGCGGTGATCGATCCGCTGCCGGGGTGGCTGTTGCCGGCCCGTTCCACCAGCGCCGGCAGCTTGGCGAACACCGAGGGCGGATAGCCCTTGGTGGCCGGGGGCTCGCCGATGGCCAGGGCGATCTCGCGCTGGGCCATGGCGTAGCGGGTCAGGGAGTCCATGATCAGCAGCACGTCGTGGCCGCTGTCGCGGAAGTCTTCCGCCAGCCGGGTGGCATAGGATGCCCCCTGGAGGCGCTGCAGGGGCGAGGTGTCGGCGGGGGCGGCGACCACCACCGAGCGCGCCAGGCCCTCGGGGCCGAGGATGTTGGCAATGAAATCCTGTACTTCGCGGCCGCGCTCGCCGATCAGGCCGACGACGATGACGTCGGCCTTGGTGAAGCGCGCCATCATCCCCAGCAGCATCGATTTGCCGACACCGGAGCCGGCGAACAGCCCCATGCGCTGGCCCCGGCCCACGCTCAGCAGGGCGTTGATGGCGCGGATGCCGACGTCGATCTGGGTGTCGATGGGCGCCCGCGACAGCGGGTTGATGGGCGGCGTGGCGAGCGGCGCGTGGGGGGCCTTGGACAGTGGCCCGCGGCCGTCCAGCGGGCGGCCGTTGCCGTCGACCACGCGGCCGAGCAGGCTGTCGCCGATGGGGAAGCGCCGGGCGCTGGTGTCGGCTTCGAGCGGGAACACCCGCGCGCCGGGCACCAGGCCGCTGACTTCTTCGAGCGGCATCAGGTACAGCCGGTCGCCGGCGAAGCCCACCACCTCGGCCTCGGCGAAATGGGCCTGCGCGCCGATCGGCGACAGTTCGATACGGCAGCCGCTGCCCAGGGGCACCTGGATGCCCACCGCTTCCAGCACCAGCCCGGTGGCGCGGACGATGCGGCCGCTGGCCCGATAGCCAGGCAGGGCGCCCACCCGCTCGCTGATCAGCTGCAGGGCCTGGCGCCAGTTGCCCAGATGGTCGGTAGCGGGATGATCGATACCGAGCTGGCCGGCGGGTTGCGGCGCGGCGTTCACTGGGCGCTGTCCTCGTCGGCGGGGTCGGCGTGGCGCCGCCGGATCTGCCCGCGAATGGCGCGCCAGCGGGACTCCCAGGTGGCGTCGAGTTCACCGCTGGGGCTGCTCACCCGACAGCCGCCGCGGGTGATCTGGTCGTCGGGCTGGAGGGTCCAGCCGGCGGCGGCGAATTCCCCGCCGAGGTGTTCGCGGACGATGTTCAGGTCCTCGGGGTGCAGCCACAGCCGCGGTTTGCCGCTCAGGCTGGGTTCGTTGTGGAGCAGTTCGCGAACGATGTCGAGGATGATTTCGGGAGCGGCGTCGAGGCGGTCGCGGGCGAGTTGGCGGCCGGTGGCCAGGGCCAGGTTCACCAGGCCGTCGATGATCTCGCCGTCGAGGTTGTCGAGCGCCTGGGCAAACCGGGCCGCCAGCGGCTGGAGCGGAGCCACGGTATCGCCGAGGCGGGTTTCCAGTTCGCCGGCGGCCTGCTGCCGGCCCGCCGCGAGCCCCTCGGCATGGCCAGCGCTGCGGCCCGCGTCGAAGCCCTCCTGATAGCCCGCTTCACGGCCTTCGGCAAAACCGGCCTTGCGGCCTTCGCGGTGGCCGGCCTGGCGCGCCTCGGCGCGCAGCGCCTGGAGTTCCAGGTCCCAGCGCTCCTTGGCGCGGCGCGGTGCGGCCTGGTCGTCGGCGACAGGCAACTGGCGGTGCAGTTTGTCCATCTGCCAGCGGCGCCAGTCGCCGCCGGCCAGCGAATCGGTGTGCCGCTCGTCAGACATAGCTGTCGTCCCCCGAGCCGAGCACGATGTCGCCGGTGTCCGCCAGGCGGCGCGCTATCTGCAGAATGGCTTTCTGCTCGTTCTCGACCAGCGACAGGCGGATCGGGCCGCGGGCGTCCATTTCCTCGAGCAGCAGTTGCGCGGCGCGCTGCGACATATTGTTGGTAAAGCGCTGCACCAGGGCTTCCGGCGCGCCCTTGAGGGCGACCGCCAGGGCGTTGCTGTCGATCTCCCTGAGCAGCATCTTGATGGCGTGGTCGTCGACTTCCACCAGGTTCTCGAACAGGAACATCTGGTCGATGATCCGCTGGGCCAGATCTTCGCTGTAGCTGCGCACGGTTTCGATCACCGTTTCCTCGACGCTGGAATTCATCAGGTTGAGGATCTCGGCGGCGGTCTTCACGCCGCCCATCTTGCTGCGTTTGAGGTTCTGGCCGTCGAGCATGTTGCCGAGCACCTCGGTCAGCTCCTGCAACGCCGCCGGCTGGACGCCGCTGAAGGTGGCGATGCGCAGCACCACGTCGTTGCGCAGCTTGTCGTCGAACAGCTCGAGGATATCCGCGGCCTGGCCGCGCTCGAGGTGGACGAGAATGGTGGCGATGATCTGGGGGTGTTCGTCGCGGATCATTTCCGACACCGCCGAGGCCTCGATCAGGTTGAGCGTGTCGATGCCCGAACTGGCGTTGGACATGCCGGCGATGTCCTCCATCAGGCTGCCGGCGCGCTCGTTGCCGAGCACCTTGGTGAGCACCGCGCGAATATAGTCGTGGGAGCCGATGCCGAGCAGCGAGAAGCGCTCGGATTCCTGGTAGAACTCGTTGAGCACCAGGTTGATTTCGCTGTGGGAAACATGGCCGATGGCGGCCATTTGCTGGCTCAGCTCCTGGATCTCGAGGGCGGTCAGGTGGCGCAGAACCTCCGCCGCGCTATCTTCCTCGAGGCACAGCAGCAGGATGGAAGCCTTGCGCAAGCCGCTGTTCGAGGCCGGGCCCTGATCAATCATTGTTGTTCATCCAGTTGCGTATCACGATGGCCATCAGCCGTGGGTCTTCCCGCGCCGCGTCGCGCACTTCCTTGATGGTCTGCTCGTAGTTCGAGGTGATGCGTCGGCGTTTGCGCTGGATGGCCGATTCCGTTGGGCCGTCGCCGGCGGGGTCGTCATCCCACTCCATCGCGCCGGCGGGGCCTGCCGCTGCGGCCGCCGCCGCGGCAGCGCCGGCCGCGAACGGCGGCTCCACCTGAGGCGCCACGGCATCGGGCTGGGCGAGATGGCGCCGCATCAGCGGCCGGATGATCAGCAGGTACAGGGCGAGGGCGAGCAGCGCGACCAGCAGGTAGCGGCCAAAAGCCGCGGCCAGGGCCAGCGCGTCGGGCGAAGTCCACCAGTTGGCCTGCTGGAGTTCCACAGGGCTGTAGTCGATGCTGAACGGGCTGTTGACCACTTCCAGTTCATCGCCGCGATCCGCGGAAAAGCCCATGGCCTGGCGCACCAGGCGGGTCACCTGCTCGAGCTCGGCATCGCTCAGCGGCGCACGCAGGGGCTCGCCCTCCTCGTCCTGGCTGTCGCGGTAGTTGACCACCACCGCCACCGACAGGCGGTCGATCTGGCCGCGCTGGTGCTGGATATGAGTGATGTTGCGATCGACCTCGTAATTGATCACGTTGTCGTTGCGGGCGCTGGCCTGGCGCTGGTCGGCCTGCTCGGCGCCGCCGGCGGTGCCGGTATCGGCGTCGGACGCCGGCGCCGGCTCCTGGTCCGGCGGGGTGTTGGTCAGGGCGCCGGGGATGCCCCGGGCCACCTCGTCGGCGCCGCTGTAGGACGAACTCTGCTGGAGGCTGCGCACCGCCGCCTCGTTGGGCGCCTGGTTGGGGCCATAGCGTTCGGAGGTCTCTTCGCGGCGGGCGAAGTCGATCTGCGCGGCCACCTGGATGCGCACATTGTGGGTGCCGAACAGGGGGAAAAGAATATTCTCGATGCGCTGCTGGTAGGTGCGCTCCACCTCCTGGGTGTAAGTGAGCTGGGCGCTGTCGAGGTCGTTGGGAGTGCCGCCGGTGCTGGACAGCAGGGTGCCGCTCTGGTTGACCACGGTGACGTTGTCGGCGGCGAGATCGGGGACGCTGCTCGCCACCAGGTGGGTGATCGCCGCGACCTGGCCTTCGCCGAGGGTGCGGCCGGGGTGCAGGCTGAGCACCACCGACGCCTTGGCCGGCTCGCGCTCGCGAACGAATACCGTGGGCTTGGCCAGGGCCAGGTGAACCCGCGCCTCGGACACCGGGCCCAGGGACTTGATCGAGCGGGCGAGTTCGCCTTCGAGGCCGCGCTGGAAGTGCACCTGTTCGTTGAACTGGCTGATGCCGAAGGCCTGGTTGTCCATCAGCTCGAGGCCCACGTTGCCACCCTGGGGCAGGCCCTGCTCGGCCAGTTGCAGGCGCAGTACGTGAACGCTCTCGCCGGGCACCATGATCAGCTGTCCGCCTTCGCCGAGTTGGTAGGGCACGTTGCGCTTGTCCAGTTCGGCGATGATGCGCCCGCCGTCGGCATCCGCCAGGTTGCTGAACAGCACCCGGTATTCGGGGCCACCGGCCCACATCAGCAGGGCGGCGATAAGGGCCACGGCGGCGGCGCCGGCGACCAGCAGTGGCACCAGGGTATTGCCCCGCAGCCGGCTCTTGAGCCAGTCGGGGTTGAGGCGCGCGGGCTGGGCGTCGCCCTTGGCTGACCCCGGGCGCGTATTGTCGGCGGCGGATGTCGCGCTGCTCATGGGCGCGCTGCCAGTGAACAGACCATCGATGCGCGGGCTATCAATGAGCTGACAACCACAGGGCGGCATGTGGTGGCGGGTTGCCGGTGGCGGGCGCTTGCCGCTGTCGTGGTGGCCGGGCCGGAAGCTATCATCGTGGGAAACATCAAAGGCTCAGTTCATTCAAACAGGGTTGTTCACACTGTTGCGTATAGTGTCGGCCGCGCCGTGGACGGGGAGGCCACCAGTAGAGCTGGACAATGCAGAACTGTCGGTGGAGCTGTCACGAACCGGCATTATGGGCAGCGCCGACAAGCAGGTAAGGGCAGAAAAGCCGGCTTTTTTGCCGCTAATTAGCCGTTTGACGGAGGGATGCCACTGGTAACCTGCCCAAACGTCAACAGACCCCAGGCTTTATTATTCGAGGAGGTGGGAATGGCAACGCCGGCGATCCAGTCCGTTGTGCAACATATGCAAGCCATGGCCGTGCAGGCCGCGGGGGAAGCCGCCAAGGGCCAGAACATTGCCACCACCGTGGGCAAGGGCGGTTTTGCCGCCGAGCTGCACGCCTCCATAGGCCGCATCAGCCAGCTCCAGACCCAGGCCCGCGCCCAGGCCCGCGCTTTCGAGGCCGGCGACGACAGCGTCGCCCTCAATGATGTGATGATCGATCTGCAGAAGGCGAGCGTCGCCTTCCAGATGGGTGTGCAGGTGCGCAATCGCCTGGTCAGCGCCTATCGGGATATCATGAATATGCAGGTGTGAGCCGCCTGCCACCTGTTCCGGGTCTCCGGCTCCACGCGGAGCCTAGACCCGGTATTCTCAAGCTTCCTGGCTGATCAGCCGGCCGACGATGTCGTCCAGCCGTTCGGCAATGCGCAGCACTTCTTCCGTCGGAATCTGGCGGATCACCTCACCGCTTTCGACATCGATGATGCGGGTGACCACCCGCGAGGCGTTGGTATCGAGGTCGAATTCGACACCATAGGGCCGCATCGCCCCATTGATGCGCTGGATCGGCTCCACCAGGTCGGCGGTGCCAACCGGGGACTGGCCGGGATCGGGAGCTTCCGGCAGATGGCGAAGAATCTTGTCCACTCTCTGGCGCTGGGCGACGTCGAGCGAGGCAGTGCCTTGCTGGCTGGCGGTCAGGGTGGTGAGCGGTGTTGTCATAGTGGGCGTCCTTGATCATCCGACTTTAATTCCTGTATCGGCAACCGCTCGGGAGACTTGAGTGCTGTTCGACGGAGCCACATCAGGCGCCAGGGAATAACGCAGACCACATTGTCGTTTCCCCAGGGTCTGTTTGACGCTGCACCGGGCAGGCAAGAGCAGCTATGCATCGCCGCGTGGTTAAAATCATCGGCGCGCCGCCGGTGGAAGTGCATATTTAGGGGCAACGACGAGCGGGCATAGGGTGTGCTGAGGAACGAAGCGCACCAGCGGGATGGATCGACATGCTGGGTGTTCCTTTCTTTGTTCGATAACCAAAGCTGGCGGCATTCCCGCGGGAGCTGAGGCGGGGCGGTTGCAAGCCTGCCCCTTGGCAACCTGGCTTAATAGCGCCATGATCTCCCCACCGCCAACGGATGGCGGCCATGCACCGACAAGGAGGTTGCCGATGTCCGATACCCTGCTCGACCCCAAGAACGATTTCGTCTTCAAACGCCTGTTCGCCGCCTCGCCCGAGCTGCTCGCCGACTGTAGTGGCTTAATGATTTAGGACACCTCCACAAGGCGGTATGCTACCGTCACTATGAGGTGTTTGATGATGAGACGATCGTTCAGTATAGATTTTCGGCGAGAGACGGCCAGCTTGGTTCTGGAT
>Ga0265293_10010048_pt1 | contig 13355 bp, 8 predicted proteins | sample Munlanlewell138R_FD_192505 | JGI IMG/M metagenome (GOLD analysis project Ga0265293, IMG submission 192505) | Leachate microbial communities from a municipal landfill in Southern Ontario, Canada - Leachate well 138R | ecosystem: Engineered > Solid waste > Landfill > Unclassified | place: Canada...
TGATTGAGCTTGACCTTACCGGATTCGGTCTTGGTGGCGATCACTGCGTCACCGAGTTCGAGAAGATACTCCTTCTGGAGATCGAAGAGCTTCTGGCGAACCTCCTCAGCCCTGGCCTCGGACGGATAAACCACAACCACGAGATCAGACATTTTCTTCCTTTCAAACGATAAACAAAACGCTGTGTCAGCGACGCCGTTGCCTGTTGCATAGCCCCGCGCGCAGGAAATGTGCCTGTTGCCGTAAACGTCAAGTCTCGCGATGAAAAAGTATCAGAATGAATGTAATCCGCATTCAATGCGCCGCCCGCAAGCGGTGTGTTTGACGCCAGAGCGCGACCGGATGCCGGAACGGCCGGGCTGTCTCGGGAAACCGGCCTCATGTTGAGCTGTACGTCGAGCGGGACGGTGGAGACGGCATCGCTTTGATGTTCAGGCCAACGTCCGGCCGTCATTGCCCTGCTCTCCTGTGGAAGCCTGTCATCATCGCCCAAGCCTTGGGCATGGCATTTCTAGCCCAACCTGTGCATTCTCCGCAGGCATTCACCTCTTTAAAAACAATATTGCCGATAATGGCAGCCAGAGGCGCCGAAAGCTCACTCGGTGTATATGGCGGGGCATCATGGATTTTCGCAAAGACATCAACGGCCTGCGGGCAATCGCCGTGCTGCTGGTGCTGCTGTTTCATTTTGGAGCGCCCGGTTTTGAAGGCGGGTTCATCGGGGTGGATGTCTTTTTTGTCATCTCCGGCTTCCTGATGACGAACATCATCTCGGCCGGCATCGACAAGGGCAGCTTTTCGATCTTCGGTTTCTACCGGGCAAGACTGGCGCGCCTGTATCCGGCGCTGCTGGCGGTGGTCGCGGCCACCTTGCTGTTCGGCCTTGTCATGATCGAGCCCGGCGCCCTGAAACAGATCGCACGCGATGGGGTGTCCGCGCTGCTGTTTGTCTCGAATATGCTGTTTTGGCGGGAGGCAGGCTATTTCGGCGCTCCCGCTGATTCCATGTGGTTCCTGCACACCTGGTCGCTGTCGGTTGAGTGGCAGTTCTATCTGATTTATCCGGTCGTTCTGGTTATTGCGTTTCCTCTGCTGCCCGGCCGCGCTGCCCGCCTTGGCCTCCTCGCGGCAGGCTTTGTGCTGTCGCTGGCCTTGTCTGTTTTGGCGGGCGAGGCATTCGATAATACCAGCCTCGTTTCTGCCGGGTTCTACACACTGCCGACGCGCGCATGGGAGATGCTCGCCGGCGGCCTCGTGGCGTTGTGGCCGGTTCGACAGGCACCCGGAGCATCGCGTCTGCCGGTTCTCGCCGAGATCGCAGGGCTGGTGCTGGTCGCGATCGGGATCGTGATATTTTCCGGGGAAACGACATGGCCTTCCTACAATGCGCTGCTGCCGACAGCGGGCACGATGCTGGTTCTCGCGGCCCGCAATCCCCGCTCGGTGATCGCCTTCGCTCCTCTCCAGCGCATCGGTGACTGGTCATATTCGATTTATCTGTGGCATTGGCCCCTTGTTGCGGGCCTTGCCTATTTCGGCATAGCCGGGGGCGCGTGGAAGGCTGCCGCATTTGCCCTTTCGGTTCTTGCCGGCTGGGCATCCTACCGCTTCATCGAGCAGCCCTGCCGACGGGTTCTGAAAGTTCCGTCGCAAAAGCCCTCATCGCCCGGCAGGCGTTTCGCGCCGATGGCAGGCCTGTCGGCATGCGCCGTCGCGACCGTGGCGGCCAGCGCGGTCGTCATGGCCGCCAGCGGGTTTCCGCAGCGCAGCGAGGCTGTTGCCGCCGTCTACCAGCAAAGCGTCGATGCGGATGCGGATTACCGCTTTCCCTTCCACCTGTGCGGCGGGACCACGATGTTCGGCAAGAGCCTGCGGCCCTGCGAAATGGGAACCTCTTCGCCCGGCAATGACGTTCTCATCATCGGCGATTCCTTCGCTGAAATCTGGCATGCCCGCGTCGAAAAACTCACCCCCGGGCTCACGGACCGCGCAGTGGTGTTCGTCACCAAGGGAGGGTGCCCGCCGCTGAAGGGGTTGCGGCGCACAACAGCCGGCTTCGGCTGTGAAGCCTTTCACCGGATGGGCATGGAACTGGCGCAGAGCGAACGGTTCGGTACCGTGATCTATATCGGCATGTGGGCATCCTATTTTCAGACCGGAACGCACAACGCCGTCATCTGCAATCATATCGGGAACTGCATTTTCGCCAGTACGCCCGCCGGCCTTTCTCTTGCCATTGCAAACTTTGGCGAGGAAGTGGACGACCTGCGTGCGCGCGGCAAGAAGGTGGTCATACTGACCACCGGCCCCTATCCGCACTTCGATGTTCCTTCGCAGCTGCGCCGCCTTGCCTTTCATGGCCGGCCGGCACCGGCCGACTGGAGTTTCGATTTCTCCGGCGTTCTTGCCCGATCGGAGCCGGTGGATGCCGGCATCCTGACGCTGGCTGAGCGTGGTGCCACCGTCATCGATCTCCCGTCGCTCCTGTGTGAAAAGCTGATATGTCCGCTGATCCGGGACGGCGCGCCGCTCTATACGGATCAATCCCATCTGCGGTCGGATTACACGGAAGTCGTGGGCAGCTTCCTGGATCCGTTTCTACGCGCCGAAAAGGCCGGGTCTGCGGACATTCACTCCGCCCTTTGAACCATGAGCGGTGACTTGCGGGACAGGCGCTTGCGGCACGCGGCTATCAGCGGACGCTCTATCCACACATGGGCGAGGCATCCGCAGGCGACGGTGCCGGCGAAGATAAGCAGGTAGAGCAAGACAGGTGGCGCCGGAACATATTCCGCAATCCTGAACACAAGCCTGCCGACGACGCCCAGAACCGCCAGATGCGTGAGGTAGATGGAATAGGATGCATCTCCGATGAGGTTCAGAAGCCGCATTCGGGACGGCCACTGGCCTGCCGCTTCCAGTGCCGCAGCCCCCGCTATGATCAGCCCAAAGCCCGCAGCATAGCCAAGCTGGACCTGACTGTAGGAGGCTCCCCTGCTTTCCAGTGCATAGAAAAGCGCGATCAGCAGCAGCCCTGCCGGGAATGCCCACTTTACGATGACCGGCCTGCCATACGACCAGGCAAGCCAGGCCAGCATTCCAATCAGGAAATTGAGATTGAGCGGGGAAAAATACGTCGTCCACGGGGTCTGGTCGTGATACTCGGGATATTCGCGCAGCAGCAGGCACACCAGCATCCACAGGCCGAAAACCATCATGCCCAGCCTGCCCCTGATGATGAGAAGCGCGAACACCAGATAAAAGGCAAGTTCGTGAACCAGCGTCCAGGCGGGCGCGATCGGAAAGGTGAACTTGTCCAGCCGGATGAGGAAAATGGTGGACAGCCACTGGGTAGCCGTTTCCGGCAGGGTCGCATTGCTGCCGAAACCCAGTGCAACCAGTGTGCAGAAAATGCCGGCATAAAGCCAGTAAACGGGAAAAAGCCTGACGAAGCGGCGTTCCACATAGTTGCGGAGCCTGTCCGGCCTGCCGATGTCACGATGGTGGGCGAAAATGATGATGAAGCCCGAAAGGACGAAGAAGAAATCGACGCCGAGATTGCCGCGCCATGTGTATTCGCTGAACAGGGGATGGCCGAGATAGCGCGGCAGTCCCATCATGAGCGACAGATGAAAGAGAACCACCGCCATCGCCGCAAGCCCGCGTCCCTGCTGCAATGAATAGAGTTGTCCTGGGGTTCCGCTCATTTATCTTTTCGTGATCCGGGAAGAAATGGTGTCGAGGACTTCTTTGAGCTCTCAGGCTTTGGTGGGATGATCATCCCGACATGGTCAGAACGGCCAGAAGGTCGCGGTCCAGCCGGTTCTCGTCATCAAGACGGCTGATGCCCATCTGATAGCTGTTCAGATCCCAGATCGACCAGCCGAACCCGTTTGCGTGTGCAAGTTCGGTGGCATCCGCCATCCATCTTCTGCGATAGATTTCCGCCGCCCCAACCAGCCTGTCGGAACGTCTGGTCACCCCGAATTCGCCCATGACGATGCGATCATGCGCTATCCCGTGACGATCGGCCCATTGGGCAACGAAGGCAAAGTCATTTGCCATGCGGTCGCGGTTCCAGTCTTCCGCCAGATAATCCTTGAGTACCCGGCGGGCGTGCGCGCTTGCCGCGGCTTTGGCGTGAGGCTCCAGATTGAAGGCTGCGATGCGGGCTTCGAGTGCCGCCTCGATTTCCGCTGGTGGCACGGCATTGGAGGGATAGGGAAGGTCGGAAATATAGCCCGCGCTGGGGGCATCGGGAAAGCCGTAGTCCACGCCCTGATGGGTGAATGCGATGGGGAAGTAGTAATGATATGAGAACAGCACATTGCTGTCGGTGTAGGGAGCGGGATCAAGATCGTTCAGCCCACTGATTCCGCCATAATTCGCACCGGTCAGCATCAACGGCAGGTCGGGTGCGGCGCGCCGGGCGGCATCATGCAGGGAGAGCTGGGCAGCACCCCATACCATCACCTGTGTACGGTGACTGGCATTGCCCAGAGCCGGCTCATTCATCAGTTCGAGCGCAACCCGGTTTGCGGGCAGCCCCGCCAATATGGTGGCCAGCCTGACGATCATTGCGCGATAGTCGGCGAACAGGGAGCTTTCCAGATCACCGAGAATGGACTGGACCGAATAAAGCGGAACCTGCTCGACAGGGTGGCAATCGACCAGAACATTGAGGCCACGAGCCAGCAGCTTTTCGATATTGGAAACCAGCTTTCGCTCGAGCGCCGTGCGGTCTGAACCCTGCAACTGGATGAAGGGGCCGACATCGAGCGAAAGCCGCACGAAGTCGAAGCCCGATGGGACCAGCTCTTGCACCAGCGCCTCAGGAAATGCGCTGCGCGGCTCTTCGAAAGGGCGCGGTTCGTAGTGGCTGGTGCTGCCGGATTTCAGTGATCCCCAGTTCATCGCGCTGTGAATGCCGACCCCACGGTGAAACAGGCGTTGAGGCGTTTGCGTTGATGCCTTGCCGGCTGCAACCGGCCGTGCTGCAACTGGCATGAGGGCGGCCGTCGACAGAGACAGAAAACTGCGGCGACTGAAATTCATGCGATCCTCCCGTCCCGATAAATCCGCTGGTGGCTCTCCATCTGCCCGCTCCCGTTCACCGTTGCTGCGGAAGGTCGGAAAGCGTGGTTTTGCGCGCGCTCGTATCGGGGGTGGACCTGCCGCGCCGGCGGAAGACCGGATCGATCCATCTGTCGATAAAGACCGCATAGACAACCGACAAGACCGCCGAGATGGCGAACAGGACGAACGGCTTGTCCGCGACCGCCTCCCACTGGGCGGCCACCAGTTTGATGATGATGAAGTGCACAAGATAGATGGAGTAGGACCAGATACCGATCCTGCTCACCCACAGCCAGTTCAGGGGGCGGAACAGAACATTGTCGTGGAAACGGATCGCGTAATAGAAGAGCGGATAAAGTGCCATTCCCTGAAGCGAATAGCGCAATGTTTCCCTGAACAGCTCGCCACGATAGATGAAGGTGAACAAAAGCACGCCAAAAGCGCCTGCGACGATCGCCCACCGAAGCGGGGACATGCGCCCCCGCTCAGCTAGGTCATTCATCGGGTTGCTCCACAGGGCCAGCAACGAACCATACAGGATGGAATCGATGCGCGTATCCGTGCCGAAATAGGTGCGCGCCGGATCGAAGCCGGGCTGCACGGCAAGATATGTCCTCCACAGCAGGACGGCGATGCAGATTGCGAAAAAAACGAGACCGGTTCGACGCCGCCCGATATTGGCGGACAGAAGGCCGAGCATGACCAGCGGATAGAGAATGTAGAAATGCTCTTCGATCGCCAGTGACCACAGGATCACGGTACCGGCGGGCAGATTGCTCACGAAATCCTCGTAGATCGCGTAATAGTTCGCGAAATAGAAGATCTGGGAAAGAGCGCCATAGAGCGTTATTCCGCCCGGTAACAATTCAGCCGCGACAAGCCCGTAGGCGATGACCAGCGTGAGCATCAGCGGCGGCACCAGCCGGAAAAACCGCCGGATGTAAAAACTCCTGACGTCAATCGTTTCCGTGTGAGCGAATTCGTGGAGCAGCAGGCTGGTTATCAGATATCCGCTGAGAAAGAAGAAGATCGTGACACCGAAACCGCCCGGTATGCGCTCGCCGAAACCGGCATGGGACAGCATGACGATCAGCACCGCTACGGCGCGAACGCCGTCCAGCGTTGGAATGGTCTGGAAGCGGGGGATCATTGTGAACCGATCAAGGCAACGGGACTTTCTTGACAGCACGGCTTCGGATCGCCGCGGCACGGAGGTGACGGGCATGTCATCGGGAACTGGCGCTCCCTCTGCTTTCAGTCAGCGGAGCACGACCCATCCGTGACACCACATCGTTGGTGATGCGAGGCTGTGTTCCGGCAATGTGCAGCTGCCTGAGCGGCATGCCGATCAACGCCAGCAGGATGAGGGCAGGCAGGCTCATCATGTTGGTCTTGCCGCTGATGCCCACCGTGGTGGACAGAATAAGAAAAATGTAAGCCAGAGGCAGCAGCGCCCCTCTTCCCGCCGAGCGCAGCATGTCGGCAAACCACGCGGCAACACCGCACCAGAGCACAATCGTTATCACGATACCGTACCGTGCGGCATGGCCTGCCCAGGAGTTCTCGATGCCTTCGTAGAGACCGCCAAGCCGTACCTGGGTGTCGAGATTGGCCATGCGGTAGCCGGTAAGCAGGTTGGGCAGGCTGAGATCCCTGAACAGTTTGAACAGATCGAACCGGGTGCGGGCGCTGCCCCCGTCATCGACAAAGCGATTGATGAAGTTGTCGAAAATGCCCGTCTGGTAGAGGGCGACTACCGTCAGGACAGAAAGCGGCAGGAACAGCAGCACTGCCGTCAATCTGCGCAGGCTGACCGGGCTTCCGTGCAGGAAGCGAACAAAATGCAGTGCGACAACCACGGCTGCTGTTGCATAGACGATGGTGAACGACACCCGGGAGCCAATGAACGGCATCGCCACCATGCACAGCAGGATTATCGGTAAGCGCCAGCGGTTCGCGAGGCCGCGCACGTCGCGCACTGTCATCAGGACGATGGTATAGACACCCGTTGTCAGCGCGCCGATCAGCGGATGCCCCAAAAGCGCGGTGGCCCGATATTCCCACTCCTGTTCGGTGTCGCCAAGGACAAAGGGAAACAGCCGCCAGCCTGAGAGGCCTTCGAAGATCGACAGGCAGCAATTGAAAACCATAAGGACATGAATGGCGCGCGCGATATTGAGGCGCGTATGCTCTGCCATATCAGCGAACAACATGCAGATGATCGCGGCGACCATGATCGAGTCGATCAGGAACGAGGCCGGTTGATCGCCCTTGTAGCGCGAAATGAAGATCCACAGAAGAACGGAGCCTGCGAGCAGAAAGACGGAGCCGAGGCATCGCGTCATGAGGTCGAACAGATAGCCTACCGGGTTGGGATTGGCGATCACCGCGAGACCAAGGGCGCACCCGAACAGATAGGTGGCAGGATGGATCTTGGTGATGATCGAACCACCCGATGAATTGTAGGGGATGCCGAAAAACTCCAGCGCGAAACCGGAAAGAGAAAACAGCGCCACCGCGCCCAGGAAAACAAGCAGGTCGACAAGACCGCGCCCGTGCGTGCGTGCACTGGCTGGCTCCACGTAGCCCAACGGCATGCCGCCTGTGTTCTGTTTTGCTGTCATCCCCGCTCTTGTCGCCCTGATCCACGAACGGAAAGGTCACCTTACGCTAGTACATCGAACCTTTCGATTCGATGAAGCAAGGCCGGGCAGATCGGCTGCTGGCTCAGGAGGGGTTCCTGTCGCAAGGCTGGATGCCGGCGCGGCGGCCTGAGACCTCAGATGCGTTCGGAAACAAGATGGGCAATCTGGGAGCCCGCTTCATAATAAGCTTCCCGATACTGCAAAAAGGAATTCCGGAGGATGCCGGAAACCGGAAGAGGCATCTCTTCCTCCTTTTTTTCCCCCAGAATCAGCAGCGCCAGTTCACGTCCGAAAACGGTTCCCGGGGAAATTCCGCGGCCATTATAGCCTGCGAACCCGATTGTGTTTCTTCCGAACTTATGGAAGCGCGGCAAGGCATCGGGTGTCATGCCGATCTGGCCATACCACTCGTGCTCGAACTCCACCTTGCCGAGTTGAGGATAGAGTCTGGCCAGCGCTCTGCGTGCCCAGTCCTTGTGTATGGATATGCCGGTTGCCCGCAGCGCGCCCACGCTGCCGAACACCAGCCGTCCCGACCTGTCCAGCCTGAATGAAGACAGCACAGCCTTCGTGTCCCAGACACCTTCGCGGCCCGGCAGGATGGATTTCAGGTTCTCCGGGCTGAGGGGTGATGTAGCCAGATTGAAATAGGGCAGGCGCACCTGTTCCTCGCGAACGCTGTTCCAGGGCCCGGTGCTGTAGGCATCGGTGGCCACCACCACCCATTCGGCTTCGACGGAGCCGCCTGCGGTGTGGACGACCTTGTTGCCACCTCTTTCACTGGTGTCGATAACGGGACTGGAAGTATAGAGTTCAACTCCGGCCCGGATACAGGCCTTCGCCAGCCCGCGCGCATAGGCCAGAGGTTGCAGGGTGCCCGCTCGCTGGTCGAACAGAGAGCCGGTGTAGACGCCGGTTCCCACACGCTTTGCCGTTTCCTTTGCATCAAGGACCTGCACCGGTGCGCTGCGCTTTTGCCATTGTGCTTCGCGTTTTCTGATCTCTTCGAGGCCCGCTCTTCCCACCGCACAGTGAAGCGTGCCGTTGCGCTGGAGTTCACATTCGATGTTATGCTTTTCGATAAGCTCCATCACCAGAGACGGTCCGTCTCCCAGCAGCTTTAGCAGGCGTTCACCAAAAACGGAGCCCAGACGGACCGGAAGGTCGTCAGGCATGACCCAAAGGCCGGCATTGATCAGACCGACATTGCGGCCCGCACCCCCGAAACCGATTTCATGTGCTTCAAGCAGAACCACCTTCCGGCCTGCTCCAGCCAGATGAAGCGCACAGGACATGCCCGTATAGCCGCCACCAACGATGACCACGTCGGCTGACAGATTCCGTTCCAGTGCGGATGTTGCCGGAGCCTCGGGAGCGGTGGCTTCCCAAAGTCCATGGGAACGGGAATCATTCAGCATTCTATGGTCCTGTCTCTGGAAAACAGCGAAAGGTTCGGTTCAGGGGAAGTACGCGCAATAAACGCGGATCGGACTGGACGTGAACAGGGTTACTGACAACCGGGCCGGGGTGCCGTTGCGTGTCTGTGATGGCGACGTGATTGTCCGGGGTTCGACACTTTGATCATCCGTATGTTTCAGCAGTCCCCTGGCTGACTGGCCCTGTCGGCAGAGGACAGTGGCCAGCCGCCATCTGCGTTCGGCAGGCAGCAACCACGTAGAATCTTTCTGAGTAAGATTGCATCTTCCACGATGCGCTCGCTCTGAACCAAAGAAGCCACATTCAATCCGGAAAGGCATCATGCTCCATCCCGGCACGGAAAGATTGCGATAATTCAGACTGGGTTGATGCGCATTGCGCATCATTTGGGGCTGGTGCCCGGAATGCGGGAAGGACAGCGGCGGGCTTTCCGCATGATGCGGATCACGGCTGCGCAACTCTTCCCGGCCATTGGCACCATGCATTGCCTCAGCCGACCCCATGGGTGCGTGAGCCCTGAAAATCACACCGGAGCGGGCTGCCGGGACGACATCCGTTCCACAGGCAGCTATGAAACGTTAAGCAAAGACGCGATACAGCTTCTGCAAGAACCCGAGGCCCTGCTCCCAATCCATGTCGCTATCGTCAAAACTTGTCATGCGCGGTGCATTCTGGACGATCGGCGCCTATGGCGGATCGGTTGGCCTGCGCTTCGGCACCAACGTCGTGCTGTCGCGTCTGGTCGCCCCCGAAATATTCGGCGTGATGCTGATCATCAACACGTTGCGCAACGGCATCGAACTGCTCTCCGATGTTGGCATCGGGCAGAACATCGTCCAGAACCCGAAGGGCGAAAGCCGTTCCTTCCGCGATGTGGCGTGGACCATCCAGTTCGTGCGCGGGCTGATCCTGTTCAGCCTCCTGTTTCTCGCCGCAGCACCGCTCGGCCAACTCTATCAGCTGCCCGGCTCCGCGATCCAGCTCTCCGCCCTGACGCTTGCCCTGATGGGGTGCGCTTCCGTTTCCGCCTATCTTTTGCAGCGGCGCCTGCAGTTCGTGCGGCTGAACCTTTTCGATCTCGGCGTCGATGCCGTGGGAGCTGCGCTGGTGATCGGGCTTGCCTTCGCCAGTCCGACGATCTGGTCGCTCATTCTCGCCAACATCCTGACCGCCGCCATACGCACCATCGCAACCTATTTCCTGCCAGACGCACGGGTGTGGTTCGCCTGGAACAGGCAGCACGCGCGTGAAATCCTGTCATTCGGCAAGTGGATCTATCTGTCCTCGCTGCTGGCTTTCCTGTGCGCCAGTTTCGACAAGCTTTATCTCGGGCAGGCCATACCTCTGGCGCTTCTTGGTATATATGGCCTTGCCCGCAACGTGGCCGATCTGCCGGCCGCACTGTTCGCGCGTCTGGGACATTCGCTGGTCTTTCCGGTGATCGCCTCTCAGCAGTCGTCGTCGCGGTCCGAGTTGCACGCGCGCCTGTCGCCGCTGCGGCTGAAGCTGCTGCTGGTCAGCGCGGCCTGCGTTGCCTTCGGCACCGCCTTTGCCGACTACGCCATCATGATCATCTATGACAGCCGTTACCACGATGCGGGCTGGATGCTGCCGGTGATGCTGCTCGGCGTCTGGGGCGCCATCCTGTGCAGCATGAACGAATATGCGCTGCTGGGTGTTGGCAAGCCGTTCTATGGCGCGGCCGGCAACATGACCAAGCTCGTGTGTCTGGTTGTCGGCATACCGCTGGCGCTGAAGACGACAGGCCTGCTCGGCACCATCCTCGTCGTGGCATTCAGCGATTTCTGCCGCTACATACCCGTGCTGATCGGCCAGCGCCGCGAACGCCTCTCCTTCTTCCTTCAGGATGTTGCGGTGACGCTGTTCCTGCTCGTGCTGCTCGGTGCATTCATCCTGCTGCGCTGGCAGGTCGGGTTCGGCACCCCGTTCGATGGGGCGACCTTCTCATGACCGCACCGCTATCCCCGCGCATCGGCATCGTCGTCATCGGCCGCAATGAGGGCGGGCGTCTCGCCGCCTGCCTTGCATCGCTCGGCGGCATGTCGGCGCGCACCGTCTATGTCGATTCAGGATCGACCGATGGCAGCGTGGAAAAGGCGCAGGCCATGGGCGCGCTCACGGTCCGGCTCGACATGTCGGTGCCGTTCACGGCCGCACGGGCGCGAAATGCCGGTTTCGACGCGCTGGAAACCGCGTTTCCGGATGCCGATTATGTACAGTTCGTGGACGGCGACTGTACGCTGGACAGTGACTGGCTGAGCCGTGCCGAAGCCTTTTTGCAGGCGCACGAGGACATGGCCGTCGTCTGCGGACGGCGCCGGGAACGCCATCCGGAGCGATCGGTTTACAACAGGCTGTGCGATCTCGAATGGGACACCCCCGTTGGCGAGGCCACGGAATGCGGCGGCGACGCCCTCATCCGCATTGCCGCCTTCCGTGATGTCGGCGGATATGCCGACGACCTGATCGCCGGCGAGGAACCCGAAATGTGCGTGCGCCTGCGGGCCAGAGGCTGGCGCATCTGGCGGCTGGATGCGGAAATGACCCTGCATGACGCCAACATGCTGCATTTCGGTCAATGGTGGCGTCGCGCCATGCGGGCCGGCCATGCCTTTGCGCAGGTGTCCTCGCGCCATGCGGCCTCCCCCTTCGGCATCTGGAAGCGCAATGCGCGACGGGCCCTGTTGTGGGGCGGCCTGTTGCCGGCCCTCATCCTGCTGGCCGCAATCCTGATCCACCCGGCCCTGCTGCTGTTTTTCCTCATCTATCCCGTTCAGGTTGTCAGGATGGCGCTCCGGTCCGGCCCCCGCAATCGGGATAGCTGGATCTATGCTGCTTTCGCGGTGCTGGCAAAGTTTCCCGAGATGCAGGGTGCGGCGCGCTTCTACATCAATCGCGTGCTGAAGCGCGCCAATACGCTGATCGAATACAAATAGCAGCCGCAGCGCTCAGCCGCCGTCTTTTTAGGAACCGGCTTGCGCGAACAGATCGCGCAGTTCGCGCGCCAACCGGCGCCGGTCATGCAGGCGTTCCACCCGCGCACGGCCTTCGCCGCCCAGCCGTGCAATCTCGGCCGGACTTGCCGACAGAGCAGCCTTCATCGCTTCGACAAGCTCATCATGATTGCCGGGCGAAACAAGCCAGCCGCATTGCGAATCCACGAGTTCGGGAATACCGGCGATGGTGGTGGAGATCGCCGGACGTCCAAGCGCCAGCGCCTCCATGATGACGATCGGCAGGCCCTCCGCATAGCTCGGCAGCAGCAGCGCGCGGCTGGCCGCGATCATGCGCCGGACCTCTTCATTGGTAGCCCAGCCATGCAGGATCACGTCCTGCCCCACGCCATGTTTCGCGATCTCGGCTTCGATTTCGGCGCGGCTGTCGCCATCGCCGACGAGAATGACCCTGATCGCGGGGAAGGTTGCCCGCAAGGCGGCCACGGCTGCCGGAATATGCACCTGCCCCTTTTGCGGACACAGCCTGCCCACGCAAACCAGCGTGTGGTTGGAGGGCTCAACGGGCGGCGCGACTTCGAAGCGGTCGAGATCGAGCCCACAGCGCGCGATATGGACATTGACCTCGTCGCGACGGTCGCCTGCAAGATCGAGCAGCATGTTGCGGCAATAATCGGAAATGGCGACGACGAAATCAGCTTCCGTCATCTTGGTGGGGAAGCTCAGATAGGGAGCTTCCACAAATTCATCCGGCCCATGGGCGGTGAAGCTGAAGCCCGCCCCCCCCATGCGATGGGCCAGCATGGCAACGGCCGGCGCATTGTTGCTGAAATGGGAATGGATGTGAGTGACGCCCTGCCGCTTTGCTTCCTGTCGCAGGAACGCGGCCTCCATCAGATAGGCCAGATGCCGCACGAAGCCGCCTCCGGCGTTGCGCAGCAATGTCCGCCAGACTGGCAGGGCGCGTGCTATGCCCACGGGGTTGGTGAAGACTTCCCGCACGGCTGCAAGACACAGGCCGGCCTTGTTGCCGTCGAGCAGATAGCGGGTGACGCCGCTTTCGCGGATGTCGGACGGGTCGACCAGCGGGCCGGCGAAGCGGCGCACCGCCATGCGGTCGATGTCGAGCCCGAGTTCCTCAAGCGCTTCGATCTCGTTGCGGATGAAGGTGCCGCTCGGCGCGGGATAGGTGTTGAGGAGGTAGGCAATCTTCATCGCTGAT
>Ga0265293_10010049_pt1 | contig 13354 bp, 7 predicted proteins | sample Munlanlewell138R_FD_192505 | JGI IMG/M metagenome (GOLD analysis project Ga0265293, IMG submission 192505) | Leachate microbial communities from a municipal landfill in Southern Ontario, Canada - Leachate well 138R | ecosystem: Engineered > Solid waste > Landfill > Unclassified | place: Canada...
GCACCTTGAAGGCTTCGGGCACACCCGGTTCAGGGATGTTTTCGCCTTTGACGATCGCCTCATAGGTTTTCGTTCTGCCCCAGATGTCGTCCGATTTCACCGTCAGGATTTCCTGCAAGGTGTAAGCAGCACCGTAGGCTTCCAACGCCCAGACTTCCATCTCACCGAAACGCTGTCCGCCAAATTGTGCTTTACCGCCCAACGGCTGCTGCGTCACAAGGGAGTAGGGCCCGATGGAGCGCGCGTGAATCTTGTCATCCACCAAGTGGAGCAGTTTCAGATAGTACATGATGCCTACCGTCACACGGCTTTCAAAGGGTTCGCCGGAACGTCCGTCGTAGAGAATGGTCTTACCGTCTGTCTCCATCCCTGCTTCAACGAAGGCATCTACGACATCCTGCTCGTAAGCGCCGTCAAAGACGGGGGTGGCCACTTTCCAGCCGAGTTTATCGGCGGCGGCCCCGAGGTGAACCTCTAAGAGCTGGCCCACGTTCATACGAGAGGGAACGCCGAGCGGATTCAGTACGATATCAAGCGGCGTCCCGTCGGGGAGGAACGGCATGTCCTCTTCCGGCAGTATTTTGGAGACGACGCCCTTGTTTCCGTGGCGTCCCGCCATTTTATCACCGACTGAGATTTTTCTTTTCTGTGCGACGTACACCCGTACGAGTTTCGTCACGCCGTGCTTCAATAATTCATCGTTTTCACGCGTGAAGGTCTTGATGTCGACCACCACACCCGACTCACCGTGCGGCACACGGACAGAAGTGTCGCGCACCTCACGGATTTTTTCACCGAAAATGGCGCGGTACAGACGTTCTTCGGGCGTCAGTTCTGTTTCACCTTTCGGTGTCACCTTGCCCACAAGAATATCGCCGGCACGCACTTCAGCCCCGATACGGACCACGCCTTCTTCATCGAGATCTCTTAAAGCGTCGTCCGCGACGTTCGGGATCTCACGGGTGATCTCTTCAGGCCCCAGTTTCGTATCGCGCGCCTCACACTCGTATTCCGTGATATGGATCGAGGTGTACACGTCATCACGGACGAGGCGTTCGTTCAGCAGGATGGCGTCTTCGTAGTTATAGCCTTCCCACATCATGAAGCCGATCAGGACGTTGCGCCCAAGCGCCATTTCTCCCTGATCTGTGGCAGGACCGTCCGCGATAATGTCACCTGCTTTGACCTTTTCGCCTGCTTGTACCAGCGGCCTTTGGTTAATGCAGGTGCCCTGGTTCGAGCGGTCGTATTTACGCAATTGATAAAAATCAACCTTGTCGTCTTCTGTGCGCACGCGGATGCTGTCGCCTGTGACATGTTCCACGACACCGTCATGGGCGGCCACAATGCAGACGCCTGAGTCTTTCGCGGCGCGATGTTCCATCCCCGTCCCGATAATGGGTGCCTCTGATTTGATCAGGGGGACGGCTTGACGCTGCATGTTGGATCCCATGAGCGCGCGGTTCGCGTCGTCGTTCCCCAAAAAGGGAATTAAGGAGGTGGCCACCGAGACAAGCTGTTTCGGTGATACGTCCATCAGGTCGACTTTATCGGGATCAAGTTCAAAGAACTCATCTCTGAAACGGCAGGAAATCTTCTTGCCGACAAAGCGTCCTTTGTCATCGAGCGGTTCGTTCGCCTGCGCGATGTAGTAACGATCTTCTTCGTCGGCCGTGAGATAACGAATCTCACCGGTGACGACCCCCTTCACTTTGTCGTAAACACGGTAGGGCGTTTCAAGAAAACCGTAGCGATTGACGCGCGCATAGGTCGCAAGCGAGTTAATCAAGCCGATGTTCGGGCCTTCCGGCGTCTCAATAGGACACATACGTCCGTAATGGGAGGAGTGAACGTCACGCACTTCAAAGTTGGCGCGTTCACGCGACAGTCCGCCCGGCCCCAATGCTGACAGACGGCGTTTATGCGTCATCTCCGCTAAGGGGTTCGGTTGATCAAGGAACTGTGACAGCTGGCTTGATCCGAAGAATTCTTTAATCGCGGCCGATATGGGCCTTGTGTTGACAATGTCTTTAGGCGCGGCCGCGGAGATGTCGGGAATGGTCTGCATGCGTTCGCGGACGACGCGATCCATACGCGAGAACCCGATTCTCATTTGGTTTTGCAGGAGTTCACCCACCGAACGAATACGACGGTTGCCGAGATGATCGATGTCATCCGGCTCACCCACACCGTACTCAAGGCCGATGTAGTAGCTGACTACCGCGAGAATATCTTCGAGCGTCAGATGATGCGGGACAAGTTTTTGGCGGTTCTGGGCCAAAAGTCCCTGAAGCGCGGCGGCCTTGTCTTCGGCGTCTTTGGCTTCTTCAACAATTTCACGCAGGACAGGGGTGTAAACCGATTCTTTGATGCCAAGCAGTTCAAAGTCGAGCGCATCGACAATCTCCGCGCCGAAAAAGCGCGACAGATATTCGTTCGCTCTGACGCGTTCGTTGCCGACGACGCGAAGCTGGTGCTCAAAGGTCGTCACGGTATCGCCGATTCGCTGAATCGGATACACATCGACGGCATTGATGCCGGCCTGCTGGATTAAATCGGCGGTCTCGGCGGTGATGATTTCGTCCTTCATCACGAGCACTTCACCGTCGCTTGCGACGATGTTATCCACCGCTTTATGGCCGATGAGGCGCGAGGCCAAGGCCAATTTTTTATTGACTTTATAAATTCCGACTTTCGCTAGGTCATAGCGATTGGCTTGGAAAAAGTTGTTGTGGAGCAGTGATTCCGCGCCTTCACGCGTATACACTTCGCCCGGTCTCAGCTTCCGGAAAAGTTCCTGAAGCCCCTGGTCGCTTGTTTCACAGCCATCTTTTTGCATGGTCATGAGAAGCGATTCTTCTGTCCCCAACGCGTCCGTGATGTCCTTGTCGGTACCAAAACCGAGGGCGCGCAAAAGAATCGTCAAATGAAACTTGCGCTGTCTGTCCACACGAACCCAAAGAATACGCTTGGCGTCTGATTCAAATTCAATCCAGGCGCCGCGATTTGGGATCACCTGGGCCGTATAAAGCTCAACGTCATTTTTATCCCGGACGATATCGAAATAAGCACCGGGGGATCGGACGAGCTGGCTGATGATGACGCGTTCGGCACCGTTAATAATGAAGCTGCCTGTGTCGGTCATCAGCGGGAATTCGCCGATATAGACGTTTTGCTTTCTGATTTCGCCGCTTTCACGCTCGCGTAGCTGTACTTCCATATACAGCTTCGCCGCGTAGTTCGCGTCGCGTTCCTTACATTCCTCTATTCCGTATGTGGGATTGTCAATGTCGAAATCTCGACCAGTAAATGATAGTTCGATATCACCGGAAAAGTCAGTAATAGGCGACGATTCACGCAGGACTTCCATCAGTCCCTCGTCAACAAACCACTTATAACTGCTTTTCTGGATTTCCAGTAAATCCGGGATATCGAGGATCTCGTCAATTTTTGAGTACGACATTCTTTGCACTCGTCCGTATTGAACGGGCTTTACCATCAGCGTTCACCTCACAAATCGAACCGGCATCGCTTATGCTCGCATCGCCAACCGGTCTTGACGATACTTCAACGCGTGATATAATTACACCATCGCAGGGCTGATTATGACTTGCTTCAATCGTTTCATGACACGCAGAAGCAGCGCCGGCGACACATCGAATCATTCTAGCATGCTATGATTTATGAGTCAATAGCCTTTTTTATTTTGGAAAAGAGATCAGTGTGAATCGAAGACGCTCACTCCGCTTTTTAACAGCGATTATTCTTGTCCGCGCAACGCGCACGCTGATGAGACTTCTGCGAAGGAAAGCCACGCATTTCCCGGGACAGCTTGCAAAAAAGCTCTGCCCTGACTTCCTTGCCCGCATTGACAAACCCGATCAAATCATCGCAATTACAGGAACGAACGCGAAAACGACCGTCGCCAACCTGATCGCGGACATGGCCGAAAATTTAAATCTTTCCTTTGCGCACAATGCCTACGGCAGCAATATTGAAGAGGGTATTATTACCACCTTGCTGGATGCGACAAGTTTTTTGGGGAAGAAGAAAAAACCGTTGGCCATCTTGGAAATCGATGAACGCTTTACGCGTATCATTTTTCATTCGCTACATCCCGATTACCTAGTGGTCACTAACTTGTTTCGTGAATCGTATCTTCGAAACGCACACGGTGAGTTCATCTTCAATATTCTAGATGATTACATCCCTGAGACCTCGCATGTTTTGGTCAACGCCGACGACCTTTTGTCACAGCAGCTGGCGGTGGGCCGTCAGGCCACTTCCTTTGGTATCGCGCGCCTGCCGGATGAACCGATCGAAAACAGGAACCTCATCCGCGATGTCGTCTTATGCCCTAACTGTCACCATCCTTTAACGGATCGCTTTATCCGCTACCACCATATCGGTCGCGCGGACTGTGATAATTGCGGATGGCATTCGCTTGTGCCCGACTTTGAACTCACAAGTCATACGGCCGAAGATCTCACCATCGAGCATGAGGGGGAAAAAGAGCATTACCCCTTCCAGGGTGAGAACATCCTCGATCTTTACAATGTGCTGACGGCGGTCACTCTTTTTCGCACATTGGGTTACAGCGCCGATGAGGTCAAGTCGGCCCTTTTGGGGGTCGCGATCGGGAAGTCGAGAAAAGAAGTCTATAAAATCGGCGGGACGTCCATTTACCGTATGCTTGCGAAGGGGAAAAACCCGATTGCGGTGAGCCGCGTGCTCGACGCGGTCGATAAACTTCCGGGCAAGAAACAGTTCATTCTTTTAGTCGATACGAGTGTTGACAAGATGAGTGAAGAGGATAACGCGGCTTGGATTTACGACGCGGAGCTCAGCATACTCACCGATCCGGATGTCAAGCGCGTCATCGTGGGTGGGAGGCGCTCGGAGGATATCCGAATCGCGCTCCTGTTCCAGGGGGTGCCTGAAGAGAAGATCATCACCTGCCGCGACAAACTTGACACCGCAAAGTACATCGCAAAAACAGAAGATCCTGAAACCATCGCCATTCTCTACGAACTTTATTCGGCCCCTGTCGCCAAGAAGGTCATGGAAGCCGTCAAGAACCAACGGGTTCTCGGCCTGTCTGAAAGTGGGGGGAAATGAGATGAAGATTGAAATTGTCTACGGTGAATTGGCGAACCTTTTGGGAGAGCACGGCACGCAACAATTGTTAGCGCATACCTTTGGAGAGGATCAGCTTATCCGCACGCGCTTCCCCGAACTGCCCCGTTTCTTTCAGGGCGATGTTGATTTTGTTTATATGGGGCCGATGCCTGAAAGTGTTCAGCGGTTGGTCCTTGAGCGCTGGCGGGAACATAGAGATAATTTTGAACAAGCGATTCAAAAAGGCACGGTGTTCTTTTTTGCGGGCAACGCGATGGATCTTGTAGGTCGTTCCATCCGCTATGTTGAATACGAGACGGTTGAAGGTCTCGGGATTTTTCCTTTCGACACAATTTGTCGCCGTTACGACCGGCAAAATGAGGTTGTCGACGCTTTGTTCAATGAGATACCCGTCATGGGTTTTCGCTCGCAGTTTACAACTCATACGGGGGATGCGGGCAAGTATCCTTTTCTCGAGGTGCTCTTTGGCAGTGGTATGAATCCTGACATTGATACTGAGGGTGTGCGCGTCCGTAATTTTTTCGGGACAAGTCTATTGGGCCCGTTTCTTGTGCTGAACCCTATGTTTAGTAAATGGTTGTTCCGGCAGTTCGGCTTTAGCGGTCCTTTGGCTTTCGAGGAGGAATTGTTGAAAGCTGAGACTCAACGTCGCCTTGATTTTGTGGAGAGTTTTGGCAAAAAGATTAAAGCGCCGCGCTTGCTTCGAAATTATCTTAAAAAAGAAAAAGAAATTTTAAACGATGTCGCTAAGAAGAAATAGGTAGCGCGGCCCGAAGGCCGCGCTATTATTTTCACGTTTTTAAACCCGAATGATTTATTAGGATTCCAACTGCGGAACGGTCGCTTCGGGTTCTTTGGGTGCCGGGCTGAACAGTGCGTCAAAGAAATTGACTTTGCCGGCAAATTTCATGCCGAAGGGATGGCGCACCACTTGGGCGTTTTCAGCGATGTCGCTGATCCATTGGTTGAGGTATTCCTCTACTAGATATCCCTTGATCTTTCCGGGCAGTTCGGGTTCATCCCCATAGCCTTCGAAATACATAATGTGGTAGCCATGCGTGGATTTCACAATACCGGTGTCGCCTTTTTTGCGACCTTCTTCTGTGCACCAGTTTTCAAACTCGGGGACCATCTTTCCTGAGGGCACATCGCTGTAAAGACCGCCGGCCTGTACGCTACCGGGGTCTTTGCTGTACTGCACGACGAGTTTGACAAAGGCTTCTTCGCTACGGTCACCCGCCATGTACTCATCAAGAACACGATCGGCTTGCATTTTGAGTTCTTTGTCGCTCTTGTCCTCTTCTTCGCTATTTGCGATTAGGATATGGCGGACGGAATAAGGTTTGAAGTTGTCTTTTTCACGGCTTTTGAATTCAACTAAAATCATGGAGTCGGTGCCCTCAATGACGATCGCGTCTCCCATTTTCCGATCTTCTTCTTTAACAAAGTCGTAAATCTTTGTCGTGATTTTTTCGGCACGTGCTTTGCGTGTGAAAAGAGAATCAGGGTTTTCTTCAAGCGCCTTTGCGTCTTCTTCTGAAAGGTGTAAGAGCACGGCGTCTTTGAAGGCATTTTCTTTTAAGTCAGAAAGGGCCAATTCCGCGGTGTTTTTAAGATCCTCCAAGGCTTCTTCTTTTTCGTCCTCGGTCCAATCCTCGTCTTCTTCGAGTGTGAACACGTATGAGTTATAGGAGAATACATCCAACTGGTCTTTATGCTCTTGGTAGAAAGCTTCTACTTGGGCATCCGACAGGTCGGCTTGGCTTTTGATCTCCTCTTCATAGAAGTTGATCATCATGGCATTGCGAAGATCGCGCTCGACCATGCTCATGCTGGTTCCGGGGCCGTAATAGAGTTTCAAGAGTCCGCGCACGCCACGACCGCTTGTCACAGCCATCTCGGCGAACTGATCCCTTAGGCCTTTTATCCCCTCTTCAATTTGCGCCAGCTGGGCTTCGGTCGGTTTAAATTGATTTTTGTCCATGTCGCTTAAAGCCGCGTACATGAATGTGATGCCGGGCATGACCTGGTTGAGAAGATCGTCACGCACGGTGCCGCCTTCGCCATATTGGGACGGCTGGTCCAAGATATTTTGAAACTCGTCTGTAAACGCCAATCCGTATTGCTCGGATGCCGTCATGTTGCCTAACACCATGTTGATGTCGGCGGCGGTCAATTTGCGGTCCGCGACGGTCATCGCGGTGACTGACTTTGTGACCACGCCTGTGGAGGCAATGAGCCAAACAGCCAACGCTAAGACGAGTGCGACGGCGACGATTGACAGGGTGAGTTTTTTCCAGATTGAACGTGATTCGATTTTTCTTTTATGACCTTCTGCATCTTTCATCCGCGACAGACGCGCTTTGCGTTCTGCACGGGCGATGTCGTGTTTCCACTCGGTCGATTCGTTTTTTGCCATATCATTACCTTCTTTATGTTTTGCTCTACGCGTAGGAAAGTGTAGCACAAACAGAGCTCTTCTGAAACAAACAGAAGCAAAGTGGACATGGGTACTCTTGGTACGACGGGGGCCAAAATACCTGCGTATGATAGCTACAGACTACATCCGGTCATTCCGGTTACATGAGCAATAAAGGAGGCACACCATGTACAAACTAGACGATTTAAAATACCCTTACGACGCTTTAGAGCCCATCATTGATAAACAGACGATGGAGCTCCACCACGGAAAACACCATCAGGCTTATGTCAATAATTTAAATAATGCCATTGAGGGTCTTGACCTCAAGGCGAATACGATTGAGGAACTGTTAAAGGATCTTATGCAGGTCCCTGAAGCCAAACGCCAGGCGGTTATCAACAACGGCGGTGGCCATTATAACCACACGCTTTTTTGGGAGAGTATGACGCCCGGCGGCGCGAAAGAGCCCCAAGGCGATTTGAAAAAGGCCATCGATGAAACCTTCGGTGACTTTGAGAAGATGAAGGATCTGTTTGAAAAGGCCGGCGCCGGCCAATTCGGCAGTGGCTGGGCTTGGCTTGTCCTAGAGGACGGTAAGTTAAAAATCACGAGCACCGCCAATCAGGACGCACCGATCAGCAAGGGACAAATCCCGCTTCTTGGCAACGATGTCTGGGAGCATGCCTATTACTTGAAGTACCAGAACAGGCGCCCTGAGTACCTGAAGGCCTGGTGGAATGTCGTCAACTGGGACGTCGTCGCCAAGCGCTATAGGGAGAACTTAGGCTAACCCTTAAAAGCAAATGATAAATAATGAGTAGTAAAAATCCCCGGAACCACCGGGGATTTTTCATGCCTCCACAAGCTGCAGGCGATCCGGCAGCTCCTCAAAATGACTGATCCAGAGCGTAGGTGAAAGTGCCTCTATCGCCTCCTTATCCATCGCAGTCCAATCAACCGCCGCAAAGTGGCCCCCGGCACGCTTGACACTCAAAAGATCGTGCACGGTGTCACCCACATAAAGGATATGTTGGGGATCCTTAATATTCAGGCGCTCCATGGCCAAAAAGATAGGGTCCGGTTCAGGCTTATGGCGTTCAGTCTCCTCCGCACAAACCGTGACGTCAAAAAGTTCATTCAAATAAAAAGCGTCAAGGCACACCTGCATGCCGTCACAGCGGCGCGCGGTCACAACACCTGTCAGAAACCCTTGGGCCCGAAGCGTTTCAAGCGTCGGGCGGATACCGTCAAAAAGTTGGCAATGCGTAGCCGTACGCGGCACACTCCAGTCAATATATTCTTGCAACAATCGGTCACTTTGATCGTAGCGGGCAAAAGTAGTGACAAGGGGTTCCCCGACTGTTGCCAAAATTTCATCATCCGAAGGCACCCAGCCAAGAATCTCATTAAAAGTATGGCGGTGAGACGCGACAATCAGGGGGACCGTATCGATCATGGTGCCGTCAATATCAAAGAGGACAGCCGATACCCCAAGTTTGTCATCATTCGACCGATTCGTCACTTTTATCCTCCGCTCCTTCTTTGGTCACACGCAGCCTGACGATTCGATTATCCGATATGGCAAGCACATGAAAACGCAACTCGCCGTATTGAACGGTAGGCCGTTCATGTTCCTCCGGAATACGGTCAAGCAACTCAATCACAAGTCCCGCCACCGTATCGTACTCATCGTCACCTAAATAAACACCCGTCACCTTCGACAGCTGATCCACCGAGAAACTGCCCTCAACAAGCCAAGTGTCAGGCGCGATCTCAATCATCTCCTGCTCCGCCTCGTCGTACTCATCCTCAATATTGCCCAAGATCTGTTCAACCAAATCCTCAATCGTAAGAAGCCCTGCCGTCCCACCGTATTCATCAATGACAATCGCCATTTGAATGTGATTTTGCTGCATCTCGCGGAACAGATCGCTAATGTTTCGAGTTTCAGGGGTGAACCAGGCAGGCCTCATGATACGGGTAAGTTCAAAGTGACTCTCCTCCGCCGACTGATCGTGGTAAAACAACAAGTCCTTCGCGTGCAGCACACCGATAATATTGTCCACCGAGCCGTCGTAAATGGGAAAACGCGTGTACTTCGTGCTGTACAAAAACGACATCGTCTCCTCTAAACTCGCCTCCACAGGAAGCGCCTCAACTTCCGTTCGGTGCGTCATTACCTCGGCCGCGATCTTATCATCGAACTCAAACAAATTCTGGATCAACTCACGATTATCGTCCTCAATCGCGCCTTTTGCGTGGCCCGCTTCCAGCATCTGCAAAAACTCTTCCTCCGTCGGCGCCACCCCCGCATCTTCCACCTCACGAATATGCGTCAGGCGAAGCAGGACACCTGCGAACAAATGCGCCACGCACTCCAAAAGATAAACAGGCGCCATAAGAATCATGATCAGGTAACCGCTCGAGCGGGCAAACTGCCCCTCTTTACCCCCGGCCACACGCCCCGGTAACTCAATGGCAAAGACATAGAAAATAAGCATGATGCTGAGCGCGATGAGCACAGCAAGCAAGAAGGAGATGAAAGGGGAATTTCCTTTAAATGGGAAAATCAACGGGATCGTGACTTGGGCAGTCCACATGAAAAATGACGCGCCGTAAAGAAGCTTCGCGAAAACAAGTTGCCGGAAGAACCGCTTCGAATCACTCATGCGACGCAAAAGAGATTTCGCTTTTCGATCGCCTGAAGCAGACTGCTGTTCAAGCTTCCCCTGAGGCAGAATGCGGCACGCCTTGTCAAAGGCAGTAAGAATACTTACAAGCAACAAAAGGAGGACGGACAAGAGAACCGCAGCCCCGACCGGTATACCGTTGGGATCAATGAGATATGTTGCCGTGACCTGTATGAATTGAAACAAAGCGGAGCCTCTTCTCCTTTGAAAACAAAAGATCAGTCGCAAGCGCTGATCTTTTCATTGGGATGGGGATGCCGATCTGTTGAGACAGTTCGGCATCCCTCCTATGTCATTATTCTTCCGACTGGGCAGCCGCAATAATGCGATCCGCGATATTTTGCGGAACCTGCTCATAGCGGACAAACTCAACCGTAAACCATCCGCGACCCTGCGTCATCGACTTCAGGTCCGTGGCATACTTTGCGATCTCGGCGCGCGGCGCCTCTGCTTCCACAACCTGGAATCCGGGAATCGAGTCAGCATTGATACCGTGAATACGCCCGCGGCGCTTGTTCAAATCCCCCATGATGTCTCCTAAGAAATCATCGGGGATATGCACGTACAGCTTGTCAATGGGCTCAAGGAGCACCGGATCCGCCTGAGGCAACCCCGCGCGGTACGCAAGCCTTGCCGCCAGCTTAAAGGACAACTCGTTTGAGTCCACATCGTGGTAAGAACCGTCCACGAGCGTGGCCTTCAGATTCACGATCGGGTAACCGGCGAGGACGCCCTCCACGATCGCTTCCTGCAAGCCTTTCTCAACAGCCGGGAAGTAGTTCTTCGGAACGGATCCGCCGAACACCTCTTCCGCAAATTCAAGGCCTTCTTCAGTTCCCGGTTCAAAGACAATCCACACATCTCCGTACTGGCCGTGACCGCCTGTCTGTTTCTTATGGCGGCCCTGCACCTTGACCTTCTTGCGAATGGTCTCGCGGTAGGCAATGCGCGGCTCACTTAACACCGCTTCCACACCGAATTTGGATTTCAGACGCGCTGAGATGACATCGAGCTGCACCTCACCCAAACCGGAGAGTCTGAACTGGCGTGTCTCCGCATCGTTCACGATGGTGAAAGTCACATCCTCATCCTGCAGGCGAACGAGCCCCTGCATGATCTTTTCTTCCTCACCTTTATTGACGGGCGCAATGGCCAGGGTCAGGCAGGGAACAGGCATCTCAGGCCCCTCGATTCTCAAAGGCTCGGCCTTTGTCGTCAAGGTATCAAGGGTTTTCGTTTCCGACAGCTTCGCGATCGCGCCGATATCCCCGGCGACCACCACTTCGGTCGGCTGCTGCTTCTTACCATTTTGGAAGTTCAGCCCGATCAGGCGCTCTTCTTTTTCCTGATTCACGTTATAGATCGTGCCCTCGTCTTTAAAGGTGCCTGAAAAGACGCGGAACAACGAAATTCTTCCGACAAAGGGGTCCACAAATGTTTTGAAGATAAAGGCCGCAAGCGGTCCTTCTGACTCGGAGTGAAGGAGAATTTTCTCCCCATCTTCTTTTACCGCCGTGACCGGGTGTCCGTCCACAGGAGTCGGCATGTAACGCGTCATGAGATCGAGCGTGAAAGAGATACCGAGATTCTCTTGGGCCGAACCGACGAGCACCGGCATAATAGATCCGGCTGTAATCGCCTTGCGCATCCCTTCTGACTCTTCGTCGGGCGTAAACGCTTCACCTTCGAAGTATTTTTCCATTAAGTGCTCATCGTTTTCAGCGATCTGCTCTTTGATTTGCTCACCGTACTCTTCGACCAGAGCTTCCAAGTCAGAGGGAAGATCGATGGCTTTCATTTCACCGCGCTTGCCCGAGAAAGCATAGGCTTTACCGCCCATCACATCGACGAGTCCCGTCATCTTTTCGCCTTCCAGGATCGGAAGCGCCAGGGGCAGCACACGTTGGCCGTATGCGTCGCGAAGGTCACCTAAAGTCTTCTCAAAGTTGGCGTTGGGTTCATCCATCCGATTGATGAAAAAGGACACAGGAATATTGACGCCGGCCGCGTTACGCACGGCTTTTTCAGCACCGACGGACAATCCGTCCTTGGCGGACATGACAATCAGGGCGGTGTCACCCGCGTACATGCCGAGCAACTGTTCTCCTAAGAAATCAAAATCACCCGGCGTATCGATGAAATTGATTTTATGCTTTTTCCATTCGCACCAGGCCACCGAAGTACTGACGGACACGCCGCGGCGTATCTCTTCCGCGTCAAAGTCGGTGACAGTGTTGCCTTCGTTTGACCGACCCATGCGATCGATCACACCCGCGTTATAAAGAGCGGCTTCGACAAACGCCGTTTTGCCGACGCCGCCATGACCCATCACGGTGATATTCCTGATTTTATCTGTCGTAAGATTCATAGATTCCCCCTTCGAGAAGATATTTTTTACCTATTATAGCCTATGGCTGATTTATTCTATTACAGCAACGGCTCCGGTTCCAATTGTGCCGTAAAATGTCTTAGCACTTTCGCCTGACGGACAATGCGAAAACCGTTAATCGTCGATGCTTTTTGCAGCAGATCATGCATGGAACAGGCAACATAATCAAGATGCGACTGTGTATAAGTGCGGCGCGGAATGCAAAAACGCGCAAATTCCATCGCCGCTTCCACCTGTTCACCCGTTTCAGGATCCGGATCCAGCATGAACGAACCCACATCACAACCCCGAATACCCGACGCCTGGTAAAGAGCCACCGAGAAAGCATGCGCCGGGAAGCGGTCATAAGGGATATGAGGCAGGATTTGCCGCGCGTCTATAAACACCGCGTGGCCTCCGGCCGGCTGCTGGCAGGGAACATTAAGCTCCACCAGGCGGTCCACAAGGTACTTGGTCTGTCCCGTGTAACTTTTCAGGAAAGCCTCATCGACCCCTTCCAAAAGGCCTTGTGAAAGCGCCTCCAGATCGCGGCCCGCAAGTCCTCCGTAGGATAAAAAGCCTTCGTTCGGTACCACGTTGCGGCGAATCCCCTCCATCAGCTGCTCGTCTTCCCGCACAGCCACCAAACCGCCCATGTTAACAATGCCGTCCTTTTTGGCGGACATCGTAAAGGCGTCGGCCACGGCGAACATATCCTTGATAATCTGCCGGACC
>Ga0265293_10010051_pt1 | contig 13353 bp, 12 predicted proteins | sample Munlanlewell138R_FD_192505 | JGI IMG/M metagenome (GOLD analysis project Ga0265293, IMG submission 192505) | Leachate microbial communities from a municipal landfill in Southern Ontario, Canada - Leachate well 138R | ecosystem: Engineered > Solid waste > Landfill > Unclassified | place: Canada...
CAGTTTGGCACTGTCCCAACCGAGGGGGTTGTAGCCCTTGCGGGCGATCTCGCTGGTGGCGATGATCAGCTGGCGAACGATGGATCGCTCCAGCACGATCTGGGCATAGGCCTGCAGGTTGGCGGCACTCGGCGTGCTGTTGGCCAGTTCCACCAGATAGGCATCGCCGCCCACCTGGTCGAGTTCGCCGTGCTCCTTGAGGGTTTCCGACAGGGTAATGGGATCGAAGGGCTTGTCGCCCGCCGCCAGCCGGTGCATGGTCTTGAAGATGAGCCGGTGGTCCTGGCTGTGGAAATCCTCTTCCCGCAGCACCGCCGCCACGGTGTCGAACAGCTCGTTGGCCAGCATCAGGCCGCCGAGCACGGCCTGCTCGGCTTCGAGGGAGTGGGGGAGTTGCTGCCCGCTGATGGGATTTCGCGACAGGTCGGTCATGGAACCCCTACCGGAAAATGACACGAAGCGGCGCCAGCCGAGGGCCGACGCCGCGTTTCGTCAGTGACTGTGGCAGTTACTGACCGACAATCACTACCTTGATGGGCTGGGTCACCTCGGCGTGGAGCTGGATGTCCACCTCGAACTCGCCCAGTTCCCGCAGCACGCCGGCCGGCAGCTTGACCTCGCTCTTGCTCACCTCGACGCCGGCGGCGCTGATGGCATCGGCGATGTCGCGGGTGCCGATGGAGCCGAACAGCTTGCCTTCATCACCGGCGTTGCCGGTGAGGGTCACGGTGGCGAGGGCCGCCAGCTTGGCAGCGCGGGCCTCGGCCTCGGTCTTGCGCTCGGCGGCGGCCTTTTCCAGCTCCGCGCGACGCTGCTCGAAAGCCGCGATGTTGTCGGGGGTGGCGAAGATCGCCTTGCCCTGGGGAATCAGATAGTTGCGGCCATAACCGGAACGCACGGTCACCTTGGCGCCGATGCTACCCAACTTGCCTACTTTTTCCAGCAGAATGACTTCCATCTTCAAATACCTCTTGATCAAAAACCCCGGCTACTGCCCCTTGCGGGCGGGAATCCGGGTGCGAAAATCGAAAAAGCTATCGAGAAAACCGATCCCGATCAGCACCATACTCAGCGGGCCAAACACCAGCAACCCGATATATACAAGCACCAGCCACTGCACACCAAGATGCCAGAACTGCACCAGGTGGTGAATCAACCCCAGCCCCGCCAGCAGCAGCGGCAAACCCAGAAGGCTGACCCAGGTGCTGTAGTCGGCGGGCCCCAGGTTGCAGGCCATGATCCCCAGCACCAATCCGGTGGCCAGGGTCCGGTCGAACCGCAGCCCCTGGAACTCGGCACGAAAGCCCCCCGGGTTGTACAGCAACGCCTGCCACCAGCGCGCCAACAGCAGGCTCGACACCACCTGCATGGCGGTGAGCCAGGACAGGAAGCCGAGCACGAACACCACCGACGCCCGCTCCAGACCCAACCCCACCGCGGTGGCCGCCATCAGCAGGTGAAACACCGGCTGGGGCCCGGGGGACTCGCCGCCCCGGAGGGCCATGAGCACCGGCTGGAGCTCGTCCAGCATCGCCGCCAGCTGCCCTCCGGCCAGGCCCGCGGCCAGCGCCGTGGTGGCGGCGGTCACCGCCAGGGCCACCACCAACGCCAGGGGCCAGGACATCGTGTGGCGCAGCACCGTGGCCGCCGGCACCATCGCCACCAGCCCCACCAACGAGGTGGCGGCCAGCAGGCTGTTGACATCGCTGAGGTAAAGCATCATCCCCAGGGGGAAGGCTGCCCAGAGCAGCACCAACAGGGCTTCCGCCAGAGGCAGCCTGAGGGTCACCAGCCCCACCGTGGCGGGGCTTACCAGGGGCACCAGATTACCCAGCAGGGCCACCAGTGACGCCTGGGCGCGACCGCGCATGACAAATGCCGCCAGGGCGCGCACAGAGGCCTACCCGTGACCGGTTACTGTTACTGGTGGCTGTCGGTGTAGGGCAGCAGGGCCAGGTAACGGGCGCGCTTGATGGCGGTGGCCAGTTCGCGCTGGTAGCGGGCCTTGGTGCCGGTGATACGGCTGGGCACGATCTTACCGGTCTCGGAGATGTAACCCTTCAGGGTCTCGAGGTCCTTGTAATCGATCTCGGGAGCACCCTCGGCGGAAAAACGGCAGAACTTGCGGCGACGATTGAAACGCTGTTGCATGGCTTATTCCTCTCCGGACTCGTCGGATTCATCTTCATCATCGCCCGCCTGTTCGGCTTCCTGGGCGGCCTTGGCGGCGCGCTCGGCCTCACGGCGCTCGCGGCTTTCCTTCTCTGCGCGCTCGGAGCGCTCGGCCTTCATGATGGCGGTTTCGCCAGTCTTGGCTTCGTCGCACTTGATGATCAGGTTGCGCAGCACAGCGTCGTTGTAGCGGAAGTTGGAGGACAGCTCCTCAAGGACGTCCTGGCCGCACTCGATGTTCATGAGTACGTAGTGGGCCTTGTGGATCTTCTCGATCGGGTAGGCGAGCTGACGACGGCCCCAATCCTCCAGACGGTGGATCTTGCCGCCGGCGGCGTCGACGATCTTGGAATACCGGTCGATCATCCCCGGAACCTGTTCACTCTGGTCCGGGTGGACCATAAAGACTACTTCATAGTGGCGCATTGAGCCTCCTTACGGGTTGTAGCCACCCGCAACCGCGGTGTGGCAAGGAGCCCGGGGAGGAATCCCCGGGGGTTAAAAGGGTGCGGATTTTAGGCGATGCGGGGCGGCGATGCAAGACAGATGTGGGCAGGCTGCGTTGCCCGGCGTGACGGGGGCATCAAGGACGGTCGAGAACCGATTGGGCGCTCAGGGTATCAAACCCAGCGCCGTGATGCCCAGCGTCCCCCGCGGCCCACTACATCCGCAGGCTGGGCCTCGCGGCGAGATGGTCCAGCCTCCAGAGTGCCCGCGCCGTGGACGGATCGATGTTGCCACCCGAAAGCACCACCAGCACGGTCTTGGGACCGTCCTGGGCCGCGAGCCAGCGGCTCGCCGCCGCCATCCCCAGGGCAGCGGTGGGCTCGACGCGGACCTTGAGCAGATGATTCAGCCACTGGCACCAATAGGCGATCGCCTCCTCTTCGATTTCGTAAAAACCGTCGAGCTGTCTCAGGTACGCGAAGGTGAGATCGCCGACCGCCAGAGTCGCGGCGCCGTCCGCCAGGGTGTCCGGCGACTGGGCCAGGGGCTGAATCGATCCGGCACGCAGGGACTTCGCGGCGTCGTTGGCGTTCAGGGGTTCGGCGCCGATCACCTTGGCCCCCGGACAAAGGCCCCGGGCGGCGATCAGCGAACCGGACAGCAGGCCACCGCCGCCGCAGGGGGCAAACACCGCGTCCACCGCCCCCATGTCACTCAGCGCCTCATAAACCGCGGTGCCCTGACCCAGGATGACCTGCCGATCATTGTAGGGAGGAACCCAGAATGTCCCCGGCTCCGCCGCCGCGTCCGCCACCCTGGCGTCGGCTTCACGGCGGTCCCGGCACGGCACCACCTGAGCCCCGTAGGATTCCGTCGCCCGGGCCTTCACCCCGGAGACGTTGGCGGGCATGTAGACGGTGGCGGGAATGCCGAACAGCCCGGCAGCCCAGGCGACGGCCTGGGCGTGATTGCCGGAACTGCTGGCAACGATCCGCCTCGGGTTACGGCCATTCTCCACCAGCCAGGCAATGGCGTTGCACGCTCCCCGCGCCTTGAACGCGCCGACCTTTTGCAGGCATTCCGCCTTGAAATATATGTCGTGACCCAGCCACTGATTGAGCAGTGACGAAGACAGCAGGGGTGTCCTGGAAACCCGGGATGCTATACGCCGGTGCGCGGCAAGGAGAGATTCGATCGCGGTCATGGTGAACACCGGTTGATTCGCTGTAGTGTCGGCAAGACTCAGCGGCAGCGGGGCCCCTGCCATGCCTGGATTCTGCCCTGCACAAAGGTCGGAACTCATGACGACATTGAGGGTTCGAGCAGAACCAATGGTGGAGCCGCCCAACGGAACCCTCACGCCGCCAGAACCTGCTTGAACCAGATCACGACGGCATAGGCACCAGAGGTTGCAAGGCATGCCAGGGCCAGGGAGGGATAAAAACCGAGGTTGAACTCCAGAAATTTCGGCAACGCCAAAAAGAACACCAAGGACGGCACCACCAACCAGAGTATGTCCCGGGAAAGGGCGGCGATAGCTTCCGTATCCCCGCCCTCATGAAAGCGCCAGATGAGCGCAATCAAGGATGTCAGCGGCAGTGATGCCAACAGGGCCGCGAGCAATGAATGACGCCGCGCCACCTCGGACACCACCGCCACGATGACGCCCGAAACCAGTACCTTGATGACGAAGTATGTCATCCGCGCCGATCCCTCTCCCCCGGGAAGCCCGGGTCAATTCCCGGTTACGATATTAGACCTGCCACCATTGCACAGGCGGTACAGGGCCGGAAGCACCACAAGTGTCAGCAGGGTCGAGGACAGGATACCGCCGATCACTACCGTTGCCAGGGGCCGTTGCACCTCGGCGCCGGTTCCCACGTTGACAGCCATCGGGACAAAGCCGAGGGCAGCCACCAGGGCCGTCATCAGCACAGGTCGCAGCCGACCGAGAGCCCCTTCCCGGATCGCAAGGTCGAGCTGCATGCCCTGGTCCAGCAGCTTGCGGATGAAACTGATCATCACGACCCCATTGAGTACCGCGACACCGGACAGGGCTATGAAGCCCACCCCTGCGGAGATGGAGAACGGTATGTCCCGCGCCAATAGCGCGAAGATACCCCCGGTCAGGGCGAGGGGCACGCCACTGAAAATGATCGCGGCATCCCGACCTGAGCCAAAGGCCATGAACAACAGGCCAAAAATGATGGCCAGGGTCACCGGCACCACGATCTGCAAGCGCTTGCTGGCGGAAATAAGCTGCTCGAAGGTGCCGCCGTAATCCACCCAGTAGCCCTCCGGTAGCTCGATCTCCCGCTCGATTCGCGCCCGGGCCTCCTCGACGAAGGTGCCGAGATCCTGGCCGCGGACGTTGGCGGTGACCACCACACGGCGCTTGCCGTTCTCGCGGCTGATCTGGTTGGGCCCCGGTGCCAGAACCAGTGACGCCACCTCGCCAAGGGGTACGAAGGCCGGTACAGCCTCACGATTCGCGGCCATTCCATCCGCGGGACGGGGAATGGGCAGTGATTTCAGATGCTCCAGATCGGTTCGCAGCTCCTCCGGCAGGCGCACCACGATATCGAACCGCCGATCACCCTCGAAGACCTGTCCCGCCACGCGACCGCCCATCGCCGTTGCCAGGGTCTCCTGCACATCGGCCACCGCCAAGCCATGGCGCGCCAGGGCGGCACGATCAGGGACGATCGACAGCAGGGGCAGGCCGGTGACCTGTTCGGTCTTGGCATCGGCGGCGCCGGGAATGTCGGCAATCAAATCCTCGATCTCATCACCAAGGCGCACCAACTCATCCAGATCATCGCCATGCACCTTGATCGCCACGTCGCTCCGCACGCCCGCGATCAGTTCGTTCATCCGCATCTGGATCGGCTGAGTGAACTCGTAGTTATTGCCGGGGATCTCCTTCACGGCCTTTTCGATCTCGGCGACCAACTGTTCCTTGGGTTTCCTCGGATCCGGCCAGTCGTCGCGGTCCTTCATCATGATGAAGGTGTCCGCCACCGAGGGGGGCATGGGGTCGGTGGCCACTTCCGCGGTGCCGATCTTGGCAATCACCAGGTCCACCTCGGGAAATTCCTTGATCCTGCGCTCGAGGCTGGTCTGCATGGCGATGGCCTGGCTCAGGCTGGTGCCCGGGATACGCAGCGCATGCAGGGCGATGTCCCCCTCGTCGAGGTTGGGTATGAACTCGGTGCCCAGCCGGGTGGCGGCCGCGGCGGAAATCCCCACCAGGGCAATGGCCCCCAGGATCACCGGTACCCGCCAGGTGATGGCCCGGTCCAGTAGTGGGGCATACAGGCGCTTGATGCCAAGCACCACCCGATTCTCCTTTTCCTCCACACGACCGCTGACAAAGATGGCGACCGCGGCGGGCACGAAGGTCAGGGACAGGATCATCGCCGAGGTCAGGGCAAAGACCACAGTGAAGGCCATGGGGTGGAACATCTTGCCCTCCACACCGGTGAGGGCGAAGATCGGCAGGTACACTGCGGTAATGATGAACACGCCGAAGAGGCTGGGCTTGACCACCTCCGCGGAGGCGGCGGCGGCAAGTTCAAAGCGTTCCTGGCGGCTGAGCAGGCGCCCGAGCCGATGTTGCGCCTCGCCGAAGCGGCGCAGGCAGTTCTCCACAATGATCACCGCGCCATCGACGATGAGGCCGAAGTCCAGCGCCCCCAGGCTCATCAGGTTGCCGGACACCCGATTCTGCACCATGCCGGTAATAGTCATCAGCATGGACAGGGGAATCACCGCCGCTGTAATCAGGGCGGCACGCATGTTGCCGAGCAGGCCGAACAGCACCGCAATCACCAGCAACGCGCCCTCCAGAAGATTCTTCTGCACGGTGGCGATGGTGCGATCCACCAGGCTGGTGCGGTCGTACACTGGCCGAGCCAGGGTGCCCTCCGGCAACCCCCTGTTGATCTCGGCGAGACGCTCCGCGGTGCGGCTCGCCACCGCCCTGCTGTTTTCGCCCACCAGCATGAATACGGTGCCGAGCACGATTTCGTGGCCATCCTCGGTAGCGGCCCCGGTGCGCAACTCGGAGCCTTCCACTACCCGGGCGATGGTGTCCACATGGATCGGCACCCCGTTGCGCCAGGCGACGACGATCCGGCCGATACCCTCGGCGTCGCCGATCTGGCCGGGGGAACGGATCAGGTACTGCTCACCGGCCCGCTCGACATAGCCCGCGCCGACACTGGCGTTGTTGCGCTCGAGGGCATCGGCGACGTCGCCAAGCGTCAATCCGTATGCCAGCAATTTCAGGGGGTCCGGTGTGACGTGTAACTGGCGCACGAAACCGCCGATGGTGTTGACCTCCGTCACGCCCTCCAGGTTGCGCAGCTGGGGCCGTACCACCCAATCCTGGAGAGTGCGTAGATCGGTCGGGGTCCAGGGCTCGCCATCGGCCTTCACCGCCCCGGGCTCCGCCTCCACCGTGTACATGAAGATCTCACCGAGTCCGGTCGCGATGGGCCCCATCTTCGGCTCAATCTCCGCCGGCAGCTGGGCCCGCGCCGCCTGCAGGCGTTCGCTCACCATCTGGCGCGCGAAGTAGATGTCCGTGCCGTCCTCGAAGACCGCCGTCACCTGGGACAGCCCGTAGCGGGACAGCGACCGGGTATATTCCAGGTTCGGCAGGCCAGCGAGGGCGATCTCGACCGGATAGGTGATGCGCTGTTCCGCCTCGAGGGGAGAATAGCCGGGCGCCTCGGTGTTGATCTGCACCTGGACGTTGGTGATGTCCGGCACCGCGTCGATGGGCAGACGGGTGAAATTCCAGACGCCGAGACCACCCAGCGCGAAGGCCAGTATCAACACCAGCCAGCGGTGCGCTATGGCAACGCGAATGATACGCTCAAGCATGACAAGTCCTCAGTGGTCGTGGCTGGCGCCCGATTTTTCGATATCCGCGCGGATGAGGAAGCTCTGTTCGGTGACGTAGCGGGTGCCGGGTTCCAGGCCGCCGAGCACCTCGACGTAGTCGGAATCCCGCCGCCCGAGGTCGAGCATGCGCACCTCATAGGTGTCTCCAACCTGGGCGTACACCACGGTGAAATCCCGGAACGGCTGGAGCGCGCCCGTCCTGACCGCGAGGGGCACCTGGTACTCGTCGACGGTGACCTCGCCGCGAACCGCCAGGCCCGGACGCCACAGGCCCTCCGGGTTGGCCAGTTCGACGCGGGCGACGACCGTCTGGCTGCCCGGGGTAGCGACGGGCAGCAGCGCGTCGAGGGTAGCTTCGGCGCTCATGTCGCCAACGGTAGTCCCGAGAGTCACCGCCTGACCGACCGCGAGCCGGGGCAGATCGCCGCCAAAGGCGTGAAGATCCACCCAGACCTCGGAGAGATCGGCGACCTCGAACATCACCTCGCTGCCCGCCACGTCACCCACGCTGGTGTTGCGCGCGGTGACAACCCCCGCCAGGGGCGCGCTCAATGGATAGGTCCGCAGGCTGTCGCTGGCCTGCACCATGGCCAGCACCTGGCCCTTCTCCACCCGGTCACCCGCGGAGACTCGCACCTCCCGCACCGCCCCAGGGAAGGGAGCGCGGACGCGGGCCACCCTGTCCTGGTTCATCACCACCGTCCCCATCAGCGTCAGGCGCTCCCGCAGCGTCGCCGGCCCGGCGAGTTCCGTGCGCAGGCCCATGGATTCGGCAATATCGGGCGCAATGGTGGTACGGCCCTCATAGGACGCGTACTCCCAACGGTGCTCACGACCACCTTCCCGCGCCTCCACCCTGACGTCGAAGGAATGGGGCTCCACCACCACGCCGTCACCGATCAGCACGTCTCCCTCCGGCCTGAAGGCAAAGGTGTCGGTCCGTCCTCCCAGGCGGCCCAGCTCCACCGTCGCACGCACCTGGTCCGCGGCCAGTGGCTGGTCATCGCGATAGGCATAGAGCCGGTACTGGGGCGGTACTCCACTTTCGAAAATGGTCACTTCGAGGGCGAAATCCCCATTGCGCAGCAGTCTGCCGCCGTGGGGACCGCGCTCGTAATCGCCGCTGGCGGCGGCGCCATCGTCGTCGTGGTGATCGGCGGGCGCGCCGCAGGCAGACAGCAGCAAGGTGAAAAGGATGAGACAGGCGAGACGTGGGATCATGGTGTGGTGACTCCGGAAATTGCCGTCAGGCGTTCAATGTCGATCAAGAGGGCGTGATAGCGGGCAGCGGCGGCTAGGCGCGCGGCGCGCAGCTCGGCAACCTGTTGCTGCGCCTGGCTGAGGGTGAGAAAACTGAAACTGCCCTGTTCGTAGCCCTTGCGGTTGGCCGCCAGGGCGCGTTCCGCCTTGGGTATCAGCTCGGCGTCGTGAACCTCGACCACATGGCGGGCGTGCTCCAGCTCCTGATAGAGGCTGAACAGGCGCTGGTAGACATCCAGTTCGGCGGCCTCGCGTCTTGCGCCGACGGCACTAAGTTCTGCCTCGTAGGCGGCCGCTTCCAGCGCCGCCCGGGAAGCGGTGCCGAGGGGCATGGAAACGCCGAACACCAGGGCCTGATCGCCGACCCCTTCGAGATGGCGCACGCCCGCGGAAAGGGACAGATCCGGCTTGCCCCCGGTAGCTGCAAGGCGACGGCGCGCATCCATGCCAGCGGCCTCCAAAATGAGGGAGCGCTGCTCGATGGTGTCCCCCAGGCCGTCCGCCAGGCTTGCGAGGGGAGCCGTGTCCGGCAGCAGTTCGAGGCTCCCGGCGACAGGGCCGAACCCGGGCTGCCGTTCACCCCACAGGGTGGCGAGGGCAAGCCTGGCGGTGACCAGTTCATGCTCGGCGCCCTCATGGTCGAGACTGGCAAGCCCTAGGGCGATTTCCGCCTGGTAGGTGTCCGCTTCCGACTTGCGCCCCGCGGCGACCGCCTTTTTTACCTGGGATTCGACGGCTTCCGCCCGCTCGATCCCCCGCTTTGCCAGATCGACCTCGTACTGGGCTTGGAGTACTGCCAGGAATCGGCGCGCGGTCTCGGCCGTGAGATCGATGCGGGCCCGCTCCAGATCGAGCCGGCGGCGCTCGGTTTCCATGTCGCCGAGGGCGATGCGGGCTGCCCGCTTGCCGCCGAGTTCGATGACCCGGCTGATGCGCAGGGTCGTCTCCGAGCCCTGGACTCCCTCGAGGTCGCCGCTGCCCGCCACATTTTCCACGTCGGCGCCCACCACCAGCGGCGGCGTCAGCGAGCTCACAGCTGCCCTCCGTTCACTGGCCGCCACCATCGCGCCCTGAGCTCGCAGTTCGGCGTGGGAAGCGAGGGTTCTGGAGACCGCTTCCTCAAGGGTCAGGTTCTGGCCTTGCGACTCGGCACCCGCCGTCACTGGCGAGAGCAGGCCCGCAACCAGCAGGCAGCTGGCCCATAAAGGAGCACGAAACGACTTTCTTCGCACAGGGGTTATGTGGGTGTTGATCATTACGATTTACCTCGTCAACAGACCGAGCAGAGTCTCTGTGAAGTGGTGGAGGCGATCTCCAAACACGATGGGCACCAGCAGCAGCGCCACCGCTGCCGCCAGTCCGGATGCGGGGATCCTCGCAACGGGAGCCGAGGCCAGAAGCGCCTCGACCCGCTCCACCGTGGGATTGCGTGCGAACGCCAACCCGGTTGCCGGCGCGGTGACACCCTGGCGGGCGACTTTAATGATGGTTTCCGCAACCAGCACCCGGCTCCCGGCGACCTGCACGGCTGCCTCATCGCAGGCCCGCTCACAGGCCAGGGCGAGGTCGGCCAGCAGCGGGTGGCGGACCCGGGGGAAATGAAACAGGCTCAGCGCACCTGCCACCACCAGACGCAGCGTATCCCGCCGCGCCACATGGGCCCGTTCATGGGCTATGAGCGCGTCAAGCTGCCGCGGCGAGAGCAGTTCAACCATGCCCCGGGAGACAAACACGCGAGAGCTACCGGCCCCGGCGCAGAATGCCAGCGGCCTTGGGGTATCCAGCAGGTAGCAGTCCCGACCGGCATCGTAGTGGCTGAGGGAAAGACACCGGCGCAACTGGCGGTTGCCCTGCAGCGCGCCGCGGACGAGGTTGCACAGCACAAGGGCCAGGAGCCCCGCCACGGCGGCTTTCATCAACCAGGCTATTGCGCTGTTGACGGCGGCGGGAGCGTGGAGAAGGCAGAGGTGTGGATGGCCCTGGCCATGGGTATCACAGTGATCCGCAATCAGTCCGACATAGCCCAAAAAGGACGGCGAAAGGGTGACCAAGGTCAGACCGAGCCCCAGGATCAATGACATGGCCGCGAACAGCGTCAGCGCCGCGGCCTGGGTACGGGGTGCCAACCGGGTCAACTGGCGCGCCACCGGAACTTGGATAATCGCCCCGCACACCGCGCCCAAGGCGATGAAGATACCGACGGTGATCAGCGTGAATTGCAATATCCCAAGCCCGGCACTCATTCACCCGCCTCCCGACGTTTGCGCGCAGCCACCAGCTGCTCGAGACGATCGAGACTGTCCGTGTCGATGGCGGCTGCATAATCGACGAAGGCGGCAAGAACGGCTTCCCCCGGGGCGTCACCCAACACCTCGTTGATGACCCTGGCCGCCCAGTCCTCCCGGGACAGGGTGGGCACATACACATAGGCCCGGCTGACCTTGTGGCGCACCAGCAACCCCTTGCGCGCGAGCCGCTCGACAGTGGACTGGATCGTGTTGAGTGAAATGGGTCTGGCTGGCTTCAAGGCGCGGTGAACCGACTTGGCGTCCCCCTGGCCCACGGCCCAAAGGTGCTCCATGACCGCCGATTCCAGCTCACCCAGATTGGGAATATTCATCGCTCACCACCTCCTGAAGACCGCACCGATTATCCCAGAGCTAAAACCGACCCACAATCGGTTTTAGCTCTGACCCCATGACCTGATCAACTCTGACTAAAGCCAGAATCGGACGCCGAACATGATCATGCTGCTCTCGGTGTCCTCACCCTCCTCCCGCAGATAGTCAGCGGTCTGGCCAAAGCCTTTCCCCCAGCTGACACCCACGTAGGGCAGGAACCTTGGCGTCACCTCGTAGCCAAGCCGCAGCGACGCCTCGAAACTCGACAGGCCGGAACCGGTGCCGGTTTCCTCGTCGTTATGGCCGTGAACCTCGAACTCCACTTCGGGCACCAGCTGCCAGCGCTGGGTGAGCATCATTTCCTTTTCGAGGCTCACCCTCAGGCCGCTGCGGTTCTCGCTGCCGGCGAACAACAACACCTTGGTCTCGACGAAGAAGGGCGCCACGCCCTCCAGGCCAACCATGAACCAGTTGCGCTCGGGGTCCGGGTGGATATCACCGCGCCAGCCCGCAACAAGATTCCAGCGGGGTGACACCGCGCGGCTGGCATAGGCGCGCAACTCATGGCTCTCCATAGAGTCCTCGACCCGCTCACCCTCGGACAGGATCCACAGTTTGTTGAGCTCGTTCCCCACCATTGCCGCTATGTCCCACGCCGTCGCATCGTCCCCGGATTCCCGCGACGTTTCGAACTCGTCCACCATCAGCGCGCCATAAAGGCTTTCGGTCTTCTCCATGGCGAAGGCCTCGAAGCAGGCCAAGGCCAGCAGGCTGGCAACCAGCTTTCTTTTCATGCATGAATTCTCCATGGCTCAATCCACCCTGACTTCACGGAACATGCCGTGCATGTGATAAAGCAGGTGACAGTGATAGGCCCAGCGGCCCCTGGCGTCGGCGGTGACCAGATAGGAGATCTTCGATCCCGGCTGGACGATCACCGTGTGCTTGCGGGGAATGAAATCGGCATCGCCGGTTTCCAGGTCGCTCCACATGCCGTGCAGGTGCATGGGATGGTTCATCATGGTGTCGTTGACGAAGGTGATGCGCAGCCGTTCGCCGTAACGGAAATGAAGCGGCTCGGAATCGTGAAAGGGGATGCCGTCAATGGACCACAGGTAGCGGCTCATATTGCCAGTCAGGTGCAGCTGCAGCTCCCGCGTCGGTTCACGGGGGTCCGGGGTGGGCACGCGGTTGCGCAAGTCGCCATAGGTGAGCACCTTCCTGCCATACAGCGCCTGATGGTCCCGAAGGCCCACCCCCGGGTCGTCGAGCCGGTACCCGGGCGCTTCGGCGCGCATATCCACATGGGGGCCGAACTCCGCGGGACCGTGAACGAGGGGACTGGCGCTGCCGAACCCGGCCTTGCCGGACCCCATCCCAGGTTTTGTCACGCCCTGCCCATGCCCCCCGTGACCATCGTGGGAGGGAGCGGGCCGATGGCCCTGATGGCCGCCCCCACTCCCCCCCATCCGGTGCCCCGCATGGCCGCCCTGGCCGGCGTGGGGATCATTCCCTCCCCCCGAGGCCGCACCGTGGCCGGCGTGGGGGTCAACGGCCCTCGCCACGGGCGCCACCTGAGCGCCGTGACCGGCATGGGCGTCCTGGGACATACCCATGTCCCGATGGGAAAGGATCGGGTTCGGGTCCATTTCCGGAATGACAGCGTGCATGGAGGGATCCGGGGCGAGGGTGCCCCGGGCATAGCCGCTGCGGTCCATGGCCTGGGCAAAGACCGTATAGGCCATGTCCCCATCCGGCTCAACCAGCACGTCGTAGGTCTCGGCGACACCAATGCGAAATTCGTCCACACTCACCGGTTCGATGTACTGCCCATCCGCGGCCACCACCTTCATCTTCAATCCGGGAATACGCACATCGAAGAACGTCATGGCGGAGCCGTTGATAAAACGCAGGCGCACGGTCTCGCCCTTGCGGAACTGCC
>Ga0265293_10010052_pt1 | contig 13353 bp, 13 predicted proteins | sample Munlanlewell138R_FD_192505 | JGI IMG/M metagenome (GOLD analysis project Ga0265293, IMG submission 192505) | Leachate microbial communities from a municipal landfill in Southern Ontario, Canada - Leachate well 138R | ecosystem: Engineered > Solid waste > Landfill > Unclassified | place: Canada...
GCAGCGGAGATTGCTGAACCGCGGCGCTTTACCCTGCGTTAACGCTGTTGCGTTAACCTTCCTTAATCCCTGCCCGATAGGTTCTCTTTAAAAGAGGGGCATTCGCGCATGGTCGTTCTCATCCGGCAGTTCCTTGCAGACCAGACCGGCACTGCCGCGATCGAATATGGCCTCATCGCTACGCTGATCACGCTTGCCATCATCGTGGCGCTCGGCGGAGCCGCGGATCAGGTAACGGCCATGTGGGGATCGAATGATTCAAAGATCAGCCAGGCCATGAGCAGCCCATAAGGGCCTATTCGCCACGTGCGCACTGGATGATGGCGGCCCGCAACTCGTCCAGTCCCTGATTCTTTTCCGAAGACGTGGCCAGCACGGTTGGGAACGCTGCCGGGCGCTTGCGGATTTTCTGCAATGTATCCTCGATCAGCCGTGGCACGCCGGCGGCTTTGATCTTGTCGGTCTTGGTCAGAACGATCTGATAGGAAACGGCTGCCTTGTCGAGCAGGGACAGCACGTCCTCGTCATTGGCTTTGATGCCATGGCGGGAATCGATGAGCATATAGACGCGCTTCAGCGTCACGCGGCCCTTCAGATAGTCGAACACAAGTTTCGTCCACTGATCGACATGCTCCTTGGGCGCCTGTGCGTAGCCGTAGCCGGGCATGTCGACCAGCGCCAGCGGGGGCAGGTCGGCATCCTGCCCGGAAAAACCGTCGGGAACGAAGTAGTTCAGTTCCTGCGTGCGACCGGGGGTGTTGGAGGTGCGCGCCAAACCCTTTCTCGAGACCAGCGCGTTGATGAGCGACGACTTGCCGACATTGGAGCGGCCGGCAAAGGCGATCTCCGGCGGGCCTTCGGGCGGCAGGAATTTCATCGCCGGCACGCCGCGGATGAAAACCCAGGGCCGTGTGAACAATGCTATATCGAGGCCGGAGGTTGCCGCCGTGGCAACGCTGGTCTGATCGGGCGCGGTCATGAAATGCCTTTCACGCTGGAGCCGCGATCATTCTGGCGAATGTGGGTTCGCTGCTCCAGATATTTCTTTGTAGCCATATTGCTGCGGTGCCGGACGATTTCGTCCGGTCGCCCCACGCTCCGGCCTTGTTGAAGCCGCTTATAAGCGGCCCCATGCGGCTAGTCCAGAAAGCGAATGGTTGGGAAGGTGTTAGCCGGCGGGTGAAATTACGCTGTGCGCACAGGAATTTGGCACTTTGTTGCATGGAATATTGCATAGCAGCAATATGTTGTTAATTTCACGGTCCGACAGTGAAGGTCCGGCGTCGCCGTCCTCATAGGTCGTCAGGTGGCAAGGACTTTTGATGTTCTATCAGCTTTACGAACTGAATCATGCCGCATTGCAGCCGGCCCGCGCTTTTGCGGATGCCATGCACGCGCTCTATTCCAACCCGCTTAATCCGTTTTCGGGAACTGTGTGGGGGCGATCGGTGACCGCTACGGCAGAGCTTTTCGAGCGTAGCACCCGCCACTATGGCAAGCCGGAGTTCGGGCTTCATACCACAAAGGTCGACTGGGCCACCGTCGACGTTGCGGAAAGGGTCGTCTGGTCGCGTCCCTTTTGCCGCCTGCTGAATTTTCATCGGGATCTGCCGGCTGGCCGGCGCCCGGATCCAAAGCTTCTGATTGTTGCGCCGATGTCAGGCCATTTTGCGACGCTTCTGCGCGGCACCGTGGAAACCATGCTTCCGCATGCGGACGTCTACATCACCGACTGGACCGACGCGCGCATGGTGCCGGCTGCGGACGGCCGTTTCGATTTCGACGATTACGTGGACTACGTGATCGACATGCTGCACACTCTGGGCCCCGACACGCATGTGATGGCGGTCTGCCAGCCTTCCGTGCCCGTTCTGGTGGCCGCTGCGGTGATGGAGCAGCGCGGCGATCCGCTTGCCCCGGCCTCGATGACGCTGATGGGCGGACCGATCGACACGCGCCGCAGCCCGACCGCCGTGAACGTGCTGGCCGAGGAAAAAGGGCTGGAGTGGTTTCGCGACAATGCCATCATGGAAGTGCCGTGGCCGGCGCCGGGCTTCGGCCGCAAGGTCTATCCGGGCTTCCTGCAACTGTCGGGCTTCATGAGCATGAACCTCGACCGCCACATGATCGCGCACAAGGACTTCTTCATGCACCTCGTCAAGGATGACGGGGACAGCGCAGAGAAGCATCGGGATTTCTATGATGAGTATCTGGCTGTGATGGACCTGACGGCAGAATTCTATCTGCAGACGGTCGACAGCGTCTTCATCAGCCATTCCCTGCCGAAGGGCGAAATGCGGCATCGCGGCAAGCTTGTCGATACGGGCGCCATTCGCAATGTCGCGCTGTTCACGGTTGAAGGCGAGAACGACGACATATCGGGGCTTGGCCAGACGCAGGCCGCGCACGACCTTTGCGTGAACCTGCCGGATTCCAGGCGGGCCCACTACATGCAGCCGCGCGTCGGTCACTATGGCGTGTTCAACGGTTCACGTTTCCGTGCCGAGATTGCCCCGCGTATCATGGATTTCATCGCCAGCAACAGACAGGATGCCGCGGCCGCAAAGCCGCGTCTGGTGCGCTCCAGACCTTCCTGACGCCGAGGCAGCGGCGACTGTTGCACATTCGCCGCTCTCCTTAACCATGTTTCAAGGCTCACCTTCAGGTCAATTGACACGAAGTGTAAATCGCCGTTAACGTTTTGTTAACGAACAGAGGCGAGCGGGCCGATGACTTCTTTTCCCTCAGGGCTGCGCTTGCGCGCCATCATGACAGGCATGACCGTGCTGGCTCTTGGTGTGCCGGCTGTGATGGCCGGCTCCATGGTGACGAGCGGCATGACCTCGCAGCCAATCGGCCATTACGATTTCTGCCAGATCAACAAGGCTGAATGCTCCATCCGCACGGTCGATCGCGGCCCGGTAAAGATGACGCAGCAGCTGTGGGACATGCTGGTGAAGGTTTCCGCTGGCGTCAACGCAGCCGTCACGCCCATGAGCGATATGGAAATCTACGGCAAGGAAGAAGTCTGGGCCTATCCCGACAATGGCGTTGGCGATTGCGAGGACTATGTGCTGGAAAAGCGCCGCCAGCTGAACAAGTTGGGTGTTCCGCTTTCCGACCTGCTCATCACCGTGGTTCGCAAGCCCGATGGTGAAGGCCATGCCGTGCTGACGGTGCGCACCAGCAAGGGCGACTTCATTCTCGACAACCTGCGTGACGACGTGCGTTCGTGGGAAGACACCGGCTATCGGTACCTGAAGCGTCAGGCCTCGAACCACACCGGACGCTGGGTCTCGATCCGCGACGACCAGCAGGTTCTGGTCGGCTCGGTCCGCTAAAGCATGTCGCCCGAAAGTGGGAACCGGTTTCGGGATAACGACATGCGGAAGAACGGCAACTTAAAGCGTAAGGAGCGAATCTGAAAGATCGCGACACGCTTTAAGGCCTGCTTCGCGAAATCTGTGACGCTCGCTGCCGGAAATTGGCCGGAAGCCGGGATTTCATTGCTTTGTGGAATTCTGAAGGGCTTCAGCCAGCGACATCTTGGCGCTGCCCGGCTTCAGCGGCTTTTGCTGCGAAGCATCGGGCGCCCAGCCTGACAGCCACACCACGGGAAAGCTTGCCCTGATGCGCCCGTCCGGGTCGGAGAAGCGCTCGGCGTAGATTTCGGCGGCGCGGGCGAACAGCGCGCGCGTGGCCGGGCGGCGTGACCGATCGGCCAGCACGTTGGTTTCGCCCATGGCGCGCAGGTCCGCCATCAGCGCGAACATATGATCGTAGCGCACCGTCATGGTCTCGATGTCGGCGACGGGCAATGCAAACCCGGCACGTTGCAACAAGGCTCCTGCGTCGCGCACATCCACGAAGGGGCTGATGCGCGGGCTGATGCCGCCATGAAGCTCTGTTTCTGCCGCAAGAAGGCTTTCGCGCAACTCGGCCAGCGTGCCTGCACCAGCCATGGCGCCGAGAAACAGGCCGTCCGGCTTCAGCGCGCGCCTGATCTGCACCAGCATGCCGGGAATGTCGTTCATCGTCTGCAAGGACATGAGCGAGATGGCGAGGTCAATGCTTTCCGGTTCGAGCGGCACGGTCTCAAAAGGAGCGAGTACCGTGTCCGCACCGCCGGCGAAACAGGTATCGCACTCCACCCGCACGACGCTTTGCGCCTTGCCGCTGTCGCTGATGGCCGCCATTGCCGAAGGCGTCTGGCAAAAAAGTGCTGCCGCCCGGCCGAACCGGCGGTCGACCGCCGAAAGCCGCTCGGCCAGATCGTCGGCGGCATGGCGCATGAGAAAGTCCGCGCCGGGCACATCGAGACGCTGAGCCCGACGCTTGTGGACCAGCCAGAGAGGGGTGTCGAAGAGGGTCTGCACCACGTATTGCGCTTCCGGATTTTCTGCTTAATTTGCCATCTGGGCTTACCAGCTGGCAATCAGGTGGCCGATTGGAGGGGGGAGATCAAGGGGCTTGGCCGAACCATTTTGGACTGGCCGGCGCGGATATTGTTTCCCCCGGTGTGTGCCGGCTGTCGCCGTCAGGTCAGCCAGCCCGGCGTTTTGTGCGGTTCCTGCTGGCCGAGCCTGACCTTTCTGGAGCGACCGTGGTGCCCTGTCATGGGCACGCCGTTTCCGCATGAAATGGGCGAGGGATTCCTGTCGGGCGAGGCGCTGGCCGATCCGCCGCCCTTTGAGCGCGCCCGCGCGGCCGTGATCTATAGCGGAGTGGCCTGCGACATGGTGCGGGGCCTCAAATATCACGATCGCACCGATCTTGCGCCATGGATGGCCGGATGGATGCTGAGAGCCGGCAGCGAACTTCTGGCCGAGGCAGACCTGATCGTGCCGGTTCCGCTTTACTGGCGTCGCTTCTTTCGTCGCAAGTTCAATCAGTCGGCTGAGCTTGCCCGCGCACTGTCGGCGCGTTCGGGCATAAGGTTCGAGCCTTCTGTGGTGAAGCGCGTGCGCCAGACCCGGCCGCAGGTCGGGCTGGAGCGACGCGAGCGCGAGGACAATCTGCGCGGCGCATTCCGGGTGCCGCCGGAAGGGATGCTTGCCATAGCCGGGCGAAGGGTGCTGCTGATCGACGATGTCTACACGACCGGCGCCACCGTGCGGGCCGTGACCCTTGCCCTGAAAAAGGGTGGGGCGGGGGCAGTGGACGTGCTCACCTTCGCGCGTGTGCTGCCGGGCGCCGGGACGGATGCCGGCCGGGGGGACTTCCAGCCCGCAACGACAGAGCCTATATGAATTCTGTGAAACAGGCAGGATTGTTGACCAATGGTCGATGTAACCATCTACACGCGCGCCATGTGCGGATATTGTTCGGCGGCAAAACGGCTTCTCGACCGCAAGGGCGTGGCCTACAAGGAGCTTGATGCTTCGTTTTCGCCGGAGCTGCGCCAGGAGATGATCTCCCGCGCCAACGGGCGCTCGACCTTCCCGCAGATTTTTATCGGCTCGCAGCATGTCGGCGGTTGCGACGACCTGCATGCACTGGAAGAAACCGGCAGGCTCGACGCCCTGCTGGCACAGGACGCCTGACATCGGAGGATAAAGCAGATGGGAGTGTTCAGGGCAGCAGCGGTCCAGATGCGTTCGGGCATGGAGCCTGAGCGCAACGCACGGGACATGGAGGCGCTCGTGCGCGAAGCCGCAGGGCTCGGCGCAACCTATGTGCAGACGCCTGAAATGACCGGCGCCATGGTGCGTGAAAAGGAGGCGCGCGAAAAACTCTTCGTGCCCGAGGATCGCGACATCATCGTCGCTACCGCCCGCCGTCTTGCGGAGGAACTCGGCCTGTTCCTGCATATCGGCTCGACGGCGATCCTGCGTGAGGACGGCAAGGTCGCCAACCGGGCGCTGCTGTTTTCCCCCACCGGCGAGACGCTCGCCACCTATGACAAGATCCACATGTTCGACGTCGATCTCGATCATGGCGAAAGCTGGCGCGAATCCGCGGCCTATGAGCCCGGAACACGCGCCGTCACCGCCCGGATCAACGATGCGACGCTGGGCTTTGCCATCTGCTACGATCTGCGTTTCCCGCAGCTTTTCCGCGCCGAGGCGCTGGCCGGCGCACAGGTGCTGACCGTGCCGGCGGCGTTCACCCGGCAGACCGGCGAGGCGCACTGGCATGTTCTGCTGCGCGCGCGGGCGATCGAGAACGGCGCTTTCGTCGTTGCCGCCGCACAGGGCGGCCAGCATGAGGACGGGCGCGAGACGTTCGGCCATTCGCTCATCGTCGATCCGTGGGGACGTGTGCTGGCCGAGGCCGATCACGACCGGCCGGGCGTCGTCGTGGCCGAAATCGACCCCGCACAATCGGCTGCTGCGCGCGGCAAGATACCGAACCTGAAGAATGCAAGGGAATTCACGCTGGCGGACGGCGCCGGCCGGACAGTCGAAAGGGCAGAGGCTTGATCCGCTTTTCCCTCGTTTGCGAGCATGACCACGAGTTTGAAGCCTGGTTCCGCAGCAGCGACGACTTCGAAACCCAGAAGAAGCGCGGCTTCGTCGATTGTCCGGCCTGCGGTTCTTCAAAGGTGGAAAAGGCGCTGATGGCGCCTGCCGTTTCCACCTCGAAGAAGAAGGAAAAGATGGCACTGGCCATGGGTGAGGCGCAGCGCCGGGCGCTGGAGGAGATCAAGGCGCTGGCGACCAAGGTGCGGGAGAATGCCGACTATGTCGGCGACAAATTCGCCGAGGAAGCCCGCAAGATCCATTTCGGCGAAGCGGATGCGCGCGGCATCTATGGCGAGGCGACGCTGGAAGAGGCGAAGGGCCTTGCAGAGGACGGCATCGATTTCATGCCGATCCCGGTTTTCCCCGACGACAGGAACTGACCGGACCCTGTGTCCGGTCGCTCGGCGTCGGCTCTGGCCCAATTGCCCTGCTGGGTGCTGACACATTTGCGTGCCCCGCCCAGCAGGCTAGCTTCCCCGCATGAAAGCACTCTGGGACTCGGCCGCCGGCCTTCTTCTGATCACCGGATTTCTGCTCGGCGTCGGGCTTCCGCTCGGCAAGATCGCGTCTGCGGCCGGTGTTCATGCCATGGTGTGGTCTTTCGTCATCTCGATGGGCGCGGGCGGCGTGCTGCTGTGCGTTCTGCTGGCGCGCCGCCAGCGCATGAGGCTGACCGGGCACCGGCTGCGCTATTTCCTGATCGCTGCCGCCATCTCCTATGCCCTGCCCAATCTGCTCGTCTTCTCAGTGATACCGAAGCTTGGCGCCGGCTATACCGGCATCATGTACACGCTGTCGCCCGTGGTGACGCTGGCGCTTTCGCTGCTGCTCGGCATGCAGCGCCCGAATGCGCTGGGCATGGCCGGAATCGCGATCGGTTTCGCCGGCGCGGCGTTGGTGGCGCTGACGCGGGGCGAAGCCTCACAGCCGGCCGACCCGGTCTGGGTGGCGATCGGCCTTCTGCTTCCTGTGTTGCTGGCAGTCGGAAACATATACCGCACCATCGACTGGCCGGCGGATACGGGGCCGACGGAACTTGCCGTCGGCAGCCATCTGGCTTCAGCGGGGATGCTGCTGGCCGCCATCGTTCTCATCCCGGGCCTGTCCGCGTTCGCGCCGCTTGCCGAAGTGCCGTGGGTGACTTTTGCTCAGGTCGTGGCTGCCGCGGCCATGTTCGCCTTTTATTTCCGGCTGCAGGCGGTGGGCGGGCCGGTTTATCTCAGCCAGATCGGCTATGTCGCGGCGGCCGTGGCGCTGCTTGCCGGCACCATCTTTCTGGGCGAGCACTATCGCTGGGAACCGTGGCTGGGTGCGCTGATGGTGATGATCGGCGTCGCCGTAACCACAAAGGCACAGAAAACCGCAGCACGGCGGCAGGCCGCAGGCTGATTCGGCTCTCTTATCTCAGGCCGGCTTCGTCCGCTCCGCCAGAACCATGTAATTGACGTCCATGTCCTTCGAGCGCTGCCACCGATCAGCCAGCGGATGATAGACGACGCCGGTGCGGTCGATGACGCTCAGGCCCGCATTGGCGAGCGCGCTTTCCAGCTCGTCCGGACGGACCAGCTTGCCGAACTGGTGCGTGCCGCGCGGCAGCCAGCGCAGGACATATTCGGCGCCGACGATGGCCAGCCCCAGCGCCTTCAGCGTGCGGTTGATGGTGGCCACGAACATGATGCCGTCCGGCTTGACCATTTCTCCGCACTTGCTGATGAACAGTCCGATGTCGGAGACGTGCTCGACGACTTCCATGTTCAGCACCACGTCGAATTTTTCACCCGCGTCGGCCAGATCCTCGGCCGTGGTGGCGCGGTAATCGATGTCGACGCCTGATTCGGCGGCATGGAGTTTTGCTACCTCGATGTTGGTTGCGGATGCATCGGCGCCGACGACCTCAGCGCCGAGACGGGCCATGGGCTCGCACAGCAGGCCGCCGCCGCAGCCGATGTCGAGGATGCGCAGGCCTTCGAACGGACGCGCCGCATGTGTGTCCCGGCCGAAGCGCTCCGCGATCTGGTCGCGGATATAGGACAGGCGCACCGGATTGAACTTGTGCAGCGGGCGGAACTTGCCGTTCGGGTTCCACCATTCGGCGGAAAGTGCCGAAAAACGTTCAACTTCTCCGGAATCGATGGTCGATCGTCGGGTGTCGGACATGTTCTTGCTCTCCGTGGTTCGTACGAAGTCGGGTTTGGGACGCGGAAAGTCAAGGCGACATTTATACCAGACTGCGGCAATCCCTTGCGCGAAAAGTCTCTATTGGCTAAGGAGGCGGCGCATCGGCGCGAGGCTGGTTTGTCCCGTGCCAGACCGATCATCCGGGGATATCCCCGTCATTCAAAGGCATTCCGCTCCCATGGCGCGTATAGTGATGAAATTCGGCGGGACTTCGGTCGCCGACATCGCCCGCATCCGCAATGTGGCGCGGCATGTGAAACGTGAAGTCGATTGCGGCCATGAGGTGGCGGTGGTCGTTTCGGCGATGGCCGGCAAGACCAATGAGCTGGTGGCCTGGACCCGCGAAGCATCGCCCATGCACGATGCGCGCGAATACGATGCCGTCGTCGCTTCGGGCGAGCAGGTCACGGCCGGCCTTCTGGCGCTCGCGCTCCAGAATATCGGCGTCAATGCCCGCTCCTGGCTTGGCTGGCAGATCCCGATCCGCACCGACAATTCGCACGGTGCCGCCCGTATCAAGGAGATCGACGGCTCGTTCCTGATCAAGCGTTTCGGCGAGGGACAGGTGGCCGTCATCGCGGGTTTCCAGGGGCTGGCCCCCGATAACCGCATCTCGACGCTCGGCCGTGGCGGTTCCGACACCAGCGCCGTGGCCATCGCGGCGGCCGTCAAGGCGGACCGCTGTGATATTTATACCGACGTGGACGGTGTCTACACGACCGACCCGCGCATGGAGCCGAAGGCGCGCCGCCTTGATCGCATTTCCTTCGAGGAAATGCTGGAGATGGCCTCGCTCGGCTCCAAGGTGCTGCAGGTTCGTTCGGTGGAGCTGGCCATGGTGCACAAGGTGCGCACCTTCGTGCGCTCGTCCTTCGTGGAGCCGGATGCTCCCGGCATGGACGACTTTCTCAATCCGCCTGGAACGCTCATTTGCGACGAGGATGAAATCGTGGAACAGCAGGTCGTCACCGGTATTGCCTACGCCAAGGACGAAGCGCAGATCTCGCTGCGCCGTGTCGCCGACCGCCCGGGCGTTTCAGCCGCCATTTTCGGGCCGCTGGCCGAGGCCGGCATCAATGTCGACATGATCGTCCAGAACATTTCCGAGGACGGCAAGTTCACGGACATCACCTTCACGGTTCCTTCCGGAGACGTCGACAAGGCGCTCGCCGTCCTGGACAAGGCACGTGAGACGGTCGGATATGATGCCATCCAGCATGACAAGGGCCTCTCGAAGGTGTCGGTCATCGGCATCGGCATGCGCAGCCATGCGGGCGTCGCCGCCACCGCCTTCGAGGCGATGGCGGAAAAGGGTATCAATATCCGCGCCATCACCACTTCGGAGATCAAGATTTCCATTCTGATCGACGGACCGTATACGGAGCTTGCAGTGCGCACGCTCCATTCCGTATATGGTCTTGACAGGCAGTAAGGGTCGCGGGCCCGGCCGCGGGCCATTTCCGGCGCGCAGGTCCGGATAGAGCGGCCATTGGAGAAAGACGCCGCAATGCGCGAAACGGCGGTCGGCCCACGCGTTCTACTGAAACGGCTGCGCGAGCTCATGCAGGAGCCGCTGGAGCCGCAGGATAGACTCGACCGGATTGTGCGCGACATCGCCGCCAACATGGTGGCGGAAGTCTGCTCCCTTTATGTGCTGCGCGCCGATTCGGTTCTTGAGCTCTACGCTACCGAAGGCCTCAACCCCGGCGCCGTTCACCTTGTACAGCTGCGTCTTGGTCAGGGTCTGGTCGGCACCATTGCCGCCAGTGCCCGGCCGCTCAACCTGTCCAACGCGCAGGAACATCCAGCCTTCGCCTATCTGCCGGAGACCGGCGAGGAGATTTACAGCTCCTTCCTCGGTGTGCCTCTTCTGAGGGCAGGGCGCACGCTCGGCGTTCTGGTCGTCCAGAACAAGACCATGCGCACCTATCGCGACGACGAGGTCGAGGCGCTGGAAACCACCGCCATGGTGATCGCCGAGATGATCGCCACCGGGGACCTTGCCCGGCTTTCACGCCCCGGCCTCGAGCTTGATCTCAAGCGTCCGGTTTCGTTCGGCGGCGTGTCCTTCAACGATGGCATGGGGCTTGGCCATGTCGTGCTGCATGAGCCGCGCGTCGTCGTCACCAACCTGTTCAACGAGGACAGCGATGAGGAAATCCGGCGGCTGGAAACGGCGCTGGGCTCGCTCAGGCTGTCCATCGACGACATGCTGGAACGGCGCGACGTGGCCTTCGAGGGCGAGCATCGCGAGGTTCTGGAAGCTTATCGCATGTTCGCCAACGATCGCGGCTGGGTGCGCAGGCTGGAAGAAGCGATCCGCAACGGGCTGACCGCCGAGGCTGCGGTCGAGAAGGTCCAGAGCGACATGCGCGCGCGCATGATCCACATGACCGATCCCTATCTGCGCGAGCGGATGAGCGATTTCGACGATCTCGCCAACCGGTTGCTGCGCCAGCTGATGGGAGCCGGCCCGGAGGACATCGCTGCGGCCTTGCCCAAGGATGCGATCATCGTGGCGCGCTCCATGGGGGCGGCGGAACTGCTTGATTATCCGCGCGAGAAGCTGCGCGGACTGGTGCTCGAAGACGGCGCCGCCACCAGCCATGTGGTGATCGTGGCACGTGCGACCGGCATTCCGGTGGTCGGGCAGGTCAAGGGCGCCGTGTCGATGGCCGAGAACGGCGACGCCATCATCGTCGACGGTGAGGAAGGCTCGGTTCATCTGCGCCCGCAGTCGGACCTCGAATCGGCTTATGCCGAAAAGGTGCGGTTCCGCGCGCGGCGGCAGGAGCTTTATCGCGAGCTGCGCAACAAGCCCTCCGTGACCAAGGACGGCGTCCAGATCGATCTTCTGATGAATGCGGGCCTCATGGTCGACCTGCCGCAACTGGCGGAATCGGGCGCGGCGGGCATCGGCCTGTTCCGCACCGAGCTGCAGTTCATGGTGGCCTCCACCTTCCCGCGCGCCGAGAGCCAGGAACAGCTTTACCGGGATGTGCTGGATGCCGCGCGCGGCAAGCCCGTCACCTTCCGCACCATCGACATCGGCGGCGACAAGGTGCTGCCCTACTTCAAGAACAACACGCCGGAGGAGAACCCGGCGCTCGGCTGGCGCGCCATCCGCCTCACCCTCGACCGGCCGGGCCTGCTGCGTACCCAGATCCGCGCTTTGCTCAAGGCTGCCGGCGGGCGCGAGCTGAAGCTGATGCTGCCGATGGTGACGGAGCTTGGCGAGATCGCGCAGGCGCGCGAAATCATCGACCGCGAGGTGCGCCATCTGTCGCGCTTCGCGCATCTGTTGCCCAACAGCCTCAAGCTCGGGGCCATGATCGAGGTGCCCTCGCTGCTGTTCCAGCTCGACGAGCTGATGAAGGCGGTGGATTTCGTCTCGGTCGGTTCCAATGATCTGTTCCAGTTCGTCATGGCCGTGGATCGCGGCAACACGCTGGTGGCTGATCGCTTCGACCCGCTTTCGGTGCCATTCCTGAGGGTTCTGAAGACCATCGCGGATGCAGGCCGGCGCAACCACACGCCGGTGACGCTGTGCGGCGAACTGGCCGGCAAGCCGATCTCGGCCATGGTTCTCATCGGACTGGGTTTCCGCTCCATTTCCATGTCTCCGGCGTCGATCGGCCCGGTCAAGGCGATGCTGACGGAACTGCCGGTGGCGGAGCTGGAGGCGTTTTTCGCTGACAATCTGTCGGCCACCGCGAACGATATTCCGATGCGGGCGCTGTTACACGCCTTTGCCGACGATCATTCGATTCCCCTTTAGTTCATTCCGGCGTTTTGAAGAAAGTTGGAGTGAACAGGGTCTTTTCATCCGCATCTGTGCAAAGCTGGCTTTACGGTCCGTTTGCCGGATGCCCAGCCCGGCAACGGTAGCAGCATGAGCAGTCTTCCCCGCGATCGCATGGATCAGGTCGTCAAACGTTTCGAAATGCTCGAAGCGCAGATGGCGGCTGGCCCGGAGCCGGAAGCCTATGTGAAGATGGCTTCGGAATATTCCGAGTTGCAGGATCTTGCGGGCAAGGTCCGCGCTTTGCGGGAAGCCGAGCGCGAGCAGGCGGATCTCACCGCCATGCTGGCCGACAAGTCGACCGATGCGGAGATGCGCGAACTGGCTGAAGCCGAATTGCCTGATGTCGAAGACCGCATCGAGGCGCTGGAGCATGACATTCAGATCCTCCTTCTGCCCCGCGATGCGGCAGACGAGAAGAATGCCATCCTTGAAATCCGCGCCGGCACGGGTGGAGATGAGGCGGCCCTGTTCGCGGGCGATCTGTTTCGCATGTATGAGCGCTATGCGGCCGGGCGCGGCTGGCGCTTCGAGGTCATTTCGGCCAGCGAAGGCGATGTCGGCGGCTACAAGGAAATCATCGTGACAGTTTCCGGCAAGGGCGTGTTCGCGCATCTGAAGTTCGAATCGGGCGTGCATCGCGTCCAGCGCGTGCCCGAAACCGAGGCGCAGGGGCGCATCCACACCTCAGCCGCGACGGTCGCCGTGCTTCCGGAGGCGGAGGAGGTCGATATCGACATTCGCGCCGAGGACATCCGCATCGACACCATGCGCGCCTCTGGCGCCGGCGGCCAGCACGTCAACACCACAGACTCGGCCGTGCGCATCACCCACCTTCCCACAGGCATCATGGTGGTGTCGGCTGAAAAATCGCAGCATCAGAACCGGGCGCGCACGCAGGATCTGCAT
>Ga0265293_10010053_pt1 | contig 13352 bp, 14 predicted proteins | sample Munlanlewell138R_FD_192505 | JGI IMG/M metagenome (GOLD analysis project Ga0265293, IMG submission 192505) | Leachate microbial communities from a municipal landfill in Southern Ontario, Canada - Leachate well 138R | ecosystem: Engineered > Solid waste > Landfill > Unclassified | place: Canada...
GGCTTCAAACATGGGTCTCCCGCAGACTGCGACTACATTTTTGACGTTCGCTTCCTCGATAATCCTTTTTACAACCCGGTCCTTAAACCCCTTTCCGGTAGAGACGAGGCAGTGCAGGAGGCAATCTGGAGCTCAACCGAGGCTGGTCTTTTCTGGGAGAGGCTGACGGGCTTTCTCGATTACGTTATCCCGCTCTATCTCCGTTCGGGCAAGACGCAGCTCCACATCGGGATCGGCTGCACGGGCGGCAGGCATCGTTCAGTTGCTGTGGCGGAGAGGCTGAAAACTCATTTCGAGGACTACACAGGCCTTTGTATCCTGCGACACAGGGATATAGACAAGGAGCAGGGGTGGTGACGTTGGACCTTCTGATAAGCTACGGGCTCGGACTGCTGACAGCAGTGATTTTGGTCGCCAGCTTTCGAATGAGAGACTCCAAGAGGATCAGGGAGATGCTTCAGAGAGGGCCAAAAGAGCGGAAGACCACGATCTCCAGGGCAATCGAATACCGTCTATCGATGGGGCCGTTCGTCGCGGCCCTCGGGGGCGGCACCGGGCTGTCGACCCTGCTGAGAGGGCTGAAGAGCTTCACTAGAAATATTGTTGCTGTCGTAACCGTTACTGATGAGGGGGGCAGCTCTGGAAAGCTGAGAGAGGAGTGGGGGGTACTGCCCCCGGGGGATGTTCGCAACTGCATTGTGGCTCTGGCGGAGAATGACAACGCCCTCAAAAGGCTCCTTGACTTTCGCTTCGACAGAGGAGGTCTGGCCGGCCACAGCCTAGGCAATCTTATGCTGCTCGCTATATACGAGCAGTTCGGAGATTTCCGCAGGGCAGTAGAGGAGATGAACTACCTTCTTGCGATAAGGGGGCGGGTTCTCCCTGTTACTACAGAACAGGTCAGCATCGTAGGGGAGACCAGGAGCGGAGTTCGTGTCAAAGGCGAGCTGTCCATATCCGATCACGGCCACGAGCTGCATAAGATATGGCTTGAGCCGAAGGACGCGAAGCCGTTGAAGGAGGTTATTGTATCCCTTGATGAGGCCGACATCATAGTCCTTGGTCCCGGAAGCCTTTTTACCAGCATAATCCCAAACCTCCTGATTCGAAAGGTGGCCGAATGTCTTAGGCATAGCGATGTCCCAAAAGTATACATTGCAAACCTGATGACTCAGCCTCACGAGACGCAGGGCTTCAACATTCTGGATCATGTTCGGTGGGTCAGCGCTGCGATGGGAGCCACCCCGGACTATATTCTCGTGAACGACGGGGACATACCCGAGCCGCTGGTCGAAAAATACCGCTTGGATGGTGCAGAACCTCTTTACATGACGGAGGAGGAGGAGTGGGAGCTTGAGAGGATGGGTTGTCGAATCATCAGCGGGGATTTCATCAGGATAATGGACGAAAATGTCGTCCGCCACAACGGGCAGGCGCTTTCGGAGATAATCATCCGTCTTTGCCGCGAATTGGAGGATGGGTAGGGGGTAATGAAGCATGGCAACCGGAGTGACTCCTGCCGAGGTAATTTGGGACGATTGGATAAACGCCTCATTCGGAGCAAAACTCTGCCCCCTTGAGGAGATCGGGGGGATAGTGGACGGGCTTGGAAAGACGACCGATGATGATGGCGATATAGTCTGTTCAAGCGGGAGGTTATGGGTGTTCAGAAGGCTGAGGACCCTATGGCCAGAATCGGACCTCTATAAGGAATATGACTTCGCGTCTCTTCTGAACATCCCAAGGTCGATGAAGGGGCACGTATTTATAAACCTGCCTAGGAGCCTGTATGACCGTCTGCAGGAAGAGACGCGAGCAGCAAAGAGCACCAGCTGGTTGAAAGGCCTCTGGGGCGCGTGCGGCTCTCTCTACCTGCCGAAAACAGGCTATTATTTATGCTTCAGAGTTCGTAGCGGGCGGATCGAAGAGAGAGCGGTTCAGGCCATGAGGGCAAGGGGCATATCGGCCAGAAGACGCCGTGTACAGGGCACGTTTGAAATCATGCTTCGTAATCAGCAGGAGATCGCGGATATGCTGACGGGGTTTAATATGATAAAGACGGTGTTACTCCTCGAGGAGAGGGCGATCTTCCGCTCCCTGAGGAACCGTGCCAATAAGCTTGTCAACTGCGACGCCTCAAACATCAGAAAGAGCCTTGAGGCCTCGTCCAACCAGATCGAGATCTCTAAAAGCGCCCTGGAGCACCCGGAGTACGAGTCGTTCCCCTTGGTGTGGAAGGAGCTGATATCCACACGCCTTGCAAACCCAAGCGTAACCCTGGAGGAGCTTGGTCGAATGCAGTCTCCGCCTATATCCAAGAGCACCGTAAAATACCGCTGGAAGAAGATCTCCGACCATGTCTCCTGCGTTAAGGCACAGCCTGCCTGGAACCATCTGCCCCGGGCCACCTTTTCACTGGGGGATTCAGGAAGAGAGCCCATCGCATTTCAATGACGGAGGTGTGAGAGAATGAAGCTACGCGCTTTTTCAAAGGATGACGTTTGCGGAAAAAAGGTACTGGTAAGGGTGGATTTTAACGTTCCTCTCAAGAACGGTGCTGTCGCAGACTCGACGCGCATCCTGGCGCACAGGGAGACTGTGTCAGCCCTGCAAAAAATGGGCGCAACGGTCGCGCTCTGTTCGCACCTTGGGAGGCCGAAGGGGAAGCGAGTGCCGGAGATGTCCCTCGAGTCGGTAAAAGGGGAGGCTGGCAGGGTGTTCAACGCGCCTGTGGTCTTCTGCGAGGACTGTGTCGGTCAGCCTGTGCAGTCAGCGCTGGACGGACTTGTTGTCGGCGAACTCCTTCTGCTGGAGAATCTGCGCTTTTACCGGGAGGAGCAGGAAAACGACGTGGAATTCGCAAAGAAGCTCGCCTCTCCCTTCGACGTCTTCGTGATGGACGCATTCAGCGCCTCACACAGGGCCGATGCGTCAACAAGTGCGATTATGAGCATACTCCCATCCTTCTCCGGCGCTCTTCTCCAGAGAGAGGTGGAGATGCTGTCGGCCGTCAGCGACGAGCCGAAGCGGCCGTTCGTGCTTATCCTGGGAGGGGCGAAGGTCTCCGATAAAATCGGGGTTATCGAGCACCTTATGGAAAAGACGAGCTCGATCCTCATAGGCGGGGGGATGGCCTTTACGTTCCTCAAGGCTCTGGATAGGCACATAGGCCGCTCTCTTCTGGAGCAGGACAAACTGAGTTTCGCACATGACATGATCAGGAAGGCCGCGAACCTTGGGGTGGAACTTGTACTGCCGGTCGACGTGATTGTCGGTGATTCACCCGACGGAGACCAGTTGCCGCATACGGTAGCGGCCGATGCCATCCCGGACGACAAGATGGGGCTCGACATCGGGCCTGATACTGTCGCCCTGTTTGTCAAAAAGTTGGAGGGTGCGAGCACTGTGCTGTGGAACGGCCCGATGGGCGTTTTCGAAAACCCTCTCTATATGGAAGGGACGAAGGGGGTCGCCGAGGGAGTTCTTGAGTGCACGCGCAGGGGAGGGGTATCAATAGTGGGCGGAGGAGACACGGCTGCGGCCGCGAAGGCCTTGGGATTTGCCGGAGGAGTATCGCACGTCTCGACAGGCGGAGGGGCGAGCCTGGAGTTCTGCGAAGGAAAAAACCTTCCAGGGATCGAGCCTCTGATCGAGCGATAGCATCGAAGGGAGTCGACCGATGAAAACCAAGAAGATATACCTTTACGGAAACTGGAAGATGAACATGCTCCCCGACGAGGCCGAGGCCTTCTGTAACGAGCTTGTCTCAGTCGCGCCCGGTGGATTTTACAAAGAAGATAGCGTCGAGATAGCTCTTTTCCCCCCGTATATATCTATAGGCCGGACACTGAGCATGCTCAATGGCAGGGGGCTGTTCAGGAGTGGTGCTCAGGATGGATGGCCCGAGGAGAGAGGAGCGTTTACAGGCGCTGTGTCCATGGATATGATCTGCCGTATAGGCTGCTCTCACGTCCTGATTGGGCACAGCGAACGCAGGAGCATATTCGGGGAATCCGACGAATTGATTGCCAGAAAGCTGAAATCATCTCTCAACAGCGGTCTCATCCCTGTCCTCTGCTTCGGCGAAACATTGGAACAGCGAGAGGCCGGAAGGACCTTCGACGTTGTCAAAAGCCAGCTCAGTGCGGCATGGAGTGCGATAGATACGGATGAAGTGGCTACGGTAGACGGAGCACCGCGTATTCTACTGGCGTACGAGCCGGTCTGGGCCATTGGGACAGGGCGAAATGCTCAACCGAAGGACGCACAGGACGCCTGCGCCTTTACGAGAGCCCTTTTCAAGGAGCGTTTCGGGGCACAGTTCGACTGTCCGGTCCTGTACGGAGGAAGTGTTAAGGAGACGAACTCGGCAGAGCTTCTTTCTCAACAGGACATAGACGGCGCTCTTGTGGGAGGTGCGTCCTTGAAGGTAGATTCCTTCCTGGCAATTTACGAGAACTATCTAAAGAACATGGTTTAAGGGGAATAATGTAACATAAGATATATTATAGGACATTGTGCCGGACATAATACCTTGCGTCTTAATAAAGCAACCCGTCGATTCTCTAGACAGGATCGGCGGGTTGCTTTCGATTTATCGGTTTTAACAGGAAGAACTCAGTCCTGATAAGAATAGAAGTAAGATCTCGCGTCTCTCCAGATTTTTTCCAGGTTGTAGAACTCTCGTCCGTTCTTGCTGAACACATGCACTGCGAGCTCGCCCGCGTCTATCAGGCGCCATCGGGTGCTGTTGTTTCCCTCGGTCTTGGTGTCGTATCCGTGCTGATGAAGCGTCTCAAGTGCGGCGTCACTCAGCGTGTCCATGTGTATGTCGGAATTGGCGGTTACCAGAACAAATATGTCTGAGACCGCAGAAGAATCCTCAAGATCCAGGGCCAGAATTTCCAACCCTCTCTTATCCGCGAGAGCTTCGTATAGAAATTCGTAGTCTTTCAGGCGGTCTTCATGGTTTTTCAATACTCATCCTCCTCTTTTTCATTTAGGGTTATCTCTGTCCGGCGAGCTCCTCCAAGCGTTTCAACACTGACGGATTGTCCTTTCCGATCACAATCGTAGCATGTGATACGTTAGGGGTCCTCGAGACGAGTCGCGGGCTAACGCCCAGAAGAAGGGCTAGGGTGTTGCCTGTCTCGATCACCTGTTCGCCCGCCTTGTCCGGGAGGTGAATCGAGGTATAACGATAGTCGAAATGGCGCGCGTTCCCAATGTGATGCACGTCAATGCCGAGCTTTTGAAGGGCCGTGGCCATGGTCTTCCCCAGTCCGGAGGCTCCGGCACCGTTCAGGACGGCAACCGGAGTGTTTATAGAGGAGATCAGCAACTGCAAGCCGGGCACCTCAATCGCCGTTGACTTCTCCACTTCTCCATTCTCCGGAGGCATTTCCCCGTGCCCTTCGGGGATGCCGGTCAGAAGCTCGGAGGCGGCCATAGTGTCCCCCACCCAATAGCTCAAATTAGATATATAAGCGGCCTTTCCGGGGAGTGTGAAGAAGTGGAAATTCTCCCCCGGCATCGATACGAGGTATGAGGCTAGCTGAAGCCCCTGTGCAGGGGTCATATCGGAGTTGATCATATCAATGACTCTGCCGGCCAATTCCGGGATTTTCGGGATCATGTAGGGGCTCTGCAACTTTTGCAGCACGGCCTTGATGAAGTCCTGCTGTCGTTTAACGCGACCGATATCTCCCTGGGCGTCATGTCTGAATCGAACGTAGTGAAGGGCGTTCTTTCCGTCTAGCACCTGCGGCCCCTTTTTAATGTTGATGAACAACTTGCCGGAGTAGTCGTTGTAGACCATATGCTTGGGCACGTCGATCTCTACTCCTCCTATCAGATTGACTATCGCCGGAAATGTATCATAGTTCACGAGTACGTGGTAGTTAATAGGCCTGCCAAGGTAGTTGACCACGGTCTCTCTTAGGAGGTCCACTCCCCCATAGGCGTAGGCGTGCGCTATCTTGTCCCAGCCTCTCTTAGGGAGCTGTACGCGCGTATCGCGCGGAATAGACATCAGACGAACGATCTTCTCGTCGATATCAACGGTCGCGAAGGCGATCGCATCGGCCCGCCTGCCACCATCGACGTCGTCGATGCCGATCAGAAGGATGTTTATTGTGCCGGAGTCCTCCGTGAAGGAGATGGACTCCTTTATAGTCTGTGGCTTGGGTTCGACAAACGTCTTGACCTTAAGCGCCGCCCCTGCAAACGCCGCTCCCATAATGAGAAGAAGCATCGCAGCTATTCGCAGTACCCTCATCATCCGGTCCTCCTCCAGTTCTTCCGGTAGAGTCCCTTCTTGTAGATATATTGCTCCACCGCCTCCGGGAGGAGGTATTTAATGCTCCTCCCCTCCTCTATTCGCCTGCGTATCTCCGTGCTCGAAATTGAAAGAAGTGGAATCTCGAGGGGAATAATCGCTCCCCTGAGCTCTTCGGGGAGGGCATCCAGCTCCTTCTTCGCGTAACCAGGCCTGTTTACGGCCACTATCTTGCACAACCCCGGCAGCTCCGCATACTCCTTCCAGGTGTTCATGCTCAATACTGCGTCCAGGCCGGTAATAAAGAAGAAGTCTACCTCATCCGGTGCGTACCAGTGCCGCATCTCCCGGAGGGTGTCTACCGTATGGCTGGGTTCGTTTCTGTCAATCTCTATTCTCGACGGTGTGAAGTTTGGATTGCCCAATGTGGTTAAAAGGGTCATCACATATCTGTCCTCGCAGGAAGCGACCCTGCGAAGGCGCTTGTGTGCGGGATCTCCCGCCGGTACGAATATGACTTCATCCAGCCCTACCATCGTTCGGCTCTCCTCGGCGGCTAGAAGATGGCCGAAATGAATGGGATCAAATGTGCCCCCCATGATGCCGATGTTTCTCCTGCCCTTGCGTTCGCTGTTTGACAAAGCGCCGGCCCCTCTGTGTTCAGATATTCCCTTTATCGCCTGCCGGACGACCCGGGGTCGACCGCCATCTCGGGTTCGAAGTCGAACTCATTGTCGCCAATATATATCTTATCACCCTTGACTGCGCCCATCTCTTCAAGCTTCTCCTCGATTCGGAACTTTTTTACCAGCCTTGCGAATCTTGGAAGCGCGTCTTCATGATCAAAATTGTAACGGGACAGGGTCTTCTCAAGGTTAGCATGGACAATACGGTACCCTGAGCCGTCCTCCAGCTTGATTATCTCGACAGGTTGCAGTCTGCCCCTCCTGCGGGGCGGGTCGATATTCTCCAGCTTGATTGGTACAAGCCTGGTGCGTCCCTCATGCCGTTCATTCTTACGTGCGAAATCCGCCAACACTTGTATGAAGTCGGGGATATTCTCGCCGGTGAGCGCGCTCGCCGAATGGTACGGAATGCCCTCATTCTCAAAGAAGGGGCGAACCTTCGTGTCGTTCAACCGGCCTGCGGGAAGGTCGGTCTTGTTCCCCAGGACTATGCAGGGCCTCATCAGGAGATCCTCTCTTGAGAACCTTGGAAGGCTATCGTCCTCCAGGCTGGAGTAAGCATCGAACTCATCCCTGACCATGTGCCACTGATCGATTATCTCCTCGGCCGTGCCGGCGCTCAGGTCGAGCACGTGCACGAGAAAGCGGGTTCGCTCCACATGTCTCAGAAACAGAATGCCGAGGCCCCTGTTCTGATGAGCGCCCTCAATCAGGCCGGGGACGTCCGCTATGACGATCTTCTGGTCATCGACGGCCAGGACTCCTAGGTTTGGAGATAGAGTCGTGAAGGGGTACCCGGCGATCTTGGGTCGCGCGGAGGAGATAGCCGACAACAAGCTGGATTTACCCGCGTTAGGTACGCCTACGAGGGCTACATCCGCTATCAGCTTAAGCTCCATCAGCAGAGCCCTTGCCTCCCCATCGTCTCCCTTTTCGGCGAACCGGGGGGTTTTTCTGACGGAGTTCGCAAAGTGCGCGTTCCCTCTTCCCGGGCGTCCTCCCTTGGCTATGACGACTCTCTCTCCAGGCTCGACCAGGTCGGCTATCATCTCACCGGTGTCGTCGTCATATACGATGGTTCCACAGGGCACAGGCACGATCCTGTCCTTTCCCGCCTTCCCTGTTCTCATCCCACCCTTACCCGGTTCTCCTTTGCCGCCCTCAAAAAGCTTTTCGAAGTCGAAGTCCGCAAGAGTAAGGAATCCGGAGGTCGCTTCGAGGATTACATCTCCTCCCCTTCCCCCGTCTCCACCGTCAGGCCCCCCCTTGGGAACGAATTTCTCCCTGCGAAAGCTCAGACATCCATTTCCTCCGTGCCCTCCACGGGCAGATATTCTCGCAAAGTCTACAAATTTCATGGCATCACCGGCGCGAAAGCGCCATCAAAGAATCAAGGGCCATGTTATTCCCTAAGGGCGAGAGCCGACGTTTAAACAGACGGTCCGATCTTAAGGAGATACGAAGGCCCTTGTTAAGTCCTGTTTGTTTTGCTGAACCGTCGGATCTACTCCGCCGCTTCCAGGATGACCGATACGACTCTTTTACTCCCTTTTGTCTCATACTTGACAGTCCCGGGGCTTGTGGCAAAAATCGTATAATCCTTTCCGAGTCCGACGTTTTTGCCCGGGTGTATCTTTGTCCCCCTCTGACGGACTAGGATATTCCCCGACTTCACCGTCTGCCCGGCGTAGATCTTTATGCCAAGCCTCTTGCCCTCACTGTCTCTTCCGTTTGTGCTGCTGCCCTGCCCCTTTTTATGGGCGAAGAACTGCAGGTTAAAAGACGTAATCATCTGTATCCACCTCCAAAATACGGACATGCTCCGGGTAAGCCCGAGCAATCTCTTTTAATGAACCAATAATCGTTTCCACGAGAAGGGCAGAATTATCGGGGGGCAATAGCCTCCAGTCCAAAGATATGACCGTGTCTACCTCATCCACTCTGGACCTGAAACCCCGATCCTTCAGAACTCGCTCGAAACCGTACAGCAGAGCCTGCAAAAGAGCCGATACGCCCGCGCATACAATGTCGGACCCCTCGGGGGCGTAGTCTGAATGTCCGGCTGCATTAAGCGCCACAGGCCGCCCCTCGCTATATACGACGGATATCTCCGTCAAATCTATCCCCCGAAGCTGAGAGAGTCGATTCGGATCTCGGTGTAGTGCTGTTTGTGTCCCCTCTTGCGCCTGTAGTTCTTCTTGCTCTTGTATTTGAATACGATTATCTTCGGGTCCCTGCCGTTTTCAGTGACCGACGCGCTTACGGAAGCACCTTCAACGTATGGAGAACCTATCACCGTAGAGTTGTCCCTTCCCACGAGAAGGACCTTGTCCAGGATTACCTGGGATCCTTCCTCAAGGCCCAGAGACTCAACCTTCAGCAGGTCTCCCTCCTGGACGCGATACTGTTTACCGCATGTCTCAACTATCATGTACACCTTCTTCGTTCCTCCTCCCGCCGGAGATCAGGTGCGGAGTTTTCCGCTTTTTACCCGCTCCGTGCGATTATTCCATCCAACCGAGGTATTATACGAAGCGAAGCGGGGAATGTCAAATAATACCGGCCGGACTGTAGTGCCGAGAATGATGCTCTCAGCTTTCAGTGACAGCCGTGCTGAAGGGGGTATCCGTTCCCGCAGAGAGAAGAAGGCGCTCAGCATGTTCGCGTGCCTCCTGCAGCGACGGGTCGCCAGAGAGCATTCTCGCAACCTCTGAGATACGTTCATCCCGGTTCAGCCTTTGAATCTCCACCTCGTTGGCAGTTTTTCGCACGCGAAAGTGATGGTCGGCAAGAGCCGCTATGGTGGCTTCATGGGTGACCAGGAGGACCTGGGTCTTTTTTGAAAGAGCAAGCAGCTTGTAGCCCGCCAGAAGCGCTGCTCTGCCGCCTAACCCCGCCTCCACCTCGTCGAAGACCAGAGTGGACGGAAGGGTTTCGTCCGGAAGGGAGAGCTGCAGGGCGAGGAGGATCCTGCTCAGCTCACCGCCCGATGCCGTTTTGTTTACCGGGGTCTCGGGGGAGCCTTCCGTTGAAAGGGTGAAGGAGATGTCGTCGGCACCGTCGCTACGTATTCGATTCAAAGGGGAGACTCGTACGGAAAAACGGTTATCTGCCATGCCGAGGTCGTACAGATGAATGTTCACAGCCTCTTCAAGGGATGATGCGGCGCGAAGGCGCAACGCTCTGAGTTCCATCGCCAGAGAGCTGGCTTTGCGCCTAAGCTCTTTTGATAGCTCCTGAAGCTCTGAGAAAAGACTCGGTGCCTCTCTCATCCAGAGAATCGCATCCCGCGCTTCCGAGGTCCAGGAGAGCAGCTCTTGAACGCTCCTTGTGCCAGTTGCTCTTTTGGCCTTTCGCAGGGTCCCTAGTTTTTTTTCGAGAGAGGCCAGTTCTTGCTCCAGTGCCTCCGGAGATAGTTTGAAGGCTCTGTTTCCTACGGATTCGATAAAGGCATGGAGCTGGGACAGCCCCTCGTTAAAGAAGCCATCCGGCTCGGATCTTTCGAGGGAGAGCCTCTTAATTAGCTCGATGCCGGAGCACTCCAACCTGGAGAGCAATCCGTCGCCCGATGCACCTCCGGTCAGTTCGAGAAGTAGCTCTTTCACTCTGCCAGCATGTTGAGCGGCGCTGCTCTTCTCCTCCAGCTCTTTTTCCCATAGCGTATCACAACCTGGAACGATGTTCAGAGGCCGTATCGAGTCGACTATGGCCTCCGCGTCGCGGTAACGCCGCTTCAGCTCCTCCTCCTTAATCCTCAAGGCCTTAAGATCTCTGTCGCAGCGGAGAGCTTCGTCGAAGGTCTTACCGAGTGATTGCCGTGCGTTCGAAGCAGCGCTACCGCCGCAGAAATCCACGATGTCCATCTGGCGTCTCAGGTCGAGAAGCTCCATCTGGGCAAACTGGCTTTGGATCTTTATCCTCTGGTTCATAAGCGAGGAAAAGGCGGAGAAAGGTGTGCTTGTCTGCTGGTAGAAGCAGCGGTTTCTCCCTGTCTTCGAGAGGGTGCGGCGGGCTGTATATTGTTCAGCATCACGTCCGCGCTCCCCTGCTTCGAAGAAGACGCCCTCCACCGAGGCCTCGTCCTCTCCGGATCTTATGAACAGGGTCTGGCTTCTTGCGCCGCCAATAAGCTCGAGCGCCCTGACCAGGCTGCTCTTTCCCGCGCCGCTCTCACCTGTTATCGCTGTGAACCCACCGCCGAAGCACAGCCTGGCGAAGGAGATTCCTCCCACGTTCTTTATTGAGACCTCCTCCAGCAAGCCCGTCACTCCTTCTCGAAAGTGACTATACCCTGCCCCCAGCGCAGTTTTTCCTGCAGAAGGTCGTAGTAATTCCTGGAGGGCAGTGTAAGGACGTCGATCTTATGTGTACGGCTCAGAGAAATATCGATACGGTCGCCTGGAAGTATCTCGTATCCAAGCTGCCCATCCTGTGTGAGAAGGAGATCTCTGTGGTTCCCCCTTGGGATCAGGGTTATCGTGTCGTCCTCCCCGACCACCACCGGCCTGGAATAAAGAGTGTGGGCGCAAATCGGAAGGATGATCATGCACGGAACGTGCGGGGGGACTATTGGTCCGCCTGCAGAGAGGGCATAAGCCGTGGAGCCGGTCGGAGTGGATACGATCAGTCCGTCGGCCGGGATCGTATTAAGAAGCTTATCCCCTATATGTACCTCTATGTGCATGACTCTGGCCAGGGCTCCCTTTGCAAGGACCAGGTCGTTCAGAGCATACAGCGAATATGTATCGTGCCCATCCCGGGAGACCTTGCCGTCGAGCACCTTGTGCGTCTGTACCGAGTACTCTCCCTTCAGAATACTCTCAATGTCCATCAGGGCCTCGTCTGCTTTCCCTGAGGCCAGAAAACCGAGGCGTCCCAGGTTGATGCCGTACAGAAGCACGGGTGAACCGAGCACGTATCTGGCCGCCCGTAAGAATGTGCCGTCGCCGCCTATTACCAGTGCGATATCGACCTGTTCTTTCCACTCCTCATCGCTCAGCCCCTGAACTCCTACGACGGACGCCTCGTGCGGTGGCAGGAGAAACTGAAGGCCGTTCTCGTTGCCCCACCGTGTTAACGTGTTCGTCATCTCAAGAGCACCGGGCTTTCGCGTGTTGACAAGCATTCCTATGCAAGGGTTTTTCATGGCTCTCCCCGTTCTTCAGAGAAAAAGTGATGCGCCTCATCTACAACAGCAGCGGCTGAAAACGCTGGAACAGGGTAATCGGTCCCTTTTCTCATGAACATAAGGAACTCGATGTTTCCCTTGGCCCCTGTAATTGGAGAGAAGGTCAGCCCCGACGGAACTAACGATAGTGGTGAATCCGTACAGAAGGAGATGATTCCCTCCAGAACCTCTATGTGATCCTCTCTGGAGCGCACCCTGCCTCCCTTGCCAACCCTGCCCCTGCCAACCTCGAACTGCGGTTTGACCAGTACGACCGCCTCTCCTGATGGGGAAAGGAAGGCATCCATGGCAGGAAGAAGCAGTCTGAGGGAGATAAAAGATGCGTCCGTCACGGAAATGTCAGGCGTTTGATCGAAGTCTTCCGGGTGCAGGTTTCTGGCGTTGGTCCGCTCCATCACTACGACCCTTTCGTCGTTCCTGATCGTCCACGCCAGCTGTCCGTACCCGACGTCAACTGAATAGACTCGCGCCGCCCCTCTTGAAAGCAGCACCTGGGTGAAACCACCGGTCGATGCGCCAACGTCGACGCATACCCTGCCCTTAGGGACAATTTCGAAATAATCAAGGGCCTTTATCAGCTTAAGGGCACCTCGGCTGACCCAATCAGCCCCGCCCTTTACCTCAATGTCCGCATCCGGGGAAACCTGCGCTCCCGGCTTGTCGACCCGCACTCCGCCGACCGACACCCTGCCCGCCATCAGAAGGCTCTGGGCAGCCGTCCTTGACTCAGCGAGCCCTCTTGACGCCAGAACTCTGTCGATGCGTTCTTTTTTGGAACTCTTCATACGCCTTTACCACTCCAAGCGAGGTGAGGCCGCAGAACTCTGCCTGTTGAGCCATCGTGCCCTGGGGGACGAACAGGTCCGGAATGCCGAGCGGCACGACCGTGGCTGGGCTACCCTCTCGCCTGATCGATTCCGCCAGGGTCGCGATCGCCTCTCCTGCTCCGCCCTCTCTGTACCCATCCTCCGCGACTATGATCAGCTCGTGTTCTCTCAGGACGCCCTCCAGCGCTAATTCGGGCAGTGGCTTTACACATTTCAGGTCCATGACGGTAGGGGGTAGCCCCCCCGCGCTTACTATCATCTCTCTGGCCTCAAGCATAAGCTCCACGGTCTTCCCGTAGCCGACCAGGGCGCATCTCTCCCCATTCTCCAGAATCTCCGGTACAGGCAGGTCGTTCATAAAAACATCATCGCGC
>Ga0265293_10010054_pt1 | contig 13351 bp, 10 predicted proteins | sample Munlanlewell138R_FD_192505 | JGI IMG/M metagenome (GOLD analysis project Ga0265293, IMG submission 192505) | Leachate microbial communities from a municipal landfill in Southern Ontario, Canada - Leachate well 138R | ecosystem: Engineered > Solid waste > Landfill > Unclassified | place: Canada...
ACGCAGGCACCCCGGTCAAAGCAGATCGCGCACGAAGCGATTGTTGAGCATTCGGTAGAAAGGCACGGGCCCGCCGGGGCTCAGTCGCGGGTCGCCGGCCAGCCTTTGCTGCACCTCTCCCAGAATTGTGCGGGTAATGGCCGGCACATCTGCCGCGCGCGCTTCGTCGAGCGACAGCCAGACCAGTTCTTCCAGTTCGTTGGTCGGGCCACCTTGCGGAAGCTCGACGGCCACGTCATCGCGGAAGGCTGCCAGAAAGCGCGTGTCGAAACGGCGGACCCTTCCGGGCGGCGTGATGGCGCGCGCCACAAAGCGAAGCCCGGTGAGAGAAGGCATGACACCGTGTTCGGCAAAGCCTTGCCAGTCCGGGCGTGACGTGGAGAACGAACCCTTGTTGCCGATCAGCAGCCCGGCTTCCTCGTAAGTCTCGCGGATCGCCGACAAGGCGATGGCGCGTGCGCGGGTCGGCGTGGTGCGGCTTGCGCGAACCGTCAACTTGGCTTCTTCCTCGGGATGCAGCCCGTCGGCGACAAGGACGCGGCCGTCGCTGGGATCCGTGCGTCCGCCCGGGAAGACGAATTTCCCCGGCATGAAGACATGGCTGGAATGGCGCCTGCCCATCAGCACGCGGAATCCTCCGCCCTGCCGGTCGAGAAGAAGAAGGGTGGCCGCGTCACGCGGGCGCAGGGGAGGCGCCTTCGTTTCCATCTCGGCACCTTCCACCTTGTCGACTTCAGCTTTGCTCATGCCCTGCATGCAACGCACCTAGCCGAAAGCCGCCCAATACGAAAGAGCCGTTTTCGCATTTGCCATTGCACCAGTCGACGGACCTGACGGACCGAAGGTCCTAATGTTCCGGATGCGGCTCAAGCTGGTCCGGCTCATCGCCGAAGCCATGCATGTAAAAGGCCCATTGCAGCCCGATGACCGCGCCTTTGATCGGCTGCAGGAACAACAGGGCGAGGATCAGGGTGAGCGGCGCCCAGACGGCGAAATGCGCCCACATCGGCCAAACATAGCGCATTTCAACCGCCATGAAGCCGGCGATGACGATATGGCCGACCACCACGATATCGAGATAGGCCGGAAGGTCGTCCGCCCGGTGATGGCTGATTTCCTCGCCGCAGACCGAGCATGTGTCGACCGATTTCACATAAGCGCGAAAAAGCTTTCCTTCGCCGCAGGCGGGGCATCGGCCAAGAAAACCCCGCTTCATTGCCTCGCCAACCGGCCGTGTCGGCCGTTGCGGCTTGCTGTCGCCGCCGAAAACCTGCTGTTCGGTGCTGCCTGTCGTCATGTCATCGTCTCCTGCCGCGCGAACCTGATCTGTTTTTCAGGGCGCGGATACGGCCTTTCGCCTTGTGATACGACCGGGTGGAGCCTGACAGAGGCTTGGGTTCGCTCAACATCTCGAAGCGCATGGCTCCGGCCATTGGCGCTACATCGACGAGACGGACCTCGACATTGTCCGCGAGCTGATAACCTTTGCCGCTTCGTTCTCCAAACAGCGATCGTGCCGTTTCGTCGTATATATAGTAATCCCCTCCCAGGGACGACACCGGGATGAAACCATCTGCGCCAAATTGCGGCAACTGGACAAAAAGTCCCGCTTTCGTGACGCCCGAAATGCGGGCCTGAAAACTCTCGTTGATATGTTCCGCCAGATGCGCCGCAATCAGGCGATCCACGGTTTCGCGCTCTGCCGCCATGGCCCGCCGCTCTGCGGTGGAGATGAGGGCGGCGATCTCGGCAAGCTGCGACTCCTCGTCACGGGTGAGCCCGCCCTGTCCAAGCCCAAGCGCGCCGATCAGCGCACGATGCACGATCAGATCGGCATAGCGGCGGATCGGAGAGGTGAAATGCGCGTATCGTTTCAGGTTGAGGCCGAAATGGCCGATATTGTCCTGCGTGTATATGGCCTGGCTTTGCGTGCGCAGCACGACTTCGTTGACCAGCGCGTCGTTGTCGGTCCCGCGCACCTGCTCCAGAAGCCCGTTGAACTGGGAGGGGCGCATCTGCGCACCGCGCGCCAGTGACAGTCCGATGCTTTGCAGGAATTCGCGCAGCGCCTCCTGCTTGGCGAGCGAGGGCCCGTCATGGGTGCGGTAGATCAGCGGCTGCTTTTTGCCCTCAAGCGTTTCCGCCGCGGACACATTGGCCTGGATCATGAACTCCTCGATCAGCTTGTGAGCGTCGAGGCGCTCCGGCACGATCACGCGGTCGACGGTGCCGTCTTCCTTGAGGATGATCTTGCGCTCCGGCAGGTCGAGTTCGAGCGGCTGGCGATGTTCGCGACCGCGCTTCAGCACCGCATAGGCTTCCCAGAGCGGCTTCAGCACCGTGTCGAGCAGCGGCCCGGTCTTGTCATCCGGCGTGCCGTCAATGGCCGCCTGAGCCTGCGGATAGGCGAGCTTCGCCGCCGATTTCATCATCACGCGATGGAAGGAATGGCGCACCTTGCGGCCCTCGGCCGAAAAGGTCATGCGAACTGCCATTGCAGGCCGCTCCTCGCCCTCACGTAGCGAGCACAGGTCGTTGGAGATGCGCTCGGGCAGCATCGGCACGACCCGATCGGGAAAATAGACCGAATTGCCGCGCTTCAGGGCCTCGCGGTCGAGCGCGGAGCCCGGCGTCACATAGGCCGCCACATCGGCGATTGCCACGGTGACGATCACCCCGCCGGGGTTCTTCTCGTCGCTGTCCGGTTCGGCGAAAACCGCATCGTCATGGTCCTTGGCGTCGGCCGGATCGATGGTGACGAGCGGGAGGGTGCGCCAGTCTTCACGGCCTTCGGTCCGGACTTCCTTCAACGCCTGCACCTCAGTCAGCACGTCTGCGGTGAAGATATGGGGAATGTCATGGGCGTGGATGGCGATCATCGAGACCGCCTTCTCGTTCAGCGGCGAGCCCAGAACGGAGATGACCTTCGCCTTGGGCAGGCCATAGCGCGGCGTGCGTGAAGGCTCGACCTCAACCAGATCGCCATTGTTGGCGCCGTTGCGGAATTCCTTGTCGACGATGAGTTCCGGCTGGCGCCGTTCGACCGGCTCGATGCGGAACGTACCGTCGGAAAGCGTGCGGAAGATGCCGAGCACGGCCTGCGCGCGCTTCTCGAATATCTTGATGATCCGCGCGGTATAGGCCGGGCCTTCCTCCTTGCCGGTGGAGAAGGTTTTGGCCAAAACACGGTCACCGATGCCCGGAGCCGGCCCGCCGCGCGGCGGCTTTATGGCCACTGTGGGAGAATTCCCGTTTTCTTCCTGCTCGGCCGGTCGGGCCAGAAGGCCACCGTCTTCATCGCGTGCAAATATGTCGAGAACGGCGATGGTGGGAAGATTGCCGGGGCGCGACAGCCGCTTGCGCTTCTTTTCCAGAAGCCCTTCGACCTCAAGGTCGTGCAGCATGTCCTTCAGCCAGACGCGGTCGTCGCCGCGCAGGGAAAACGCCTTGGCAATCTCGCGCTTGCCGGAACGGTCGGGGTTCTCGGCGATATAGCGAAGGATTTCGTCACGCGAGGGGCGATACTGGTCCTTTGTCCCGCGCCGCGTGTCACCGGCGCGGGGATCGCCGTGGTTTCTTCCGGAGATCCCTCGCGCCAAGCTTCTATTCCTTCTTCTTTGCTGCGGTTTTTTTGGCCGCCGTAGTCTTCTTTGCTGCCGCCGCAGGCTTCTTCGGTGCCGCCGCCTTGCGGGCCGGTTTCTTCGCCCCGCCCCCCTTGGCTTCCTTTTCAGCGATCAGCACAAGCGCTTCTTCCAGCGTGATCGCCTGAGGGTCCTTGCCCTTGGGCAGGGTGGCGTTGATCTTGCCGAAGTTCACATAGGGCCCGTAACGGCCATCGCGAACCGTGATCTTGCCGCCGCCGTCGGGGTGGTCGCCCAGTTCCTTGAGGGCGGAAGCCGCGGCACCGCCGCGTGCGCCACGTCCCTTGGACTGCTTTTCCGCCAGAACCGTGACGGCGCGGTTGAGGCCGATGGTGAACACGTCCTCGATGGAGTCCACATTGGCGTAGGTGCCATCATGCAGGATGAAAGGCCCATAGCGCCCGAGACCTGCCGAGATCATCTTTCCAGTCTCGGGATGGTTGCCGACCTCGCGCGGCAGCGCCAGCAGCGCCATAGCCTTCTCAAGGTCGATCGACGGAGCCGACCAGCCCTTGGGCAGGCTGGAGCGCTTGGCTTCCTTGCCATCACCACGCTGCACATAGGGGCCGAAGCGGCCGGTGCGCAGGGTGACTTCCTCCTGCGTCTCGGGATCGGTGCCGAGAACCTTGTTGCCGTTCTCCATACCGCCGGCATCAGCGTCGCCTTCGCCGTTTTCACCGAACTGGCGCGTATAGCCGCATTCGGGATAGTTCGAGCAGCCGACGAACGCGCCATATCTGCCGAGCTTCAGCGACAGGTTGCCGGTGCCGCATTTCGGGCAGATGCGCGGGTCCGATCCGTCCTCACGCGCCGGGAACAGCAACGGGGCGAGGTCGTCGTTGAGCGCGTCGATGACATCTGAAACGCGCAGTTCCTTGATGTCGTCGACCGAGGCCGAAAAATCGGTCCAGAAGTCGCGCAGAACATCTTTCCACTCGAGCTTTCCGTCGGAAATCTCATCCAGCTTCTCTTCCAGCGAGGCCGTGAAGTCGTATTCGACATATTTGTCGAAGAAGCTTTCAAGGAAGGCAGTGACGATGCGGCCCTTGGAATGCGGGATCAGCCGGCGCTTGTCGATGGTGACGTATTCGCGGTCTTCCAGCGTCTTCAGCGTGGCCGCATAGGTGGAAGGGCGGCCGATGCCGAGTTCTTCCAGTTTCTTGATGAGCGCGGCTTCCGAATAGCGCGGCGGCGGCTCGGTCGAGTGCTGCGTGGCGTTGATCGCCTCGCGCGCCAGTTCCTCGCCGGAGCGGATTTCGGGCAGACGGCGATTGTCCTCGTCTTCCGAATCCTCTTCCTTCTGATCGGTGTAGGCCGCGATGAAGCCATCGAAGCGGATGACGGAACCGACAGCACGAAGCCCGGCGGTTTTCGCTCCGTTGACGGCCTCGATCTCGACGGTGGTGCGCTCGATCTCGGCCGGATTCATCTGGCTGGCGATGGCGCGCTTCCAGACCAGCTCGTAAAGGCGGGCCTGATCCGCATCCAGATATTGGCGCACGGAGGCCGGTGTGCGGAAGAAGTCGGTCGGGCGGATCGCCTCGTGCGCTTCCTGCGCGTTCTTGGCCTTGGTTGTGTAATAGCGCGGCTTTTCCGGCAGGTACCTGTCGCCGAATTCCTTGCCAATGGCGGCGCGGGCGGCCGAGATCGCCTCGGGGGCCATCTGCACGCCGTCGGTTCTCATATAGGTAATGAGACCGGCCGTTTCGCCGCCTATGTCCATGCCTTCATACAGACGCTGCGCGACCTGCATGGTGCGGTTCGCCGAAAAGCCAAGGCGCGAGGACGCCGCCTGCTGCAGCGTCGACGTGGTGAAGGGCGGGGCGGGGTTGCGCTTTGTCGGCTTGGCTTCCACCGAAACCGCGTTGAAACGCGCGCCTTCCAGCATCGCCTTGATGCCGTCGGCCTGGCTTTTGTTCTTGATGTCGAGCTTCTGCAGCTTCTTGCCTTCATAGGCAGTCAGGCGTGCCTCGAAACTGTCCTTGCGCGGCGTGTCGAGAATGGCTGCGATATTCCAGTATTCCTCGCGCACGAAACGCTCGATCTCGGCTTCGCGGTCGCAGACGAGTCGCAGCGCCACCGACTGGACGCGGCCGGCCGAACGCGCACCGGGCAGCTTGCGCCACAGCACGGGAGAGAGCGTGAAGCCGACCAGATAGTCGAGTGCGCGGCGTGCCAGATAGGCGTCCACCAGCGGCGTATCGATCTGGCGGGGATTGGCCATGGCATCGAGCACGGACTGCTTGGTGATGGCGTTGAAGACCACCCGGCTGACCGGCTTGTCCTTCAGCACCTTCTTCGCCCGCAGAACATCGAGCACATGCCAGGAAATGGCTTCACCCTCGCGATCCGGGTCGGTTGCGAGGATCAGGCCATCGGCGTCCTTGACCGCCTTGGCAATGTCGGCGAGGCGCTTGGCGGACGCCCCGTCCACCGTCCAGGACATGGCGAAGTCCTCGTCCGGGCGAACCGATCCGTCCTTGGCGGGAAGGTCGCGGACATGGCCAAAGGAAGCCAGAACCTTATAGTTGCGACCAAGATATTTGTTGATTGTCTTCGCCTTTGCGGGCGACTCGACGACGACGACGTCCATTTTTACCATGTATGCTGGGTCTGCGGCGGGGAATGTTTCCTGTGACCGCGACGGGAAAATCTTCAGGTACCGTCAAATGGCCGTGCTTTCGCGCCGGGTCAAGGGGCAGGGCAAAAACCTGGGCTTTAATGTTATGCAACCTATACGGGATTATAAATTTGTATTGCACTTTTTAATATAGGTGACATAAGATTGGAACATCTTGGCAACCCGGACTGGGTACCGGGTTACTCATGGGGCCCCCGAACGAGACCGCGTGGTTCATTCGGCGGGGAGGAGTGTGATTTTCGATGGCCAACATGTACAGCAGGCGACGGACCGAAACCCTCGATTATCTGCAATCCATGCTTGGTCAACTTCGCGCCATGGCAGAAGCCGAACGCTGTGACATGCTGACTTATCTTATCGAGATGGCGTATCTGGAGGCGAGCGATATTATACGTGGTGAACGCCCTGCAAATGTGCATCAGGCCAGACGCACGGATGCCCTGTAAGCTCCGTGCATCACGCAGCCGGCCGCGGTGAACGAGCCCCATCGCACAAGCGACCGCAGGACGGGTGTGCGGGCTTTGGCGTAGTCGGCTCTGTTCACTCGGTCGCTTCACCCGGCGCGATGTCGCGCGCCTCCGGATTTCAGTCTGCCTTCACGATGTGCCAGACGTCGTTCACGCCGTCGCCGGTCGTGTCGCCGGGCTTCTGGTCCCTTGCGAATGTGTAGACAGGCTTGCCTTCATAGGCCCACATTCGCGACCCGTCGGTGCGTTCGACAATGGTCCAGTCGCCCTGCGGCTGTGCATCCGCGGCGGCCGGAAGCGGCGGCCAATTGGTTGCGCACGCGTCATAGCAGTTCGATACGCCGTTGCTATCCTTGTCGTAGGTGTAAAGCGTCATGCCGTTGGCGTCCGTATATATCTTTGCGCCGCCGGCTTCGGCCTCCTTCCAGGCTTCCGCTGAGAGCGATACAGCCGTTCCGGAAAACAAAATAGCCAGCGTGAATGCGAGTGATCGTGCGAATGCCTGCGTCGTCATGGCAAATCCTCCCTGAGCCAAAAGTTTCGCTATGAGATAGAAGCGGATGCGGGATTGGGTCGCACCCATCTTTACCAACGTGGAGGTAAACTGCTTTGTTCCGGCCGGCCTTCCGGTACCTAACCACGAAATGGTGATTGGAGGAGCGGGCAGCCGGCCGCTATAGGGCGGCGAAATCGCGGGAATACAGGATATGGCACTGGACATCGGATATGTGAGCGCGGTCGGGGCCGGTGCGCTGTCTTTTCTCTCGCCATGTGTCCTGCCGCTGGTGCCACCCTATCTGTGCTACATGGCCGGCGTTTCGGTCGACGATTTCCGCGGCGATCAGGCCGTGGCTGCCAAAGCTGGTGCGCGTGCGCCCTTGCTGGCGGCATCGCTGGCTTTCGTGCTGGGCTTTTCAACCGTCTTCGTCGCCCTTGGGGCCGGCGCTTCGACGATCGGCCGCCTGCTCAGGGTCTGGCAGGAGCCGCTGGCCATGGCCGCCGGCGTGCTGATCATCATCATGGGCCTGAACTTCCTCGGCCTTATCCGCATTCCGCTGTTGTCGCGCGAGGCGCGCTTTCAGAGCCAGGGCAAGCCCGCCAGCGCCATTGCCGCCTATGTCATGGGGCTGGCGTTCGCCTTCGGATGGACACCGTGCATCGGTCCGGTGCTGGGGCCGATCCTCACCCTTGCCGGGGGACGCGACACCGTGGGCGAGGGCGCCTTGCTGCTGGCCGCCTATTCGCTCGGCCTTGGCATCCCCTTCCTCATTGCAGCGATGTTCTCGGGCGCCTTCATGCGCTTTCTCGGGCGCTTCAGGGTGCATCTCGGGCGGGTCGAGAAGGTCATCGGCGCGCTGCTGGTGATCGCGGGCATCTTCTTCCTTACCGGCGGTGTGCAGACGCTGGCGTTCTGGCTGCTGGAAACCTTTCCTGTTCTGGGCAGGCTGGGTTGATATTTGCAGGGACGATGCTTTAAGTGTCGCGCTCTGTAGCCAATACTTGACCCGAATGCATTGGCATCAGCGCTTCACCAGCGTTCCACAGTCTCGTTTCTGCAATCAGCATGCGGTTGTTCCAGATGAACCAGCGAACCTGCCTCTCGATCATCCTCGCAGCCGGCGAGGGAACGCGCATGAAGAGCACCTTGCCAAAGGTGCTTCACAGAATCGCCGGCCTGCCGCTGGTCGCGCATGTCGCAAAGGCCGCGCAGAGTGCCGGTGCCGGGAATCTGGCGCTGGTCGTCGGGCACGGCGGCGAGAAGGTGCGCTCTGCGGCCGAAAACTTTGCGCCGGAAGCCGAAATCTTCGAGCAGACCGAACGTCTCGGCACCGCCCATGCGGTGCTGGCCGCCCGCAAGGCGATAGAGCGCGGCCATGACGATGTGCTGGTGATGTTCGGCGATACGCCGCTCATCGATGCCACGGCCCTTGCCACCGCCCGCCAGCGGTTGGCCGATGGAGCCGCCGTCGTCGTTCTTGGCTTCCGCACCGAAAATCCGACCGGTTACGGTCGTCTCATCGAAAGCGAGGGCAAGCTGCTCGCCATCCGTGAAGAAAAGGACGCCAGCGAGGAGGAGCGCCGCATCACCTTCTGCAACAGCGGCCTGATGGCCATTTCCGGCCGCCATGCGCTCGAACTTCTGGATGGTGTCGGCAACGCCAATTCCAAGGGTGAATACTATCTCACCGACATTGTGGAGATCGCCGGAGGCCGGGGGCTTCCTGTGGTTGCCACCGAAGCGAGCTTTGAAAACGCGCTGGGCATCAACAACCGTGCCGAACTGGCAGAAGCAGAAGCCATCTGGCAGAAGCATCGTCGCCGCGAAACCATGCTTGCAGGCGTGACCCTGATCGCGCCGGATACGGTTTTCTTCTCGCATGACACGCTGATCGAGGCTGATGCGCTGGTGGAGCCCAATGTCTGGTTCGGGCCGGGTGTCCATGTCGCGTCGGGGGCCACCATCCGCGCCTTCAGCCATCTGGAGGGCGCGAAGGTTGCTTCCGGTGCTGAGGTCGGCCCGTTTGCCCGCCTGCGCCCCGGCACCGATCTGAAGGAAAAAGCCAAGGTCGGCAATTTCTGCGAGGTCAAGAAAGCCGTCGTGGAAAAGGGTGCGAAGGTGAACCACCTTACTTATATAGGCGATGCGCATATCGGCGCGGGCGCCAATATCGGTGCGGGAACCATCACCTGCAACTATGACGGCTATTCGAAATTCCTCACCGAGATTGGCGAAGGCGCCTTCATCGGCTCCAATTCCTCTCTGGTCGCTCCTGTTTCCATCGGCAATGGCGCTTATGTGGCTTCCGGTTCGGTCATCACCGAAAGCGTGCCCGACGATGCGCTGGCCTTTGGCCGGGCCCGCCAGAAGACGCTGCCGGAAAAGGCGCGCGCTCTGCGCGAGCGCCGGGCCGATGCGGCAAAGAAGAAGTGATAAACGCTGCCTGCATCTTGCTACGCGGCGCAATGCAATTTGATTTTCCGTCTGCACCGGTCGTCTCTAGAAGGCAGCCGGCGCCATCAGGATCAGGGACAGGGCATATATGTGCGGCATAGTTGCAATCGTGGGTAAAACGCCGGTGGCTCCGCTGATCGTGGATGCGCTGAAGCGTCTTGAATATCGCGGCTACGATTCGGCAGGTGTTGCCACGATCGAGCACGGTGCGCTGGCGCGTCGCCGTGCCGAGGGCAAGCTCGTCAATCTGGAAAACCGCCTGAAGAATGAGCCGCTGGACGGAACCATCGGCATCGGCCACACCCGCTGGGCGACGCATGGCGTTCCCAACGAGACCAATGCCCATCCCCATTTTTCCGGCGACGTCGCGGTGGTTCACAACGGCATCATCGAGAATTTCGCTGAACTGCGCGATGAACTTGCCGCAGATGGCTACGAGTTCACCTCGCAGACCGACACGGAAGTGGTGGCGCATCTGGTCGCGCGCGAGGTGAAGCGCGGTGCCGCGCCCGTCGAGGCTGCCCATGCTGCCGTCAAGCGGCTACAGGGTGCCTTTGCACTGGCCATCATGTTCAGGAACGATGAGGATCTGGTGGTCGGCGCCCGCAACGGCCCGCCGCTGGCCGTCGGCCATGGCGATGGTGAGATGTTCCTTGGGTCCGACGCCATCGCACTGGCCCCGTTCACCAATTCCATCACCTATCTGGAGGATGGCGACTGGGCGGTCGTGCGTCATGGCGGCGTGTCCATCTTCGACATCGACGGCCAGCCGGTTGAGCGCCGCCGCCAGCAGTCGATGGGCGCTGCCTATCTGGTGGACAAGGGCAATCACCGCCATTTCATGGAAAAGGAAATCCACGAGCAGCCGGAAGTGATCTCGCACACGCTGGCGCATTATCTCGATTTCGCCAACGGCACCGCCAGGGATCTCGATCTGCCGTTCGACTTCAACGCCATCGACAGGCTTGCCATCTCGGCCTGCGGCACGGCCTATCTTGCCGGTCTCGTCGGTAAATACTGGTTCGAGCGCTATGCGCGGCTGCCGGTGGATATCGATATCGCCTCGGAGTTCCGCTACCGCGAAATGCCGCTGTCGGCGCGCGATGCGGCGCTCTTCATTTCCCAGTCGGGCGAAACCGCCGATACGCTGGCCTCGCTGCGCTACTGCCGCAAGGCGGGCATGAGCATCGGCGCCGTTGTCAACGTGCGGGAATCGACCATCGCACGCGAATCGGACGTGGTGCTGCCGACGCTGGCCGGCCCTGAGATCGGTGTCGCCTCCACCAAGGCCTTCACCTGCCAGCTTTCGGTGCTGGCTTCGCTGGCCGTCCGCGCCGCTGCTGATCGCGGCAAGGTCTCGGCCGAGGAAGAAAAGGCGCTGGTGCGCGCGCTTTCGGAAACGCCGCGCTATACCAATCAGGTTCTCCAGAAGGTCGAGCACCAGATCGAGAAACTGGCGCGCGAACTGTCTCACTACAAGCATGTGCTCTATCTCGGCCGCGACACCAATTTCCCGCTGGCCATGGAAGGAGCGCTGAAGCTCAAGGAAATCTCCTACATCCATGCCGAGGGCTACGCGGCCGGCGAACTGAAGCACGGCCCCATCGCCCTTATCGACGAAAAGATGCCGGTGGTGGTGATCGCGCCGCATGACCGTATCTTCGAAAAGACGGTCTCCAACATGCAGGAGGTCGCCGCGCGGGGCGGCAAGATCATCCTCATCACCGACGCAAAAGGCGCGGCAAACGCCACGGTGGAAACGATGGAGACCATCGTGCTGCCGGATGTGCCGGAGATCATCTCGCCGATCGTCTATGCGGTGCCGATCCAGTTGCTGGCCTATTACACGGCCGTGTTCATGGGCACCGACGTCGACCAGCCGCGCAACCTCGCCAAGTCGGTGACGGTGGAATAGGATTCTGCATCGGCTGTCCGGCAAGTTCGGTGTTCCAAAGCAGCTTTCACTCGCTTAATGTTGCGGCGCAACGAAGCGGGTGAGCATGTCGGACATTATAAGAACATCGGCAATGACACGGCTCAGGAACTATTTCCTGACCGGATTCATCGTCTGCGCCCCGCTGGCGATCACCGCCTATCTGACATGGTCGTTCGTGGGCTGGGTCGATTCATGGGTAAAGCCCTATATTCCGCCCCGCTACAGCCCCGACACCTATCTGCCCTTCGCGGTGCCCGGTTTCGGGCTCATCGTGGCGCTGGTACTCATCACGCTGATCGGCTTTCTTGCCGCCAATATCGTCGGCCGCGCCATCGTCAATTTCGGCGAGCGGCTGCTTGGCCGCATGCCGCTGGTGCGCGGCATCTATCGCTCGCTGAAACAGATTTTCGAAACGGTGCTGTCCAACCACGGCGACATGTTCAAGCATGTCGGCATGGTCGAATATCCGCGCAAGGACGTGTGGTCTCTGGTGTTCCTGTCCGGTGAGAAGGAAACCGAGATCAACGAGAAGCTCGATGTCGAGGGCGATCCGCTGATCGGCGTGTTCATGCCCTGCACGCCCAACCCGACCACCGGCTTCCTGATGTATGTGCGCAAGTCCGAGATCGTCATGCTGGACATGACCATCGAGGAAGGCGCGCGCCTGATCGTCTCCGCCGGTCTCGTCGCGCCAAAGGTGAAGCGCAAGCGCGGCCCCGAGGCGGAAGCCGTCGCAATCGCCAATCCGAAGCTGGAAGAGGTTCAGCCGGCGCGCAGCAAGCGCACCGCCTCGTCCTTGCCGAACACATAAAGCAGAAGCCTGAGAGCTTCGCCGCGCGGGGTCTGCAATTCGGGATCTGTGGCGAGGATCAGCCGGGCATCGTCGCGCGCGGCTTCGAGCAGGTCGGCATGGGTGTCGATCCGCGCGATCCGGAACCCTGGCGTGCCCGACTGGCGGGTGCCGAGCAATTCGCCTTCGCCGCGCAGTTTCAGGTCTTCCTCGGCAATGAGGAAGCCGTCTTCCGTCTCGCGCATCACCGAAAGCCGGCGTTTGGCCGTTTCCCCCAGCGGGTCCTTGTAGAGAAGCACGCAGGAAGAAGGCTTCGATCCGCGGCCCACGCGCCCGCGCAACTGGTGAAGCTGGGCAAGGCCGAAGCGCTCGGCATGCTCGATGACGATGATGGTGGCATCCGGCACGTCGACGCCGACCTCGATCACCGTGGTGGCGATCAGAACCCGCGTCTCGCCATCCTTGAACGCGCGCATCGCCTCGTCCTTTTCCGCACCCTTCATGCGGCCGTGGACAAGGCCGACACGGTCGCCGAAGACAGGCTGAAGGGAAGCGAAGCGGTCTTCCGCCGACATCAGCTTCACCTCTTCCGATTCCTCGACCAGCGGGCAGATCCAGTAGACTTTCTGGCCCTCCGCGACTGCATCGCGGATGCGCCCGACCAGTTCCGAAAGCCGCTCCAGCGGCAGCGTGACGGTACGGATCGGCTGGCGGCCTGCTGGCTTCTCCGTGAGGCGCGAGACGTCCATGTCGCCGAAGGCGGTTAGCACCAGCGTGCGCGGAATGGGCGTCGCCGTCATCACCAGCATGTCGGGCGCGTCGCCTTTGGCCGTCATCGCCAGCCGCTGATGCACGCCGAAACGGTGCTGTTCGTCGACCACGGCCAGCACGAGGTTGTTGAAGCTCACGCTCTCCTGAAACAG
>Ga0265293_10010056_pt1 | contig 13348 bp, 10 predicted proteins | sample Munlanlewell138R_FD_192505 | JGI IMG/M metagenome (GOLD analysis project Ga0265293, IMG submission 192505) | Leachate microbial communities from a municipal landfill in Southern Ontario, Canada - Leachate well 138R | ecosystem: Engineered > Solid waste > Landfill > Unclassified | place: Canada...
AGGTATGTCAGGAAGGGGGAGAAGGGAATTGCGATTCTAGCCCCAATCGGAAGGCCGCGGGCAGTTTGCCCTGAATGCGGTAAAAAGCTGCCCAGAAGGGCAATCACGTGCCCTGAGTGCGGTGCTGCAGTAGATGCCGATGAGCAAACAAGGCTCACGTCATCTCCAACTAGGTTTATTGTGGTGCACGTCTTTGATATCAGTCAGACTGAGGGCGAACCGCTGCCAGAGATAGATGTGCCTACACTATCCGGTGAGGCTAATCCCCTGCTTTTTAATGATCTTTTGGATACTCTTGCCAAACAGGGGATTAAGGTTAATTTTGACAGCCGTCCTGACCAGGATCCAGCCGTCAAGGGATTTTTCCAGCCGCCGGATTTCATCTGGGTAAGACCTGAGGAACCAAGGGCTCAGCAGTTAAAGACCCTGATCCATGAAGCGGCTCATTACTATACCGAGGGGGTTTTCAGGATCACAAGAGCAGATGCTGAAACCATTGCCGAGAGTGTTGCTTTTGTGGTGGGTGCCCACTTTGGTTTCGATACCGGAGCCAGATCTTTTCCGTACGTTGCTGTCTGGGCAAGGGAACCTGAAGTACTGGATCGTAATCTGGCTACGATTCGAGATATCTCAGTTCGGATGATGGAGGATGTTTCCAAATAGTGAGGAGACTCAGCGTGAAAATAGCCAAAATGCGTCAGCTCAAACTAAACCAACTACCCACAGATAAAGAGATTGGGCAAACCCTTTGCATGGGACCGGATGGATTGGCCGGTGGACCATTGGCAACCGGACATTATTACGGTGTTACTATACCTATTCAGTGCCCCGCTGGCTATAAACCTATCGGCACCTGGCACACTCATCCGGGGGGAGTGCCAGAGCCGTCAGATGAGGACTGGCGGATGACTAGGAAGCACAACCTTAGATATTGCTGCATTACTGTGCCGGAGAGTGGTGAGACAAGGTGTTTTGTAAAGAGCTAAATTTTTAAGCTATCTAAAAATGAAGCAAACGTAGAATTAAATTTTGATTTTTTAGTTCATTTTCCTCACCCCTAACCACAACCATGTTGACTATACCCATCAAACAAAGTATATTCTGAATTATTCCACCAATATGATTTTTCCAATCCATAGCTTGGCACCGTAGATATTGCGTCTATCAAAAAATCCTACTGCCATGATTGACAAAGGTATACAAAGTCTTCGGGCTCGTCCCAGCATGCTGGTAATTACATGCTTAATTCTCCCTGCCTAGTGTAGAGGGCATCATAACATCGGCGTTTGTAAGAAATGTGAATCAGCTATTGTGGTTGTTATACTGCTTTTACGTTTATTTTTCGCTATATTCATTGATTATTTTTATTAAGTCTTGCTCCGAAAAACAGCATCCGTCATGAAATCCATCTTTGAAAGCTCTATCCCAATATTGCCTTGCTTCTTCCCAATAAAGTAAATAAAGCCGTCTCATAATTTCAGTATAATCACTGATATCGATATGTTCTTTAATTTTCCCGATTTGAGACAATTCCAACCAATGCAACATATGACCAAAACCGCCAGATTCAAGCATGTGTTCTAGATGCCTGTCCCCCACCATGACATCTTTGTTACTTCTAGGGTAATAGCATTTAGCATCATAATGCACGATACGGAATCCATAAACTCGTTCAGTTTTTCTATCATTAAGATATTCCAACCAACCATCCTGTGGTTTTTCTATCAGCTCTCCACATGAATCACAGATCCATTGTTTTAACGGTAATAATTTCATTCATAAATCTCCTATTCTATTCATTTTCCTCCAGCTTGTCGTTGTAGTGGTGCCGGTCTCCGCAACGAATATCGACAAGGTCATCTAGATTAGCGCCAGGATATTTGCAAGCAAATTCGTATAAGGATTTCCAATGATAGCGTAACCTCGGATTGCTGTGCGTTAGGTTGATACTTCTCCTAAATGCCCAGAAAAACAGACTAGGTGGATCAATGTTAAATAGGAAACTTTCATCCCTTTCGGCCTTTTCGCTTTTAATTTCAAATGTTAAAGAGCGTAGCTTGCCAAGTTGGAGATGCGCCCGGTCAGTGAAAAGATCTCTATCCAAAACCGACATTAACCAAACACAATCATAAGGGTAATATACGAGGTCGCAACCCCTAAAGTGATATGCTGTATCAAAATGCCCCTCTCCAAGAAGGATAGCGTCTCTAATTTCATCCCTTAAACCCTCATGATAATCCTTTCCATCACATTCGACCGCAATTGCCCTCTTACCGCAGAAAAGCCCAAAATCAACCCGAAATAACCCATGTTTGGTACCAACCTCAAATTGTTCTTTGGCATCTACGTTTGGGGAAAGATGTTTATAGCAATGCTTAGCAAATGCTAATTCTATAGGACTATCATAGGGAGGCTCAGGTAATATTGTACTCTCAATTAATTGGTTTCCCACAAAAAGGCGTGGCAGTATTTCTCTTATGTGTTTTAGCCCGTTATCCAATTGCCCTCCTTTCGATTACACTATCTGTTCGATATTATACTCCGCTAGGCAATGAGTCCAAACTTTTTGATGCAACATTCAGAAATAGACTACCCGATGTGTGGTTGACATTTTACTTTTTGATACCAAGTTTGCTAACAGCGAAAAACGCAATTATACTGGTTTGTCCAAGGTCAATACGAGTAGCCTCACGGAGGTTATCTATATTTGTGGATCTGGCTGGGGCGGACACCAAAACGGCCTGAGAGTTCGGCTACCGTCTGTTCTCCCTTGATTGCCTCCATGGCAACCTTTGCCTTAAATGCTGGTGAATGCTTCCTTCTGTTTGGTTTCATCTTGTCCTGCTCCTTTCAATTCCTGTTATTGTAGGCAGCAGAACTCTCTCTTAACAAGTTGTCTAAATTCTGGGGACCAGCTCACTTGGTGAAGGACCCTGTTCCTAAATGGAAGAGTAAGCATAGTGAAATAATTCTAAGAAGTTCAGTGCCACATAAAGTGGATGCTAACGAAATAAGGAATGCCGTATCAACAGTGATAGATGATCTGCCAAGGAAATGGCGGCTGCATCTTACGATATCTTACCGGGTCTGGAGAGGCAACGAAATACTAAAGATGGAAGATTACTTGACCCGAATAAAATCTGCTAAAGAACAATTATCAGACATGATGGAAGTGTTGCTAGCCGGTGTCAAAATATAACTTCTACGCCAGATCAACACTTGGTCGGTTTATATCAGCTTTTACAATAAGGGCAACAAAAAACGTTATGTTCAACATATGCCCTCGCGTAATATGCCTTAGTTCTGCATTTGCGTTGACAAAGTATGTCCATAGACATATAATAATGCTATGGTTACACACACTGAGATATCTATTTCAGTTCGAGAGTGTTTGAGATGCCACCACAGATGGGTGCCGCGCCAAGCTAATCCACCACGGCAATGTCCCCAATGCCACTCCCCTTATTGGCAGAAAGAACCAAAAAATACTAAACGTGGACGTCCAGCAAAAGCCCAATTATCATGTTCAGACGACAAAATTAAGACTCACAGAGTATGGGGAAAGTGGCGTTTCAATAAGCAGCCTCCTCCTTCTCTAGACTTTCCTGTAAGCGCAGGGAATCCATACCAAATTGAACTTAGCCGCTGTGGTACACCTCGCGATCGTGAGTTATGGCTCCAACAGATGGCAACGAAGCGTTTTATCACATCTGCAGACCTCGGTGATTTAGTGCGGGCTTTTTATGATTTGATTAAACAGTGCGAAATACCTGTAGATTCTAACAAATAAGGGCTGGATATATCTTACCGGTTACATAATCTAGCTGAATATGCAGCCCGTAGCAATTTAGTAAATTATAAGTCGAACTTCTTCCATTAAAGAGTTCTTTTGTGAACATTGTGGTTGGGGTAGTTTTTGTTCGTGGAGTTTAGGGGATATTGAGGGTAGGTTTTGTGAATGTGGTATCGAATTAATTTTCGTGTTATTGCCAATAGATATTGAATTCGACCGTATTTCCGATCTCCTCTAATATTGATGAATCAGGCAAAGTATTTATTGGCTGTTTATGTTTAATTAGATGACTTCGTTTCCTTAACGCCACTGAAGTTATTTCATGTGGTGGTCTGCCTAACATGGTAAAATCGTTCCATGTTATAATAGCTGCGCTTATTGAAGTGTTGTGTTGCATAATTGCGCTTTCGACTAATTTGCCAATATGAACTATTTCAGACGGAAGAGAGTCTGATAAAGGTCTAACCGCAATAATTTTATCTGTTACATCGATTGTGACTAAACCAAAGCAATTTTCACTATTTGCTGAAGTCTTAATCTGTTTATTTGCCTTTTTAATAATATCATAGAAGCGATTATCATTAGTGTTCTTCTTTACTCTTTTACAGTCGGTAATTACAGGAAAAGGTAAACCCGGAATATTAATTGTAAAATCAGCTACACCTTGCTCGTTTGCAGGCGATATGTTATGCCCTCTTGATAAGTGCCAGGCCGCATAAGCCAACTCGGCCATTACATCTCCATATTTTTCTGGGTTGGTAATCTCAGACCGGATTCTTGACAAAACACTAACATCGCCATAACAGTTCAATTCACCAAAGATGCCTTTATCTACATTACCATGGCTACATTCAAGCAAAGCATAATTGTCCATCATCATCATTGTAATCATTGGCAACGCATCGACATGATCGGGATAACGGATTCCTTTTTTTATGAGGTCGCAACATAGGTTCCATCTTTGATAGGCAGGGTGAGTGTGCTTACGAGGTCCATCACATAAAAACCAATCAGCGGTAAACATTTCTTCGAGAATTCGTTTCTGTAGCTCGAAATGATTCACTTTATTGAACCATGAATACGGAGTGATATCATTGAGAGTATGCCCATTTAGTATTACTGATAATATACAGTTTTGTTCAATAAGGATTACTAACCAGTTATCGCCTTCTTTGATAACATTCCTTTCATAACTCAAGGCTTTATGGGATATTGGTGGTTTTTTTGGATTAGTAATAAGCCGTACTACCATATCACTGGCCCGCCAACTAATTTGAAAATTCAAATTAAAATAACCGGGAAGTACAAGTTTGCTTGTGCAGCAATCTTTTGACGATGTTATTTTTTCATATGATAAGCAAAACTCAAAAACTGCAGCTAGAGGGCTGATACATTTAACCGATGACTTTAACTTTGAGGCATCCCCACTAATTCTTGCGGTTATTCTACTTTGTGTATTCATAAAAATTGGCTGTTATTTCAATTGCTTTGAAAACTTAAAGCAAGCCCCCCCCTAAAAAACCACTGAAAATATAGAACGGGGAAGTCAGACCATCTATGCTTCTAGAATTTTATTAATCCATTCTCTATCAATGTTTATGAGTACGAAAGGCATATCGCTATTGATTTCATTATTAAAGATAAAAATTCTTGAGAAGAATCGTTGTTTAATTTCTAATGCGCTTTGTCTACTATTTTCGTGTTCTGCCCAAAGTCTCATTATGCCATGGGGTACAAAGAATTCGAACTCTACTTGTATTTGATCCGTTGAATTACTTAACACAGATAAGAACCACAGCTCAGGAAGCCGTTCTGAGTAATGAAGGCGTGCTTTAAACCCCTTATTAATTTGCGTGTCAAATAGAGCGCTTATATATGTTGGTGTCTGTAATTTCAAGAAAACCATATCACCGGTTTCAAGAAGCCCAATAAACCATGAGGGTCTTTTGCCGTGAAACATTGAAATGATTTTACCAAGTACTCCATCATGATCTAGAAATTGCTTAGCTCGAATGTGGTTATACTCCGCTCCAATAGAGCGGTCTTTAAAATAACAATAAACTTCAGAAGCGCTATCTTCACCAATGCCTGTAATATATGTCTGATTAATCGCACTAAACAAAGCTATTGAAGATTGGGCAAACAACCAAGAAACTGACAATAAAGGGATTTTGTTATTTGTTGCAAATTCAACAGCTGGTGCGGTGAACCCCTTAATACAAGCGATTCCCACTTGATAATTATAGCGATTACGCTGTTCAATGGCATATTGTGCTCTTCTATTGTTTTTTCTGGATAAAAGTGTATCTTTAGTCACTATTTCGAATTCGTTGATATCATACCTTAAACCTAATGCATTCCTAATTATTGGCAAGGAAGTCTTCTTATTATAGGCTTTGCATTCAAAAAGAACTCTGGTCGGATAGGTGAATGGCATCTGAACCGGTGGATCCATTAAGACATCAGCATCATGTGCTGCTCCCCTCCCATTAATGAAAAACAAACCATTATTTTCATATGTAAATAGACCATCTGCTTTCACGGGGGAAAAACCACAATTCATCATGATATTTCTGACAATATACTCTAGTAATGCTCCCTGCATTTGTGAGGCCTTCATGGTTTAACTCCCGTCACGTCAGAAGGCTTCGCCTTTGTTGTTCTAATTAAGTCCGTACTATATTGAATACAATCCACAGTTTTACTCTTCCTCAAATCCCTGGGAAGTGAATTTCAGGGTACGGCTATTCTCGGTAACAATCCGAACTACATTTTCAGGAATGCCATCTGGCACTATCGCCTGTATTTCTAGAGTCACACTTACATCAGCATTGACTATACCTGAAAGATGCGCAATCACTTCTTCGGCAATCTTCCCAGCATCGCGGCTGGTTCGTAAAGGATCAAGTTGGACGCTTCCATGGAAGCGTTTTGGCTTTTGGTGTCCTATGATAGTTGCACCATCAATGTCAATCTGTGTACCATTGCCTGTGTCTTTTTCTTTGCCAGTCTCCCCACTGGTGTTTTTTTCAGTTTCTGCTTCTTTTTCCACTGCTTCTAACTTAATCTGATTGTCAGCTACTTCAGATCTCACAACCAGGCCATAATTTTGAATGGTGTTGATATCCACCTGCCTGCCGCAAATCAAACCCCGATAACGCCCCGCTTCTTCGTCATAACTCTCGGCATATGCAAAAGAATCCTGCCTCCAGGTCAACATGCCTAAACCTTGCTGGATTGCTTTATGGATAACGGAACTGTCTCGAAGTTTAAAAAGATATAAATATTGCGCATAGTCTTCAACCAGCTGTTTGATTGCCACATGGTTCCCGCGCCATAGTGGTATGGTATCAAGGTCTCTCTTCAGCCATGAGCTGGCAAGCCCCGTCACCAGCATGTCCTCATTTTTTAATTTTTTACAAGCCCTGACTGCAAGCGGATCCCTTCCGGACACCCGCAATGATTTCCATTCTATAGAACTGGATGGTTCTTTCTGAATGGGAACCAATAACCATTGATAAGTTTCATAAATCTGAGAATTGACTGTTGTATCGGCATTCTTGACCTGAGTTTCTGCTGTTTTTACCTGGAAAGGAGTCAGGTCCAGCTTGTCCTTGTCTTCTATAATGGATTTCCACGCAAGATAGTTTCTGACTGCTTCATCAAGGTCTATCAAGCGGTTTTTGTCTGCAGCTAAAAAATATAGTATGTTGCGGTAATAACGTTGGTTAATTCCACGGGTTTCTAGAATTGATTGCGCTGCTTTTACAGCCGGGCAATCATCATCTTTAGAATAAGGATAATCGATATTAAGGACAACTAACCCGGCATCATATTCATCGCTTACATCATGGCTGGTTAGTGGTGCTACGTGGGCAGCGGAAAATTCGCCACGGTTTCTGCATTCTCCATTAAGCCTTTGAACAACTTCGCTATTGACCTTTTCATCATTATTTTTAAGATCTTCAGCCCTGTCAGATGCCATTTTAGTCACTGTTGGTTGGATTGAATACCATGAGCGTACTCCATCCTGATAGAGATAAGTAGCTGCATTACTCAAGCGCCTCAGAGCATCACCGAATATTGCTGGTGATTCACCTGGCATAGCACAACCTAATTTTATGCGCTTGTCTTCTAGGCCATAATGAGCAGCTGTTGTAATAGGAGCCGATCCAAGGAAAATAGTGCGAGCAACGCGCCGGGTTGCTGAGAGCCTGCCTAAATTTGCCCATTCACTATCAATTTTATGGGGCAGTGAATTAGGGCCATCAACATCCTTTTCTATTATTGGCACCCAGTTGTCAGACAAATACCGTGTAAGCTCTGATTGTACGCTGGGGTCATTGATCGGAATGCTAGATGGCATGATCAGCGGACTCTTATCGTTACTTTCCCATAAACTTCTTATAACAAGTGCCATCAACCGCAGCACTCCGCGTGTGCGTTGAAACTTAAGAAGCGTAGACCAGTCCTGATATAATCGGTCAAACAATTCAGGGTGAATAGGATAAGCTGCCTTTATCCTTTTTTCATAGTCAATAGCTTTGCACTCAGCGGGAAATTCTGCCTCATATGTCCGGTAAAGATCCCTATAGGCACTTGCTACACTGTCCCTGGCAATATATTGCTCATTGTTGATCAGGGGCTCAAACAAACGCCTTCTAACTATCTCAAAACCCTCTTCAGCAGTGGCTGGACGCCAGGAAGATTCAAGCCTTCCTATCACATTTCGCAACCGGTCCAATGCTTCTCTTCCCCTTTTGCCGCCTACTTCAGTATCATCAGCAAGAGTATGCGGTGATCCGGTAGTATCTGACGCTGGAAGGCTTATAACCAACAGGCATTGTTTTACCAGCTTGGCAGACTCAGTAAGCAGTTGCGCAAAACTAAATTGTGTTTCAAAACTACCTGCTGGCAGGTCGCTATCATCATGCAGCTGTCTGGCATACGCTACCCATTCATCAATTAAGATAAGGCACGGGCTTGCTTGTTCCAGTAATTCACGCAACCTGTCACCCGGACTGGTAGCATTTTCGTCATCAGCCCGAATCTTTTCATGGGCATCTTTTCCACCAAGCTGCCAGGCAAGTTCACCCCAAAGAGTCCTTACCTGTGTTCCATCTTCTTTAACAGTTGGGTTTCCAGGAGATATCCTGTTGCCCACCAGTACTACCCTTTTTACCTCTGGCAGTTCAGAAATCCCGGCTTTTTTGCTTATTTCTTCAATTCCTTCCAGATCTTTTAGTGGAGTACCTGAAAAAAGGTGATACAAAGCAAGCATCGAGTGAGTCTTTCCACCGCCAAAGTTTGTTTGAAGCTGGACAACAGGATCTCCACCTTTACCGTACATACGCTCAATAGCATTAGACAGTAGCGATTTTAGGCTTTCTGTAATATAAGTACGACGGAAAAATTCCACCGGATTACCATATTCAGGAGCTGCTTCTCCAATGTGCACCTGAAGCAAGTCAGCAGCAAATTCAGCGCTTTTAAAATAACCTCCGGTAACATCCCTGTGGGGGGTTACTACATCTCTCCATGGCTTAACCCCGGCAGTTACCTGACTCTCAAGTGCCATTTCTGCTGTACGCCGCTTTGCATTACGTTCTTTTTCATCAAAGCTTACACGCAGCAGCTCCTGTTTTATCTTATCGATTTCTGATGCCTGCGGAGCCGATACGGCTGAAAGCAAGCGGCTGACTGAATCGAGGGCTCGGTAGGCGTCATCAGTAGAAAAGGGTTTCTGGTGAGCCCAGGAATTTCTTACATCTCTAAGTTCAAAAACCAGGCTACGTTCTGCCGGGCCTAAAACCTGGCGAAATACTTCATTCCAGGCTTCAAGCATTATCTTAAACAGCGCAGCAACATCATATTCAGAAAAAGCCTTTTTTTGGTTTAATGAATCATTCCCAACAACCCTGTTGGCTTCAAATATCATCCGTCCACCGTAGACGCTTTTAAACTCCCGCTCAATAAAAGGATATATCCCTAGCTTGAGCAGTTCCATAGCTTTGCCAACACGATCGTAATTAGTTATTGCCATTGTTGCCTCCTAGACATCAAAACGTGATTGAAGGGGTTGAGATTTTTTAATTTCATCAGCTTTCTGGTAAATATCTGGCCATAACTGGACCAGGTTATTGTAGCGCGCTGCATCAACACTGCGGTTACGACGTTCACAGATGTTGAAAAGCCGGTAAGCAAGCTCGCGAGATGGTTCGGCTTTTGCACCCAATTTAGCTATGAGTTCGGCAGCTTCATTTTCGCCGGTTTCTACTGCGCGTATCAGGTGATGGACAATTTCCCAAATCGTGATTCGTTTTTCCGTTTCCGGATCCCAATCATCCCTCAACTCCGATGGCTTGACCAGTCGTACTTTTCCCCGCCCTGATTTTATAATACCTGCTTTTTGGATGCCTTCAACGCTGGTGTTTTTAGATTTGGAAAGTTGTTCGGCCGTGCCATAGTCTGCCTCTTCGAATCCGAACTGTTCGAACCAGACCAATGCCCAACGAGTGTCATTATCAAAATCACCTTCCTGCTCTGCCAGAACTTCATCCAGTATTTGCAGTATAAGCGAAATTGCTTCACTAACGGTTACTGTATTGCCTTCGGCATCCATTATTGAAGAATAACGAGTATAGACAGCCATACCTGGCCCCAGAATAGCTTGCTGAAGATCTACTGGTGCTATGTTGCCGCGCTGTAAATTTGCAAGAGCAATTGGTAGTTCCTGCTTTAATGCTTCAAGGAATTCACGTTTGGTTGTTTTTATTTCTTTCCCTTCTCCCTTTCTACATACAATAACAATACTTGAAGCAAGTGCGTTTGTGCCCTGGCTAATCATCCTGCTTGAATTTTCTGTCCGTATTGGCCAAGTACCAGTAATAGTGAAACCGGATTGAATAACCGCTTCAAGAAATGTAGCCCAGCCTGTGCTGATAAGCCCAATTTTATTATTTGTCTCAGTTTGTTTAAATGCATAATATATTGTGACTGGGCACACCGGGTGTGAATAATCCACAAGATTCTGCATTGCTCGTGTCATACCCGTAATGAAGAACTCTCCCGCGTCTTTACCGTTCTTGTGCCTGTAGGGTGAGGCAACTAGCTCAGTTTCTTTTGGTGTAGCAACAGTGGCAAACAATGCAGGGAGTATATGCTTCATAGTACGCCGTAGCCAAATGTAGAAAAAATCCGATAGGTCAGAATAATTGACATTATTATAATATGGAGGATCGGTGGATACGATTTTTTTATTTGATATTACCTGATTTGCTGCATCAGCTTGGTAAGAATAACCTCTAGCACTTGAGAGAGATATCCTGAAGCTTTTTTGAAATGAGCTCGAAATACCTGATACTAACACAACCCAAGAACCAGAACTGTCTCCTAAAGGATTTCCTTCAGCGTAATCCCAAACCATCGGGATAGCTTGTCGTCCAAACAATTGACGTGGACACTGAGCAATTGGTTCCCAACGACACAAGCTGTTTCCCAAATCAGCCTGCTTGTCTAAAGCGAAGGCTAAAAGCATTGCTACAGCACCGGAATATGCGGCCGCTCCAGAACCACCAGAATCTAAACCTTTATTATCATCAGACAAGCCGGAATCCAAAGCGTCTTTTTTAACAAGTTCGCGAGCCTCCAATACAAGATCTGAAAATGTGGTAAGTGCAACAAGCTGACGAGGAGTAAATAATTGCCAATACTCCCTCATGCCATAAAGAGGTAGTTGATCGGCGCTTTTACCTTCAAGTGCTTGTTCTGGTTTCCATGTAGGCTTCGCTTGTCTGGCGGCTAACTCCATTTCCAAAGTTGGACTAATATACACTCTACCTCTCGTGCCTTCTGCAACAACGGCCATTAAACGCGTGCCCATACGGCCTGCTTGACCTTCTGATTTTATATAATCGCCGGAAATCGGAATTCCAGATAGCAAACATCGAAAATTAGAACCATTGAGCTTAGTGCCACTTTTTTCGGCTTCAACATCAGCCGGTTTACCGATTTTTACTTTAAAGCCACAGTATTTACCTTCGATAACCGGCTCAATGTATGCTTCTTTGCCAGGTTTGGTTGAAAGCATGAAAGTAGTTGTTAATGGCACATCAACATCAGCAAACGCAGGGTTGGGGCTTTTAACGGTTCTTGCCCAGATCCAAGCAATTACTGTCAATTTTTGACCCACGTATTGTTTTAAGTCAGGTCTTTCTCTAGCCATCTCTGGAATAATTTCGATTTTTGGATATAGAGGACCTATGCGTTTTTCAGCTTCATCCCGCATCCATTTTCCGTAATAACGGACATCTTCTGCCAACCCAGAAGCGCCTTTCCAAGTACCGGAATAACCCATTGCTTTACGTGCTTCAGGGTTAACTGGTGGTTTACCAGCGAACTTAGGAGGTATTTCAATCATAGCCTTGTTAATTAACACTGCGACCGGATTTAGATCTGATGCATAGGCTTCTAAACCTAAACGCTGGGCTTCAAGTGGCAATGCTCCTCCACCGGCAAAAGGATCATGAAACGCAGGGAGTACATCAGGATTGAATAATTCCTTTGCCTCGGGATGGTCTTTATTATCAGCGCATGCTCGGAGCCAGCTTCGCCATATTTCCTTACGAGCTCTTTCCATTACTACTTCATTTGTAGTATTTTCCCAAAGAACCATGTCTTCTATAATCTTAAATAAACGGGATCTTTCGGTGTTTTGTTCATCTATAGTTGGGAATTCTTCCGGAACACTTGAAGGGTCATCAACCAGTTGTGAAAAAATAACCGCTCTTGCTGCTGCCAGAGGGCGGCGCGCCCACCAGAGGTGAAGTGTAGAGGGATGCCCATGCCGTATAGATTTTTCACGCGCTGAAGCAACATTGATCGCCTCAAGAGGAAGAGCAACCTCAATCAGCTTTTTGCGCGTTTTAACTTCTTGAGTCATCAGTAAATCCTTTCAATTCCGCTAATCAGGTTTTTCAGCCCTGGCTAAAAGTTCTGAAAAATTATAGTTTACACTGGTAACGGCAAAATCAGGCTCCCTTTTGAATGGCTGGCGAAGATAGCTTACTTTGTGGGTACCATCGGGTAAAAACTCTACCATTGCCAGTATGTAATCATCCGGTTTGTTTAATGAGTAGAGTATTTCATTTTTTGTTACTGTCAGAGTTGCTGCGCTTTCAGCTCTACCCTTAACTTCTATAAAGCGAAGTGTTCCGTCGCTGGGTACACGACTTTCTATATCGTAACCTAACTTTTCAGCTTCTTTATCTACCGGGTTATATCCCAAACCGCGCTCGATATCCATTATTATTCTTCTGGCTTTGGCTGCAACCAACAGTTTATCAGCGCTTTCGTTTTCACTTTTTTCTGGTTCGCCTTCCATTAGCGCAATCAACCCAGCAGGAATAACAAGCACTCCCCCGAGTACAACAGGAGGCATTGCTGATATCTGCCTCTCCATTCTGAGTTCTGCCATTCTTTTTTCAAGCCGGCTGTTTAAATCATTAGCCTTTTTCATAGCTTCACCAGAATTCAAGCGGGCATTTACTTTGCCTG
>Ga0265293_10010059_pt1 | contig 13343 bp, 11 predicted proteins | sample Munlanlewell138R_FD_192505 | JGI IMG/M metagenome (GOLD analysis project Ga0265293, IMG submission 192505) | Leachate microbial communities from a municipal landfill in Southern Ontario, Canada - Leachate well 138R | ecosystem: Engineered > Solid waste > Landfill > Unclassified | place: Canada...
TAATTCCATTTCTAGAAACTGTTCCATATGTTGGCTTAAAACCAACTACTCCACAAAAAGATGCTGGCTGCCTAATTGATCCTCCTGTATCTGTTCCTAGGGCATATACACACATATCAGAGGCTAAGGCGGCAGCAGAACCACCTGACGAACCACCCGGAACTCTTTCTGTGTCTTTTGGATTTTTAGTTTTAAAAAAAGCTGACTTCTCACAAGAAGATCCCATTGCAAATTCATCTAAGTTTGTTTTACCTAAAAATACAGCCCCTTGCTTTCTTAGCTTTTCTACAACGGTTGCATTATATGGTGCGATATAGTTTTCTAAAAACTTAGAGCTTGCTGTGCATTTTTCTCCTTCAATTAAAAAATTATCTTTGAGGGCGCAAGGAATACCCGTTAACATAGTCATTTCTCCCTTTTTTATCATCTCATCAGCCTCTTTAGCTTGTCTTAATGCCAAATCTTTAGTAACTGTTACAAAAGCTTTAATTTCTCCATCTTTTTCTTCAATTTTTTGTAGATATGCATTAGTTAGTTCAACTGAAGTAAAATCCCCTTTTTTAAGACCTTCGTGAGCTGATTCAATTGTTAAATTTTCAATCTTCATTGTAAAGTATTTTTTTAACCTCAAGATAATTATTTTTACTTCTAGAAAAAGAACTAATTAGATCACAATTATTATCTTTAGCAACATCAGCCCTCATTATGCTTTCTAACTCAACAACACTTGGAGTTGCCTCTATATCATCAGTATCTAATTCTTGAAGTTTTTTAACATATTCTAAAATAGAAGAAAAACTATTTCTTATTTCTTCCATTTCATCATCATTAATTTCTAAGTATGAAAGCTTGGCTATATTTTTAATTTCTTCACTTGATATCATATTGATATATTATACTAATATTGTTATTTTATCAATTCTATCGCTTCTTTTATTCTTTTTAATGTTTTTTCTTTTCCTAACACATTAATAATATCTAGCGGACCAGCAGAGTTCTTTTTTCCTGTAAGAGCTACTCTTAGTGGCCACAAGATGCTTCCCCTATTATCTTCTTTGTTAGCTAGCTCCATTATGTCACCATCTTCTAAAATGATACTGTATGTTTTCTCTAATGATAATTTAATTTGTTCATCAGACATCTCTTTCCATCTTAAAAGTTCTTTATCGTATTCTAATTTATCTTTAAAAAAGTAATCGGTTAACTCAGTTATTTCTGATAATTTTTTTAATCTCTCGTGGTATAGTGCAACTATTTTTGATAATTCTTCTATTGGTTTTTTAGGAAGATAAGGGAGGCACTTTTCTGTAAGCTCTATTAAAGGCATTTTCCTGATATACAATCCATTTATCCAATCAAGCTTATCAATATTAAATATCGCCGCTGACTTTTGTATTTTCTCTAAAGAAAAATCGTTGATTAATTCTTCCATTGTATATATCTCCTTTGATGTCCCTGGGTTCCAACCTAAAAATGCAATAAAGTTAAGCACTGCTTCAGGCAAGTACCCTTCTGATATGTATTCATTTAAAGAAGTTTTGCCTGTTCTCTTAGACATTTTCTTCTTATCAGCCCCAAGTATTAATGGCAAATGAGCATATTTTGGTTCTTTGCTTCCTAGTGCATTAATAATTAAAATCTGTTTAGGAGTGTTTGGAATATGATCTTCTCCTCTTATCACATGAGTTATTTCCATTAACATGTCATCAATGGCACAAGTAAAATTAAATAGAAAATTATCAAAATCCTTAGCTATTACAAAATCACCCATTGTGTTGGTATTGTTATCAATTTTGCCTCTTATAATATCATCAAAAGATACAACTTGATTAACTGGCGTTCTAAATCTAATTACCGAAGGCCTGCCTTCTTCTAGATATTTTTTAACTGTTTCTTTGGGTAAATCTCTACATTTACCTTTATATACTGGTGCTTCTCCAAGAGCCATTAAGTGTTCTTTCTGTGCCTCAACTTCTTCTTTTGAGCAAAAGCAGTAATAAGCATGACCATCTTCAATTAGTTTCTCTAGTTGTTTTTTATACAATTCATTTCTTTCGCTTTGTCTAAAGGGCCCCTCATTCCATTTTATACCCAACCAATCAAGTCCTTTCAATAATTCTTCTTCCCACTCTTTTTTTGATCTTTCTTTGTCAGTATCTTCTATTCTTAAAATAAAGTCACCTTTGTTCTTTTGGGAAAAAAGAAATGGAAAAAGAGCAGTCCTTATCGTACCAATATGTAATGGCCCTGTTGGTGATGGTGCAAATCTTGTTCTTATCATTTCAAATAATCTATTATTTCTTCTGATATTTTCTCACTAGCATTAAATGGAGAAAATTCTTTTGCCGCTTGCGACATTTTTTCTTTATCTATTGTTTTTAATTTTTCTAATAAAAAGTGGTCTGTAAAGTTCGGCTCTTCTAAAACTAAGCAAGCACCATTTTTAGCATATGCATATGCATTTTTTGCTTGATGATTTTGAGCTGACTCAGTTAATGGAATCAAAACTGACGGTTTACCAATGGAAGAAACTTCTGATATCATTCCTCCGCCTGACCTACCAACCACAACATCAGCTAAATTGTATGCACAAGCAACTTCTTTTTCATCTAAGAAAAAGTATGGATGATAATATTCTAAAAGTCCTTTTTCTACCATGGCAGCACTTTCTTTTTTTGCCCTGCTGATATCTTTCATCCCCGTCTGATGAATTACTTCAAAATCTTTTAATAATTCACTTAGTGATTGGAAAATAACATCATTAATTCTTTCGCTTCCTTGAGATCCACCGATAACGAAAATAACATCTTTGCCTCCTTTTAGCTTCAAAACATCTTCTTTATCCCAATCAATAATTGATTTTCTTACTGGTCCACCAGTTTGAATCATTTTTTTCTTAGGAAAATATTCTGTAATTTCAGTGTCAAAAGATGTAAATATTTTTTTAGCAAAACGACTAGCAACTCTATTAGCTAACCCAGGAGCAACATCTGATTCGTGTATAAAAATCGGAATGCGTAAGATGATTCCTGCAAAAACAACTGGGATTGATCCGTGCCCACCCTTGCTCACAATTAAGTCGGGCATCTTTAAAAATAGCAGTATAAAAGAATGTATAAATCCAACTGGGATATTAAAAAATATATCTATAATGTTAGAAACGAGCGCTTTAGGAGAAAAATATCTCCTGATCTTTCCAGAAAAAACATAATTGGTTTTAATTTTTGCGATAGGTAAAAAAACACTAGTAGTAAAATCCTTTGGACCGATATATGACATATCAATACTAGGATCTTTTTCTCTAATGGTTCGTGCAATTGCAATAATTGGAAAAACATGTCCGCCCGTTCCTCCTCCTGTAAATATTATCTTTGACATAGTTATAATATATGCTTTTTTAGTAATTTTAACAAGCTTATCTCCTAGATATATTTAATAACAACCCACAAGCTATTAATTCAGCAATTAAATGAGTTCCACCATAACTAATAAATGGTAATGGTATTCCCGTTAAAGGCATAATTGCTGTCATTGATCCGATATTAACAAATGTTTGAACAATTATCCAATACCCAAGACCTATGGCCATTAATCTAAGATATTGATTATCAGCCCTTTTAGCTACAACTATTACCCTCCAGAAAAAATACAAAAATAGAATAATTAAAAGAGTAACACCGATAAAACCAACTTCTTCTGCAAAAATAGTAAAAACTGAATCAGATATTGACTGAGGAACAAAACCAAGCTTTTGCATTCCTAAACCAAGGCCGGAACCAAGTAACCCACCAGACCCAATTGTAATTAATGATTGGTTGATATGATAACCTGAACCTAAAACATCAGTATTGGGATTTAAAAAAGCAAACATTCTCTTCATTCTATAAGGAGATAAAATTATTAATGCAGCAAAACCAGCAAAAGCACTTCCTATTATTAATAATGTCTGTTTGATTGGTGTTTTAGAACAAAAAAACATTGCCAGTGCTGTTGCAAAAATTACAAAAAGAGTTCCCGTATCTTTCTGTAAAATCAATACCGAAAAGACCAAGAATAAAACAGTGGCAAAAGTAAAAAACTTCTTTCTGTTTTTTTCATCATCTAATATTGTTGCTAGATAAAAAACTACCGAAAGCTTCAAAAAGTCAGAAGGTTGCATACTAATAAAGCCCAAATCTAACCATCTAGTTGCACCCAATTCTGATCTTGAAAGTCCAGGAACAAAAACCAAAAGCATTGATATAATAGAAATAATAAATACAAGAATACTAAACTTTTTAACCTTGTTAAGCGGGACCTTAAAAGCAATAAAACCAAGGATTAACCCTGGAAGAAGACCGAAAAGAATTTGGTGAAATAAATAATGAGTAGCATTTCCAGTTAATTTTAGAGATAACGGGATTGACGCAGTTGCTAGAGCCAAAAAACCCACTACTAAAAGTGATATTATTGTGCCTAAAAGAAAAACATCAACTTTTTGCTTTTTCATTTATATACTTCTTGAATAAATCTCCCCTTTCCTTGTAATCCTTAAATATATTAAAACTTGGAGATGCCGGCGACATTAAACAAATTTTACCCTTTGAAGTATGTTCATATGCTAAGTCAATAGCATCCAACATATTATCAACCTTGAATATCCTAGATCTAATATTTCTAACTATTTTTTCTCCAGAATCAGGGAAGGCAATAATTGTCTTAATGTTGCTTTTTTTAATCCTTTTAACTAATTTATCATATTTAATTCCCCTGTCTAATCCCCCGAGAATAATTGTTTCAACATCATCTCCCAGCGAATCAAGAGCATAAACAGCTGCTTCAGGTATAGTTGCAATAGAATCATCATAGAATCTAACCCCTTTAAACTCTCCAACAAACTCTAATCTATGAGGTAACCTCTTGTACTTATTTAATGCTTTGACTATTTCTTTTTCTGGAATATCTAACAACTTAGCTACATTCAGAACAGCAATTAAATTATCTATATGAGTAATTTCTAAAAATTGTTGATTATCTTTTAAAAACGGTGCAAAATCTTTAATGTCAACTTCTATCTTATTTGCTTTTGTCTTTGGGTCTATTTCAGGATTAAAAATCAAGTAATCAGATTTTTCTTGATATTTATATATATTCTTTTTTGCTGAAAAATATTCTTTGAAATCTTTATAATAATCAAGGTGCTCTGGATATATATTTAAAAAAACTGCAATATGAGGACTTTTTTTAAGATTCATTAATTGATGAGATGAAAGTTCATAAACAACAATGTCTTCTTTTTTTAACTTAGAAAGAAAACTAAGCGAAGGTGTTTCAATGTTTCCAACTAAATATGATCCCTTTACTATTGAATGAACAAGAGAAGCAACTGTGCTTTTCCCTTTTGTTCCAGTAATGCCTATTATTTTTGAAGGACAATTATCAAAAAATAATTCTGTCTGACTGGTTAATTTTTCTTTATGCTTAAAAAATGGAATGCCGGGTGATTTAATTATCACATCAAAATCTTTGACATTTTTTAAATAATCTTCTCCCAAAAATAGATCCATCCCGCTAACGGCTTTTTTTGTTTTACTATCAAGCTCTTCTTTTTGATCAGCAATAGCAAATTTTTTATTGGGAAAAACTTTCTTAAGATAAGATAGTGTGTCTAGCCCCTCTCTACCAATTCCTAAGATCAACACTTTCTTATTTTCTAGCTCTTTAATCTTCATACTTATAATCTACCACAAAATATGGTATACTTCAATTATGGAAATAATTAAAAATTTTAAAAATCAATTTAAATACGAACCAGTAATAAAAAATCGTGACAAATTAAAAAAATCAAAAGATTTTTTTGTTGTTGGTATGGGCGGATCTCACTTATCCGCAGACATAATTAAGGATATTTTTCCTGAATTAAATATTACAGTTCATTCTGATTATGGACTACCTAATAAAATTAAAAAAACATCTTTATTAATCTTGAGTTCATTTTCTGGCAACACTGAAGAAGTTTTAGATTCTCTAAAATATGCTCTGAAAGAAAAAATACCTCTAATTATTATTTCTTCTGGTGGTAAATTGATAGATGTTGCTAAGGCAAGAGAACTTCCGTATATTGAATTACCAGAAAAAAATATTCCACCTAGAATGGCATTGGGCTATAGCATAAAAGCACTTCTCAAAATAGTAAATAGAAAAATTGATTTTGAAATAAATGACAATGAAAGAGATGGAAAAGAAATTGCTAAAAAGATAAAAGGAACAATCCCCCTCATATACTCATCAAATAGAAATAAATCTATTGGATATATTTGGAAAATTAACTTTAATGAAAATTCTAAGAATCCAGCATTCAATAATGTCTTTCCGGAGCTCAATCACAACGAAGTGGAGGGAATTAATAAAAAAGATTTTTCTTTTATTCTCATTGAAGACCAAAAAGATCATCCAAGAATTAAATTAAGAATGGAGATTTTCAAAAAACAATACAAAACAATTACAGTTAAAGATAATCCAATTAATTTAATTATATTATCCCTATGGACTTCGTATTACTTAGCCCTTGAAAATAAAGTTGACCCAATTGAGGTTAAAAAAATTGAAAAACTCAAGGAAGAACTTTCTCAATAGCTTGCCTTGCTAATAAATAACAAACTGTTGACTCTGCCCCTTGATTAATATTTAAAGAATATTTTCCCAATCCATCATAACATCCCCCCGTTGAATCATCATAAACCACTTGTCCTAAGTGGTTTTTTCCTAAAAACCATTCAAAAGCAATTATTGCTTTTTGCCTATATTCTTCTTTTTTAGTTATTTCGTATGCATAAACCAATAATTCAACCATTGATGCTGGATCTTCTGGTTGCTGATCAAAAAGAGCTCTCCTTTTATTTTTCAAAAACCAACCATCTTGACCTATGGGAATATATTTATTTTTACTAAAAGTTTTACTTATTAAAAAATCAATGCTTTTCTGAGCCACATCAAGATACTTTTTCTCATTTAAATTAGAATAAGCGAACAATAATGCTTCTGGGATTCTGCTACTTGAATAAGTTAAGCAATCTTCAAACCAATTCCACTTTTTATTCTTCCCTTTTGTAAATAATCTTACTAAATCATCCGCAAATTTTTGCATTAGTTCTTTTTCTTCTTTTAGTCCTAAGATAGTAAATGATTTTGCTCTCGGTGATTTAATATTTTTAATATATGGCAATGCTTTATTAAAGATATCTTTTCCTTTTGATGTTTTCCCCAGCGCCCAAAGAACTCTCCCTTGAACATCCTCTGCAATTTCTTTATTTTCAACAATTCTATCTTTATTGATGTAGTTATAAAAACTTCCATCTTCCTTTTGATTTTTTCTAATAAAGTTTAAATAAATTTCTGCTAAATTATCTTCCCCCTCATTAAATGCAACTATTAGTGCTCTAGCATTGTCATCCATTGAATAACCATATTCCATATTGGGAATGGTATTATTGGCAAATTGAATTATTCCGTAATCATCAGTTAACTTTCTTAAATGGTCTAGTTTTAATTTAGGATACTTTAAATTAATATCCATATATTTTTTATAGATCTTAATATGTGACAAAGCAACATTGTCCCAAGTCATAAATCTTGATTCTATGTAAGCACTTATGCCCATTCGTTTAGTTTCTTGGAAATTATTTAACATTTTGAGAATAGCTTTAGATATTTCATCAGGATTTCTAAAGCCAACTAATGTGCCTGTATTATTTTTAATGGTGTTTCTAGCATAAGATGTACTCGTGCTAATTACTGGCCTACCACATCCTAAAGCAAAAGATATTGTACCGCTGGCGGACTGTTTGGGATCAAGCATTGGAGAAAGATAAACATCGGTTGCATTTAAAAAATATTCAATGTCTTTAGAATTCAAGTATTTATTATAAAAAACAATATTTTTTTGAAGTCCTAGGCGACTTACTTCGCTTTTTAAAAAATTCCTATACCTCTCCCCTTCTTTTTTTTTAACTACTGGATGAGTTTCTCCCAAGATAAGATATTTAACATTAGGAAAATACTTAACAACTTCACTTAGCGCCTCTATAAAATATTCTATTCCCTTGCTTTCACTAATTAATCCGTATGTTGATAATACGATATTGTTTTCTAGCTTAAGCTCTTTTTTTTCTTTCTCACCATCTGACAATGGAATATTTGGTATTCCATGAGGAATGTATGAAATTAAATTTTTAGAAATATTATACTCTTCTTCAAGAATCTTTTTTGACTCATGATTCATTACTATGATTGCTTTAACTTTTTGAGCAATTTTTTGAATTATTTCTATTCTTTTCTGCTCTGCTTGAGACAATACTGTATGAAAAGTAATAATTACAGGTTTTTTAATCTCATTTAAAAAATAAAGAATATGACTACCATATTCTCCCCCGAAAATTCCAAACTCGTGCTGAATATGAATTATCTTAACATCATCGTTATTATTCAATTCCCTAGCTATTTTAATATAATCATCAATTTCACTTTCTCTAATCTCGCCAATCACCTCTTTGCCGTAATTATACTTTTTGTCGCCCATAGCAACTACCCCCTTGTCAATATTAATTGAATTAAAAAGGTCCCTCGTAAAAGTTGCTATTCCACATTCTCTAGGAACAAAAGTTGAAATAAATACTAACATAATTTATTAAATAAATATTTAAGAGATATTTCTACAACACCAATTCTTTTGTCTGCTGCGCCATAATAAATAGATAATTTATCGCCCCAAATAGCTGTTCCTGTAGCAAAAACTACATTAGAAACAACTCCTTCTTTCTCCCAATACTCCGTCGGTGAAAACAACGGTTCTTTTAATCGCGATATTACTTTTAATGGATTATTAAGATCAAGCAATGCTAATGAAGTATGATATATCCTATCATCATCAACAGAGTGAAATACAATAAGCCAACCATAAGGAGTTTTAATCGGAGGACAACCACCACCAACATGCCTGCCTTCAGTGCAATCTATTACTGTTGATTCATTAATTCTTTTAAGACAATCTCTCCAAAAATCATTATTAATTTCATCAAAAGAATCAAATGAAATTATCTGTATATCTGGAAGAACGCGAATCATCATATAAAATTTTCCATTAATTTTTTCAGGAAATAAAAAAACATCTTTAGCCCAGAACAAAACATCTTCTCCAATATTTTTAATATATAAATCTGCTTGATCTACATATCTTTGATAACTTTTCATTATTTCTCTCGCTTCGCTATATTTAATTGTTGGCGTAATTATTCCTTTCTTTTGAAGATTGAATAAATCACTACCTGTTGCATATGCTGTCACAGCATTTTTCCCATCATAGGCAACATAAAAAACATGGAAAGTGTCATCAATTTTAACAATTCTAGCATCTTCAACTCCATGACGCTCATAATCAAAATCCCTGTTGATTATTGGTTGATTCCACCTTTCAACAACTTGATTATTTTTATCAAGCTTTGCATAGCCAATGGAAGAATTCATAGTTGAGCTAATTGCCCTATAAAACATATGGACAAAATCGCCCTCCTGATAACATCCAGGATTAAACACGCCATTTATTTCAAACTCATTGTCTGTTTTTTCCAGTATTAATTTCTTTTCAATCATAACTTAAATTCTTTAGGTATAAAATTTTTAGTATTCCAATGATCCATAACCTCTGAAGCCATCTTTTCCCAATTCTTGTATTTAGGTAATATATTTTTTTCAAAATGTTTTATCATAAAAGGACTTTCTCCTTTTTTGTACCCTAAATAGAGGGCGACTAAAACCTCACGCCTTGTGCCAACGCACTCAAACGGCTTAACCTTACTTTCCCCTGTTAGTTCTTTTAATATTGGTAATAACTTTTTATTCTCAAATAAATCTTCTTGAAAAATATTAAACAATTCCTCTTTGGTTAAAAAAGGATAAAGTATCAAGTAAACAAATAAGCATTTTGAACAATTATTACACCATTTAAGGGTTTTCTTTTTCGTTCCAGAATTTGTTTTGCTTGCCTCGTTGCAACTCAAAAATATTTTATGATAATCTTTCATATGAGAAAAAATTAATCCAATCTGAATCTCATATAACATTCTTAATGCACTAAAATATTCTACATTTTCTATTAAGTAGCTAGAGCAATATTTTCTAAAGTCCTTTTCAAACTCATATGTTTTTGAATATTGATGATTTATTTTCTTCCCAAGCCAGACAACATTTTCTTCATTAGCACTGTCTTCATTAGAAAAAACAATATATTTTTTGTTGAATAAATAAGAAACTAGAACAGATAAGAATGATAAATACGCTACAAAAGGAGTGTGCCCATTATAATATCCTTTTTTATTCATTCCCAAGAGATTCTTTTCAATTTTTCTTCTAGCAATTATTAATTCTTTTTCGCCAACCATTTTTAAAATTACTTTATCAGGATTAAGAGCAAAACAAGCGGGATCTTTGTCCTTAAAAATATTAAGAGTTACTGCAGAGTCCTTGCCCCCGCCAACAGGGATAATTATTTTTTTACCAGTAACTTTGCCCTTCTTAAGATCACCCTCACCTTCGGAAATAATTTTAATTGATTGTTTTTTAATCTTATTTTCATAAAAAAACTGACCCATTCCATTAATCAATAATTTTTCCCACCAAAATATCTGACTTTTATTTAATTTTCCTGCCCTAACAATAATTTGAGGATAACAAGTTGCTTTCCAATAAGAAAACATTTCTATCATTCCCAAATTAAAAACTAGATTGTCTATTACTTTTTTGTTTTTTCCTTTTATGGAAACATTTTCAACAACAATCTTTGGTGTAAATTTAACATCATCAACCGTAAATAAAAATGATATATGAAGATTTTTACCTGTTGATTTGTAAGAATATTTTTCGTAATAAAATTTCATCTTAATAATTGAATTGAAACTCCTAGTATTGCTAATAGTACACTAATAATCCAAAATCTCATTGTGATTTGATGGGGCTTCCATCCCTTTGCCTCTAGGTGATGATGAATTGGCGTAGATTCCCATATTTTCTTCCCTCTAGTTTTTTTAGATATTAGTTGTATTATTACTGACCCTGTCTCTATCACTAAAACTCCGGCAATAATCGGCAAAACAACTATAGAGTTGGTAATAAAAGCCACTGCTGTCATTGCCATTGTAAGCCCTAAAATACCTGTTTCCCCCATATAAAACTTGGCAGGTGGGATATTAAACCAAAGGAAACTAAACAGCGTCCCACATATAATTAAACAGAATGCTGCTAAGTCATACATTCCCTGACTAAGAGCAATAAAAGCAAATGCTCCAAAGATAGAACCAAATACTCCCCCAGCCAAACCATCAAGGCCATCAACCACTCCAGAGGCCCATGAAGCCAAGCTCACTATAACATATAAAACTATAAACCATATTCCAATATCTAAATAAAATCCATAAGGGAAATTAAAAATTAAAGGAATATAAATTGAACTCCATCCCAATTTATAATAAAGCCAATAACCACCAATAATTCCAATAATCGTAACAAGCATTAATCTTGTTTTAAACTTTAATCCACCACCAATATACTTGCCTTTACCATAAACAACTAAAATATCATCAACAAGTCCTATTATTGAGGCTGTGATTAAAGCAAATAATGGTATCCATGTTTGTTCCCTTGATAAAAAGTTTAATTTTTCAATCCACCACACGTCAGTGATTTTTCCTAATATTAATAATATTAGCAAAAGAATAACCATGCTCAACCATATAACTATTCCTCCGCCCCTAGGAGTATTAGTTTCTTTTTCTCTATGAAAAGAAAGAAATACTGAGGCCTCTTTTCCATCTATTGTTTTCTCTCTTGCCTTCTTTTTCCAAAACTCTATTTTATATAAAAAAGAAACCAGATAATGAGCAATAATAATAGAAATTATTGAAGCCGTAAAAGCTAATACTAAAATTTTGATTGCACTGAAAGTTAAAATATCCATAATATTACCAAATAAAAGATTGCTCTAACCATTGTTCTAATTTTCTTGCTTCATTAAACCTATCATCAGCTCCCGCAATAATATTAACTACGTAACCATCGCTATTATTAATAGAAAAATTATTTAATATTAAAATTAAGCAACCATTAGCCCTGTGGGTATAACCTGTTTTCCCCCACAAGTAAACATCGCTTTCTTTTAATAAAATGTTTGTATTTTTAACTTTTCTATTAATACCGCTATAACTAGTTAAATCTTTTTCTGACAATGAAAGTATTTCTGTTATTAAATCATGATTTTCTAAGATATAAACTACCATTTTTTTCAAATCACTTGCAGTAGAAACATTATACAAACTTCCCTCGTCTAATCCGCTTGGATTAATAAATCTAGTATTTTTCATATCTAGCTTTGATGCTTTCTCGTTCATCTTGTATATAAAAGTACTCCTACCAATTTTCTCAGCAAAGGCCTCTGCCCCATCGTTACTTGATTCTATTAATGTAATATACAAAAGATCTTTAATGGTCATAACCTCTCCGATTTGTAAGTTTCCTGCAGTTCCGTAGGTGGCAACAGATGAAGCACTAATTGAAATTAGCTCATCGAGATCATAATTCTCTAAAACAATTATTGCAGTCATTAACTTAGTCAGAGAAGCAATAGCAATTGAGTCATTTATTTTCTTTTCTGATAAAAGAATCTCTTTTTTGTCATTGATAAAAACGGAAAGAAAATTATTTGAATCTAAATTTAATTCATTGATCTTGTCTTTACTTAAAGGTCTAAATAAATCTACACCCTCAGCTTTAATTTCTTGACTTTGAACAGTAAAATCATTTCCTTTAATAAAGAAAAATGACAACAATAAAACAAAAAAAACTGGAATGATTAATTTCTTCATGGAATAATTCTTTTAACATCTCTCGGGAACAAAACTGCTTCTTTAATACTATCAAGATTTAAAATTTGCTTAATAATTCTTTCAGAGCCCATTCCCCAACCACCATGTGGCGGTATTGCATGCTTAAAAGCGTCAACATAGAATTCCATTCCTTCTATTTCCACGTTTTTCTTTTTCATACTTTCAATCAATTGATCATATTCATTTATTCTCTGGCCCCCTGTTGCTATCTCTAGTCCTTTGTATAATAAATCAAACCCCATTGCTTCTTCTCCTTCAGACATTGTATAAAATGGCCTATAATCTATTGGATAATGAGTTAAGAATATAAAGTCAGAATTAAGTTCTTCTTTTGCATATTTTCCAGCCAAATCTTCACCCTTAGGGTCAATATCTGTATCTTCTGGAATATCATAATCATATTTCTCTTTAATAATTTTTCTTATCTCTGAC